>Ga0181531_10000377_pt1 | contig 30433 bp, 24 predicted proteins | sample PEATcosm2014_Bin_38_FD_119743 | JGI IMG/M metagenome (GOLD analysis project Ga0181531, IMG submission 119743) | Peatland microbial communities from MTU Mesocosm Facility, Houghton, MI, USA - PEATcosm2014_Bin11_10_metaG | ecosystem: Environmental > Terrestrial > Soil > Wetlands > Peat | place...
GCTCCGTTTTGCACGTTCAATCTTCCGCGCATGGAGGTCCGCGTCAGTGTCCCATTCACCTGCAGGTTGAAATTCGCAACTCCGCCTGCCATCAGGTTCGGATCGGCGGTCTCCAGCAGTTTCAGGTTCACGCTGCCGTCGGCGCGGAGATCGACCTCTCGCTTGCCGCCCAGTTGCACTTCGCCGCGCAACTGCAAAAAGCGTGTTCCCTGCTCGCCCGCCATGCGGAACTGCTCTACGCTCAACACCTCGTTGGCCATCTTCAGGCGGATCGGTCCATCATTGGTGACCGCGATGCCGCCATAGTTGGTCGCCCATCGATCAACCACCACTTCCGCCGTCAGATCCCTGGGGCGGCGTGCCTCGCCGGACGCCTCGATGTGCATCTTCAGTTCGGTGGCGCCTCCGTAACGCAGCGGTAGGAATGCCTCCAGCAGAGGATTCAGATTGGCGCTCTGCACATCGGCCGTAAGCCGCATCGGCATTTGATCCCGCAGATGAATCTCTCCGTCGAGCTTTACCTCTGCCGCCTTGAAATTTGAGCGCGCCGTCAGCGTCATCTCCGCGCCGTGCGTCACCGCATCCACGTTCATATCGCCCAGCAGCTGCCGGTTCACCGCAAGGTTGTGCAGTCGCAGCCGCCCGTTGATCACCGGCGCGCCCGGAGTTCCCGAGCCGCTCGCTTCAAACGCCGCCTGTCCCGTCGCATGGATCTTCCCATCGCGCACTGCGCGCAGGTTTTCGATCTTCACCTCGGTGCCCTTCAGATCAAAACCAAACTCGCTTGTCTCCACGTTCATCCGCGCGTCGCCGTTCAGCTGCATCAGGTCGCTCTTTACCACGATGTTGCGGAGCTGCGCCTGGTTCTCCGTAAAGTTCACGTCGGCTGTTGCCAGCCGCACTGTTTGCCGCCAGGCTGTCCCGTCTCGCACCGTCAACCGTCCGCTGCCGTTCAGGTGGCTCTCCGTGCCGCCCACGCGCACATCCCCACTTACCACTCCGGTCACCGGATAGTTCGCACCCATCAGCGCCTGCAACTCACCGGCTTCCGCGTTGTCCACTCTTACGTGTGCCGCAAAAGGCTGCCGGTCGTCATAGTTGCCCTGCACCAGTGGAATGCTCACATCCACGGCGATCCGTGCGCCTCCGCGCCGCAGTACTCCGTTTCGCAGGCTCTCGCGCGTTGCCGAATACTCAACCTCGCCCTCCAGCAGATCCCATCGCGTGCGCGTCTCGCGTGCGGCTCCGGTCGCTATCGCAGCGTTCTTTTCATGTGTCCGCACCACCGTGGTAAAGTCGTGCAACTCCAGGTGTCCCACCACGTAGGGCGCGCTCAGTCTTCCCTCCACTGTGCCCCGGAACTGCGCCCTGCCTCCGAACTCGATCGGCAATGTCTCTGCTCGACTTCCGCGCCATGCCGTCACCATCGGCGCAAGCTCTGAGAAGTTCCCCGTCGTCACATCGAGCTTCAGGTCGGAGTTGCGGGACAGCCTCCCGCTCGCCGAAAGCCGAGATGCCGCTGTGCTTGCCTCTACGCTGTGCAGCAGCCCCGCTCCTCCCTTGAAGTCCACCGTGGCTTGCACCACGGCCGTAACCGGTAATTCTCCCGCCCGCGCCAACGGACGCACGCGCAGGTCGCCGTCCATCTTCGCGTTCAGAAAACTCCCTCGCCAATTCACCTCCAGTGTGCCCGTCGTTGCGCCTGACAAGCGCAGCCGGTCCAGCGGAAGGTCACTGGTTGAAAATGCGTGCAGCGCCTGTTCCACTTCTACACCGTTCACTTCCAGCGAAATGCGGCCCACCTGCTCTTTGCCGCGCACGCTGCTGGCATCCAGCTTGCCGTGAACCGTGCCGCCCAGCGCCGTGGCGAAAATCGATGAAACGTTGAAGTGCTCGCGGTCCAGCGAGTACGCAAAGCCCCCGTTCATGCGCTCCAGCCGCACGATCGAATCCGTCCAGTTCACGCCCACGGCTTGCGCCTTGCCCACCACCGCATACTCCGCGCGATCCCAGCGATAGGTTCCTTCTCCGCTCAACTGCACCGCGCCGCCGCGCAACTCGCGCTGGTGCAGCAGCCGCCCCAGCTCTCCCAGGTCGCCCACCGCGCGATACGCATACTGCGCCACCGGGGAATTCAAGCCGCTCAGCGCCCCGCTTGCTTCCACCCACGTTCGCCCCTGGCTCACCCGCAGCCGCGGCACTTCCACGCGGTCGGGGTAAAGCCGGAACTCCGCCTCTGCTCCCAGCATCAGCGGCTCCAACTGCGGCAGGGTTACGCGCACCGCGCCCACCTTCACCGAGCCGTCGTAATGGTGGTCCGTGGCCTTGTAACGCAAGTCCAGCGCAACGTGGTCAGCCGCGCCGTCCAGCTTGATTTTCTTTTCGTTCCACAGCAGCAGGCCGTCGATCACCTCCGCGTGGTCCATCGCCAGCCGCAACAGTTGCGCGGCTTGGTCGGACGGCGTCCCGCTCGGAATCCTCGGCTCCGGAAGATTTGTCGAGCCGTCCGCGTGTATTTCCACGCGCGCCCGCGGATGCACTACGCTCAACTCATGCAGGGAGACGCGGTACTCCAGCAGCGGAGCCCACTTCACCCGCGCCCGCACCTCCTCCGCCCTCAGCAGCGGAGCCTCGCTCGCCGCTTCTTTCCCATGGATGGTCAGTCCCTTCAACTCAAACTGCAATCGCAGAACTTCCCACTCAATGCTCTGCAACTCCACGCGCCCGCCCGTCGCGTCTTCCATCTTTGCAATTACGTACCGCCGCGCCCGCTCGTGAAACTCCGCGCTCTCCACATAGCGCGCAACCCCCAGTGCCGCCAGCAGCAGCACCAGCACCAGTGCCAGCGACGTTGCCGAAAACCATCGCAGAATCCGCCCGCGCCGCTTGGGCACAGAGTTGCTCTTCCGCTCCGAACTCGTGTGCCCGGCTTCGCCCTGCCCGGATTTTTCCTGCCCTGGCTCTTCGCTCATCGTTCTCTTGGCTTTCCTACCGCACTCCGTTCCACAACACTTCCACGCTGCTCTGTGTCCGCAGCGTCGTCAGCCACTTCTCCATCTCCTGGTTCATCTTCTGTTCCGTCAGCAACTCGCGGATCTTCGGCGTTACAGCTTCCACCGCCTCGGGAGTCTGTCCCTTAGCCACCACCAGGGGCACCAGCGTCAGGTTGTAGTAATCATCCACCTCCGCGCGAGTCACTCGCACCAGTGGACGAACCCGGAACTCCATGAATTTCAGAATCTCGATCTGGTTCGTCACCAGCGCGCGCAACTCCGCCGCTTTCAATCCATAGCGCGTCAGCGTAAGGCCCCACTTCGCGTCGTCCTTTTCCGCCTGCCAGGCGGCGCGCAGGTCCGCCATTCGCGCGTCTACCTCTTCGGCTTTCGCCGGGAGCGTCCCCTGCATCTGGTCGCGCATAATTCTGTATTGCACCAGGTGGTCGAAGGCCGTATGTCGCTCTGCCTCGCTCAGTTCCTTCAGCGCCCGGCCATTCTCCAGCGCCTCGAATCGCATCTGCTCGTCCAGGTCGCTCCATGTGATCAGGTGCTTGTTCACCACCGCAATGGTGCGGTCTAGAACCTCGGCCTGCATCGCCGCCGGCAGTAGCGCCAGCAGCAGCAGCAGGGCCGACAGCACGGATTTGCTTGCGCTCTTCATCAGAATGTCTGTCCGATGCTGAAGAAAAAGTTAAAATGCCGTCCCACCTCAGCCTGTGGAACCGCCGTGCAGACGCCGGTCACGCCCGCGCACGGAGCCTTCACGGGAAACACCGGCGGATTCAGGTTATATCCCAGGTCCACTCGCACCGGCCCAATCGGCGTGCGGTAGCGCACTCCCGTTCCCACCGCCTGTGACATGTAGCTGAAGTCGCACGTCGCCTTCGGATCTGTCAGGCTCAGATTGCGGCAGCTCGCCTGGTCGCGCTGGTTCATGCGCGTCAGGTTCTTCCACATCTGGTTCGCGGTTCCAAACGCATTGCCAATGTCGTGGAAGAGCACGAAGCTCAGGTTGTCTCCCACGAAGGGCAACGGCGCCGGAGGCAGCCGCAACTCCAGGTTGTTGACGATCATCGCGTTGCCGCCCAGTGGATATCCCGAGTCCGGATCGCGCGGCCCTGCCTGGTTGATCGAGAATCCGCGATGCGAATTCGAGCCTCCCACAAAGTAGCGCTCCGGCAGCGGAACATAGCCCAGGCTCCCATACGGAGTCTCCACTCCAATCCGCAGCGAGCGCGCAAACACCCAGTTCCGGTGGAAGCGGTAGTAGGTCGCGTTTTGCGCCAGCAACCGCCCGAAGTCGGCCTCCGAACCGAAGTAGCCCGAGGCTGCTCCGATATCAAACGTGTTGAATGTGCCCTTCGTCGAGTTCACCGGATCGTCGCGCGTGTCCCGCAGGTAGATCAGACTCGGCATGCCCACCCGCACCGGCTGTGAATAGATCGGAATCAGGTCAGGACTGAATCCCGCGGGAAAGCTGTTCGGATCCACCTGGATGCGCCGGTAAGCAAAGCGGTACAGCAGTTGTGTCGCCTTGGTGACGCGCTGCGTCAACTGCACCGAGCCTTCCAGCCGGTTGCTGCTGAACGTATTCACGTCAATCGTGTTGTCATAAAGCCCGGTCAACGTCATTCGCCAGTTCGGCAGGTCGAACCACCGCGGCTGATCAAAACTCAGCGATGCGCGTTTCTCCAGGTTGCCGAAGTGTGACTTGAAGATCAGCGACTGGTCGCGCCCGCCTAAGTTGATCCGCGTCACATCCAGAATTACTCGCGGACTCACCCCGGTCTCGCCCTGTGGAGAGCCGCCCTGCGACGTGTTCAGCCCCGTGCCGGCTTCCAGCCCGAAGCCGTAGCTCACCGTCCACCGCTTCGCTTCCTTGATCTGGAAGAGAACATCCTTTTCTTTCTCGTCCCCATCGGGATTCTGAATCGTCGTCTGCACTTCGTTGAAGATTCCCAGGTCGTACAGGTTGCGTTGCGTTTGCAGCATCTTTTCCTGGCTCAGCGGGGTGCCCTCATGGATCACCACGGCCCGCTCCACAATGTGCGGCTTGGTGTATTCCACTCCGCTCACCAGCACCCGGTTCACAAAGTTCTGCGAGCCCTCGTGCAGTTCATAGGTCACGTCCATGCGCGTGTGTGTGTCGTCTGCGTACTTCGCCGATGTCTCCAGTTGAACCGAGGGAAAGCCCCGGTTGAAGTAGTTGTTCAGCACAACCTCGCGGTCGTCGGAGATCGTCGCCTCGGAGAACGGCTGCCCCGCCTGCGTGTTGATCATGCCGCGGATCTCGGCTTCGCTCACTGCCTTCGCGCCCCGGATTTCCAGCTTGCCCACCCGAACCAGCGGACCCTCTTCCACCTTCAGCACGATCTTCATGTCGCCGTGCGTCCCGGCGTAGTCGTCCACCACTTCGCTTGTGACCTGCACGGACTGGTAGCCGTTCGCGAGGTACAGATTCTTGATCGCTTGCAGGTCATTCGCCAGGATCGCCTGGCTATAATGCCCGTGCGGCAGCAGCATGTTGGAAACCTGCGTTCCCATGCGCTCCCGCAGCGTTGCCTTGTCGAACCGCTTGTTGCCCGCAATCTCAATGGCTCGCAGTTTGTGCTGTTGGCCGCGCTGAACCTCGTACACAATGTGTTCCTGGTCCTGCGCCGCGTCCTCCTCCTGCCGCACCTGCACCACTGGCTCAAAGTACCCCTGGCCTTGCAGATAGTCCCGCAGGTTGCGCCGTCCTTCGTTCAGCAGGTCTTCATCCACCGCGTGTTCTTCGTACACCGGAATAAGGCGCTTCATCTTGCCGCGGCTCAGCGTAACGCCCTCGGCGCGGATGTCCACCACCGGCCCTCGCGCCACCTCGAAGGTATAGTCCACGGTGTTGCTCTCGGCGTGGTACTCCGGCACGCCCACCGTCAGTTGGGCCCGTAGCCTCCGCTGCTTCACATAACGCTTCCGCAGCCGCGCCACGGCCTTTTGCAGCAGGTCGCCGCGCACCCGCTTTCCCGGCTGCAGCCTGCAGATCTGCACCGCCTCGGCTGCCGACAAACTCGGATCGCCCTTCACCGTCAGTTTGCCCACCACCGCCGCCGCACCTTCCTTCAACTGGAACTCCACGTCCACCTGCTGCGTCTCCGCGTGGCGGGTCAGTTTGGCGCCAACCTCGGCCCTCCAGTAGCCATTCTCGTGCAGCAGGCGAAGGATGCGCTCCTCCGAATCCTTCAGCATCGCTTCGGTGAACAGCGTGCCCAGTTCCAGCCGTCCCGTGTTCACCACCTGCACCTCGTTCGGACCGGCTTTCCGCAGCCCCGTAACGGTGATGTTCCCGTTGAAAAAATTCGGCTTCGTGCGGAACTCCAGCACAACGCCGCCGGAAGCCAGCAGGCTCGCGTCTGCCTCCACTTCGGCGAAGCGTCCTGTCCCGTATAGCGCGCGCAAACTCTCGCGCACGTTGCCCCGCTCCAGCCGTGCTCCAGGTTTTAGAGGGATATTTTCCAGTAACTCTGATTGCTTCGCGTCGCCGCCCTCGGTCAGCACCCTTATCTGCTCCAGCGTGCGGCCTTCCATCGCCCAGGCTTGCGCGCCTGGCAGCGCGCGCTCCGGCAGTTGGCTCGCCAGACTCTGGACTTGAGTCGGCGCAACCGGCTCAGCGCCCTGCGCGGAGACAGCCTGTGCCGCTGCCGTCAGCGGGCACAGAGCTCCCACCAGCAGCATCGCCCATCTCGTCCACTTCTGCGCGCTCAACAACTCGGCCGCCCATACACTCACGCCAGTCACCGCGGCTCTCGTAGTAGTAGAAACTGATTCTATAAACCCGACACATATAATAAGGCTTCGCCCTGATGATCCCGTAACTCCTTATGTACTATTCACGAAGGCTTATTTCGCCGCTTCCTCTCGCATGCCTCCCGCATTTCAGCCCTGGCGCTCTGAATCACCCGCTCTGATCTCTCCTCCCGCCGCCGGACATCCCCTCGTTCGTTGCCCACCTCCAACCTTTCATGGCCCGCTCACTCTTCCTTGCCGCGCTGCTCTTCGCTCCAGCCCTCAGCGCCCAGAGTCTGCAGACCATTCCCCTCACGTCCATCTATACTCCCGAGATCCACCTTGGCTCCGCCACTGAGCCTTCCACCATCACCGTTCCGCCTCTGGTCGAGGTGCCGTCCCAGCCTGCCGAAGTGCGCGTCAGCAACGTCCCCCCAGCCAGTACGGATCTTCTCGCCTCGCGCCACTTCGACTTCATCACCTCGCCGCTTAGCTTTGTCGTCCCCGGCAGCATGGCGGACACATCCCTCAGCCTCGGCGAATACGCCCGCCGCCTCCGCGCCCAGAAGAGGACGGCTGCCATGCCATCCCGCCACGCCGCGCCGGGCGCAATGGGCCAACCCACCAAATCAAAATAAGCGCGTCGGCCTTTCGCCGCCGGCGTCCTTCCCGGCCGCGCCCCTCCCAGAGAACCTTGCTGGCACCCGCTCCCCTCTTCCTGCTACATTCTCCAGTGACCGAACTCATACGCCGGAAAGGTTCCTCTTCATGTCCCAGCCCGTCTCTGCAACCGAGCCCAGCAAGCTCTATCGCTGGTTGGTCCTTCTCTGGCTCAGCATCACAATGTTCGGCAACTACTACTTCTATGACGCCCTGGAGCCTCTCGCCGATGTCCTCCAGAAGCAGCTTCACTACACCGATCAGAACATCGGCCTGCTCAACTCCTTCTACTCCATCGCGCCCATCGCCACCGTTCTGATCGGCGGAATTCTCATCGACCGCCTGGGCGTGCGCCGCGCCCTTTTGCTCTTCGGATGCATCTGTCTTGCCGGCTCCATGCTCACCGCCTTCAGCCCCCGCTTTGAGGTCATGGCCGGAGGACGCTTCCTCTTCGGAATGGGTGCCGAGTCGCTCATCGTCGCCATCACCGCCGCCGTCGCCAAGTGGTTCAAAGGTAAGGAACTCAGCTTCGCCCTCGGCCTCAACCTCATGCTCGCGCGCTTCGGCAGTTGGCTGGCGCAGAACTCACCAACCTGGGCCCACTCTGCCTACAACAACTGGCAGGGCCCATGGCTCATCGGCGTCGGCTTCGTCTCTCTCTGCGTCCTCGGCCCCATCGCATACTGGATCATGGAAGCCCGCGCCGAAAAGCATTACGCTCTCGGCAAGGCGGGAGAGGCCGACAAAATCGTCTTCCAGGATGTGAAGAACTTCGGACTCTCCTACTGGTATCTCGTCGCCCTCTGCGTTATTTTTTATTCCGCCATCTTCCCCTTTGAAACCTTCGCCGTGAAGTACTTCATCGACGCCCACGGAACCACCCGCGAACTCGGCGGATTCCTCCTCAGCGTCCTCACCGCCTTCACCATGTTCGGAACCCCCATCGTCGGCCTCTTCTCTGACAAGATGGGACGCCGCGCCACCATCATGTGCCTCGGCGTGCTCCTCCTCATCCCCGTCTTCCTGATGATGGGATACACCCGCATCTCGCTATACGTGCCCATGGCGATGCTTGGCTTCGCCTTCACCTTTGTCCCCGCCATCATCTGGCCCTCGGTCGCCTATATCGTCCCTAGCCGCACCCTCGGCACCGCCCTCGGACTCATGACCATGATTCAGAACATGGGTATGGCCGGAATGAACTGGGGACTCGGCAAGGCCAACGATGTCGCCGGAGCCAGCGCCGCCCATCCCACCGGATACCAGCCCATGCTCCAGATCCTCACCCTCATGGGAATTCTCGGCGCTGTCTTCGCCTTCCTCTTGCGCCAGCGCGAACTCAGCCCCAAAGGTCACGGACTGGAAACTATCACCGCCGGTTAGCCTCCACCGCTCGGCATCGTTTCCTCTCTCCCCCGCCCGCACTCACGCAGGCGCTTGCGCTCGCCCAAAAGCAACTTGTATCCTGCCGCTTGCATCGTACTTTTTACATACCTCTGCAATTCTTCGCGGGTGAAAGGAGTTATCATTGGCAATTCGCAAGACTGTAGAACCTGTGGCGAAGATACAAGTTTTGCAGCCTCTGAGCGCCCCGGCTCCGCAGCCCGCTTCCCGGCTGGATACCGTTTCACTGAGGCCCATATTGACCACTCCCAAGAAGACCCTGGCATCGGGAATGCCGGAAGCTGAAGCCATCGAACGTGCCAAGGACGGTGACGGGGAATGTTTCGAGTTCCTCTACGGCCTGCACAAGAGACGTGTGTACTCTCTCTGCCTACGCATGACCGGAAACACCGCCGAGGCCGAGGATCTCACGCAGGAAGCTTTTCTCCAGCTCTATCGCAAGATCGCAACCTTTCGCGGTGAGTCTGCTTTTTCAACTTGGCTGCATCGCCTTGCCGTCAACGTCGTACTCATGCATCTACGTAAGAAGGGGTTATCGGAGGTCTCGCTCCAGGAGACCCTGGAACCCGCCGAAGAGGACGGCCCCAAGAAGGACATCGGCTCGCAGGATCAGGTACTCGCCGGTTCCATCGACCGCGTGAATCTTGAACGCGCCATCGAAAGCCTTCCTCCCGGCTACCGCATCATATTTGTGTTGCATGATATTGAAGGCTATGAACACAACGAAATCGCCGAGATGATGGGCTGCTCCATCGGAAACAGTAAATCGCAACTTCACAAGGCGCGCATGAAGCTCAGGGATCTGCTCAAAGTCACTCGCGCCGAAAGGGCGGCCTCAAGAAGATGAAAACCGGGCAGGAACTTACTATTGAATCAGGACACGACACCAGCGCTGCGGCCGCTGCAGCCGTCCAGAAATCCGGGAGAGACAATCAGATGAACTGTGCTGAGTTCCAGCGCGATTTGCCGCTCATCATCGATACGGGTGGAAGCGACCGCCAGGAGGAACACCTGCGAACGTGCGACATTTGCCGCGGCCTCGTCAATGATCTCCGCTATATCGCCGAACAGGCCAAGTTGCTCGTCCCCATGCTTGAACCCAGCCCAAAGGTCTGGGATGGAATCGAACAGAAGCTCAAGAGCGAAGGGCTCGTGAAGCCCGTTCAGGCGCGCCAGTCCTGATCGGACCCCGCCTGAACGCCCGCGCCGTCGCTGCTCTCATTCATCTCCCCCTGTCGCTTCTCAGGCCGCGATCCTATCGCGGCCTTTTGTGCATCAGTGCGCTTCCCCACCTTCCGCGCGCATGTTCCGGACAGGCCGGTGGTCCACATCCGCCCTCCTTTGGCGAATGTGCGGAGCAGCTCAGCACTGGTGCCCCATATCTGCCCTCCTTTGGCAGATGTGGGTCTGTTGCCTTTGCTCTTCCCTTTGCTCTTCCCTTTGCTCTTGCTTCCCCCGGCAGCTCCTCCCTCCTTTGGAATCCTCTCCACCCATCTCTCCATCCCCGCTCCTGCTACAATCCCCTTCAATGACCAGTGATTCTCCAGCCTCGCTGCTGGTCCTCATCGGCTTCATGGGGGCTGGCAAAAGCACGCTCGGGCGCATGCTTGCCTCCCGGCTCGCCTGCCCGCTCGTCGATCTTGACTTCGAGATTTCCCGCGTCCACGGATCCATTCCCGGCCTCTTTGCCAACCTCGGCGAGAGCGGATTCCGAGCCATTGAACATCATCATCTCGCCCGCATCCTCCCGCGCCTTGCGCGTCCCTCCGTCCTCGCCCTTGGTGGAGGAGCTTTTCTCCAGCCCGCCAACCGCGAGCTTCTCGCCAGCCATTCTGCGACCGTAATTTTTCTCGACGCCCCATTCGAGGTCATCCGCGGACGCCTCGCCGGAAGCGAGCATCAGCGTCCCCTCGCCCGCGATTTCGAGCGCCTCCACGAGCTCTATGAGAGCCGCCGCCCCACTTACCTGCTGGCCCATCACACCCTCCCAGCCTCGGACGCCGACCCCTCCGTGCTGCTGACCTCTCTGGTTCAGCTTGCCAATCGCCTTGGCATCTCCGCCCCTGCTCGCGATAAACTCTAGCGGGGAACACACATGATCCGCCGAACCGCCGTCGCCGCTTCCATTTTCCTCCTGACTGCTCTTTCGATCGCCGGAGGCAAGCCTGCCGCCGCCAAGGCCGTTACCGTCGTCGATGAGGGCACATTCGCAATCTTCCAGAACGGCCAGCGCGTCGCCACTGAAACCTTCACCATCCGCCAGTATCCCGACTCCAACATCACCTCGTCGCAGCTTCATGGCGAGGCCTCCGCCTCGGGCACAAAGCTTGAGCAGACCAGCGAACTTACGCTTCTTCCCAACGGCAGCCTCTCCCGTTACGAGTGGAAGCAGCTCGCCCCCACTCGTGCCTCCGCCGTCGTCGAGCCCAGCGATCAGCTCCTCGTCATGCGCACCACCGCCGCCGATGGCAAGACCAGCCCCGACCAGTCTTTCTTCCTCACTCCGGAGACATTCATCCTCGACGACTATTTCTTCTCCACCCGTGAGGTCCTTCTCTGGCGCTACCTCGCCTCCTCCTGCCGCCCTCGTCCCGGAGGCGATGGCTGCGACCTAATCCGCCAGCGCTTTCCCATTCTCATTCCCCGCCAGCGAACCTCTGCCCAGGTCTTCATCGAATTCAAGGGATACGACGACACCCCTCTCAACGGACGCCCCCAGCACCTCCGCCATTTCGTCATCCAGACCGAAGGCCCGGAGTGGCACCTCTGGCTCGACTCCAGCCACAAGCTTCTCCGCATCTCCATCCCTGACACCAACACGGAAGTCCTGCGCCAGGAAAAGTAGCCAGCCTCCTTCTGCCCAATAAAAACCCCCGCCTCAGCGGGGGTTCTTGGCAGGGTGCATCTGCCGCAAAGTCTCTCTAGTCGATCCGGCACACTTCCAGCTTTTCGTTGCCGTAAGGACATTCCATCCCCACGCTGGACGGCTTTTCAAGCACAACCCAGTTGACGCCGTAGGTCTGCTTCAATCGCTCAAAATCCGGTTTCTGAAAGCTCTTCCAGCCCGCCTGTGCCTTCGTCTGTTCCTTCCAGGTTTCGGCCAGCTTCGGGAACATCGTGACCGCGCCCGAGTCCTTGATATTGTCGGCCAGCATCGAGCGCTCGGCCAGCGCCCGGAAGCCATGCTGATCTTCTCCCTCGGCGATCATGTGGTCCGGATTCAGCGCGAAGTAAGCATCCGCGGGAGTGTTTTGCCGAATCCATAAGAACGCCTGCACCCACGGATTCGGCGAGGCAACACCCGGCAGTTCAAGATGGGGCGTCCCCGGAAACACCTGCCGCTGCGCGTAGAACATCCCCGCGCAGACCGGAACGAACAGCGCCAGCCATCGCCACACATGCCGCTTCAGCACAAGCTGCGCCAGCAATCCGCCGGTGAAGACGAACATCAGAACGTACGTCAGTTGCAGATACCGCATCGGTTGCAGCAGAGTGAAGCGCTCAAAGGCTGCCGGAATTGTCAGCAGCGAGGCCAGCGCAAAGATCATCCCAAACACGTTCAGCGCCTTGCACATCAGCTCAAGTTCAATCAGTCCACGCTTCTTCGCAATACGGCCGAACCACCAGAAAACTGCGAACGGAGCGGCAAGTCCCACCCACTCATACCACGCCCAGCTTGAGAGAAAGAAGTACGAGCGGCTTTGCAGCGCCTCATGATAGGTGGGCGACATCGGCGGAAAAAGTCCCAGCGGAAGCACTGCCGCAACCGCCATCTTCCGCTGCTGCGCCTTCCCCGGCGCCAGCCGCACCATAAACAGTATCGCCGCAAAGGAAAAGCCGAAGACGAACATGAGCGGATGAATCGCGGCTGTGAAAACCGCCCAGAATCCGGCCCGCACATAGCGCCGTTCTCCCACGCTCGCCACCATCATCAGCACCGTCGCCGTCGAAAGCGAGCGCGTATTCAGGTACTGGTCCATGATGTAGAGCGCCGTTCCGGCCACCGGAATCGTCAGCATCGAAGCCACCAATCCCGCTCCGCCCCAGCTCGCCACGACATCCCCGAACACCAGCCTTCCGATCTTCCAGCATGCCAGCAGCAGCAGAAATACGCACAGGAACTGCCACGCCAACAGCGCCACGTCGAACGGCAGGTGCAAAATCCGGATGGACGCGGCAATCAGGTTGGGAAACAGAGTCATTCCCGCATGAGACGAAAAAAAGCCCGCGTTCTGCGGATACAGCGCAGGGTTCAGCAGCTTCTTGATCCCAGGCAGGTAGATTTCAGCATCTTCAACGTAGGGATGATATCCATGCACGGCAACTGCCGCCGCCGTCATACCCAGCAGCAAGCCGATCCGTTGCAATGTGAGGCGGTTCTTCACTCTTTTGACTTTCCTGGTACGGGAAATATGCGCTCGCACACTCTCTCTTCCGCATCCAGACATATCCGTGGACAGATTGGAAAGTGTGCGGCTTTGGTGCTTCTCAACTCAACTGCTGATTATCTCTTGGCGGCTTCTCTCGCTCCGGCCGTGGTGCCGTGCGCATAGTAGCTCTCAAAGCTGGTCGTCAACCTGCGTCCATTGCCATTGAAAATCTCAAAGCGGGCCAGGCCCCATTTTTGCAGGGCAAACTGTACCGTCGTCCGCAGAACCGCCAATCCATACACAACGCTTCGCCGGAGATTGATCGACGATGCCTCCGCAAAATACTTGGTGGGGCACGAGACCTCGCCGATGCGGAAGCCGAAGTGAACACACTGCGCAAGCATCTGGTTGTCGAACACAAAGTCGTCGGAGTTTTCAATCAGCGGAAGCCTTAACAGCACCTCGCGGCTGAATGCCCGGTACCCCGTGTGATACTCCGACAGCTTCACGCCCAGGAACAGATTTTCAAACGCCGTCAGCAGGCGGTTTGAGATGTATTTGTAAAGCGGCATCCCGCCGCTCAAGGCCGTCCCGCCGATGATGCGCGAACCCAGCGTCACATCGTACACGTCGTAGGCCACCAGGCTCGCCATCGCCGTAATCAGCAGCGGAGTGTACTGGTAATCCGGGTGAAGCATGATGACCACGTCAGCGTCGGCGGCCAGCGCCTCGCGATAACAGGTCTGCTGATTGCGCCCGTAGCCGTAGTTCTGGTCGTGAACGTAGCAGCGCAGGCCCAGTTCGCGCGCTACTTCCACCGTGCGGTCGGTGCTGTGGTCGTCCACCAGGATGCACGTATCGACAATATCCGGCACTTCTTCCATGGTCGTGCGAAGCGTCTTTTCCGCGTTATAGGCAGGCAAGACCACCGCAATGCGTTTGCCGTTGATCATTCCACTCCTTCTGCTTCCAATCCCACGCAGTTGCGGCAAACTGCAAAAACCATGCCTGTTGTTCCCGGTCGGGTGAACCGGAAGACTCCTGTGCTCTTGCTGTGGAGGATTCTCCTTATTTTACCGCGAACTCCAGCAAAGCAAAAGCGTACCTCCTGCGCCGTTCTCATTCCGCGCGGGCCAATCCGCCGGTCGCTTCCTGCAAATAAAGCGAGCCTCCCAGGCGGAGGCTCGCTTCACGGCGCCTTATGCACGTCCGTCCCAGTTGTACATCCGTTCAGGCGGCAACGGAGCCTGCTTAGGGCATCTCCGACTCAGCAACGAACGAATCCGCAACCTCGTGCTCACTCATGGAAGCCCATTCACCCCCAGCTTCCTTCAATATCCCGCGCACTCCGAACGCAAAGATCCCCAGCATCAGGAACATCTCCGCGTACTTCCACGCCTCCGGCAGCACCGTCACCCAATCTTCGTTGGCCTCCACCATCACATTCAGCGCCAGCAGCGCCGTCGCGCTTCCAATCACCACGGCTCTGCTCGGACTCCGCCCAGCCTTGTGCAGTGAGCGCCATGCCAGAATCGCCATCGGCAGCGAAACCGCCGCAACATCGTAGGATTGAATTCGCGGACTCAGCAGAACCACGCCCAGCAGCATCACCGGAGCCCAGCTCTCAAAACAGATTCTCCGCTCGCGGTACAGCCGCGCGAGCCTCAGCAGCAGCAGGAACAGTCCGGTTGCATAGCAGGCGTAGAGCACAATGCACGGAATCTCGTGAGGCACCCCGGAGCGCTGCAGGATGCGTGCCAGGTTGCCCACCGGCCCGCATCCAAAATCGCGCCTCGATTGCGACATCAGCTTCAGTGAATTCACATACACCTGGAAAGCCTGTGGCCATATCCGGCTCTGCAGCGCGTAGAGCGAGACTCCGATTGCTCCCGTCGTCACCGCCCGCATCCACTGCCGCCGTCCGCACAGCAGGGGGATCGCCAACATCGTCAGCAGTTGTATCTTGACGCAGGCCGCCGCCAGCACCGCCAGATAGAACCAGTTCCAGCGTCCGCGCTTCCAGCCCTGGACGGCCGCCGCCAGCATGAGGCCGTAGAGAATGTACGCAATATTTCCCGCAACAAATACATCCGAGATCAGCAGCCCGGGAAAAAACGTAATCACCGGCGCCGCATAACTGAGAATCCTGCGCTCTTCTGGAGTCGCCAACTGCATCCCTGCCCACAACTGCGTCAACCATCCGGAGCAGTACGCGAAGACATACAGCGCCGTCACCAGCCACAAAGGCATCAGCCTTGCCAGCCCGGCCGCCGGAATCAGGAATAGCGGCGAGTACGCAAGCGAAGAGCTTTCCTGGCCGTGGATATACGCCGTGTACTGCCTTATCGCTTCCAGATAGCTCTTGGCGTCGCAGCCATACGGCGTGAAGAGCGCCATTGCCACCACCGAACACGCCGCCCCCAGCCACAAAAGCTGCACGCCCCACCCGTTCCAGCCTTCGGCAGCCTTCCAGCCCCGTTTGGCGGGTGCCGCCTTCCCAGGGAGGGCTCGGCAAGTCCGCTTGCAGACTGCAACTCCACTACTTTCCATGAGGGCCAAATCACATTCCTTTTGACTTACGGAGCGCTTCCTTGAAAGATGATGTGTCCGCCGGCGCGCCACCTGGCGCGCTGTTCCGGCGGGGCCAGGTGGCGGCGGGCAGGACAGACCAATACAGGGACTGCTCTAGCCTAGCTGCCTCTTCTGCTTCCAGTTCTGGATCGGCGCTCCGGAACGCAAGATTGCCCAGTTTCAATAGCAGATACCACATTCGGCGATACCACTTGCAGCCTGCGGATGCCTGTTTCGTGCCGCGCCTCCTGCGGGCCAGGGTTGCAGCGAACCCCTCCACCTCTCCACGCTCGCACTCTTGCCGTTTGCAGTCTTTGATGCGCCCAACCTTTCCCCCTCTCACCTCCTTCTCTTCCGGTAAACTAATTCCATGAGAACTCAACTGGCTCTGCTCGGACTCTTCCTCTGCGCCCTGCCTCTATGCGCCCAAAGGACTGCCCGGCGCGTCGTCGCACCATGTGAGTTGACCACCGCCGCCGTCATTCCCTCCGGCAGGGAGAGCGACACCCAGGGCCGCGAGTTTGCCATCCGCGTCACCAACTCTTCTCCCCGCACCGTCGCGGTTCCCCGCTCCCCCAACTTCGGATGGCGCGTCGAAACGCAGCACAAGAAGGATTGGCGCTTCAAAGCGGAAGGTGGTCCCGTCCGTCGCGTCAGCGCCAGTGACACTCACATCGTCGTCTCCGGCAATCCGGACAGCACACCGCTCCTCGAGATTCCTCCTGCCCACGGCGAAACCTTTTTCGTCTATCTTCCCGGAGCCGAGAAGGCGCTACTGCCTGACCGCCCGTTCTCAACCTTTAAGCTCACGCTCTACTGGGCCGCTTCCAGCGAGTTGGCAAAGGCCACGCCCAACATCCTTCCCTGTGCCCTCGCGCCGGAGTGGGTGGTGAACGTGCAGCAGTTGCCGCCGCCAAAGTAGCTGGTCTTTGCCTTCCAGCTTTGCCTTCGTGAACTGCCCTCCCGAGGCTTCCCTAAGGTGTGGCTGCAATGCAAATCACGCCGCAAACCGTGGCCGCAGATGATATAAGAAATAGAAACACCCGCAATCCGGCCTGACCGGACGAAGAGAGAGCTTCCCTGATGGCGAAAACCGCAAAGATCTCCGTAGGAATTCTGGGGGCCACCGGAATGGTGGGCCAGAGATTCATTCAACTCCTCGAACATCATCCCTGGTTTGAAGTCGCATGGGTCGCCGCCAGCGAGCGTTCCTACGGAAAGACCTACGCTGAAGCCGCCAAGTGGAAGATGAAGACGCCCATTCCCCGCCGCGTCGCCAATATGAAGCTCTCCGCCGCCGAGCCGGGTGGAATCGGAAATCTCTCCGCGCCCAAGGTCATCTTCGCCGCCCTCGACTCTGACATCGCCCGTGAGATGGAGCCTGCCTTTGCCGAAGCCGGATGCGCCGTCATCTCCAATTCCTCGGCCTTCCGCATGCATCCCCAGGTGCCGCTCGTAATTCCTGAGATCAACGCCGATCACATCAAACTCATCGAGCAGCAATCCTGGCGCAGAGGTTCCGGCGGTTTCATGGTCACCAACGCCAATTGCTCCGTCATGGGACTCGCCATCGCCCTCGCTCCTCTGCAAAAGGCCTTCGGCGTCGAAGCCGTCTTCGCCGTCACCATGCAGGCTGTCAGCGGCGCCGGCTATCCCGGCGTCCCCTCCATGGACATCCTCGGCAACGTCGTTCCCTTCATCAAGAACGAAGAAGAGAAGATGCAGGAGGAAGCCGGCAAACTCCTCGGCAAGCTCAAGGGACGCGAAATCGTCCCCGCCGCATTCACCATCAGCGCGCATTGCAACCGCGTCGCCGTCGAGGACGGACATACTGAATCCATCTCCATCAAGCTCAAAAAGCGCGCAACGCCCGAGAAGATCATCGCCGCATGGCGCGAGTATCGCGGACAGGTCGCCGATCTCAAGCTTCCCTTCGCGCCCGCCGAGCCCATCTTCTACGATGAGCGTCCCGACCGTCCCCAGCCGCGCCTCGATCTCGACCGTGGCCACGGCATGACCGTCTCCTGCGGACGCTTGCGTCCCTGCTCGCTCCTCGACTGGAAGTTCACCATGCTCTCGCACAACACCATCCGCGGCGCCGCCGGTGCCGCCCTGATCAATGCAGAGCTGCTCAAAGCCAGGGGATATCTCGACTAGAGAAATAAGCATGTGTTCTAAGGATGTCTATGTTCGAGAGAGTCTCATTCCGAATATTCGAGAGACTGTCACTCCCAATGTTCGAGAGAATGTCACTCCCAATGTTCCAGAGGGTGTCATCCCGAATGTTCGGGAGAGTGTCATTCCGAGCGCAGCGAGGAACCCCTGCGCGGCTCAAGTCTTCAGCGCCGCTCCAGAGGCCCTTCGGCCACAGACTCCCGCCGCGTCCATTGCCAGGCCACGCGCTCTCCACGCAAGCTCTTTAGTTGCCTTGTGTGAACATGAGAGTAACAATGCAACGTGGTTTGCGTTCTTGGCCTTTGCCTTTAACCTTGAAACCTGCGAAACCTTGAAACTTTGAAACCTAAGGTTCTTCCATGATCGTAATGAAATTCGGCGGCACGTCCGTCATGGACGCCACGGCGATTGACCGCACGGCGCAGATTGTAAAGGGCCGCCTGCCGCGCCGTCCCGTCGTCGTCGTCTCCGCCATGTCCAAGGTCACCGATGCGCTCCTCGCCGCCGGAAAAGCCGCCGGGGAGGGCCAGCGCGACCGCGCACTCGAACTCGCTCATGCTCTCCGCCGTCGCCATCACTCCACCGCGAAGGAACTCGTCAGCTCCGACCAGTACGCCAACCTCGCCGCCGAGATCGAACGCGAATTCGACACTCTCGACGAGCTCCTCAAGGGCATCGTCGCCGTCGGCGAGCTTTCGCCCCGCAGCTCGGACTACGTCGTCAGCTATGGCGAGCGCCTCAACAGCAAGATTGTCACCGAAGCCTATCGCGCCCGCGGAATCCGCGCCGCTCTCGTCGATGCCCGCAAGGTCATGATCACTGACATGCAGCATGGCCGGGCCATCCCTCAGGCCGACGAGATCGAGCATCGCGCCAAGAACCTCGTCCGCCCTCTTCTCGACGACGCGCAGGTTCCCGTGATGGGCGGATTCATCGGCGCTACCGAACACGGCGTGCAAACCACCATCGGCCGCGGCGGCTCCGACTACTCTGCCGCGCTTCTCGGCTCAGGACTCGACGCCGAGGCCATTGAAATCTGGACCGATGTCGATGGCATGATGACCACCGATCCCCGCATCTGCCCTGACGCCCGCCGCATCCGCGTCATCTCCTTCGAGGAGGCCGCCGAACTCGCCTACTTTGGAGCCAAAGTCCTGCACCCGGCCACGGTTCTTCCCGCCGTTCAGAAAAATATCCCCGTCCTCGTCCTCAACTCCCTCAATCCCACCAACGAGGGAACCCTGATCGTCAGCCGCGCGCCTCGCTCCAACTCCACCTTTAAGGCCATCGCCGCCAAGAAACGCATCACCATCGTCGAAGTCGTCGCCGCCCGCATGCTCGGAGCCCACGGCTTCCTCAAGGCCATCTTCGATGTCTTTGACAAGCACGGCTGCTCCATCGACGTCGTCTCCACCTCCGAGGTCAGCGTCTCCCTCACCGTCGATTCCAACGAAGCGATCCCCGCCATTGCCGCCGACCTCGAAAAGATTGCCGACGTAAAATATGCCGGGCGCAACGCCATCGTCTGCCTCGTCGGCGAGAACATCCGCGAGACCCCGCAGATCGCCGCCCGCGTCTTCACCGCTCTCGGCGAAATTAACGTCCGCATGATCTCCCAGGGCGCATCCGAGATCAACATCACCTTCGTCATCGCCGAAGACGATGTGCCCGAAGCCATGCGCCGCCTGCACAAGGCTTTCTTCACCGAAGTCGACCCGGAAGTATTCGACTGACGTTTGCGCAGTGGCCCGTGCAGCCCCCTTTTCACAGGTGGCCACTCAACGCTCTTTTCGTTGCGTGCGTTTTACAGGCGCCGCAAATGCTCCCCCACAATCGGATTTGCCAGTAGAATCAGTGGAGACAACATGGCCATGGAGAGACAGCAATGAGGTTCGTACTTCTGGGCGCGGGGAAGACCGGCGCATTGGTCGCTGAGATCGCAACCATGCGCGGCCACACCGTCGAGATCATCGAGGTTCATGAGAACCACAAGGGAGCGGCGCTCACCCGCTCGCGTCTCGCCGGCGTCGATGCCGTCATCGACTTCACCACCCCGGACTCCGTCATGTCCAACATCGAAGCCACCATCCGCGCCGGAGCCAACATGGTCGTCGGCACCACCGGCTGGTACGCCGAGCTGCCCCACGTCCGCAACCAGGTCGAGCGCGCCCGCACCGGATTCCTCTGGGCCTCCAACTTCTCCATCGGCGTCAATCTCTTCTTCGCCATCGTGCGTGAAGGAGCCAAGGCGCTCAAGTACGGATACGAGGGCCGCATCTGCGAAACCCATCACATCCACAAGCTTGACGCGCCCTCCGGCACCGCCGTCTCGCTCGGCAAAACTCTTGAGCAGTTCGGCGGCAAGAAGGTTCCCATCTCCAGCATCCGCGAAGGCGAAGTCGTCGGCACCCACACCGTGGAATTTCTCTCCGCGGCTGATAAGATTACCCTGACCCATGAAGCTGAAAACCGCCGCGGCTTTGCCGAAGGCGCCGTCCGCGCCGCCGAGTGGGTCAAGGGCAAGCGCGGATTCTACGAGTTCCAGGAAGTCTTTTCTGAGCTGAAGGGTTAGGCCAAGCATGGTCAAATTACGTGGATGTGGAACGGCTCTCGTCACCCCGTTTCTTGCCGATGGATCCATCGATGAAAAGTCTCTGCGCGCGCTCGTCGCCTGGCAGATTGACTCCGGCATCGACTTCCTGGTTCCCTGCGGAACCACCGGAGAAACGCCAACTCTCTCCCACGAAGAGTGGCGCAAGGTCATCGAGACCACCATCGAAGTCGCCGACGGACGCGTTCCCATCGTCGCCGGTGCCACCTCCAACTCCACCGCCGAGGCCGTCAACAAGGCCGCTGAGGTCTCGCGCATCAAGGGCGTCGACGCCATCCTCTCCGCCTCGCCCTACTACAACAAGCCCACGCAGGAGGGCCAGTACCAGCACTTCAAGGCCGTCGCCGAGGCATCCGCCGCACCCGTCGTCCTCTACAACGTTCCCGGACGTACCGGCGTCAACCTGCTGCCGGAAACCCTCTGCCGCCTTGCCAAGCTGCCTAACATCGCCGCCGTCAAGGAAGCCAGCGGGCTCGTCACCCAGATCGCCGAAATCTGCAGCCTGCTTCCCGACTTCACCCTCCTCAGCGGCGATGATGCCATGACTCTGCCCGCCATTGCCGTCGGCGGCGTCGGCGTCATCTCGGTCGCCTCCAACGCCTTCCCCAAAGAGATGGCCGAGCTCACCCGCCTCGCCCTCGACAATCAGTGGGAAGCCTCGCGCGCGCTCTACCAGAAGTATCTCGCCCTCATGCAGGCCCACTTCATCGAGAGCAATCCAATTCCCGTCAAAGCCGTTCTTGCCATGATGGGACGCATCGAGGAAAACTACCGTCTCCCCCTGGTCCAGATGCAGCCCGCGCTCCGCGCCAGGCTCGAAGCCATTGCCCGCGCCGCCGGAGTCGTCCAGTAGAAGTTCCACCTGCTACTGCCTGCATAAATCGGGTCCTGAGAGCGTAATCCAGGTGCCCCACATCCGCCCCGCAGCTGGGCGAATGTGGGGCACAGAACTTGTCCTTGAACCTGCTCCTGATCTTCCCCCTGTCTTCGAATACAACTTCCGCGCCCGTAGGAGTAATCTATCTGGCGAGTAAGGAGAGCTATCGTGTCCTCAAGATGCATCCACAAGAGCCTCGCTCTGTTCCTCGTCGCCCTCTGCTGCGTCGCCGCGCTGGCGCAGATGCCCAACCCCTACGGCCCATCCATCACTCTGGAGCAGGCAAAGAAACCCGCTGCCGCCGCCCTTGCCGAAGCTGCCAGGAATAAGTGGACCATGGCAGTTGCCATCGTCGATACCGCCGGCACTCTTGTCTATTACGAGAAAATGGACAACACCCAGGTCGCCAGCGCCACCGTCGCCATCGACAAGGCGCGCTCCGCTGCCATCTACAAGCGCCCCACCAAGGCCATGGAGGACGCCCTTGCCGCCGGTGGCGCCGGTCTCCGAATCCTGCGCCTTGAAGGGGCCATGCCCGTCGGAGGAGGCATTCCGCTCATCGTTGACGGCAAAATCATCGGTGCCATCGGCGTCTCCGGAGACACCAGCGATCACGACAATCTGTGCGCTACCGCCGGGGCGGCTGTCATCAACCCGCCCCCCGCAAAATAGCTCCACTCGCGCATGTTGCCTTCTCCCTCACGGGGTGCCCCATCCTAGCCTTCCTTTGGCTAGGGTGGGGTTCTTGGTTTTGCTTTTGCTTTTGCTCTGGTGCCCCATTTCTGCCTTCTTTTGGCAGAAGTGGGTCTGTTGACCTTGCTCTTGGGTTGTTGTCCTTGTCTTCGCGGTTGACTTTCCTTCTCTCCACCTCTGCCGTTCTTGCCAAACGTATTCTTACTCTTTCCGTCCCGCGCGCCGCTGTTGTTCTTCCAACTCGCGGATCAGCGCTTCATACCCGTCGGCCATCGCCTGCACCGAGTACTCCTGTTCCACCCACCTCCGGCAATCCAGCGCGCGAATGTTGCTTAGCTCGCTGCATGCCCGCGCCATCTCGTCCACGTTCTTCACCAGAAAGCCCGTCGTCTTCGTCACCGCTTCCTTCAGCGCGCCTGCTTCAAATGCAATCACCGGAGTCCCGCACGCCATCGCCTCCAGTGCCACCAGTGAAGTCGTCTCCGCCACCTGCGAGGTCACCAGCAACGCCCGCGCCTCGCGCAGCAGCCTCGCCTTCTCCTCAAAGGACGGCAGTTCCACCCAGCGCACCCGGTCGTGATCGATGCGCGGCTTCACCTCCCGTTCCCAGTACTCCTGGTGCCATTGAAACGGATACACCTGCCCGGCCACGATGATCGGCAATCCCGCCTTCTGCGCCGCCTCAATCGCCAGGTGCGGAGCCTTCTCCGGACACACTCGCCCCAGCCACATCACAAAATCCGAACGCTGCCGGCCCATCGCAAAGCGCCTCACGTCGATCCCGTTCCGCACCACCGGCATCATCCGTGGAAGATCCAGGAACTCGGCCTTCTGTGTCTCGCTCACGCAGTTGAAATACAGATTCTCCGCCGGCCTCTCAAAGGCATTCGCCGCATACATCGACCGCGGCAAATGCAGCGTCGCCAGCACCGGTGCATCCACCTGCGCCGCGTGGCGGAAGAAGTGTCCGCTGTGGTCCAGCACCATGTCGAACTTGCCGCCCGCGCACGCCGCCAGCACCCGCTCCGTGTGCTCGCGCTCGCGCACTGCGTTTCCATCCCGCACCTCTTTCGAGGCTTCTCCCGTCGCAATCAGCCGCCCGATTGTCGAGGAACCGGCGCAGGCAGCCACCTCCGTCTGCGAGCCCCGTGCCGCCAGCTCTCTCTCCAGTGCCCACAGCACTTGCTCGGCCCCGCCCGCGCTCCGCTCGCTCACCGGCAGCAGCGGATACGCCACCATCAACAATCGCCTCAACTCCCGACCTCCAGAAACTCCTTGAATTTCGCGCAAACTTCCCGCGCGCTCATCCACCACTGCCACTGTTCGTAGTTCGTCCGCCCCGCGTGCGGAGCCTTCGTATAATCGTACTTCACCTGCGGACGCATCGCCTCCCGCCGCACATTGAAGGTCCGCAGAAAGTCTCCCTGCGACCTGTACTGCGCACACATCGCCAGCTTCCGCTCCAGCTCCGCGCCGCTCATCTCCACCTCAACCTCGGCCCCGCTCTCGTGGATGAACCGCTGCACCCGCAGCGTCCCTTCCCCACCCGCCTGCCACTGCTCGCCGCCAGCCGCGGAACCCGCCGCCCCGCCATTCTCCCGCCAGTACACCGGAGCCTCCCACACCGGAACCGCAAACTGTCCTCCCAACCGTGCCGCCAGCAGGCTGCAACTGTCGTGATCCGGATGTCCGCCCTCGTACGCCAGCGTCGCAATCGCCTCCGGCCTCACCCGCTCGGCCAGCCGCTCCAACCGCGCGTACGCCGTCCCCAGATTCAGGAACAGCCGCTGGTCCTCCAGCCGTTCCTCTTCTTCCGCCAGCAGCGCCAGCTCGCTTACTCCTGCCAGCTCCGTCGCGCGCCGTGCCTCTTCCCGCCGCACCGCCCGATACTTCTCCCGCGACCCAAAGCGGCCCCAGAAATACTCATCCCTCGGCGCGCCGTCGGTCACAATCGCCACCACCGCCTCGCGCATCTTTTGCAGCAGCGCCCCGAACGCTACGCTCTCATCGTCCGCGTGCGCCACCACCACCAGCGTCCGCCCCGTCAACTCCCTCTTCCAGTCGCTCATATCGATCCATCAGGTGCATCGAATGCATCGCGTGCGTCGGATGCGGGTGCATCGAATGCTTCGGGTGCCCCATCCTAGCCTTCCTTTGGCTAGGGTGGGGTAGTTGCTCTTGCCCTTGCTCTTGCTTCTGGTGCCCCATTTCTGCCTTCCTTTGGCAGAAGTGGGTCTGTTGCTGTTGCTCTTGCTGTTGCTCTTGCTGTTGCTCTTGCCCTTGCTCTTGCTTCTGGTGCCCCATTTCTGCCTTCCTTTGGCAGAAGTGGGTCTGTTGCTGTTGCTGTTGCTCTTGCTGTTGCTGTTGCTCTTGCCTTTGCCTTTAACTTTCGCAACTTGCGCAACCTGCCCAACCTGCCCAACCTGCTCTCACTCCGGCTCCGCCACTTCTTTCCCTGCTACCTTCCGCGCTGTCGGATCTGCAACCCGCGTCGGTTCTCCTACCTGTTGTGCCGCAATCGCCAGAAAGTACGCATGCCAGAACGGATCTTCGATCCCGTTCAACTGGGTCGCAATCGTCGAAGGAGAGGCGTATGCCGCCAGCGAAACCAGCGCCCACGACTGCCCATCCGGGACGACCCAATCCGCGCACGCGCCCGCCCTGTACCTCGCGTTCACCACCTGCAACCCGCGCGCGATCGCCGCATGCAGTTCATCCGCCCCGCTCTGTCCGCCGGTCGCCCCGGCAGCCCCTTTGGCCGCGTTTCCTGCATGGCCGCGCATCGCCGCCGCCACCTCGTGGAAAGCTGTTTGCAGCCCCAGGTCCACCTTCGGAACCTCCGCCACCGCCGTATCCCGCTCCCCTCGCAGCGCCAGCATCCCCGGAGCCGTCTTCCGCGCCTCCTCATAAGCCTTCGGAGCCGAGATCCGCACATCGTACAGAGCCTTCGCCACCAGCCCCCTCTGCTCCGCCGTCAACGGCCGGTCTTCGTTTTCGGCGAACTTCCGCAGTTGTGCTACCACGGCCCGCCCGGCCTCTTCCGCCGTGTCCTCAAAGATCGCTTCCATCGCCGCCGCCTGTTGCAGCAGAGACGCAAAATCGCTTACTCCCCACAATCCTTCCTGCCCCTTCTCAAAGATCGTCAGCGTCTGCCTGAAGAAATCCTCCGCCGCATCCTCATTCGGACGCAGCCTTGCCAGCGCCGCCGCGCTCGCGCTGTACGGGAAGCCTCCCTGCTCGCTCCACTTCCTTCCATGCGCCAGCAGAGCCTGCGCCCCCGCCGCCCCGTGATGCTGCATGTACCCGGCAAATACCAGCCGCGCCGCCATCCTCCGCGCGTCCGCCCGGTCGCCATCCTGGCTCGCCGGAAGTGAATCCAGCACTTCCAGTGCGCGGTCTGCGTCATACACAGCCAGCCGCGCCGCCGCCGTTGCAATCGCTGTCTCGCGCCCCGCGCCTGTTTCTGCCGCCCCGCATCTTCCATTGTCAGCAGGCGTCGGACTCATGCCCTCTGCCCCGTCTCTACCATCGCCGGCAGATGCGGAACTCCCCGCCCCCGGCAACTTCTGCGCCAGCCCGAACATCTCTTCGGCCCACTGCCTCTTCTCCGCGGCCATTACCTCGGGACGCATCGTATAAAGCAGCCGCGTCATCAGCGCCACCCTCTGCTTCGGCTCCAGCCCCACCCCCAGCGCGTATGCGTTGCGCGCCATCTGCTGGGCCAGCTCCACCTGTGCCCGCGTCACCGCCGGAGCCGCCTTCTTCGCGCCTGCGCTTTTCTTCTTTCGCGCCGCCACCGTAACCACTCGCGCCGTGCTCCCCGCCTGCGCCTGCACGCACCCCGGCAGCGTCGCCAGCATCAGCAGCCCGCCCGTCATCCATCTTCTCCACACATCCATCCGCATCACGCGCCGCCGCTCTCCCTCAGATGCTACAATCCCGCACATGTCCAAGCCCCGTGCAAAGAAGATAAAGCTCCTGTTGCTGGATGTCGATGGCGTCATGACCGACGGCAAACTTTTCCTCATTCCCGTTCCCGGCTCCGGCGAAACCACCATCGAGGTCAAGGGATTCCACGCCCACGACGGCACGGCATTCTCTCTCGCACGCTTCGGCGGCCTCAAAACTGGAATCATCACCAAGCGCGTCTCTGAAACCGTCCGCCTCCGCGCCCGCGATCTCAAAATCGAATACGTCTCACAGGGAGCGGACGACAAGCTCTCCGCATTCCGCGAAATCCTCCAGCAGGAAAATATCAGGCCGGAAGAAGCCGCCTTCGTCGGCGACGACATCATCGACCTTCCTGTCATGCGCAACTGTGGACTCGCCTTCGCCGTCGCCAATGCCCGTGAAGACGTCAAGGACGAGGCCCACGTCATCACCGACCATCGCGGTGGCGAGGGCGCCGTGCGCGACGCCGTCGAGTACATTCTCAAGGCTCAGGGATCGCTCGCCCGCTGTGTCGAGGCCTACATCTCCGGACGCACTCCCGCCGCCGACAAACAACAGTAGCCTCGCGCCCTAAGGGTGTGAATGCGCCTTGACGCAAAAAAGCCCACCGGCCTACTCAGCCGGTGGGTCACCGTTTCCCCTGTAACGTTTCCGTTTCAGGAGGCTCTGGAATCCTTAGACGGAATCCATCACAAGAAGTTGTCTCCAGCAGAAATAATTCACTCTCGCCAGTCAACTCGACGTTGATGGAGAACACTCGGCAGGTGGCGGGTGCCCCATCCCGTTTCAGCTGCTGAGGGTGCCCCATCCTAACCGCGCTTTTCGGTTAGGGTGGGGTAGTTGACCTTGCTCTTGCTCCTGCTCCTGTTCTTGCTTTTGTTCTGGTGCCCCATATCTGCCTTCCTTTGGCAGATGTGGGTCCGTTGACCTTGCCGTTGCTCTTGCTGTTGCTCTTGCTCTTAACCTTCGAAACCTTGAAACTCTGAAACCTTGAAACCTGCCCTACCCCTCACCCCTCTCTCCCCAGAAACGTCCTCTCTCCCTCCCAGCGCGCCACTACCACCGTCGCCAGGCAGTTTCCCAGCACATTCACTCCCGTCCGTCCCATATCCATCAACTGGTCAATCCCCAGCAGAATGAACACCGGCTCCACCGGCAATCCAAAGCTGCTCACCGTCCCCAGCAATATCACCAGCGATGCCCGAGACACCCCGGCCACTCCCTTGCTCGTCAGCATCAGGGTCAGCATCAGCAGCAACTGTTGCCCCAGCGTAAGATGCACTCCCGCCGCCTGGGCCACGAACATCGCCGCCAGCGCCAGGTACAGCGTGCTCCCGTCCAGGTTAAAGCTGTATCCCGTCGGCATCACGAAGGCTACAATCTGCCGCGGAACCCCGAACTCTTCCATCTTTTCCATTGCAACCGGCAGCGCCGCCTCGCTGCTCGACGTAGCAAACGCCACCGACACCGGCTCGGCCACCGCCCGCAAGAACCTTCGCAGCGGAACCCGCGTCACCAGCGCCACCGGCAGCAGCACTCCCAGCACAAAGACCGCCAGCGCCGCATACAGCGTCGCCAGCAGCCGCGCCAGGTTGGAGAGCACTCCCAGCCCCGTTGACGCAACCGTATAGGCCAGCGCCGCCCCCGCGCCAATCGGAGCGAAGTACATCACGATCTTCGTGAACTTGAACATCGTCTCCGCCAGCGACTCCACCACCGTCAGCAGAGGCTTCCGCCTCTCTTCGCCAACCATCGCCAGCGCGATCCCGAACAGTACGGCGAATACCACCACCTGCAGCACCTGTCCCTCGGCCACGCTCTTCGCAATGTTCTCCGGGAAGATGTGCAGGATCGTTTCCACCAGCGTCAGCTTCTGCGTCGGCATCGCATCGCCCGCCGATGCGCCGCTCAGGTGAATCCCCACTCCCGCCTGCGAGAGATGAATTGCCGCCAGCCCAATCGCCAGCGCAAACGTCGTGATGACCTCGAAGTACACGATGGCCTTCACTCCCATGCGCCCCACTTGTTTCAGATTGGCGTGCCCCGCGATCCCGCTCACCAGCGTGGCAAACAGCAGCGGCGCAATAATCGTCTTGATCAGCCGCAGAAACACCAGGCTCAGCACCCGTAGACTCAGTGCCAGCGCCGGAGCGTCGTTCCCGATCTCCGCTCCCAGCACCATGCACGCAAATATCCACGTCGTCAGAGAGCGCCGCAGCGCCGCATACACCAGCAGCGCGGCCAGCGCCGTCCACCGCAGCCACAGCAGCGCCCCGCCCATGCTCCAGTTCGCCATGGTGCCGCTCGCGAGGTGCAAACCCACTCCCGCGTATCGCCCCAGCGCCCATACCACGGCCACCGCCGCATACAACCCCGCCGCCGCCCATGCCGCTTTCTGCTTCATTCCTATCCTTGCCACCGCACCTGGAGATGCCCACAAGCTTACGCACGCGGGTACACAGGGGGTACGCACGAGGCTACACACGAAAATACACACGAGGGTGCCCCATCCTAGCCCGTCTTTGGCTAGGGTGGGGTAGTTGACCTTGCTCTTGCTCTTGCCCTTGCTCTTGCTCTTGCTCTTGCTCTTGCTCTTTACCTTGAAACCTTGAAACTCTGAAACCTTGAACCCTGCGTAACCTTTGTAACCTTTGAAACCTTGAAACCTGTTCTCCTCGCCCTACCTCAACAAATCCTCCAACTCCACGCCCTTGTCCGTCTTCTCATCCCGATACTTCACAATCACCGGCGTGTACACGCTCAGCCCCCACTCCGCGGCCTTCCCTTTTGTGATCGCCCTTGCCCCGGCCACCACCACTGCGCCCGGCGGAACCTTCAGCGGCTCGCTCTCAGTTGCGCGATAGATCTCTCCCCGCACCGTGTCGAACAGAGGCGTCGAGCGCGTCAGTATCACGCCCGAGCCCAGCACCGCGCGCTCGCCCACCTGCGTTCCTTCATAGATGCCGCAATTTCCGCCCACCAGCACGTCGTCTTCAATCACCACCGGAACCGCGTTCACCGGCTCCAGCACTCCGCCCACCTGCGAGGCCGCACTCAAATGCACGCGCTTTCCAATCTGCGCGCACGAACCTACCAGCGCGTGCGAGTCCACCATCGTTCCCTCGTCCACGTACGCGCCCACGTTGATGTACATCGGAGGCATGCAGATCACTCCCTTGGCAACGTATGCGCCCTCGCGCACCGTCGAGCCTCCCGGCACAATCCGCACTCCGTCACTGCACTTGAAGTGCCGCACCGGATACGTATGTCGATCGACAAATGTGAATGTTTCGCCCGCATGGGTCTCCTCTGCCGCTCCCAGCCGGAAGCCCAGCAGAATCCCTTCCTTCACCCAGACGTTGGCGTGCCACTGACCGTCGCGCTTCTCCGCCGCGCGAATCTCGCCCTGCGACAGCGCCTCGCGAAATGCCCGGAAGGTCTCCAGCGCTCCGCACTCCCGCTTCGCATCCATCCCCAACGCAAACAGCCGCTCAATCTCAGTTCGTAAGTTGCTCATGATGAATGCAGTATAAGGCAGAGAAAGACGCAAGGCATCAGGAACAGAGAACCGCTTATGCTTCGCCAAAAGCGCGCCACAACCCATTGACCTCCGTGGAACCCGCCAGGCCGCCCGCCGTTGCCAGATCAGTCAATCCTTCCGCCCTCCGCTCAACGATTGACTCATATGCCATCTCGGCTCCGGCAACGATTAACCACATCGCCAATCGTTGCGTTCTTTCCCCGGCGGGCGCCGCAACTCTCCCCAACGAGGAAAACTGCTTCCGAGCCAGTAAACACGAGGCGATTTCTCCAATTTGACTTAGCAGCCCTCACTAAGTGAGAATGGATGAGTCGCAAGCAATTGCGATCCCAACCAGAGTGGGCCTGTGGCGCAGCTGGGAGCGCGCTTCCATGGCATGGAAGAGGTCGTCGGTTCGAACCCGACCAGGTCCACCAAAAACTCCTTCAGAATCAATTATTTACCGACACTACCAAAGTTCATAGATTTGGATTTGGTAGCATTTGGTAGCAATTTCCTAGAAAGTTTCTTCTGCTGTGCCCTCTTCGGCTTCTTTCTGAGCTCGCCATTGATTGCATTCACCGTGGCAGCGACGCCCTCCGGCAGCTCCTGCATGTACACATCGGTCGTAGTGGCCGTGCGCGAATGCCGGAGCAATCCCTGAACGTCTTTGACTGTTCCCTTCCGTTGCGCCAGCGTCGCGATGCTGCGCCGGATGACCTGGAAGGTCAGCTTGGGAAGGTCGAGATCGTCTGCCAATTTATGCAATACACGGCGACGGTAGTTGCCCGTGTCCATGAAACCGCCCTTCGCATCCGGAAAGATGAATGCGTCTGGAGA
>Ga0181531_10000378_pt1 | contig 30428 bp, 20 predicted proteins | sample PEATcosm2014_Bin_38_FD_119743 | JGI IMG/M metagenome (GOLD analysis project Ga0181531, IMG submission 119743) | Peatland microbial communities from MTU Mesocosm Facility, Houghton, MI, USA - PEATcosm2014_Bin11_10_metaG | ecosystem: Environmental > Terrestrial > Soil > Wetlands > Peat | place...
ACTCCCGCTGCGCAATCGGCAGGAGTTTCCCTGTCCATTGAGTTTCCGGTGCATGACAGGGGCCCCCACAACTGTCGGGGGATGTGTGAGGGCTGTTGCTTACGCTTCCTTCTTGACCTTGGCTTTTTGTGCGGCCCACCGCTTGCGCTGCGCATCGGCGATCCGCTTGCGCGCTTCGGGGCTCAACACGCGGGTCTTCTTAACCTTTGTCTTGGCCGGCGCCTTTTTGGTTTTGAGCTTAGTTGCCTTGGCGGCAACCTTGCCGGTGTTGGCCAGCAGGGAGCGAACCTGCGTGAGCCTCGCGATCTCTGAATCAATTTGTGCAAGAATGGAATCTATCGTCATAAGTGAAGCATAACTCAGAATCTCGCTTCTTGCACGATCTTTTGGTAGATTTTGTCTACTTAGGGCCGTTAAATTCCCGGCAATTCATTGCGGCTTACCCACACTCTTCTCCTTATAAGCCTTCTGCAGAATGAAGAAAGCCAACTTCTTCTGCCCCTGGTCAGAGATAAGTCCTTTGCGATTGAATTCGTCCTGGATTCCCGCCAGGGGCCTGTTAGGCGAGCGAAAATCCATAAGGATCCACGGACTCATTCCTCTAAGTTGCGGAATCCGATTCAGCATACCAAGTTGATGGCGGTAGATATTGGCCTGGTATTCCTCTGTCCAGCGATCGTTTTCGCCGCCATGCAGACCGGCCTTTGCGTCGCCGCCAAATTCGGTCATGATCATGGGCTTCTGGTAATCTATGCGCCACTCCGTCGTGTCGGCGCTCTCCGGCCGCTGCTCATACCAGCCGATATATTCATTGGTGCCGATCACGTCCAGCGCCTTGCCGAGAGGGTCGTCCACTATCTTCGTGTGCCCTTCCGCGCGGACCAGCAGAGCTGCGCTGATCAACCGCGTGGAATCGAGCGCGCGCGCGCGTGCGGCAAGAGTCTCAATGAATCGCGTCCGCGCCTCGGTATTGGGCGTTTCGTTGGCCATCGACCACAGAATGATCGAAGCATGATTGCGCGAAGTACCGATCTCCTCGTCTAACTGCTGCCCGGCCTTGGCCAGTACTTTTGGATTGTCGAACTGCAAGGCCCAATAGACAGGATTCTCCGACCACACCAACACGCCCATCCTGTCGGCCGCGCGCAGCATGGTCTCGTCATGCGGGTAATGCGCCAAGCGGACAAAGTTGGCGTCCAACTCTTTGGCCCAACCCAGCAGCGTCTCCGCGTCCTTGTCGGTATTGGCCCGGCCGGTGCGATAAGGAGCCTCCGCATGAATGCAGATGCCGCGCAAAAAGATGGGCTTTCCGTTCAGCAGTATCTCTGTTCCGCGTGTTTCGATGGTGCGAAAGCCGATGAGATCCTCGATCGAGTCCTCGCCCGCGCGTACTTGAACCTTGTAGAGTTTCGGTGTCTCCGGCGACCAGCGCTCCAGCGTTGACACGGCCAGATGAATCGCGGCTCTTCCATCTTCACCCGTAATGGCGGATGTTTTTGCGCTTAACTCGGGAACCTCGACCTCGACCTTTGCGCCGGGTTGACCGCCCGCCACATGCACCCAACCCTCAATGACGGACCCTTCTCCGCGGCTCAGGTGCAGATCGTATTGATCGATGAAGGCCTCGGGCACTTCAATCAACGAGACAGATCGTGTAAGGCCGCCATAGTTCCACCAATCGGTCTCCAGTGTAGGGACGTTGTCCTCGTGGCGCGTGTTATCCACCGCCGCCACCACAAAGTTTCCGCCCGCATGGACTGCCGCGGTCACGTCGCAGTTGAAGCTGGTGTAGCCGCCCTCATGCTCGCAGACTTTTTGTCCATTGACCCAGAACCACGAGCGATAATTCGCCGCGCCCACATGAAGATAGATCCGCGTATTTCCCTTGGGCTGATAAGTAAAGTCACGCTCGTACCAGATAGGCCCCTCATAGAAGAAGAGCGACTCGCGCTGCGTGTTCCAGTCGCCCGGCACCCTCAGCGTGGGAGCCTTGGAATAGTCGTACTCAATCGGTCCTGTATCCCCAGGCTTGGCCTTCTGATGAAGGAACCAGCCGTTCGCCTTCTCCTGGTGATGAAAACTGAACAGTCCGGAGAAGTAAGGATCGACGATCGTGCTCCAATCGCCGTCGAGCGAAGTGGCCGGCCGCCGGTCTGCGCCGGTGATCACAATTGGCGCTGGCACAGGCGCTGCAGAGGCGACGCTCGCGGCGAAAAGCGCCGCACAAATGCCGGCCAGGACTTTCATCGCGGGTGTAAATGCCGAGGTGCATGCAAACAGCCGGACAAACAGATGCTTCATTTCAGACCCTCAACAAAGTTGAATTGGAGCCTTTGCCGCATTTCGTCGTATGTCAGCGGCTGCTCCGAACGGACTGGCCATCTTATCCCGCGGCAGGCCGGCCTGTACATTCCGGCTGCGCTGGGAGATACCTGCACCATGACAAAGGGGACAGGCCGCAAAGCCCGTCCCCTTGGGGTCGTGTCAAGCGCATATGTTGTTGCCGAGCGATTACTGTGGGCCCAGATACTCCACATGCACATAGGTGCCAAGGCGCACGTTGTAGGCCAGGTAATAGCCGGGATGGTCGGGGTCCTCGTAGATCACGATGTCGTCCCTGTCCCAGAACCAGCCGTCGCAAAACGCGGCGTCCGCGGCCACAACATTCCAGTACCACCCGTTGAACCAGAAGCGGCCGGGGCCGCCGCCGCCCAGATGCCACACATGCCCGCGGCCAAATCCGCCGGTGAAGCGGCCATGCTCGAAGGGATGGTCATTGTGATAGCGCGGATCGTCGCGGCCGGTGTCGTGGCCAACCCACGTCCTCCCGTCCACGTGCGGGGCGTTGGGGTGGCCTTCCTTGTCGGCGAAGTTGCGGTTGGGCTCGACCGCATGGGGCGTGCCTTTGTACGCCGATGGCCCGCGCTCCGGGATCGCCTGATGCCTTACGGAACCGCCCGAGGCATGGGATTCGCCTTCGCGATGCTGTGCAAACGCTGGAACTGCAAGAACCAGCAAGGTAGCTAAAGCTAGCTGAATGGACTTCATGGTTTCCTCCGGATGCCCTCGGAGAGAACAGCGAATCTCCGCTGCTCTTGCCCCTTGGTGGGTCATCGTCAACTACCTTAGATGCAACCCGCTGCGCGCTGGCAAGTTGCGCCGCGATAAATTCCTCTGCCTTGAAATGGGGCTTACACCCCCACTGCAACCGGCGCGCGCCGCCACGCATACAGCGGGAAATGGTTGGCCAGTTCGGCCACTTCGCCGCGAATCCGCTCGAGAGCCGCATCGTCGTTGCGCACATCCAGTGCCCTCGCGATCCAAGCGCCAATCAGCCGCATCTCCGGCTCCTTCATTCCCCGGGTCGTCAAGGCCGGCGTGCCCACGCGAATGCCCGAAGCCTTGAGCGGCGGATTTGTGTCGTAGGGGATCGTGTTCTTGTTCACCGTGATTCCGGCCTTGCCCAGCGCCAGCTCGGCTTCTGAGCCCAGGATGCCTTTCTGGAAGACATCCACCAGCATCAGGTGGTTGTCTGTGCCGCCGGAGACGATGCGGAATCCGGCCTGCTGCAACGCCGCCGCCAGCACCTTTGCGTTGGCCACGATCTGCGCGGCATAAATCTTGAACTCAGGCCGTAGCGCCTCGCCCAGTGCCACGGCCTTGGCCGCGACGATATGCATCAGCGGTCCGCCCTGCTGGCCCGGAAACACCGCCTTGTCCACGGCCGCGGCCAGCTCCTGATTGCAGAGAATCAGCCCGGCGCGCGGTCCGCGCAACGTCTTGTGCGTGGTGGTGGTGGTGATCTGCGCATGCGGCACGGGCGAGGGGTGCACGCCACCCGCAACCAGGCCGGCGATGTGCGCCATGTCGAAGATATAAACCGCGCCCACCTTGTCGGCGATCTGCCGCATGCGGGCAAAATCCCACAGCCGCGGATAAGCGCTGCCGCCGCCGATGATGGCCTTGGGCTTCTCGCGCTCGGCGATGGCTTCCAGCTCGTCGTAGTCGATCAGCTCGGTGTCGCGCCTGACGTGGTAAAACGTGGGCCGGTAGAGCTTGCCGCTGAAGCTGAGCCGGTGCCCGTGGGTCAGGTGGCCGCCGTGCGCCAGGTCCAGGCCCAGAATGGTGTCGCCGGTCTGCAGAACCGCCGCATAGGCCGAGGCGTTGGCCTGCGAGCCGGAGTGCGGCTGCACGTTCACGTGGTCCCCGCCGAAGATCTGTTTGGCCCGGTCGCGGGCCAGGTTTTCCACCACGTCGGCGTACTCGCACCCGCCGTAGTAGCGCCGCCCAGGGTAGCCCTCGGCGTATTTATTGGTAAAGATCGAGCCGGCCGCCTCCAGCACGGCCTCCGACACAAAGTTTTCGCTGGCAATCATCTCCAGCCCCTCGTGCTGGCGGAGGGTTTCGTGGTCGAGAGCGGCGGCCACATCGGGGTCGGCTTGGGCAAGCGGGAGAGACATGCGGTCAGTCATAGAAGGATTTTAGAGCATTTCCCGCACCCGCGGGGCACGAGCGCTGCGCCGGTGGGCCTATGTTTTACAGGCTGCGAAAGAATTCCTGGGGGCCATGAGTCTGCTTAATTTGAAAGGCCGCGGCATTCGCCTCTCCCGGAACATGTTTTCAACAACTTGTATCGTCGGCAACCTACCGCGCTAACCCATTCCCGGGCTGGAGCAGCATCCGCAGATCTGTCCCTGCCAAGCCAATCTGCCCTCTTGAATGAGGATGGGAGTTGCCGCCAGCGCGGCCGCGGCATCGAACCACGCGACATGGAAAATTGCATTCACCGCAAGTCCCACCAAGGCGATCAGCGCAAGATAGGCACAGGTGGCAGACTGCGTTGCGTCGGCGGCCAAGGCTGTGTTGCCGCTGCGGCGCGCTTCCCGGCGCTTGAGCCATGCCAGGACGGGCATGGCGAGCAGTGCGGCGAGGGTGATGGCGATTCCCGCGCGACTGGTTTCAGGCCGCTGCCTGAGCGCCAAGGATGCAATCGCGGTTCCCGCGACCACAATGGCGAGAACGAACAGTAGCACGGAGGCTGCGCGGGTCGCCTTGCGCTCCGAGATGGACACGCCTGGAACCCACTGCAAGAGCACCACCGTGGCGGACATAAGCTCGACAAGGCTATCGCAGCCAAAGGCCAGCAATGCGGGGCTGTGCGCTGTGATCGCCGCATACGCGGATACGCCGAACTCCACCAGCATCCATGCCAGCGTGACGCCTTGAAGCCAGTAGACCTGCGTCCGCGCCTGCGGAGCGCGCGCGTCAACGGGCTTCGCGAGTTGAACACCGATCTGAACAAGGTCCGGCATGCAATTGAGGTCTAAGCGCCTGGGAACGTGCGCAAGGCTTTGAAACATGGTACGCCAGGAATGTTGCCGCCCGATTCCAGATCGAAGCGAAGCTGTTTCCTGCAACTTCCCTGTTGACATTCTGACTATGCCGATGCATCGTATATGTAGAAAGACAACAGGGAGACAAGATGGGCGAAAACAGACCGGATGTATTGCAGGGAACGCTGGACCTGATGGTGCTGAAAACCCTTGAAACCATGGGGCCGATGCACGGCTACGGCATTGCGCGCCGGATCGAGCAGGTAAGCGGCAACGCCTTGAGCCTGAACCAGGGAACCATCTACCCCGCGCTGTTGCGCCTGCAACAGCGGGGATGGATCGCCGGCAAGTGGGGCACCTCAGAGACCGGCCGCCGCGCCAAGTTCTATTCCCTGAGCCGCATCGGGCGCAAGCAGATCGAAGAGGAAACCGGCAACTGGGAGCGCGTCGCCGCCACCATGGCGCGCTTTCTCGCGCCGTCCAATTAGGAGCCTGCAATGGACCGGATACGTATTCTTCTGAGCCGCTGTGCCGCCCTCTTCCGCCGACAAGAGCTGGATGCGGACCTCGACGAGGAGCTCCGCGCGCACATCGACCTGGCCGTCGCAGAGAATCTGATGCGCGGCATGACCAGGCAGGACGCGCAAACCGCAGCCCTGCGCAACTTCGGCGGAGTTACGCAGATCAGTGAGCGCTATCGCGTCGAGCGCGGCCTGCCGTTTCTTGAGACGTTGGCGCAGGACATCCGCTACGGCCTGCGCCAGCTCCGCAAGTCGCCGGGCTTCACGCTCACCGCCGTCATCACCCTGGCCCTCGGCATTGGCGCGAATACGGCCATCTTCACCCTCGTTCACGCCGTTCTCGAGCGCTCGCTTCCGGTAGCCGACCCGTCACGCCTCTATCGCGTGGGCGACGGTAACACGTGCTGCTACTGGGGCGGATTTGAAAGCGATAATGGCGATTTCGATCTCTTCCCCTACGACCTCTTCCTCCACCTTAAACAGTCCTCGCCGGAGTTTGAACAGTTAGCGGCGATGCAAGCCGGCGGATCCAGCTTCAGCGTGCGCAGCGGCTCATCGCCGGCCAAGGCGCTCCGTTCCGAATATGTGTCGGGCAACTACTTCTCCGCCCTGGGCGTGAACGCCTATGCCGGCCGTCCCCTGGTCGACAGCGATGACAAGCCGGGAGCAGCGCCGGTCCTCGTCCTCAGCTACCAGGCATGGCAGTCGGACTTCGCCGGAGACCCCGCCATCGTCGGTTCTACGGTTTACGTGCAGACGCATCCATTCACCGTTGCGGGCATCGCTCCGCCGGGCTTTTTTGGTGATCGCGTCATCGATCGCCCTCCCGATGTTTGGGTCCCTCTTGCCAACGAGCCCACCATTGAAGGCGCAGGCACGTCCCTTGAACCCCAGGGAGAAGAGGACACGGCGTGGCTCTATCTTCTCGGCCGGGTTCACCCCCAAACCAACATCGCGGCCCTGCAAACCAGACTCTCCGCAACCCTGCGCCAATGGATGGCCACCAGCCCGTCCTTTGTCGCCCACGGCGGCGCGGCCATGATTCCCAAGCAACACGTGGTCCTCAGTCCAGGAGGAGGCGGCATCCAGCGACTGCAGCAGCGGACAGGCAGAGGCCTGCGCATGCTCATGCTGCTCTCCAGCGTGGTGTTGCTCATCGCTTGCGCCAACATCGCCAATCTTCTGCTGGCCCGCGGCACCGCGCGCCGCGCGGAGCTGGCCGTGCGCATGGCGTTGGGCGCGCCGCGCGCCAGGCTCATTCGTCAGATCCTCACCCAGAGCGTGCTGCTCAGCCTTATTGGTGGAGCAGCCGGATTGGCGGTCGCCTATGGTCTCTCGCACATGATTCTGGCTCTCGCTTTTCCTGAGGCGCGCAATATGCCCATTCAGGCCAGCCCTTCCCTGCCGGTTCTTGGATTTGCGTTTCTGGTATCTCTGCTAACGGGCGTGATCTTCGGCGCTGCTCCGGCCTGGCTGTCGTCGCAGGCAAAGCCGGCCGAAGCGTTGCGCGGAGCAAACCGCTCCACCGGCGATCGCTCTTCACTGCCTCAAAGAGCTCTGGTCGTGCTCCAGGTGTCCTTGTCCGTGGTTCTGCTCGCGGGAGCTTTTCTCATGGCCCGGTCGCTTGCCAACCTCGAGCACCAGAACTTCGGTATTGCCACAGCCAATCGCTACGTCCTCGAATTCGACCCGCTCGGCGCGGGCTACACCGTTGCTCGCCTCCCCGGGCTCTATCGCCAGATTCAGGACCGCCTCTCCACACTGCCCGCCGTCTCCAACGTGAGCCTTGCCCGCTACACCCCGCTCGGCGGCAACAATTGGGCAAGCTGCGTTATCCAACAGGGTCATCCCGCTGCTGGCCCCAATGACAAGTGCTACTCCACTTGGGACCGGGTCAGTCTACGCTTTCTTGATTCCATCGGCGTTCCCATTGTCCGCGGACGCAACTTCTCTGCCCAGGACACACAGGGCTCAACGCCGGTCGTTCTTGTCAATCAATCTTTTGCCCGATATTTCTTCCCAAACCAGGACCCCATCGGCAAGCATTTCGGCATCGAGTCCCCGAAGAACTCCGGCTCCTTCGAAATCGCCGGCGTCTTCGCCGACTTCAAGATGACCGACCCCCGCGGCGAAGCGTTTCCGCTTTTTCTGCGCCCGCTCTCCCAGCAATATCTCGGCTACACCGACCCTGAAGCCGTCTCATCTGAGGAGAGCTCCATGTTTGTCGGTTCCATCATCATCCAGTTCACCCGCACACAGCAGGACGCAGAAGCCATGGTCCGCCGGACTCTGGCCGAAATCGATCCCAATCTGACTGTATTTCATTTTGTCTCGTACGATTCCCAGATAGCTCTCAACTTCAATCAGGACCGCCTGATTGCGCGCCTCACCAGCCTGTTCGGCGTCCTTGCGCTCATTCTTGCCTCGGTCGGCGTCTACGGCGTGATGTCGTATTTCGTAGCCCGCCGCAAAGGCGACATTGGAATCCGCATGGCTCTTGGAGCTAAGCGCTCGAGTGTAGTCGCCATGGTGCTGCGCCGCGCCCTGGGCCAGATCCTTCTCGGCCTCGCCCTTGGCGTTCCAATCGCGTTGTTTGTTGGTCACCTTATGGCCAGCTTGCTCTACGGCGTCACGCGCTACGATCCGTTCGCGCTTCTGGGAGCGACACTCGTGCTCGGAGTTTGTGCCGCTGTCGCTGGATTCATCCCAGCGCGGCGCGCAGCTTCCATCGACCCCATGCAGGCACTAAGAACCGAGTAGGAGACGGAGATGGATTTCATACGCATTCTGATGAGCCGCTGTGCCGCCCTCTTCCGCAGACAAGAGCTGGATGCGGACCTCGACGAGGAGCTGCGCGCCCACATCGAAATCGCCATCGAAGAAAACCTGAAGCGCGGCATGTCTGCCCAACAGGCGCGGACGATGGCACTACGGGAATTCGGTGGCGTGACGCAGACCAAAGAGCGCTATAGAGTGGCGCGTGGATTGCCCGTTCTGGAGACACTATTTCAGGATGCGCACTTTGCCCTGCGCCAGTTGCGCAAATCTCCCGGATTCGCTCTTACGGCGATCCTCACGCTGGCCCTTGGCATGGGCGCGAACACGGCAATTTTCAGCGTGGTGAACAGCGTGCTGCTGAAGCCGTTTGGCTTTCCAAATCCAGACAGGCTGGTCGTCCTGCGTGAAACCGTGCAGGAGATGGCGAAGGTGGCTCCTACCTTCCCGGATAACGCAAAACACTACCTGAATCTAAGAGCGCAATCGAAGACGCTTGAGGACGCGGCCATTTTTCAGCCCCGCGGTTTTAGCGTGGCGGTGGGAGACGACCATCCGCAAATCGTCAACGGACTCGAGGTCGCGCCGAGTTTTTTCTCCGTGCTTGGGATCGGACCAACCCTGGGCCGCGCATTCCGGCCTGAAGAAGCGACCAAGGGTCACGATTCGGAGGTGATCCTGACCTGGGATGCCTGGCAGCGCTATTTTCAAGGAGATCCTGGCGCCGTTGGCCGAACGCTGCACATCGATGGGGGACAGAGCACAGTTTTAGGAGTGCTGCCAAAGGAGTTCAGCTTTCCTCATGTGAGCATCATGCCGGTGACGCGGCAATTTGAGACGCCTCCGCTGGAGTTCTTCAAGCCTCTTGTGCTTGATCCGCAACATATGTCGGACAACGGGGATTTCAACTATCTCGTGATCGGGCGGATGAAGCCAGGGGTAACTCTCAATCAGGCACAGAGCGAACTTGAGGGGTTGCAACAGGCCTATGCGAAAGCAATGCACAGGCAGGACCATCTGGGCATTGCTGTGATTCCGCTGACAAGGGAAGTTACGGGGAGCGTCAGCACCGGTCTGTGGTTGTTGCTTGCCGCCATCGCCGCGGTGTTGCTGATTGCGTGCGTCAATCTGGCCAATCTGCAACTGGCGCGAGCTGTCTCTCGGGAACGCGAAAGTTCCATCCGCGCCGCGCTGGGAGCCGGCAGAAAGCGCCTGGTGCAACTGGCGCTGATGGAGAGCCTGGTGCTGGCCACAATTGGGGGGACGCTCGGAGTTTTGTTCGCCCTGGCCGGAGTGCGCATCTTCATTTCAGTAGCGCCCGCCGGCCTGCCCCGCCTTAAAGAAGTTGCTGTAAGCTGGCCGGTGCTCTTGTTTGCAGCGGGTCTTTCCGTCGCTACCGCGCTCGCATTCGGCATTTTGCCGGCTCTGCGTTCGATGCGCGCCAATCCACTATCGGTGATGCAAGGCAACTCCACGCGTGTGGCCAACACGCGCCAGGGAACGCGCGTTCGCAGCGTGCTGGTGGGCGCTGAAGTTGCAGCCACACTGTTGTTGCTGGTGGTCACTGCGCTGGTGGTGAGCAGCTTTGCGCGGGTGGTTACGCAACAACGCGACTTCGATGCAAATCACGTGACGCTGGTGCAAGTGAATCTCTTCAATTCAAACTATGGCCAGACTGCCCCCAATTACGACGCCGCGAAGAACGCATTCATTGACCGAAGTCTCGATGGCTTAGCCCGGATTCCCGGCGTCACCAGCGCCGCCGTGACCAGTGAGATGCCGATGGCCGGCGAGTCCTGGATCAATCTTCTCACTCGCCCCGATCATCCGGTGCCGGAAGAGCAGATGCCAATGGCGAACGTGCGGATGGTCAGCCCAAACTACCGAAGCACGCTGCAGATTCCACTTATTGCGGGCCGCGATCTGGGGCCCGGAGACAGGAGCCGCGCGGGAAGTGCTTTGATCTCGGAACAGGCTGCGCGCGTAGTGTGGGCGGGGGAAGACCCGATCGGCAAGCGCTTTGACTTTGGGGACGGCGCCGCAATGCACACGGTGGTAGGCGTGGTTGCCGACGCGCGCGTGAACGACCTGAAGAAAACAGCCAACATGGTGTATCTGCCTTACTGGGAGAACCCCCGCTGGCGTCTCTATTTCCTGGTGCGCAGCCCGTTGTCGGCGTCCGCACTTGCCGATTCGATTCGCGGCGCGATATGGAAAGTCGATCCACAGGTCCCGATCCCCACTCTGAAATCCTTGGACGATCAGGTAAGCGACTCGGTGGCGGCGGAGCAATTCCAGGCACTGCTTCTTTCAAGCTTCGGTGCGGCCGCCTTGCTGTTGGCGATGTTGGGGGTCTATGGAGTGCTGGCGTATTCCGTTTCTCTGCGCCGGCAGGAGTTTGGCATCCGCATCGCGTTGGGCTCGAATCGCGCCGCTCTGACTTTGCTGGTTTTGCGGCAAGCTTCCTATCCGGTTGTGGCCGGCATTCTGGCGGGTTTAGGTGCGGCCTTTGTGGCCACGCGCTGGGTGCGGAGCATGTTATATGAAACGCAACCTGCCGACCCATTGGCAATCACGCTCAGCATTGCTTTGCTGCTGGCGGTTGCTGCTTTCGCTGCGATTATTCCGGCGCGGCGCGCGGCCTCGATTGATCCCATGCGTGCACTGCGAACGGAATAGGAGCTGAAGATGGACTTCATACGAATTCTACTGAATCGTTGCGCTGCCGTCTTCCACCGGCAAGGACTGGATGCGGATCTCGACGAAGAGCTGCACTCGCACATCGAATTCGCTGTTGAAGAAAACCTCAAGCGCGGCATGTCCGCGGAAATGGCGCGCAGGTCAGCGCTCAAAGAGTTTGGTGGAATCACGCAGACGAAAGAAAGCTACCGAGTCCAGCGCGGGTTAACCTTCTTTGAAACTCTTGCAAATGATGTACGGTTTGGGATTCGCCAACTGGTTAAGTCCCCGGCATTTGCATTGACCGCCATGCTCACGCTGGCGCTGGGGATTGGCGCTACCACTGCGATCTTCTCCGTTGTGAAAGCTGTACTGCTAGCGCCGCTGCCGTATAAGGACCCAGGCCAAATTGTTGCGGTGTGGACTGCGAATCCAGCGCGAGGTGGACAACCGCTTTCGAGCAGCCCAGCGGATTTCGCGATTTGGAAACGGCAAAGTGGCATCTTCGAAGATCTGGCCCCATCCTACGACGACGAAAAGACCCTGACCGGGCAGGGAGCACCCCAGTTTCTGATCAGCTATGCGGTTTCGGCGAACTACCTTCGCATCCTCGGCGTTGAGCCTCAGCTTGGGCGGCTCTATTCGGATCGGGAAGACGCGGCGGGAGGTCCGCTCGTTGCGCTCCTCAGCGATCATCTTTGGCGCACGACGTTTCACTCCGATGCCGACATCGTTGACAAGGCCATCACGCTCGATGGGGTCGCGTATACCGTGCTGGGAGTGATGCCGGCCGGCTTCAACTATCCGTCTTCCGTTGAAATCTGGACGCCGTCCGGCATCGCCCCATCGGCTTACAACGACTTCAACCATACCTATGTGCGTATCCTCGGACGGCTTCGGCCTGGGGTGACTCTGGCACAGGCGCAGAAGACATTGAATGACGTGGAAGCGCAAGTGGCGACCGCTCATCCACAAACGGACAGCGGCAACCGCGTGGTGCTGGTCCCGCTCCGTGAGCAACTGGACGGGGATATTCGCAAGCCGTTGCTGATCCTCTTGGGCGCCGTGGGTCTTGTGCTGCTGATTGCATGCGCGAATACGGCCGGACTGGCATTGGCCCGCAATGCTGAACGGCAGAAAGAGATCGCTGTGCGATTGGCTTTGGGGGCCACGCGGCGACGGCTGCTGCGCCAGTTTGTCACCGAGAGCCTGCTGCTGGCGACCATCGGGGGAGCAGGTGGATTTATCCTGGCGTTGGCAGGGAATCGATTCCTTCTCAAACTCTTTCCCAACGAGGTGGCAAATCTCAATATCCCCAGGGTGACACAGATTCCAATGGATCGCGGGGTCTTGCTGTTTGCCCTCGCCATCACCTTGCTTACAGCATTTCTCTTTGGGATTATGCCTGTGTTGAAGGCCATGCGAACCGAAGCCGGCGCCGCAATGAAAGAGTCAACGCGCGGCACTACGACAACCCGGCGGTCAAACCGCTCGCGGAGCGCAGTAGTGGTCAGCGAGGTAGCTCCGTCGCTGATGTTATTAACCGGCGCAGGGTTGGTGGTAGCGAGTTTTCAGAAGGTCGTTAACGCGGAGTTAGGATTTCAACCGGATCACGTTCTATCTCTGCAGCTCTTCCTTCCGCCGGACCGTTACCCGGAGACGGACCCCACGAAGAGGCGTCAATTCGTCGAAGGGGTTGAGAAACGATTGAGTGCTCTTCCTGGCGTGAAGTCCGCAGGTGCGACCAACTTCTTGCCTCTGAGCGGTTTCTGGGGAACGACAAGTTTTCTGCTTCGGGGACAGACTCCGGCGAAGCAAGGGCAGGCTCCGGAAGCCGACGATCGCTTGATGACTCCGGGCTATCTACGGACCATGGAGATCCCGTTGCTGCGTGGGCGTAACTTTACCGATGCGGACCGCGCCGGTGGACTGCAGGTGGCAATGATCAACCAGACCATGGCAAAGCAGTTCTACAAGGGCAAGGACCCGGTAGGAGAAGCGCTGAACCTGGGATCGGCGGACAAACCGGATTGGTGGCAGATCGTTGGCGTAACCGGCGACGTGAGGGCATTTGGCCAGGATCAGCCCACGCATGCGGACATCTACCGTCCCTTCGATCAGCGGCCATTCCCGCTCGTCGCCTTCACGCTGCGTACGGAGACCGATCCTGCTTCGATGGTGAAGGCTGCAGAAGAAGCAATGTGGAGCGTCGATCCCGGTCTCCCTGTGCTCAAGGCCATCCCAATGGATTTGCTGGCCAGCCAGACCCTGGCCGTTCGCCGCGCCAGTTCGGCGCTGATCTCAGCGTTCGCTGTGCTGGCACTGGTTTTGGCGTGTATCGGGATCTACGGAGTGATGGCGTACGCGGTTACGCAGCGCAAGCAGGAGATTGGCGTACGAATGGCGCTTGGAGCGGGGCGCGGCGATGTCCTCCGGATGATGATGGGCCTGGGAGTTCGGCTGACCCTATTCGGTGTCGTCCTCGGGTTGGTCGGTGCTCTTGCCTTGACTCGATTGATGGCAAGTCTGCTGTTTGAAGTGAACGCGATGAACCCTTTGATTTTCTTAATCGCGGCGATGGTGCTGATTGCCGTCGCGATGGCCGCGTCTTATCTGCCGGCGCGGCGCGCAGCATCGATCGATCCCATGCGTGCGCTGCGAACGGAATAGGAGCTGAAGATGGACTTCATACGAATTCTACTGAATCGTTGCGCGGCCCTATTCCACCGACAAGAGCTGGATGCCGACCTCGACGAGGAGTTGCGCGCCCACATCGACCTGGCCGTCGAGGAGAACCTCAAGCGCGGCATGTCCGTGCAAGAGGCGCGAACCGCGGCGCTGCGCACATTCGGCGGCCTAACGCAGACCAAAGAGACCTATCGAAAGGAGCGCGGCCTGCCTTGGCTCGACACCCTTGCGCAGGACCTTCGCTTCGCAATGCGCATGTTGTGCAAGAGCCCGGGGTTCACCGCAGTCGCTGTTCTAACACTCGCGCTCGGCATCGGCGGCAACACCGCCATCTTTTCCATTGTCAATAGCGTGCTGCTGAATCCGCTGCCGTTCCCGCAACCTGACCGGCTTGTCGCGCTCCACGAAAGCAAACCGAATTTCGAGAATGGATCGATCTCGTATCCCAATTTCCTCGACTGGCGCAGCGGCAATCGCAGCTTTTCCGCGATGGCCCTGGCGCGGCCCTGGGCCTTCAGCCTCACCGGCCGAGGCGACGCGGAGCAGGTGAACGGCGATTTTGTTTCGGCGGGCTTCTTTGCGCTCCTTGGAGTTCATCCACTCTTCGGACGCGAATTCACGCTGGCTGAAGAGCGGCCGGGCGCGCCGCCGGTTGCGCTTGTCGGCGAAGGATTGTGGCGAAGGAAATTCAATGCCGCTTCAGACATACTGGGCCAGACAGTCGCGCTCGACGGGCGAAACTTTACCATTGTCGGCGTGATTCCGGCCAACCTGCACCTGCACATGACGGGGTTCCGGGACCAGGATTTGTACGCCCCGATTGGCCAGCGGCTGAATCCGCAGTTGATGAATCGCGGCGCCGGACTGGGATATCACGGCATCGCGCGGCTCAAGCCTGGCGTTTCGGTGGAGCAGTCCCGCGCGGATATGGAGAACGTGACGCGCAGCCTGGCGGCGGCTTTCCCCGATACGGACCACGGCGTCGGCGCAAGCGTCATGCCATTGAAGGAGCAGATTGTAGGCGACGCGCGGCCGTTCCTGCTGGTGCTGCTCGCGGCCGTCGGGTTCGTGCTCCTGATTTCATGCGCGAATGTGGCCAGCCTTTTGTTGGCGCGGTCGGCGGGACGGAGCCGCGAATTTGCCGTCCGCGCGGCGCTGGGGGCCAGTCGCGGCAGAGTCGTTCGCCAATTGCTCACCGAGAGTCTTTTGCTGGGAGTCGCTTCCGGGGCGATTGCTCTGATTCCCGCGGTCTGGGGAACCCATGCCGCGCTCAGGGTCTTGCCGGCCGCGGTGCCGCGCGCCGAGGAGATCGGGGTTGATTTTCGCGTTCTCGCGTTCACGACGATCATTTCGTTGCTTACTGGAATTCTGTTTGGTTTGGCGCCGGCACTCAGGACCTCGCAAGCCAATCCCCACGCGGCGCTCAAAAGCGGCGGGCGTTCCACGAGCGGAACTCATCGCAGGGCATTGAGCTCGTTTGTCGTGGTCGAAATGGCAATCTCGCTCGTGCTTCTCACTGGCGCGGGATTGATGATTCGCAGCCTTGCACGCCTGTGGAGCGTCGATCCCGGATTCAACCCGAGTAACACGTTGACCTTTGGATTATCGATGCCGCCATCCATGTCGATGGCCTCGCCAGGCAGGATTCGCGCCGCATTTCGCACATTGGATGACCGGTTCGCTTCCACGCCCGGAGTCCAGGCAGTTTCGCAGGTGTGGGGCGCGCTGCCCATGGCGGGCGATGACGAGAATCTGTTCTGGATCGATGGCCAGCCCAAGCCTAAGAACGATCACGACATGAGCTGGGCCATCGATTACATCGTGGAGCCGGACTACCTGAGCGTGATGCGGATTCCACTCCAGCGTGGCCGCTTCCTCACCCGCCAAGACGATGAGCATTCCCCGCCTGTGGCTGTCATCGATGACGTCTTCGCGCGCAAGTACTTTCCCGGTCAGGATCCCATCGGCAAACGCATTCATCTGAACGGCCCCGACCGGAAGCTGGAGATCGTCGGCGTCGTCCAACATGTAAAGCAGTGGGGGCTCGATCTCGACGATGCAAATCCGCTGCGCGCTCAGCTCTACCTCGCCTGCATGCAGATGCCGGACAACTTTGTCGCCATGGCGTCATCGAGTTCGGGGATGGTGGTGCGCTATCAGGGCAGTCTGGCCCCTGTCTTCGACGCCATCCGCGCCACAAACAAGCAGATCAGCACCGAACAGGTGATCTACGGCGAGCAGACGATGGAGAGTGTCATTGCCGACTCGATGGCGTCCCGGCGGTTTGCGATGATCCTCCTGGGCGCATTTGCAGCTTTGGCGCTGGTACTGGCCTGTGTCGGCATCTACGGCGTCATGGCCTATCTGGTCTCGCAGCGAACGCAGGAGGTTGGCATTCGCATGGCGCTCGGCGCGCAACGAAGTCATGTGCTTCTCATGGTCTTCCAGGACGGAGCAAGGCTCACGTTGATGGGCGTGGCCATCGGGCTGGGGAGCGCAATTGCCTTGACCCGTCTGATGGGCAACCTGCTGTTCGACGTAAAGCCGGCCGATCCCGCTGTCCTTGCCGGAGTGGGCGTGTTGCTCATCGTGGTTGCGCTGGCAGCGTGCATTGTTCCAGCCCGCCGTGCCGCATCGATCGACCCAATCAAAGCACTGCGAGCTGAGTAGGAGGCAGAGATGGACTTGATACGAATTCTTTTGAGCCGCTGTGCGGGCCTCTTTCGCAAACAAGAACTCGACGCGGACCTCGACGAGGAGCTGCGCGCCCATATCGACCTCGCAATCGAAGAGAACCTCAAACGCGGCATGTCCGCCGAGCAGGCGCGGATCGGCGCGTTGCGCGAGTTCGGGGGAGTGACGCAAACGAAGGAGCGCTATCGGATGCAGCGCGGCCTTCCCATCCTTGAAACCATCATTCGGGATGTGCGCTATGCCCTGCGCCAGCTTGGCCACAATCCCGGCTTCACCATCACGGTGATCGTTACACTGGCGCTCTCGATTGGCGCCAATACCGCGATCTTTTCCATCGTGAATGCCCTGATGCTGAAGAGCCTGCCCTATGCACACCCGGAACGCATGGGCGCCATCTTTGCCCGTATTGAAGGATCGGCGCCCTACGATGGCCGCCGCTGGTTCGATGGGAAGCAGTGGGAACTGCTGCGCGACAACGTCCCGTCGCTGGTCTCCGGCCTCTCGGGCGCAATGGCCTCCGGCGTAAATCTCCAGGCAGGGGAGCACGTGCAGTATCTCCACGCAGCGCGCATCTCGGCGCATTATCTTGACGTGCTGGGGATTCATCCCGCCGCCGGACGAAACTTCTCCGAAGTTGAGGACCGGCCGCACGGCCCGAAGACGGCCATCCTGAGTTACGCCTTGTGGCGCAACCTATTCGGCGGCGATCGCGGCCTGTTGGGCCAAGCAATCCGCCTGAAAGGCGAACCCTACACCGTGATCGGCGTGTTGCCAGAGGGCGCAACCACCCCGGTCAACGCCGACGTGTACACAGCGCTACAACCCAGCCAGGAGGGTGAAGGCGGAGGGTCCAACTTCGAGGTCATCACCCGCCTGCGCGATGGCGCAAACTGGCAGCAGGCAGACGCCGAGATCAATCGCGTTTGGGTTCCGGAATTTGCCCATCGGCACCCTGACGAACGGGTCGTCTATTATTCAGTACCGCTCCAAAGAGGGGAGACAGCGGAGTTGCGCCCGAAGGCGTTGACGCTGATGCTGGCGGCAGGATTCATCCTGCTCATCGCCTGCGCCAACCTGGCCGGCCTGGCTCTGGTGCGGATGCTACGGCGCACTCCTGAAATCGCCACACGCCTGGCCCTGGGCGCCTCGTACTGGCAGATTCAGAAGCAAATGTGGGTTGAGAATCTGATCCTCGCGATTGCGGGCGGCCTGGCCGGCGTGGGAGTAGGCTTCCTGGCTCTGCGCGGCCTTCTGTCGCTCTTGCCGGAGCACTATCTCTCCGTGGCCGGCGTACCCCTCGACGGCCGGGTCCTCGGGTTTACTCTGGCCGTCTCCTTGTTGACCAGCGTGCTGTTCGGCATGTTGCCCGCGCTGGCTGCGCGCAAGGTCGATCTGCGCTCATCGATGGCTGCGCGCACGGGGACGGGCGGAGATCGGTTGCGCCTGCGCCAGGTGCTGATCGCCGGTGAGGTGGCGCTGACGGTGGTGCTGCTGGCCGGGTCCGGCCTGCTGATCCGCACGCTGATCCACCTGGAAACGCTGCCGCCGGGGTTCAATTCCACCGGAGTGATGACGGCCAAAGCATCGCTCGACGACGCGCGCTATCACGATCAAGCGTCTTTCCTCGGGCTGCTGGATCGGTCCACCGCCGCCATGCGGCAGATTCCCGGTGTGCAAAGCGCGGCGGTCGGGTTGACTCTGCCCTATGAGCGCACCTTGAACGACTCGGTCACTCTTCACGATGGCCCGCAAGCAGGGCATCAGGTTGGAACCGACGAGCTTTATGTAACTCCACGCTACTTCGATACTCTGCAAATGCCGCTCTTGCAGGGACGCGACTTTACCCCCGCGGACGGCCCCAACACGCAGCCCGTGGTGATCGTCAACCAGGCTTTCGCGCGCAAGTTCTTCCATGGAGAAAGCCCCGTGGGCCACATCGTGAACAAGAACTTGATGATCGTGGGTGTGGTGGGCGATGTTCAGCTCTCGTCCGGGCTGAACCCCGTCGCCCCGTTGATGAGCGAAGAAACCATGTACGCTCCTGCCGCGCAGGTTAATGAGCGCGCCCTCGCGGTCTTCCACGTATGGTTTCAGCCGAGTTGGATCGTTCGCACCGCGGCCCCGGTGGAGGGGCTCACTGCGCAAATGCAGCGCGCGCTCGCGAGCGTCGATCCAGGCCTGCCGTTCTCCGGCTTCTATAGCATGAGCGACCTGATGGCGAAGACTCTGGCCACCCAGCGCATCGAGGTGGCGCTGCTGGGCGCCATGGCGGGCCTTGCGCTGCTGTTGAGCGCGGTGGGCATCTTTGCGCTGGTCGCCAACATGGTGGCGCAGAGAACCCGCGAAATCGGCATCCGGATTGCCCTCGGTTCGAGCATCCGTCAGGCCATGGTCCAGGTGGGCGGTGCGGGCGTGCGCGCCTCGGTTGTTGGATTGATCGCGGGACTGATTCTGTGCATGGGAGCGTTGCGAGCGCTGCACAGCGTGCTCTACGGAGTCGGCGTTTACGATGCGCCGACCATCGTGGCCGTGGTGCTGGCGTTCGCATCCGTCACCTTGCTGGCAACGTCGATACCGGTGCTGAGAATTACGCAGATCGACCCGGCGAGGACGCTGCGGGACGAATAGCGCCAAGGAGCGGTGCTCACGAAAGCGCGACGCGAACGAGTGGCGTACGGCCGATTGAGAACCGATGTCAGCGAGTCGGCATTTGACCGGGGATCGCCGGCCCGTATTCTAAGTGCGATGCGATTCCCCCGGATTCGTCCCCATGGAAAGCCCCTCGTCTTTCTTGCTTGCTTCTTCGCTGCCGGACTGTCCGCGGCGATGGCGCAGGCACAGCCTGCCGCGGCCACTCTCACGCCCGCGGTGGTCGAGTCCGGCTCGCCGGAGCTGATTCGCGTCGAGGCTGCCGATGCCGCCGGCGTGGACGGCGAATGGTTCGGCCGCAAGCTGGAATTCTTCCGCGCGCGCGATAAGGGCGCCTGGTTCGCGCTGGCCGGCGTGGATGTGGAAGCGCCAGCCGGGCCTTCGCAACTCGCGATCGCAGTCCACCTTGCCGAGGGCGGCGTGCGCGATCTGAGCCGCACGGTGGAGATTCGTCCAGCTCATTACCGCACCGGCTCGCTCACCGTCGCGCCGGGCTTTGTCGAGCCAGGTCCGGAGGCCCTCAAGCGGATTGAAGCGGAATCCCAGCTTAAGGCGAAGGTCTTTGCCGCCAGCGCCCTGGAACCGCTATGGGCGGGGAGCTTTCGCGCGCCCGTCACCGCCGCGCCCACCGACAGCTTCGGCACCCGCCGCATGTTCAACGGCAAGCTGGCCAGCATTCACAAGGGGATGGACTTTCGCGCCGCCAAGGGGACGCCTGTGCGGGCCGGCAACAGCGGTGTGGTGGTCTTGGCCCGCCCGCTCTACTACGAGGGCAACTGCGTGATCATCGACCACGGGCTAGGCCTGTTCACGCTTTCCATGCACTTCAGCCGCATCGACGTAAAAGAAGGTCAGCGCGTAGCCACCGGCGACCGGCTGGGGCTGAGCGGCGCCACCGGCCGCGTCACCGGCCCGCACCTGCACTGGGCTGTCCGCTGGCAGGGCGCCAACCTCGACCCCGCCAAGCTGCTGCGGCTGAACCTGAGCGCACTGCGGTAGTGATCTGTCCCAGATATCCGAACAAAAGCAATGCCGTCATCTTGAGCGGAGTTTGGCGCGTTCTTTGCGCCAAACGCAGCCGAAGGACCTGCATTTTTTGCCGAGTGCTCCACCAGAGCTTCTAGCGGGAAACCGCCTCTTCTTCCGCCGCGTGCGGTTCGAGAGCCGCAACCTTCTCCCCGTCCGCCTTCTCTTTCCGTAGCGCCTTGAACGCCCGGTACACAAACGAGCCCAGGTACCAGCCGTCGATGAATTTGTAGGGCGCTTCGCCGGTGGTGTAGTGGCCGCAGGGCAAGACGCGGGGCTCAAAGTTGAGGCCAATGCGGCGAAACGCATCCACCACCTGCAGCGAGTACTCCTTGGGAAAGGTCAAGTCGTAGTTGGCGTAGATCATCAACACCTTCTTGCCGGGCCCGCCGGCTTCGGGGCTGACGATCTTGGGGTAGTAGCTGCAGGGGCTGATGGCCGACCACAGCTCTCGCACGCGGTCCTGGGTGAGCCCAGCCTCTTCCAGCGCCTGACGCACATGGCGCGTGCTCTGGCCCGCCCAGGTCACGTCCCCAAACGCGGTCGACGCGTGGTTGAAGGCGTTTACCCGGATGCGCGGGTCGTGTGTGCTGGCCAGGAACGTATAGCAGGAGCCGAGGCTGGTTCCCAGCACACCGAAGTGTTCGTAGCCCTGCTCCTCCAGCCAATCCACGCAGCAGCGGATATCCACCACCGCCTGGCGGCAGGCAGACAGCGACCGGCCGATGTTGGCGCTGACGTTGTAGTCCGAGCGCTCCAGCTCGATGGGCCGGCGAATATCGTGGTAGGGCATGGAGAGCCGCAGCGCCGAAATGCCCATGCGGTTGAAGATCCTGCACAGGGAGTTGTGGCTGAAGCCGTCGGCATTCCATTGCGGCAGCACCACGATGGCCTGCTTGGGCCGGCTGGGGTCTTTGTGCGCGGGGGCGGGGAACCAGCGGGCGTTTACTCGGTCGTTCTCAGGATACGGCGTGCGCTCCGGCGAGGTGAAGCGCAGAAACTGCGCCGGCGGGGTCTTTCCCTCCTCCGCCTGCCGGCGGATCGCGGCATCCTTGGCCAGCGTCTCCGGACGCACATTGGTGGGAAACAGTTGCGGGTGCCTCTCTTCCAGCCGGAAGTCGGTAGGCCGCTCGTAGCCGAAAAACAGGTCGCTATGCCGGATGAGCAGTTGGTTGATGCGCACCATGGCCCCTTCAGCGTCCGCGTCGTCGCGCACGGCCTCCGGGCTGGGCACCGCGTCGGCAAAGCCATGCGCCTCAAGAAAGGGCGCGATCCACTCGAAGCCCCACTCCAGCGGGCGCACCACGCGGTTTTCGTCGCGCATGGTCAGCGCCGTCTCCCAGTCGTACATCCAGCGTGCGTATCTTTTTTCGAACATGGCTTTCTTTCAAGTTTAGCAGCGCGGGGGCACGGAAAGATGAGCGGCCGATGAAGCCGCGGGAAACAAAATCAGGCCGCGAAGCCGGAATTCACCTGCGCGATTGCCAGCGCCGCCGAGCCAGCGGAGACGTAAACGTCCACCACAAGCTCAGCACGGTAAGCAGGGTGATGATCCCCAGTGAAATCACGCAATAAAGGCACCAGACCTGCAGGATGGACCATTCGATGCGCGTGAGATAGAGCGAGAACGCCAGCGCGAGGACGGCCAGGACAGCCACCGGAGCGCGCCGCCTTATGAGCGCGAGCAATCCGATGGCAAAGTATCCGGCAATGCCGATCACCGCCACCGGAACGTGCAGGATCTCGGCATACGGACTGTGGTTCACGATGCCACAGTCCCATTTCTCGTTGATGGAGCAGGGCTGGGTGTCGGTCGAGTTGTGAACGTGCAAAGCCAGCGTGGAAACCGTTACGCCGGCCAGGGCCAGGAAGGCAATCAGATATCGCATCGTCGAGTTCGATGCTACCAGAGCGCCACGCGCGATAGTATCTACGAATAATGATTCAGAACCCAGGCGGCGCTGCACGCGTCGCCTTCTTCGGTGGCAGTTTTGACCCACCCCATCTGGGCCATCTGGCCGTGGCGCGTGCTGCCCGTGCGGCGCTCGGCCTCGATACGGTGCTCTTTGCCCCGGTCGGCGCGCAACCGCTCAAGCCGCAGGGATCGACCGCCGGCTTTGAGGACCGGCTGGCCATGACGCGGCTGGCCATTGCCGGCGAACCGGGATTCGCGATCACGCTGGCCGATGCCCCGCGGCCCTCCGGCGCGCCCAACTACACGCTCGAGACGCTCCTCAGCCTCCGCGCCGGGCTGCCCCCGGACGGCGCCCTCTTCTGCCTGATGGGAGCCGACACGTTCTTCGGCCTGCGCCGTTGGCATCGCTCGGCCGAAATTCCGTTTGTCGCGCCGCTGATTGTGGCTTCGCGTCCCGGCCAGCGGCTCGACGAGCTGAAGCCTGCCCTCCCCGAGGGATTGAACCTCGAAGCCTTGCCGGACGCGGAAGTATCCGCCGCCGCGATCGAGATTCGCTTCTATCGTCTCCGCAACCTTGCAGGCGACGTGACTCCGTTTTATCTGCTGCCGGGACTGAATGTGGAGATCAGCGCCTCCCAGATCCGCGAGCAGGCTCGGGAGCTGGTCCGCGCAACGTCGGCGGCGGGCGGCGAAGTGCTGCCCGGCGCCGTTTGCGATTACATCCGCACGCACGGCCTTTATCTTTGATTTGCCGCTCCCTTGGCGAAGGGCTACGATTGAGATTGGAGAAGTTATCTACCGAATGACACCAACGCAAGCACGCCAGCAAACTCGCATCCTCGTGCAGGCCGCCGCCCAGGCCTGTGAAGACAAGAAAGGCGCGGACACCCGCATCCTCGAGCTCGACCCCATCGACGCGGGGTTGTCCGACTTCTTCCTCGTTACCTCCGCCAGCAACGACCGCCAATCGGTTGCCATCGCCGACGAAATCGAGCACCGGCTCAAGAAGGAATTCGGCGCTCTGCCCAACTCCGTCGAAGGCCGCCGCAAGGGCGAGTGGATTCTCCTCGACTATGTCGATTTTGTGGTGCACGTCTTTCTTGCCGAACGCCGCGCCTTTTACGACATCGAAAGGCTTCGCAAGTCCGCCCGCCCGGTGACTCCAGCCGAATTCGACGGCGAGCTGAAGGCCGCCCTTGCCGCCAAGACGCTCGCCGCTCGAAAGATCGCCGCGGCCAAGACGAAGCCGTCTGCCGCCAAGGCTGCGGCCGCGCCCAAGAAAGCCGCAAAGAAGAGCGCATCCGCCGGGAAAGCGGCCGTTGCCAAGCGCGCGGCGAAGAAGACTGCCGCGAATAAGTCCTGAAGGATTCTTTGGCCGGCAGAATCAACGAACATCCAGCGGGGACCATCACGCTGAAGGACTCTCGCTTTTCACCCATCGGGATGTGGAGGGGGCAGCTCCTCAAGCTGTCAATGACGGGGCATACAAAAGAGGGACCGCCAAAGCGGCCCCTCTTTAGTGCACTATTGGCACACTTGCGGTTAGAACTCCAAACGCAGCGAGAGCTGCAGCACGCGGGCACCATTGTTCAAGTTTCCATTCGGGCTCACGGTGTAGCTGATGTTCCCGAATTGACTACTGGTGACGTCCTGCTGATCCAGGCCGTTGTAGCCATTCTCAGCCGGTGTTGTGAAGTTCGGGTGGTTGAAGGTGTTGAACGAGTCGGCCCTGAATTTCATGCTGACTCTGTCGCCATAAACAGGGAAGTTCTTGCCGAGCCCAATGTCCGTATTGAAGTACCCAGGTCCGCGCAGGCTGTTGCGGGCTCCGATCTGGAACCCAATCGGTCCTTCGTACGCGTTCTCGGCGTTCGTCTGGTTTGCGAAGATGTTGACGCCGACTCCGGGAGTCTTTGTCACGTGGGTTCCTACTGCCGATTTGGGGCCAATCAGAATGCCGGGGGCATCATTGGAATAGCTTGCCACGAAGGCGTTGGAGTTGGTCCCCCACGCCTGCCCGGTGTGCCAGACCGAGATGCCGCTGATGTCCCACCCGCCGATCACTTCGTTCGCCCAGAAGGGAACGGTGGAAAAGAACATCTTGTTGTGACCGAATGGGAGCTGATAGAGAGCGTCCGCAGTGAGGTAGTGCTTGACATCGAAGTCGGAGTTGGCGCGGCACTCGCGTGGGCGAATGTCGTCGCAGATCAGGCCGATGCCGCCGATGCCCGTGTCGCCCTGGGAGTTGGCGAAGAACGAAACATTGTCGATCGAGTGCGCGAAGGTGTAGTTGAGGTCAAACTGCACGCCATGCGAGAGGTTCTTCTGCAACGTCAGCAAGAAGGCATTGTAGGCCGAGAATCCTTTATTGCCATAGAACGAGTTCTCGGAGAACTGCGCGGCCGATCCTACATTGTAGGGGGCGCCGGTGTCTGAAAAGAACTGGACGCTGTCTCCGAAATCGCCGCGATAGACAAACGGGCCGAAGTTGGCCACCAAGAATTGGGTGTAACCGGCTCCCATGATGTTTTCAAACCATGGCTGCGGAACGACGGTTTGTGAAGTTGCGCCGGCCCTGAGCTGTTGGGTCACGGAGGCAAAGGCCTGCGACAGGAGTTGCCCGGAGGTTGGATCGGGGAATTCGAGAACCTGGTTCGCGTCGGCCTGCCCAAGCAGGCGGCGTCCCAGGCGTCCGGCGTAGCTGACCTTCAACACCAAGTCTTGCGGCATGGAGCGCTGCAAACCGGCATTAAAGATGATGGAATACGGTGTCTTCAGCGACGGGTCGATGGTGGCGTTAAAGGCCGACCCAATTTGAAGACCGTAGGGCATCCCACTGGCCACAAAGGGTTCGTAGGGGGGGCGCGGGGTTGCGGGCGCCGAGATGGCAACCGTCGAGATGCCGTTTTTGGAGTCGAGCCGGGGGCCGGTCCTGATGGAATCGTACGGGTCACCCGAGATACCCAAAGAGGTAGGCTTGGACTGCTGGAAAAGATACGAATCCCCATCCTGGATAAACTGAATCGCATTGATCACGGTGCGGTCGTAGACAATCGCCGCGCTGGCGTTGATGACGGACTTCTTGTCGAATCCAGGGTTCCAGGCAAAGCCCAAGTGCGGGGACAGGAGTCTGTACTCGGGCTTATACAGCGGCGGAGCGCTGCTGCCATTGCCCTTCCCGCCAAGATAGTATGCGATTAACGGAACAGCAGTGGGACCGGTTTGAGAAAGAGCGCTCTGCTGGATACGGGCCTGCATATACTGATCGAAGGTGAAGGGCTCGGTGCTCTCAAGCCCGCGTGTCTCATACGGCACGGAGAACCATTGGTAGTTCAAGCCATATGTGACGGTCAGGTTGGGCAGCATCTTCCACGAGTCCTCTGCATAGAGTTGCGTCTGGTAGTACCGGTAGAAGCGCTGGTCGCCCGTAAGTTGAGGCAGCGCCGTGCCCGCGGCGTTGTAGTTGAAGTCGGAGGAGACTTCAGCAATGCGGCCGAGCATGAACGTAAACGCCTGATCGTAGTCATAGGTGGCGATGTTCGAACTGTTGATATCGGCGGGACGCAAGCTGGGATTGCCGGCGCCGCAATCGCCGGGAGTGGGACCGCAGAGGGCCAAAGTGAAGCCGCCGGGGCCAATCTCGGTTGTGTTGTAGTCGGCGATATTTGTGTTGTGGGCCAGGATGTTCTTGAAGGTCCCGCCAAACTGCCAGGTGTGGGTCCCTCGGATCCAGCTGAAATCGTCTCCTATCATTGGCACAGGCACGCGGCGCGCCTGTGCGTTCGGATTGAGGTAGAGAGATGAGGCCAGAGCAGGCCCGGTGCCATCGCTAAAAGTGAAGAAGGTCGACCCATCCGGATTATAGGTATTGGGGAAAGACAGTTTTTGGACCGTTTCGCCGAGGAAGACACGGTTGGTCCTGTTGTCCCCGATTACCCAGTTGTGGCCAATTACGAAGGCGTACGAGCGGTCGATCAGGGGGTCCGTAGCCGGGTCCCCCGCAAATTCGTTGGGAGCGTTGGTGGCATTTTGGCGAGATATGGTGAACCTTCCGAAGATCTTCATCTTCTCGCTAAGGTTGTAATCGACCCGGGCAACATAATTCGTCTCGTAGTCGTCGTTCGGGGCGTTGAAGCTGAATCCGCCCGAGTTGACGCCGTCCCCGGTTGCTTGATTGTTGGAATGAGGAAAGCGGGTGGTGAAGCCATTCAACCAGGTCGACGATTCCCCGATTCCCGCAGGATCAAGGGCCTGAACTTGCGCCGGTGATAGATAGGAGATATTGCCGCCGGAGTTGATGTAGCCGACATTTCCGTTGCGTAGACTGTCGAGCGGGACGGTCCTCTGAACGAGAGTGGAGCTGATGATGCGAGAGTCGTTGAAATCAAAAAAGAAGAACGCCTTGTCCCTCTTGATCGGACCACCGACATTGCCGCCGAACTGATTCTGGATCAGGTGGTTGCGCGGAACGGCAGGCGTCGAGTTGTTGCTGAACCAGCTGTTGGCCACCAGGGACGCATCGCGGTGATACTCATTGAGGTTGCCGTGAAATTTATTCGTGCCGCTCTTGGTCACCAGTTGAAACTGGCCGCCGCTGCCGGGGCCGGTCGCGGCCTGGCTGCCGCCTACGGTGGCGTGAAACTCTTCCACCGAATCGACCGGCGCGTGTCCCACAATGCTCCCTTCAAACCCACTGGAGACTCCCGCGCCCGTATTGCTCTGCGAGGCCCCGCCGGTCGCGAAATCGTTCACGTCAAGGCCGTCCAGCGTGATGTAGTTCTGGTCAACGCGCGCGCCCGTAACCGCGCCTGTGTCGGTAACTCCGGGCTGCATGGTAAATAGCGCAGTCGGGTCGTTTCGCTGCTGCACAGGAAGGCTATTGAGCTGCTCTACGTCGAATGTGTTGCCGATGGTTGCGGTCGTGGTGTCGATGGTGACTTCAGAGTTTGCGGCCGTGACCTCAACGACCTCTGAGTGTGCGCTGACGCTCAGAGTCGCATTTTGGGTGCGGATCGTCGAAACGGTGAGGTAGATACTCTTGATATCGAGCGGTGCAAAGCCGGCAGCCGTAAACACAGCCTCATACCCCTGGCCGGGCGGAACTTCGCTAAACCGGTAAATGCCAACGCCGTTCGTTGTCGCGGTGAACTTCGATCCTGTGGCCGCGTTCTTGAGTGTAACGACGACGCCTGGCACAGCAGCGTCGGATTGGTCCGTCACCACGCCTGTCATTCCGGAAACATCTTGTCCGTAACAGACCGGCCGAACAGTCAAAACGACTATCGCTGAAAGGCAGCAGGTGAGCGCCGCGGCGTGAAAACGAGTCAATCGCATTGATTTCCTCCTCAGAATTGCGGAAAAGGTGGGGAATAGGAACACAACTTAATCCGTAGGAGCGTGCAAATCGAATGCCATTCCGATAGCCAAAGGAGAGATTCTTTGAAGTGTTGAAAACAACAGAGTTGACGAGATAGGTAACGTTACTTTATGGAGGAAATCTACTAAAATGTGGAGAGTCTTGGAGCACTGTCCAGAATTTGAGAGCACTTCGCAATCGTCAGGCTCAGAAGCACAACTTCAACGCGATTCTGGCGGCCATTCAGGTGTCGCCAGATTGCCATGCGCCCCCCCAGGGTGCGACATGAGGCGCGGTGAATTACCCTCCTCCGTATGAATCTCACGCTGGCCCATATCGGCGCGCGGCCAAGTTCGAAGGACGGCTTGGATGCTCTCGCCCAAAACTATCTTGACCGCTGCGCGGCCTTCGCGCGCTGCCGAGCAGAGACTTTCAAGACCGAGGAGATTTTTTTTGAGTGGCTAAACCGGCTGCAGGGCCGTACGCCCGCCGTGGCCGTGCTGCTGGACAGCCGGGGCAGGCAACTTAATTCTGAAGCCTTTGCGGCTTGGCTGGGCGCGCGACGCGACGAAGGCGCTCAGCACATCGTCTTCGCCATCGGCCCGGCCAGTGGATGGTCCGAAGCGGCTCGCCCGCGCGCACAATTGCTTCTCTCGCTCGGACCCATGACGCTGGCCCACGCCCTCGCCCGGTTAGTAGTCGCCGAACAACTCTACCGGGCATTTACAATCCTGACTGGCCACCCGTATCACGCAGGCCATTGAAAGAGAGTGGTCAGTCAACAGTGATCAGTGGTCAGTATTCAAATCCCGGATGACAATGATTGCTGAGCAATTGCACCCATCGTTCGGTTCTAATTGTTACATGTTGTTTGGTCGCGGTTGTCCTCTTTCACTGACCACTGAGAACTGACAACTGAGAACTGCGAACTGCGAACTGCGAACTATTATGTCCGACTCCCGTCGAGGATTGATTCTGATCAACACCGGACCCGGCAAGGGCAAGACCACCGCCGCCATGGGCACGGCTTTGCGCGCCGTGGGCAACGGCATGAGGGTACTCATGCTTCAGTTTCTGAAGGGCTCCTGGCACTATGGCGAATTGGACGCGGCGAAAGCATTCGGAGACAACTTCGTCCTCAAACAGATGGGCCGCGGCTTCGTAAAAGTGGGCGGCGCTGAGACTGATCCCGAAGACATTCGCCTTGTCGAGGCGGCCTGGGCCGAGGCGCGGGAAGCTATCAACTCAGGCGGGTGGGACATGGTTATCCTGGATGAGATCAATTACGCCATCGGCTACCGAATGCTGGACCCCGTGGTGGTAGCCGAGGTCCTCCGCGGCCGGCCGGAGATGGTGCACGTGATCCTGACCGGCCGCAACGCCCACCCGATACTGGTGGAGCTGGCCGATACCGTGACGGAGATGCGCGAAGTGAAACACGCTTACCAGAAAGGCATTCTGGCCCAGCGCGGAATAGAATACTGATGCGGCGATGATTTGAGAGGCCAAGCTTCCCCTCGTTGTTTTGAGCAAAGCAAGGAATTTGCCATCGATGTTGAGAAAGAGTCTGCATGTCCTGGTTCAAGCGTGAAAATGGTGAGTACGAATCCGGCCCTCCCGGCTCTGGCCCCGAGCCTTCGGATTCGGGCGAGAGAACGGTTCGAACCGAGGGCCTGTGGACGAAGTGTCTCGGCTGCCGTGCGGTCCTCTATAAGCCGGAGCTTGAAGCTAACCTCAACGTCTGTCCCAAGTGCCGGCACCACTTCAAAATCGGCGCCCGGCAGCGTATCGCTCTGCTGCTTGAACCCGGCTACGAGTTTGTGGACGGCGGCCTGCGGTCCACTGACCCGCTCAACTTTACCGACGTGAAGCCCTACAAAAAGCGGCTGCAAGCCGCGCAGGAGGCAACCGGGCTCGACGACGCCATTCTGAACGCGGTCGGCCAGCTTGGGCCGCACTCGGTGGTACTGAGCGCGATGGAGTACAGCTTCATTGGGGGTTCCATGGGCGCTGTGGTAGGCGAGACCATCGCCCGCGCAGTGGACCGTGCCCGCCTGGGCCGCAAGCCGCTCATCGTCGTGGCCGCCTCCGGCGGGGCGCGCATGATGGAGGGCGTCGTCAGCCTGATGCAAATGGCCAAGATTTCTACCGCCCTGGCCCAGTTGGACGACGCAAAGGTGCCGTACATCTGCGTGCTCACCGATCCCACCACAGGCGGCGTAACCGCCAGCTTTGCGATGCTGGGCGACCTGAACATTGCCGAGCCCGGCGCTCTGATCGGATTCGCCGGCCCCCGCGTCATCGAGCAGACCATCCGCCAAAGGCTGCCCGAAGGTTTTCAGCGCGCCGAGTTTCTGCTCGAGAAGGGCTTTCTCGACGCGGTCGTCCATCGCCGCGACCTCAAACCGTACCTGATCCGCGCTCTCGATTTCCTGCGCGCCTGACCAGGCTTCTCAAGGAGACCCGGTTCGATAGCGGGTGGCAACTCGATACTGGACCCTGGATTCCGGGACCCGGACGTAAGATGCAGTCGGTATTTGACGTTCTATCCAAAGCGGCGCATGCTTGGGAGTTTCGATATGTAGGTTGGAAGGGTTGTACCCGTTTCTGGAATATTGGCTCCAAATTCTCCCGTTTTTCATATTTAACGCTTTTTGCATAATCTATCGTCATTCGTTAACTCTTTTATTTTCAATGAATAAGAGAATATCTTCAACAAAGGCTGAGATTGGCAACCTTCGTGCAACCTTGTTAAAGGCAAGTACTCCCTTGTCTTCCTGGGATACCGTTTG
>Ga0181531_10000380_pt1 | contig 30073 bp, 47 predicted proteins | sample PEATcosm2014_Bin_38_FD_119743 | JGI IMG/M metagenome (GOLD analysis project Ga0181531, IMG submission 119743) | Peatland microbial communities from MTU Mesocosm Facility, Houghton, MI, USA - PEATcosm2014_Bin11_10_metaG | ecosystem: Environmental > Terrestrial > Soil > Wetlands > Peat | place...
GATACGCCAGAGGCGTTAGTTAGACTGATACCTGTTCCTGCTTGGAACGTGCGTCCTGTAAAAGTTGCTGTTGAATCAAAGACTACATATCCCGCCTGAGTTATATTAAGGGCATTACCCGGTGTAGCAACCATATAAAAACTCCTTTTTCGTTTTATAACGAATATTTCTTAATTCATTTCTACAGTCTCTGCAAGTATATCGATGCAGTTCTCTGTTTCTTTCAAAATCTTCAATAGATTTGATTTTTTCGCATTTTTTACATTTCCTAAAAGAATCTTCATTCTTATGTATGCCTTTATTTATAGGTGTCTTTCCAAGATTAGCTAATCTCATCCTTTCTTTAGATTCTTTGGTATGTTTTATTCCTTTTCTATGTCCAGGTTTTCCCATTTTTTCTAGTTTATTATGACAAGTCACACATAAAGTCATTCCATTATCAAGATCGAAACGCTTTTCAGGAAAGTCTTTGAAATTTAGAATATGATGTGCATGTAATTTTTCTTTTCTTCCACAAGCTAAACATTTCCCATCTCGTTCTTTTACTTTCTTTGTCCATTCTAAACCTATTTTAGAGCCTCTTTCTATACAAGTTCCTCTTTTTGCTCTCATATCAACCCCCAATTATTGAAGGATGATTATATCACAAATTTGCTCCACAAGCAACAATCAATTCAGGGTGAGCGTGCCCTGAGGCCCAAAGCTCTGAAAAATGTTTGAACCCATGTAAACTAATTCTATAAAATCACCAACTGTGTTCGACGTGCAATTTCCGCTGCCAGCCGTGCTATAAGCGTTTCCTATTTGAATTTGCTGGCTTCCATTTTGATTTATTTGAAATCGGCTAGTAGTAGATGCCACGATGAAGGTATCTCCGAAAGTTGGCGCAAGAGGCAGTATAAACGTCACTAAGCTAACTCCTTGGCAACTGTAACCATTCTGTTTAACCAATTGGATAGGATTTGCAGGGGAAACGCTAGTTACTACATTCCAGGTAAAGCCGGTGGTGACAACATTTATATCAATGGTATTACTTGATCCTGGGGCTGATGTAGTAACTCCACCAACACCAAGAATATTAATAACATTAGCTATGGCGGTAGCCGTTCCCGAATTAGTTACAAATTCTAATGGGACATCGGGAGGGAGTATCTGGTCGGTTACTTTTGCGATGCCAGCTTGTGACATGAGGCTAACCGCCTAGCTTAAGCTTATCGAGTAGTAATTGAAGCTGTTCGACTTTCTTTTCGAGTAGGAACATTTTCTTTTCGGTGTTCTCGCTACGTAGCTTGGCGTTGGCTGCGTCAAAACGGATAGGCTCATGCTGGGCCTCTATTGACTTGATTTGAGCGCTGTAGTCAGGAATTTGTGGTTTTGGAAGCTGTTTTAGTCTTTCCTCTATTTCTTCAGGAACCTGGCGCATTATATTTGCTATCGAATCACTAAATTTTACTTTCAAATCAACAATACGTGCCGTAGCCAAGTTTGCGACTTCTCTTGCAGAATTAGCAACATTAGCATTTTGATTTAGATCAGCGGCAATCTGTGTCACTTGATCTTTTAGATTATCATGTGCCCTTTCAAGCTTTTGTTGATCACATTCAACTAAAACGAGATGCTTATCTACATACGCTTCTAGATCATTGACCCGTCGATTTAATGTCGCTAAATGATCAGGCGTAAGATAGGTGGGTGATTTTATTTCGAGTGAAGTCACTCGATTACATGTTTTAGTGTGATCTATAGCAAGATCAGTATATAATTTTTGAGTTTTTTCTAGGTCGTTTCTAAATGAATTAATTGCCGATGAATTGACTTCTACAAGATCTTTTAGGGAATTGTGACAGGTGACAGATCCATCTCTAACACTTTTAGACCATTCGACAAATTTTTCATATTCCGTTTGATTTGCATTCACCTTGGTTGCTAAATCACCAACAAGCACATTGAACCTAGCAACCAAATCTTTTAAACCATCAAATGACCTAATCGAATCTTGAAACTTAGAAGACATATATTTCGAAGATTCAAGAAAATCTTTGTGCATTTTCTCTAAATCAGGGTCTAACATTTATTCACCTTTTCCATAAATCGCCACAAGATAAAACGCTCCATCCATCGGTGTTGTAGGAGCCGATATATATTTAACATAAATTTGAGTGCCGTTTTGATAACGGAAAGTTTCGTTTGTGTCTTCATCGGAGGTTAGGTCATATAAGGCAAAACCCTCTGCCAACACTGGAACGTTATCCGTGACACCATCAAAACTTACCATCATGTCACCGTTCGTGTTGTTAATGAAGTGGAGCACACGCATAGCATGGGCAAATGGAATGCCCACAGGCAAATATGAACCAGTAATACTTGCCAATGCTATTGATCTAACCGCATCGAATCTAACAATATTTGAAGTCATGATTTATCCTAATTTAAAACTAAGAATGTAAGAACTAGGGAGCCTGTGCTGTTAGTTACAGCTGAAGCGTTTTGTACAACTACAGCTGATTGACCAGCAGAGTTTGTGACACTCTGTATAGTGATTGCTGATCCTGTTGTGCCTCCCGTTAGACCATAAAGAACTTGTGTAGTAGATCCGGTGATCGCGCTATTTGTGATAGTCATTGTGAAAGTGGCTCCGGCATTAATCGTTGGAGTCGTTATAGTTACCTGACCTGATCTACCGTTGAGCGTAGCTGTGGTGGTTCCCGATGTTGCTCCGGAATTAAGAACAATGCCATTACCGAGAGTACTTGAAACAAAATTACCTGCCGTTGCCGTTATATTTCCTAGAGTAGCTGTAATGGTAGTTGCTGCGGTCAATGATCCGGAAACAGAAGGAGAACCAGTATATGCAGGAATTACCCCAACACCACCGCTAGCTAGGACTTGACCGACTGCCACATCGGCTATTTGACCAACAACGTTTGTTGCTGTTGCAGCAATTAAAGCGCCTGCTGTTGCCGTTGCTGGATATGTTGCCGTTGTCCATGCTGGAGGTGAGGAAGCTCCACCAGCTGATTGTAACAATTGTCCTGATGTTCCTGCGGCTGTTGCTCCAATTGAGTTTGCTGCGTTACCATAAAGAACCCCATCTAAAGTATATGTAACAGGGGTGTATGGACCAATAAGAGAAAATGTTACTGTAGAACCAGAAGCAGCCGTTGCAATTTGTGCAGCCGTTCCGGCAAGTTTAATGCTACCTGCTGATGGAAGGGCTGTTCCTGTATCACCTGTTAAATTAAGAAGGTCTCCCGATGCTGTGGCAAGTTCCACCCAATTAGCACTCAGGCCAGCACTAGAAGAGGAAAATCCTATAAGCTGATAAATACCGGAATTCTGAACTACAGCAACCTGGCCAACAAGAAGCAAACCAGCAGGTCCATATATTGTACTAGACGTAGGCGCAGTAGCCAAATACATAACGTTTGTGAGACCCGCTGGAGTAATCCCAGCATTTGCAGAATAAGAGGCTGATCCTGGGGCTGGAAAGGACATAGTGTTCTCCTTGTAAGTTAAATTCAAATTTAAATCTTACACGGATAAAACGCTAGTGCTTTGTATAGAAAATCATTCAGGTTGTGAGGTAGGTAGAAGTTTAATATAATAGAGAAAAACCAAGGAGAGAAATATGTTGACTGCTTTATTATTTTCTTTATTCATAATTTTTATGTATTACATGGATTATTTAGATTTTTGTCGTAGCTCAGAATATTCTAGAAAAAAATATGAGGAAGATGAAAAAAGACAAATAGAAAAAGAAAAAAGAATTATTGAAAGCTTTGATGTAAAATAGATTTTTCGACAGTAGGTTGCATTGCTTGCAAAAGCTTCTGAAATTTCTTAGGATCGTTTTCTAAAATAAGTTTTTGATATTCTTTTAGAAATACAGGATCTGAAATAAGTTTTGCCAAAACGTACGATCCGCCTATCTTCACAATAGCAGGAAGAGCCATAAAGGGATTTCCTGTCAAAACACCGGTAGCGGCCGCTCCAATAAGTCCCATATCTGTTATGGTCGTCCCAGACTTAGAAGCATTGAAAAATTTCTCTGCCGATTTAGCAAGTTGACCTGAATTTTTTTGAAGTTGGATTAAACGATTGTAATTCACTTCTCCCAACAATTCCTTAGCTATAGCGTTGCTCTTTGTATCTTTCAAAAGATTAGAAAATGTGCCTAACTTAACTTGATTTGTCACTGCATCTTTCATCTTTTTATCGATCATTTCGGCCAATTTGAATCTGGAAAGCTCTTTAAAAAGTTCTCTACCTTCTGGAGTAAGGCTCAAAACTCTCTTTAATTCCCTAATGCCTTGAATTGTGTCCATCTTCTTAAATATTCTTGATGGATCTTTTTCACCAAGTTTAGATAGATATTCATAAGCTTTTTTACGAGCCCCTTCGCGCGCAGCATGTGTTCCTGTCTCTGATATTTTTCTTCCTGATATTGGCGCTATGGCTCTGGTTTGAGGCGTTGGAACATTTACCCCTAAGCGTTGACCTCTGGCAGCTCTAGGCAAAGGATGTTCTATAGCATGATTTCTAGCTTGTAAGAATTCCATGATAGGCTCTTGAAATTCAGGCCCCAATGCATTGATTAAGTTATGCGCATCCCTATGAGAGAAGTTTGGTTTTTCGATGATGGTCTGGGCATGATCTCGCTTGACTTGGTTGATTAGTTGCTGACCTCTTGGGTCATTATGAAAGACATCTTCCAATGAACGTAGTTTGTCAGGATTTGAAATAAATTCATTGTGCAAAGCATTGTAATTTTGATTTTTTGGTTCAAATAATCTTTTAACATTTTTATTTTCGAAAACATCTTTATATGCTGCGTATTCAGCATTAAGTCTTTGAAATGTTTCCAAAAGTTCCGGATTGGTGGCTTGAATAGACCTAGAAATAGCCGTATCTAAATCACCGACAAGTTTTTTATAAGCCGACTCAAAATTAGATCCTCCAAATTCCCAATTTGCTATATCTGCAAGCGTACGTTTTGTTTTAATCAACTCATCTACAGTTGCACCTATGCCAAATTGATTTCTTTGCTCTAAACTTTCTAAAAGTCTTTCCGCATCTCTTATTACTCGATATTCGGGTGTAGATGATCCTAAATTTATTGAACCTCTATGTTCTTCTACAAACTGCCTCAATTCACTTTCTAATTCAGGCTGTATGACGGGAGGTAATTCTCTTACAGCCTCGTTAAAATCAGTCCATTGTCTTTCAAATTGTTCTTTGATAGGCTGCTTGATATCTTCGGCAGCCGTTTTAAGATTGAGACCGGCTTGCGAATTGCTTTCAAATTCTTGCGGAGCAATCCTATTTAAGAAATTTTCTTGATATGGTTCTCGTGGTTCTACAGAAACACGTCCTTGTAACGATCTCGATCTTTCCGCCTGTTTTTCCAACGGTTCTTTATTTATACCCAGGGATGTTTCTTCAGTTTTTAAAGCGCTTCTAACAGCTTCGCCAGCTTGATGCGAGTTTTCAAAAGATAATTGTCCAAGCTCACCTACAATATTTTCATATTCTCTTGTTATCTGCCCGGAAAGTTCCTTTCTAAAATTTTCTAATGCGTCTCCTGTTAATCCTGATTGAGCTAATCTAGCTTGCATCATCTTAACAAGATTAGATCCGCTTAATGTGCCTGCATCTAATTGTAAACCTGATTTTTCAAAATCTTCTACCAATTGCTTAGTAACTGCTTTTTTGCTGTTTGCACCAGTGAATAAATTGAATACTTGGGCAGCGGTTTTCTTTGGTTCCGTTGCTACTTTATAGATTCCTTTTGGAGTATGTCCCACTAAATCACCAGTTATGGCAGCGGCAATTGTTCCTAAAGGCCCAAAATTACCTTGTTCAGCCATTTCTAAAGCTGTTCCTGCAGATAACCCTCTGGATATTTCTGTAAATCCTGGTAAAATAGCTTTAGTCAGTTCTTTTGGTTTCAATCCTAAGTTAAAGATGTTCTTTATATTTTTAGGATCTTTAATCCAGCCTATCCAATTAGCTGCTTTTTCCAAAACGCCTTCCGGCTCTAAATCTTGGCCAGTAGCTTTCTCAGCTAATCCACGAAGACTAATATCCGCTGTTTTTACAAATGGATGAGTTTTACTAGGAGTTTTGATTTGATCTTGCAGGTTTTGAAAAAATTCTTCATCTTTAGGTGTCCACTCTCCAAGACCCATAGAGGCATTTTGTTTCTGTTCTGCCATCTGCTCAATATCTTCCATAACATTTTGCTTATAGGAGACTGTTTGAGCTTCTTTAGATGCTAAAGGTGCTGTTGCAATGTCATATACTAGTCCAGAAGGAGAAGCTTGAGCTAAACCTAAAGCATACTGCCCTGCAACTCGCGCACCTTGTTCTAGCTTTCCTTTTTTTGGTTTATATGTAGAAAGAAAATGATTTATTTCTTTTGGAGAGTATCCGGATTGTGAGGCTGATTGAAAATCAAATTTTGGATGTTTTTCTTGAAGAAAAGGTAATATTTCCTCATCGGAATAACCGGCATCTAATGCACCCTGATAATCAAATTGTTGATTTTTCATATCATTTCATAAATGAAGTTAATGGAGGTCTTTCTTTTTTTTGTCCATGATTTATAAATCCAGGCATTTGTTGGCTTTGTGGCATTTCAACGCCAGAAGTATAAGCTGACATGTTTTGTTGAATAATCCTTTCCATAGCATCTAAAATACCTTCTCTACGAGCATCCGGTAATGATGGATCATAAAGATGTTCTGCTAATGTTTCAAATTCTTGTCTGTTTCTAATAGGTATGGTTGAAGCTAATGAAATTAAATTTTTTCCTAAAGTCTCATATTCTCCACGATCTTTATTTCCTTGTTCGCTAAAAAAACCTAAAACACTGCTACCACGACCGAGATTACCGCCTTTTCCTAGCTGACGCATTCTTTGAATAGTTTGTAGACCAGATTGAAAAGGAGCGATTTTTTCTCTATATTTCCCTGCTAATTCTTCTCCCTTGGCTTCTTTTTTAGAAAAATTTGACATTTCTTGTAATTCTTTTTTATGAGCAAAAAGTTTTTCTTGAGATTTATCTCTAAAATAAGCTGCTTGCGCTTCTTTTGGAAGGGACAATACGCCTGGATTTAGACCCATGCCTTTTAAAGATTGTTCTTGTTTTTGCTTTTGTTGATGTTGATTATATTGGTCAAACGAACCAAGAATTTCATCACCAAAAGATCGCTTAGGCTGACGTGGAGTCGGTGTTAATACTGGAATCATTATAAACCTCCGTAATTTCCTGTTCTAAAGGCATCTTCAAGACCTGGTAAAGCGTTATAACCACTATCATTATAAACCGTTGATCCTGAACCTTGATTATTGAATAATCCACTAAAATTACCAAAATTTATTCCAGATCCTCCTGAATCTCCTCCACCTTTAGAAAAATACCCTGCTGTTCCACCTATTAGCCCTCCGGCTAATGCTCCATAAGGTCCTAAAGCTGCACCTGTTGAGGCACCTTTTAAACCTCCTGATAACGCTCCTCCCCATCCTGCTTTTTTTTGTTCTGGAGGCTTCTCAACAAGAAACTGCTGGTAGGGACGCTGACCAAGCAACTGATCGCTAAATCCCATGAGATCGTTTATGGCTTGCCTCTGTAATTCCTGTCGGCGTGAGGCTAAATCTTGGGCGAAATCTGAACCTAGTTGACCGGCCGTATTCTGAAAGCCGCTGCTACGTCTAGAACCACGTGAACCCATACCACTAAAACGAGATCCTAGTTGACCTTGTAATTGATTAAATTGACGAAATGCAGGTGCTTCTATCTGATTGAAAATATCTTCATCGCCAGCCGCCAATCTTCCGGTATAGCTTTCAGGGGAGACATGAGCAAATTGCTGACCATAAAGTTGCATTTGTTCAGGAGTGTATTGCTGTAACTGCCCTTGCTTATAACCTTTAGGTATTTTGTTTCCAGAAAGACCGCCTCCAGATAACCCACCAGTAGCAGTAATACCTGGGTTTAAACCTGTTGCACCTACCATACTTGAACTCATGACATCACCAATTTTTTATTTTAATCATATCATACCATAGATAACCATTCGAGTAATACAAAACCCGAAATAGCTTGAGGTGATCCTGCACTCGAAACAAATACTACTTCAGTAGGTGTTACATACATTTCTACCGAATTAGTGACTACGGTTCCATTCACAAAAGGCAATGGAAAATAATTTGTCCCATCAAATCCAATTCCGGAAATTTTAGTAAAAGTAGAAACACTGTTAAAATTTATATTGTGATTAAAGGATGAATAACCGCTGATTGAGTAGATTTGACGTAGTGATTGTTGCCTCTGATTAGTGAAAAACCAAGATTCACCGGTAACTGCCGGTACATTTGTAGGAAAAATTCCAATGACACGTTGATTTACAGCGTTAGCAATATCGACATACGAACGATCAACTTCTACGGTCAACTGTCCTATTTCCCTTGGAAAATTCCTGGAGGTTCTTAAATAGGCTACGGAATTAACCACATTGCTAGAAGACATGTTATGCCAACATTTGAGAAGGATTTAGATCTAAAATGGCACTATGAAATTCAATTTCTGCAAACTGATTTGTAAGAGTAGGGTCTCTCATTTGCGTATCACTCATAGTAAAACCTATCTGCACAGTATCTCCAATCAATGAAGTATTCATTCTATGCCATATGGCTTCCTGTTGAGCTGCTGTAACCATTTGTAGGTTTATATTTGCAGGAGTTAACCCTAAATTAGTGCTTTCAGGGCATGTATAAAGGACAGTACTATAAACTAAAGAATTATTTGGAGAATTAGGATCGGGATAAATAGGCCCCATGTTAAAGGCTGAGTTATTGAATGGATTTAATGAAATGGGATTCTGACTCAAGAATATAAGCAAAGTAATCTGTGATTTAGCTGTAGTGGTAAATAAATATTGTTGTGGTCCCATTCTCGTTTTTCTTCCCAAATCCCAAGCAACTGGGAATTGCTTTGTTTGAATAAATGGAATGTACATTCGAGTAATAACACCACCGCCAAGATATGTACCAGAACCACTAATTGAAGGATTCAAAACAAAAGTGTTCGTAGTTATTGTTTGAACAGAAAAAACTTTTCCATTAACTAATGCTCCAATCGTTCCAAGTACTCCACTAATTGTTATATAATCATCGTCATTTAGGCAGTGGTTTGGGCTAGTAATCTGAGATCCCGAAAAGCTCTGAATATCAAGTGTTGGTGATTCATTTGTCCCTTCTTCTCTAAAAACAATAAAACCTTGTTGATTTCCAGCTATAACCTGTTGCTGCAATAATGTAGAAGAGCCAGAATTCCAGGGTTCGTTCCATTGTCCCCATGTAGCAAATACAGTTCCTATAGTTGCCCAAGTATAACCTGTACGTCTTCTAAATAATCCATACGTGGTATAACATTCGTTGAAAATACCCCACGAATTGTCTCTATAGTTATATTGTAGAGTCTGATTGGGAAATTTATTTGACCACTCATTACTAGGATATGTAAAATATATCCATTCACTAATAAAATCCCTCTGAGAGCACACTCTCTCTGTGCCATTATTTAAAAGACTTATCTCAAAAACTTGATCAGGAGTCTCAATATCAATTCTCTGCGCTTGTGTTTGGCTAGTGATTATAAACCCACGATTTCCACGGCTAATGACACCTTGATCCATAGTGATAGAGGAAAATGTAGATGATGACCCTAATTCACTATTTACCGTAAAGAAATTGAAGGGAACTATGTCATTTCCTGAAGCGATTAATCGAGTCTGAAAGCTATTGAAACCCACAATTAAAACATCTTCATTTGCTCCCACTGTAACTATAGGTTGATCATATCCAGCTACGATAAATCCGCCGAATCCTGTTGAATCTTCGAAATAAGCAGAAGGTGTTGCCGTTTGATTGACAGGTACTAGAATAGGTTGATAAGTAAAGCCATTGGGTCCAGGATCTTCCGGAGGATTTGTGGGTGTATCTGCCGTTGATGAAGGAGCATTCGTATATGAGCATGTATAATAAGACGTGCCATTTTGACTATAGATAACTGTATCTTGAAGATAAATAGGACTTCCAGAAGATGTCTGGACAACTGGACCTAAAAATAACAGGCGATCTTTGAAAGGTACAATCATTCTTGCACCTACAAGATAATAAATAGCTGATGGTAAATTAGATATCGAGTAAGAAAGATTGGATAATGGAGGCGCGAAATTTACCCAGCCATTATTAGTGGTGTTAGGATTACCATCATACCAGCGTAGGCAGTCTTTTGCGGTATTAGATCTATTCGTAAGATATTGAGCAATACCTCCAGTTCCATTCGTGGTTATTGTGGCATTTGGAAAAGTAACCACAACATTATTTGAATTTGTTACCGTTGTGACATATCCAGTTTGAAAGTTTATTCCTGTTGTTGTGACTACCTCATTGATAAATAAAAAATCACCCACAACTAATCCATGACCGGTTATCTGTAAACTAACAACGGCTGGCCCAGAATTGGATGTTATAGTGACAGTTACAATCGGTTTAAATTGCATGCTGATATTAGTTGTAGAAAAAACACCGCTGGTAATAGCAATACCATTTGTCGCCCACAAGGCCCCTTGATAGTTAACAGTCCAGAATTGTTGGTAATCTGCTCCGTTCCATGTCGTTGCCGTATCGGTTGACTTTTGAACATAATTGGTATAAGAAGCAGTAGCTGGCGGGTTTTTGTAGAAGCTCACGTCGCTAATGGCATATGGTTGATTTGTGTTTATATTGTAAGAATAGGACGTGTCAAAGGCTAGCGTCCCAGGAAATTGATTAACCTCTAAAATCAAGTCCTCAAGACCCATGACAGGCAATGTTGGATAATAAGATAATGCATATACATGAACGTTAGAATTATTTTGTCCACTGTTGAGCAATGTGACATCACCTGTGGCATAATTAATTGTTCCTGTGCCTCCCGATCCATTACTAAGAGTTCCATCGGGCGGGACTGGTTCAATATAAGTTCCATCTGAATTCACGTGTATTTGAACTGAACCCTGTACGATGGAAGGGTTGGATTCAGGTATTGATAAAGCCGTAAATAGATTTCCTGTGTAGTTACCCGATCCATCAGTCATACCTATTAAAGGCTGACCGACTATAGCTCTTTGAAGTTGTCCTAAAAATGATGTTCCACGCTTTCTCTTAACCCTTCCCCTCCATTGATAAGCATTTTGAAGCACAGGAAATGAGTCGTTATCAATATTAAAAGCTGTTCTATCTGTACGTATACCCTTGTTAATCGGGCCTATGACTAGCTTTTGACCCATGAAGCCTCAGATTTGAAGAACTAAAAAATTAAATGTTGGCGTTACACTGATTACAGATGAAGATAAAGCGGTAAATGTCAAAATATTTGACACAAAAGTATAGCCTAAAGCTTGAACACTAAAAGATCCAAAGATGAAAACAGCTACATTATTCGTAGTAGTTGTATTTGAATTTAGGGTTATTTGAAATGAGGTATTAGGGCTTCCAACAGTTTGCACAATGCTTCCATTCACGTTATACTGAATACTTGGAGTAATATTGCCAGAAGTAGAACTGCTCACAAACGATCCAAAAGAACGAATAGCACTTAAAGGGAAGGCTCTAGCTAGAGCATTTTGAAAATAATATTGAGCATTTGTATTATCTGCTACGCCAGCCGCTGGATATGCTACCGATGGGTGATTAGCTCCTCCATCTGAAGGTAATACAGGCGATCTATAATCGGGAAATCCAGTTTGAAGATGAGATCCACCATTATTCGAATTATAACTAATGTGGTCTACTGCCCAAATTGAATTTTCTGAACCGGTATTTTCCAACATATCAGGTTGATCAATGGAAGGGTTATTATCTGTAGCAGGAACACCAGTATTGAATGGAAAATTATTGCTCATATTCCGCCTCCGCCAAAATTGTTAAATCCTCCCTGACCATAGTTCATCCCTTGACTATAAATTGTCTCTGTTCTAGTTGAGGTAAATTGTCTTTGACTGCGCTTCCATACCAGCTCTTGTTGCCTCTTAAACTCAGGCTCATAAAATTGAAATTGCTCTATATCTCCAGTATCCAAAAGTATCTTTCTCGCAGCTCCTCGCGCAATGTATTCGGCCATATAACCAAAAGGCATAGAGATTGGGTCGTTAAAAAATGCTGCTGGGGACAAATAGGCATCCAATTCAACGAGATATTGCTGATCTGGAGGAGAACGAATGTATAAAATATTGTTGTAAAAGCACACCGCACGAGGTAAACCGGTTTGAAAATAATAAGCCTGGGCATTGATTTGTGCCCCTGGAGGAATATTTACTGGAAACGTCACATTAACGACACCAGAAAGGTAATTCACTGTGTTATTTAATGGTCCATAAGTACCTAGAGATGTATTTCCTATAGTATTATTGTTTCCTGGAATCATCAATAAACCTAGATTTGCATTAGTGGTATAAAATTGACCACTATCAGCGACAACCACACTATTGCCATTTGCATCAATAGTCGTTAAATAAAATGCCGGAAACGTGTTAGCTGCAGGAATATTGGTATTTAAATCAGTGACACGAGGAGGATCTACGTTTTGTCCTGTAGAAATTATCCCAGTAATATCAACATGACCTCTAAGAATACAATTTACAGGCGGATTTAACGGAACCGGAGGAGCCGACAAAATAGGCAATTGAATAGTATAAGATGACCCTCCATTACCGGTGGCCACAACTTGCATCAATTGCAGCACAGGAGGATATATATTGAAAAAACTATTCTTTTGAGTCTGAAATGATACCCTTACACCATTTACATAAACAGGTTCTAAAAATCCCTGATACATGGGATACATGCCTATTGTCTGTCCCCCTGGTTCAGTCTGAGGGTTATACATAGGCATGTTGTATTGATCGACCCCTGGAACTGTCTGAAACTGGTATTTTGTCTTAAGGTCGAATAACTGCATCTCTGCGCTGACATCACTTATCCAGAATCTGTTGACATAATCTATAAGTAAATTATCTGTTATAGATGAATTAGAAGGACTTTTTATGATCCTGCGGATGTATGTCAAAATATCAGAAAGAAAATTCATGCAGCAAAACTATTTGCCCCCATGAAAATAGATCTCTGTGTACTTACTGGCAATGCATCTAGTCTTTGGATCGTGGTATCTACCGCCATCTGACCATATTGAGCCGTCATTCCATCATCAGACACTTTCTTAGATTCATCCATGACAAGCCTATGATAGGACGAGCGTTTAATCTTCTCGGCCACAAAACGAGGTGCCCATACTGGTTTATTTACAGGAATCACCCACTCTTGCGCTGGCATACCTGGAAATGGCTTTGTCCAAAACTCAATCGCTTCTCCTACGATTTCATTATTATAGGCTTTGAAATGCACATATTCACTCTGAAAGTTGTAATCGTTACGGAATTTTTCGTTGAATTTCTCTATCGAACCTATGCTACGACGAGGTTTGATATAAATATCTTTAGACTTAGCGAGATCAACCTGTGCAATAGGAGCAAATTTTTCCCTCTCCGCAGGTTTAGCTTCTGCATTCATTCTATCAAGTGTTAGTGACTTGATGTTTTCATCGAATTTTTCAAACTGAGTCGCGGCTTTATCGAGTTCTTTTTCTGCGAGTGAACCAACGACTTTGGGTTTTTCTAAGGACATAGGTCACCTCAAAGTTAAATATTTAATTCCATTTATACTCTTATTTTGAGCATAGGGCAAATTAAAAATTCAAATTGGACTTATGTTGATGAAACTGGCTGGAATATCTAATGATTGGAAGTTTGGACCTTGGGCATTTATCTGGCCTGAATTTACGTCCCCTATAGCCATGATTTGCGCTTGTGTGGTTGCGCTTGATGCTATGTATGGGTCGTATGTCTTGCTGTTGATATTTATTACAACCTGATTCAGTTCTGGTACGTCTATGACCAATGCTTGCTGTTCGTTAAGTTGACGGCAACCGAATGTCGGCGGGATTATCAAACGAACTTGTTGGCCTACCAAATAATTTACATTTTGAGTTGTAGTAATAGTCGTCACAGATCCCAACGTTATAGCACTTATCACAAAGCGACTAGGCTGGTAGTACTGAGCCATGATTGGCACGTTCTGATAGGCAGCTTTTGGGCCAGGAGGAAATGACATATAGACCTAATGGGTGAAGGATTTTACCCCTCCACCCAAAATACACAAATATTAAATATTTTAATACTTAATATTAATTGTAAGCATAGTCCGAAAGGTACGCAACCCAGTAGACTACGTTGGTGCTTGCCCCTACCAAATTCGCAGTTGTAAGAACCCTACCTGCACCAGAACCAATAATGAAACCTGCTGAGGTGTTATTAATATAAGCCCCAGAAATTGCAGGACCATTAATCGTTGGAGATGAAAGCAATTGGTTTTCACCAAAAACGTTTGGCGATGGATAGAGTTGAGTACCACTATACAACGTCCCACCAGTATTGATATCACCCACCGCAAACACTTCAGGAAACCTCAATCCAGGGAATGAGGCAAACGTCTGATTCACGTTAAATGCTGTCAATGTCCCAGAATAATTAAATGTAAAGCTGCAGTTGTTCGTTGCCGTATCAACCGAAGTTACATAAAAATATTGAGGGAATCCAGGAGTTTGATTAGCAGGATATGTAGTTGGTAATACATTAAGTTCTCCAGCACACCAAGCTTTTGGAATCCTGAATCCAATTTCTTGACCTACAACAAAATTGCAAGCTGCTGTCGTTTTAACAGTCACTACGCCATTAGATTGTGAAATAGACCACGGCACAGATACACCAGGTACATAAAGAGCAGGATATAAGATTTGCTTAAATCCAGCAGCTCCAGTTGCTGAGCCATCAATTGCCGTTAAATTGGAACTATTACCTACCCAACCTACTGTAAAAGTAGTCGTAGAACCTACCGAAAGAACTTCAAAAGGAATACCAGCAATTTGCTGCATACCTGTTGTTGACGTTTCGTACAAGTTCTGGAATGTAACCCAGTTACCCGGAGCCAATCCATGAGCCGAAGTTGTAGTCACTGTCAACACAGTAGCACTAGTCTTTGCAATTCCACCAGAATCACCCAGCAATACTAAAGGACCGTATTGAAGAGATAAACCTGCTGAAAATGTGCTAATACCACCTGTTGAAACAACATCATAAATCAGTGCTGGTGTGGCATTATACCCTTCTACTACTGCAAAACCCTGTCCCATAGAAACATCCCATTTAGCTGAGATGATATTTTGAGACGTTGCATTTGTATTAGCCAAGGTATAGTTAGTCATTTCTATCCTATCAGGTTGAAACGGCAAATTAACAGCTTGCGCGTTACCTGTAGAAGTAAAATGCCCTTTCGCAATTCTTGAATATTCAGCCATGATACCCTCCTAGAATAATGTGCTTATGCGTGTGCATAAGACGTTTCTGATTCCGGTATCCTGGGTTACAGCTTGCGCTTGAGCAAACTTAATAGCCAAGGTTGCGTTTTGGGCTAACATGCCACTATAGTACGGATCACGATAGATCAGCTTCATGCTGAAACCATCCTGAGTCACGTGTGTTAAAGCCTGTTTACCCAATACAGTATTGTAATAGACATCCTGACCGTTTGCAGATGCTCGACGAGCAACCGGAGCTTCCGAGCTAGTCAAGATTCTATGGTTATAGACGCTACCCCATTCCGTTGGCAATGCCGACGTATTGTTGGGATAGTTCCAGTTGTTAAACACGCCTTGCCCAGTCAGACAGTCGAAATCAGTCTGAAGCTCTGTAGAGCTTAGCATGAAGTACGACGAACGTATTGGGCCTGTCAATCTGTTACTTTAATAACCTATTTGATATACTTGCCATTTGCTATACAGCAAAGTTGCTTACTCCCACCTGACCGGTAAATCGTTGTGGGGCAGCTCCTTCACTAATCGCCTGATGAGTCGCCTGACGAAACTCTTATGAGTCGCGAAGCGCCACCAGAAGGAGTCGTGTTGTGGCAGTGGCCGGTCATTTTTCAAATAGGCGAGCAAGTCATTTCTGCTTGCTTCTCTACCTTTATTTATTCGTAGAGTTCAGACTATCGCTTATGTTAATATTAGGCATTGGTGAGTTGCATAATTTACTTCTGAAATAAGATTTTGCAGCATCACAATTCAATGGATTATTAACATCCTCAGGACTTAGTCGTTCAAGCCGATTATTAAAATATTTTTCTATTTCTTCTTTATTCATCCAAACTTTTTCTATTTCATTCCAAAATATTTCCATAATCTTGCCCCTTGTTAACCTTCTATGCTGCCATAGTAAGGCACTCCAAGTCAATCACCCAAGGTTTTAATTCGGCACACACTTTACCGAATCTGTCCATGCCTTCGATACCCGACATGAACTTAAAGGCATTGTTAGAATCCAACGTAGTAGCTACAAGGCTAAAATCCGACAAACCTAGGTTTGTTGGGTTGTCACCATTGTTTCCACCACCTGCATTAATTTCCGACGCCGCGGAAACTACGTAGTCGCGGAGGATTAAATCCTCGGCTTGACGCATTGCTACAGCCAAGCGTTCAGAAACCCAGGCCAAAACGCCTTCTTGCGCATTGTTACTCCTCGTAATGAGGGGTGAAGTCATTTCTGCTTCACTCTAACGGTTTCCTCGTTAGACCCGACTATCGCTTTATCCCGTTATCAAGGATATCCAACCGCTTTAGTCTGTCACGGCGCATAATTTTTTTCTGACTTCTTTAAGCCAGTCAATTCTTTCTCTAAAAGATAAATTGTTTTCTTTACAATATTCATTGATTATGAAATAGGCTAATCTATTTAACCCTTCATCTTTTTCAGAAACTTCTATCAATTTATCATGTTCTATAAAAATTGAATCATTCATGCTTCCGCCTTATTTCCATGCCACCCATTAATTTGGGCGGTTTAGGAGTCCAAGTCAATTAGGTCAGATTTAACCAGGACCAAATTATATAATAAATCCTGGAGAATAACTTGTTCGTTAATTATGCAACCAGTCTTTCATAATTACAAGTTAATTCATTTTCGGCACTGTAATTAAATAAACCGAAAAAAGCCATTTGAGTGTCAATAATATCCCTCTGCGGAATTTGCGCAGCAGGGTCGATCCCACTATTGCCCAGTTGGACAGTAGGTGGTTGTAGTGCTCTCGGACGCATGAACCGGCAAGTTGTACCGCCGTTTGTGGGCATTGCTACCTTGTCACAAACTGTAATATAGTTCATACTTGGAGTAGGCACATACAACATAGCTGGCAATCTGTTACTTGTTGACCAGTCGGTTACATTTTGTAACTTACTGGCGGGCCAAATCGTCTCCGCTGGCCTCTCTATGTCTCCATAGAGTTCAGAGCACCGCATCCTAATAAATCTGGATTTACTCCTGCACAATTCTTTACAAATTCTACATCTTGATCAAGACGCATTTTTGTCAACGTTTCTGGCTCAGGAGGAACCATCATTTCAATTAGGTCTTCTCGCTTGCTGCGTTCAGGCTGATTATGTTTTTCAAAGATATATCGACGCATGTCATTTGAACAATCCGAACAATATTGCATAGTCGGTGCCATCCCAAATTTTCTATAACCTTCTTCACATTCTGCTGGCACTAGCGCCATTTGTATATATTCGTCTGAATCTAAAATTTCATATTTACATGCTTTACATTTCATAATCTTGCCCCTTGTTGTCCTTCTATTTTTATATAGTTAGGAGTTCCAAGTCCATCAGAGAAGATTTATACTCGCCCAACATTAAGCGAGTGATTGGAGAATCATTGGCCCCAAATTTGAAGTCGTAGTTAAACTCATTCTTGAAAACCTCTATTGAGGTTAATGTCGATATGCTATTCCGTGGACGAAAGCGTGCTACGTCCGTTTTTCACATATCTAATGAGGGATGCGGTCTCCTCTTACGCGACTGCTATTAACGTCTAGCTGACGATATTTTGTGTATACCAAAATATTTAATATGTTGTCTAGTCTTTATGTAAAGCGGCTTTACAGCCGCATATTCAACCAATCCTCAGATTAGCCTTTAGTTGCTGCATTTTGTCGTAAGCCTGCTTCATCCCTGTTGCGCTGAAGTCGCCTCCTACAACATAAGGCGATGTTCCCACCTGTGATGGTTGATAAGACGGCCCTCTGCGATTAGCATCGACTTTATCCTGAATGCTTTCTTTCTTCTGCTCTGGACGATCTAGACCTAGTTCTTTCACAGTTTGATACACCAGCTTTTGCCTGTCGAAAGTATCCGGCATAGCAAGAATTGATTTAGCAAGAGCAGGGGATTTTGTTTTAATTTTTTCCGCATGTTGCTCCAGGACATCCCAGAAATCGGGATTACTTTCCAAAAAAGCCTCTTGTTTAGCTTGAAGTTTAGCCTCGTGAATAGCTTGTTGAACCTCTTGCAAAGTTTGTTGCTTAGTGTTAACGACTTCTTGCTTAATCTTAGCGGTTTCTTTCTTGAATCTTTTCTTTTCGAGGTATGGTTCACTTTCATTATCATCTTCTTCGTCATCATCGTTTCTATTCATGCGTTGGGTCATTTCTTGGTATCTACGCTCTGCTTCTAGCCTAGCAGATTTTTCTTGTTCAATCGCCTGTTGCAATTGCTGGGCCTGCCGATTAAATTTTGCCTCTAACGCGCGAAAATTTAGCTCTTTGTCATTTGGTTTTTGATCTGTTTGTGTGGTATTTTCTTGAACTGCTGGGGCTGTCATGATATATCTCCTTGCTTTAACGCTGCCTTGCGTTGGATTTAAATAGTTAATACTAAATATTTAATTATAGGTCAATAAATAGGTATTAAGATATGCCTAAAAGGTAATTTTCCTTCTGATTATGGATATTTATCACCCAGAGAATTAGGTGAATGATGAACGAAATAATAATTGACCGTTTAGAAACACACGACAGACTTCTTGAATTCAAAAAACAAGGCGATACCGTCGCAAAAGGTGTCCAGGACTGCATTAACAATAGACCAGAGGAATTTAAAAATTACCCCTTTTACATATTTGCGCATGCTAGAACCGCTGAAAACGGTCGAGATAAACGTCTCATCTACCAACCACGATTGCGTAAGCCCAAGGCGCAAACAAACTCAATGCTATTCAAGGCATATCCACCAACCGATAAAATTAAAATTATTTGGATGATACCTGATCGAGCACTATGGCCTAATTTTAAACAAAAAATGATCACTGAACAGGCCGAAGTCTCTCGAAGTATTCATCAATTTCAATATAACAGGAAAGAACTTGAAAAAAATGAGCCAGATGATCTCCAGGATGAACTGATAAACCAGATTTACACTGAGATGGCTATCAATCAAAAGGCTAAATTGCTAAAAAAAGAGGCGGATAAGATTCAAAGAATAAAAAATATGGGAATAACATAAATGTTCGGATACACAGAAAAGTTAAATAATATCTTTAATATAGTTAAAGAAATTAGACACGAGCAAGTGGCCAGAATGGACGCTGTAGATGCAATTGAAGAAAAAGACGATGAAAAAGATATTTGGTGGAAACTTGAAAAAATAGAAGACCATCTTGACGGTATTCACGACGATATCACAAAAATTGATATGGTTAAGGCTGAAAAAATACACGAAGATAATCAAAAAATGATGAATCAACTTGAATATATGATGAAAGAGTTTAAAGGATTAATTGAAATAAATGTTAAAATGGCTTCTAAAGGAAAGAAAAGGATAAAAAAATCATGAATGAAGAAACTTTTTTAATGTATAAAAATCTTGAAAACTTTTTTAACCTGTCTCTTCAAGTTTGTGATCCAATTGAGTTTCAGGTAAGACAAAGAAATTTACTGTTGAATTTATCCGCTATAATATTGAAGCCCTATCTTGAGGAAGTGGCTAAGCGAGTGTCGGAGTCTTCCCCTTCGAATTCTTCTGATTCTTAGGTTTAGCTATATCCATATAAGAATCTATTTTCTTTCCTACTGGATTGCGCACACCTGACCCGTACATATCGAAGTTAGCCTTGGGACTATTTGGAGTATGCGCTTGCTTTAAGCCTTTTGGCGCTTTCATTGGTTTGATTGTCTTTACTGCTTTATTCATATGGGTTGGCATTCTGCTTGCGGTTAGTCATAGGCATTGTTTCCGCTGTAGCTTTTGGTTGCCCCATATGACCTGTTGGATTGCGATAACCCACGCCGTAATTAGTGCCAGCAGTCACAAACTCACCTGATCGCTCATCATATGACGGAGTACGGAAATCCCAGCCTGGCGTCTTTCCATTTTTTGGCTCGGCTCTTGGCTCGTGCTTTCGTGGAGAAATGGGATCTTTGAACATACTACCTCACTTTTTAGCTGTCCAACACATCATTTTTGTTTTCCTAGCACAATGTCGGCAAGCTTTATTGTCAAAATCAGGATCTATTTTCCTTTCCTCTTCACATAAAACACATAATTCAAACTTATAAGCCTGAACCATATCAGGAATCCAAGGAAAATTAATTGCTAAAGTGTCACTAACTTTTTCAATCATTAATTTCTATAATCCGGCTTAACAGGTCTACCCTTAATCTTGCTGATCCCTTGCTCTTGCTGCGCTTTGATTGCTGGCTCTGTGTCCTCATACTTAGATAAAGAACCTGCACCCATTGGCGTGGTATATTCTTTCACATGGTCACCATCTGGAAATACGGAACCTTTAGAACCTTTCCCAGCCCAGAAGGAATGGTTATCAATGCGCATGCCCCCAGATACCTGCCCGGAAGCTCTTTGTCCTGATCCTGCCATAATTACCTCTTGTGTTTACACACTTTTAAATTTACTTCTTTATAACACTTGCTCTTGATTTTGACTAGGGTTTTGTTGCTGCTGTGGATTTACGTTACTTTGTGATTGGCTCTGTAATGCTTTACCTAGAATCTCTTCTACAAACTTGTTAGATTGACTTCGCCTTTCAACGTCTTGTTTCTCTGCTTCTTCAATCATCATATTCTCTTGAGCTTGTAAGTCAAGTTTAGTTTGCTGGTGGTTCGTTTCAATTTCTCCGAATTTCTGTATATTTTCTAGAAGTGATGTAAGAGCAGCTTGTTTTTCTTTAAGAGAAAGGCTTCTATTCCTTTCTATCATGCTCAATCTCTCTTCATACAATCCTAGGTTACTTTCGCTACGGCTATGATCTTCCCTAGCTTTTGCCAGATTAGCAGTAGCTTTACTCATCAATTCTTGCAACTTAGCATGTTCGAAGGCGTGAGCTACTTCTGCCTGCTCTTGCTGCATTTCGGCGGCGCTCTGTTCTTGGCCTTTGAGATATTCGAGGATTTCGCCTTTTCCTTGAATGTTCATGTCCTTGATAATCATGCTAGGAGGTAGTACCTCACGGCCGAATGTTGTGTTAATTTCCAACATTTGTGAAGCTTGTAAGTTTCTCTGCGTAGCTGTTAGCAATCCTTCTTGTACTACTGTATGATATTTAGCAAAGATTCTGCTATAGAAATATGGCGTAGGTTCTTCGCCAATCATAATTTCTATTTTCTCAGGTGACCATTTATTGAGAGCGATAAGTAATAAACGCTCTCCTAATAGCTTCTTAGACTCATCCCATTGGTCAAAGAATTTCTGGAAAGGTAGCAAATTAGCAGCCATCTTAGTGAGTAATGTTAACGTGGAAATCTGCTTTTCCTGCTGGCCTGCCCAGTTTTCTAGGTCGATACCGCTTGTCTTGAATATTAGATCATTCATCTGCTGAGCTAATGCTAGATCACTCTCAGGAACAGCCGAAGGAATTATCTTCTCAACATCCGTGAGCTCGTAACCGCTATTAATAATAACGTCGTAGCCCTGGCCAGACTTTTTGAGGTTATCCTCGTTAGCCACAGCCCCTGTCTTACGTTTCCATCCTGCGTTAATTGTAGCAGCGGTTATATCGTTATTTTGGATTACTTTGTAGTTGAAAAGGAATTGCGGCGACCGCATAGGAAAGATCAATGAGCGCGAGCGTAAATCAAACTGGTTAATGTGTGGGTCATAGTTCCAGAAGTTACATACAAATGGGCACTCTGGACCATCCCACAATGGATTAACGCCTTGCCACATAAGCTGATCGTTAAGAACAATAGCACACTTCCAGCATGGCGATTCAACGGTCACAACTTCTAAATCATCTATAGCATACAAAATCTGCTCAAGATTGCCATCGCCACCAGCAAAATCAAAAAATTGCTTACGTTTTCTGCTGTATAGACGTTTACGCTTCTGCTTCCATTTATACCACACGTAAGATAGAACCATGAGGTCGTTTCTAGCCATATTATAGTTTTCAGGAAGAAAATAAAATGTTCCATAGCGTTGAGGCGTTCCATACATGGGGTTAATATCTTGCACTTTTCCAGGAAAGCGTAACTCTGCTTCTTGCTTTGAAATATATTCTTGACACCACACGAACTGAGCATCGGACATATCAGGATTTCGGAAATATGGATCAACTAAGAAGGAATTGTATTCCCACACCTTTATTTTTAGCTGGCCCTGGGCCGGATCGTCTCCAGAAAAATCAAGATAAGGCTGCATAAGATTCATGCCGGCAATCGCAGCTAACTCGCATGATTTGCTGTAACGCTCGTGCAAATTCTCTTTCTGGCAGCAATTCATGATCAATTTTGTGTACTGATCCGTAGTCTGAGGATCGCTACCATCTATAGCCTGATAAACAATGCTCTTGCGATGCTGCCTCTCATAGCCAGTCACCATGTTAATGGGCTGCTGGCATATGTTAAAATAAAATTGCTGCGGAGTGATGCCAGGGCTAAACGTAAAGTTTCGGTTTATGAAGGACTGATTTCCTGCATAAAATAGCGTGTCTGTATTGGATTGGTTCCATCTCGCTTGCTCCACGGGCATGACTTTACTTTTTAGGTTTTCAAGCCATGCGCGAACATTTCCTTGATTGGGTTCTTGGTTGGTATCCCAAGGTGCAAGAGAAAAAGAAATATACCCCTCCTAAAGGAATAATTTACCCTTTCTCTACTTTATACCCATGTCTAATTAAAAATTCAATATACCATTTAATCTTATCCTCTACTCGCTATAACCTATTTGTTTGACTTTCCCGCAATTAGTGCATTGCCATTTATCGGCTAGATCAACAAAAATAAGCTCTTCGAATTTACATTTACGGCAAGTAAATAGGATTACCGGTCTTGATGATGTATGCACGTCTCTTTCAGTTTCTAGCATCCCTCGCAATGATTTCAACGATGTTTTAAGTGTGAGTTGTAAATCCTGTGCGCTATGTAAATGTGCGTTAACTTTATCTTCTAGAATCTTGACTAATTGTATCACGTAGTGAATATCATATTTGCCTTTAGGAAGGTGAATGCGTAGATCATCTTGTGATGTCAACTCCTGATTATATCCCAATTTTCTCAAAGGTATGAAGGTCACGTCTTTGCTGTAATCTTTCATGTATTCTTGTTTTTTAGATGGCATTAGCTTCATCAAGTTTTTTGCGTCTTTTAAATCTCATCGTTTCACGACTGGAAAGAGGAAACGGTTTAAACCCTATGTCTTCGCGCTCTAATTGTTCCAAATAACCTTGGCTTATGTCTATTAATTTCTCTAAAGTAAGTGAGGGGTTCCGGGAAGCGGCCCTTTGTTTTTTCTTTAAGCTCATCCTCTTTAATCTTCGCCCGCTCATATATTCCTAAAAATTTAGTTTTAAGTTTTTCTAATTTGGCCATCCATACAGGATTATTTCTTGCTTTTGGTATCATTTTTTTCAAAATATATTGATACACTTCCCACAACACTTCACAATCATCACAGAATTTAGGACAGGGAGATGACAACAATTTTGATGAAAAACTTTGTAAAATCGCAGGAGGCAGCATACACGTTGTCTTGATATCCATTAGAACCCAAATCGACCTTGCATATATTGTGAAGGATTATGCTTATATTCGGGATGCTCATTTGTTATCATTTGTAGACCACAGGCTAGTGTACGCATAGCATCGGCTCCATGGCTTGCCCAGTTGTGCAAAGGTTGAGACCGCCATGTCGCATTGCGTTCATCCCAATCTTTTTTATAGCCATCTAAACATTCAAGACCTCGCTTGCATTTTTTTTCATCGAACCAACATCTATTTAACATGCTACGCACTTGGTCGATCCCGGGTATAATATCAACCTTGGGAACAGGAATAAAGTTGTATCCCATTTTTCTTGCGGATGCCTGACGAGTCATCCCGCTTGTATATTCATGGACCATTATATCATGAGGTGCTAAATGTTTGTCATATGTGTATGGTTTATATTTGACGATACCTAGCCAATGTTGTAAGCTGTCGCCTCCCTCTACATAGTCAATCAATCGGATTTCTTTGTTGTAAATCTGCACAAACCATATGGCCGTAGAATCATTGAAACCTAAATCCCATGCAGTATGAACGGGAAGGCTATCATCATAGGGCACAAAACAAATACGCTTCTCTGCTCGAATCTGTGTCATTTGCCTGCTAAAATATAACCCCTCATGAGACACTTCCCATGCTTCCTCTGGCGTAGATGGAAACTCGCGCCTCATATCATCTTGTTGGCTGCTTTCTTTTGCTATGTACCAGGCTTTTTGCTGTTCATCAAGATTAATCTTTAAACTTGCCAGATGATCGAAATAGGCTTGCATATCATCGCTGATGCTAAATGTGTTGCCGATGCGATATTCGGGCTGTTTGTACCAAGGGAAAAAGTGAAACTTGAAATCTATTTGCGATAGCTCGCGTTTGCTCTCGCGGTCCTGTTGGGCCTTCTTGCAAATATCGAAAAAATAACCCGATCTTCCCTCAGCCGTTGATTCAATGAAGATATATTGGCCGGGCGCGACTGTATTAAGCGAACCCGTGACAATTTCTTGTGCTTTATCTGGATATTTTGCGCATATCTTACCGAACTCAGAAATGTGCAAATACTGGAAAGTGGAAGAACGGAGAGATGTACCGACACGGATACTTGAACCATTTGAGAATTTAAGCATTTGTGCGGTGTCATTTTCAGCGGTAACAACTTCCTTGATTTGATCGGGCAATCCGTCATATGCTATTTTAACCCTTCTAAATAGTGCTTGAGCATCTTCTACGGTATGCGCAATGATACCCGCCGACATGTTGCTATTGAATAGACATCGATCTAGAAATAACAAGCAAATAAACGTGCTAATACCTAGCTGACGGGCCTTTAATACAATATTACAATACCACGCATTATCGTATAGCTCTTGCTGGGCCCAATTAGGCTTAAATATTATTTTACGACCTTGCTTGTCGACTATGTGATAGAGATTGTTTAATCTCCATGTAGGATCAGAGAGAGGATTTGTCACGCACTAAATCCTTGCTTTTACCATCCTCTTGAGCTATCCATTCTGGTACAACGCCCGTGTGAACCACTTTGGACTCTGTTTTGTCTTTGTAGCCGTGCTTGTTACATAGGACCATTTTAACAACAGACGAATTAAAACCCGTTGTCAAGCCACCATTAATAAGCCTAGACTCCTGACGATGATTTGCAATTTCATAAACTCCGCGAAATTTTTCTGATACTTCGCACCATTTTGACATGAAATCAGGATTGATATCGCGATCTAAACAGAAATCTTTATACCAAATGTTTTTTGGATTTTTAAGCCATTTAAGAAATTCGTCGGCAAATTCTTCTATTTCTTCTAAGCTATACTTCGGAGGTCGTCCCCCTGATCCATTAGTATAATCAGGGTGACCTTTAGGGGCGGCCATAACAAACCTAAATTAAATTATTTAGTTTCAATGTAACAAATTATCTTTAAAGGGGCAAGCATGAGAAATAGAGCTAAATGCAGATCGTGTCAGAGCGTTATTGAGAGCTATCATAGCACAGATTTAGTGTTGTGTAAGTGCGGTGAAATTGAAGTTGATGGAGGAGATGCGATGAAATGCGCTGCACGCAATTGGGATAATTTTTTGCGTGTTGATGATGATGGAAATGAGATTGTGCCGGTGATTAAAAATGATGGCGAAGATGTAAAGCCGCTTTACAACGCAGAGAATCCGGAAGGACCAACGAAAGAAGATCTTTTTGGAATGCTGGAGGAGATGATAAAGAGCATTGAGAGAATGCCGCAAGAGGCATTGACGGCGACAGTCACGCATTATGATCATTGGGCATTAATGACGATATTGCTAAAAATATTGCGTAAATAAAAAACCCCTACCTTTGGGCTAGGGGAAACTCAGAGGAAAAAATATGTATCTATGCAAATACGTATTCAAGGTAAACTTTTTCTTTATTTATGTCAAAATATTGTTTGGCTACATGTAGTTACATTTCTGTGGTGTGTATATGGGTGTTATTTTTGTAGTATTTCACTTTTCCTGTTGCGATAAATTTGCGTGGTGTGATATGTTTATATCACGCAACAACAAAAAGGAGTCTTAGGATGATCACTACAAGCAAAATAGCTATCAGACATGTTTATACAGATCAAATTGTCATAGCTGATAAAGATATGATCGAAAGGAGGAAACTTGATCTATTTTTTACACATAAAGAACGCGGAGAAACTGGATTGCAAATGGTTTTTCAGCACAGAAAAGAAATTAAATAATTATTTGATGAGGAAGATCCCTTTATCGCTTTACATTCAATGGAACGATAGAGAATATTTCGATAAAACGGTAGTTGAGTTTCTTGAAAAATGTACGGAAATTCTTTTAATAGATGAAGAGAAATGTCCGGAATATAGAACGATTTACAGAGCTGAATTTTATGGCGAATGAGCGCGATTTTCAGATGATGATAAGAATACCAAGAGAGATGAGGAAAAAGATAGCTAGATATCTTAGCAGTCTTGATGATGAAGTGCTAACGCGCAATGATTTTATCAATAATTTGCTTGAGGGTTTTTTTGAACAAGAGGGACGATTTCAGGATTACTATAATTCATGGCGTGGAGAAAAGCCTAAAGACAAGCAAGTTAAAGAATTTTTAGATGGTTTTAAACAATGACCACAATTCAGCTTGAATTTTTCAAAACGCAGGAGCAGTGCGAAATTGAGGCTTTACGTAAAGAGGTTAAATTTAATTTTAACAGATTAGAGGCAGTACGTAAGGGCACGTATAGCGAGATCAACAAGATTAAAAAAGAAAATATGGAAATGAAGGAAGATATAGAATTGATTAAAAGGAATATTTGCCAAAATGGATAGAACTTCAATAGAATGTCCTAGCTGCAACAGAAAAATTTTCATAGCATTGATTCCGCCATTGGTAAGTGAACTACTACCCCTAGATTTAACTTATTCGCATTTACCAAATAAAGAATATGATTTAAGGGATTTACTTTACGTACATGAAGAACTTATAAGAGAAAATTCCTATTTGAGAAAAGTTATATCAAAACTCCAAAATAATTTTAAGTGAATAAGTCTTAGCTTTTTCCTGCTTGTAAATCCAAATAATTTCTTTATTTGAGTCACCTCTACCATTGGGTAAACCTGTGAGTAATTCAGCCACCTGATCTTTCAAAAATTTTATTGACATTGGGAGATTGTCTTCTTGATCCAATTCGCGCTTTCCATATCGAATAAACGTCACTTTGCATGGGAGTCGAAGGAGGTGGCGTTTTTCGAGGAGAGCAATCCATAGCCAGCGTTTTTCTTTTTTTTGTCTTTTGTGTTTTTTTGTCCAATGTTCGCTAACGTTGGGGCTAATTGTTCGAATGGGTAATGTTACCTCAATCGCCTTAAGTTGTCCATTATTGCAATACCTCAAAATCGCAATAGGAAGGCCGCTGTTGCGTTTTCTTTTTTCAACCTCCGATTTTACCTTTGAGATATTTTGCGAGCTCCTGAATGAAATTAGACCCATTGGCGGGCCATCAAAACGGAACCTGTTCTTGGCTTTCGCCGACCCCCGCGAAAAAATCAGGTTGAACTGGAGCAGGCGCTTGAGGCTGGCAAAGGCCATGCGGATAATGCACAGGTTGAGCTTGACTTGCTGCCGATTCTTTCTTTCGTTCGGCCATGACATGGGATCGGATGAATTCTAAAAGCATTTTTTCGTCGGAGCGTGAATCTAAGTAAAAACTTTGTTCATGAGTTTTTTCGCCATTTTCCGTAATAGTGTGGCTAGCCGTAGCCCAGAATGTACCCCCTGTTTTTAGGGCTTTTTCCGCATAGGTGACTACGTATTTGCGGTCAATGCGCACTGTTGCCAGGGCTTTTGTGTATTGGTCTGTAGGTGTAGATTTGTATCTTATAAATTCGAAGTTGTTCATTTTTAGTCCTTTATATTTAATAAATGTTTTCTATAATATTTTATAATTGATTCTGGAATTGTTTGATTTTCAATGCTTTCTTCTTTTAAATCTATGGGTGTCATTTTGTGTTTAATTTTTTGAGATTGACCCTGTTGAAAAAACTTTTGATATTCTTGCTCGGTCATTTCGCAAGTGAAGTATCGGATTGACTTTTTGTCTTCTTCCTCTTCTTCGTCATCCTCATAAACGTTCGCTTTGGCATTGCCTTGCATAATTTGTAATATGCTGCAAAGATCGGCCGCATGTTGTTCAATAATTTTCAAATCTCGCAAAAATTCGTTCATTTTTCCTCTGAATTAAAATAATGTTTATATTCTTTCATGTATTTTTCTTTTTCTCTTATAATTTTTTGCACTAGAAATGGTGTTATTACATCATTCATAGCTTTTAGCAATGACTCATATTCGCATTTAAGTCGTTTAATGTCAAGGTTTTTGTCCATAAAATTCGATTCTTTTTTTAGCTATTTCGTAGTACTCGGGATCTTTTTCGATGCCTATGCAATTTATGCCAAGCTGGGCTGCTGCGCATAAGGTAGATCCACTGCCTGCAAATGGGTCAAGGCATAATGGTTGCAAGGGATATTTTGGATCGTATGGCAACCAAGGAGGAGCTAGCAATTTTAGTATGTATCTCATTAAGGATAAAGGCTTTACTGTGATCTTTACTATATCATTTGGAATATTGTTTTTCAAGCTCAATATTTGTTCGTTAAATTCATCCAAGATTAAATTACTTGGCCATCTTTTGCCTTCCACTCGCGAATCGTCAATGTTGATTCCAGCCACGCCCCATTTTTCTGCATTTTCTCTAAAGGTTCCGTCTAAACCCTTCATTGCCAGAACTATAATTTCTACTGAAGGCTTTAAGGCTGTGCCATATCCATGCCATTCAGGGCCAAGTTGCTTACCGAAATTGTGAGACTTGGGGAAGCTTTGGCCCGTGACCCAGTAAATGCATGTCCTAATTTCGAATCCTGCAGCCTCCAGTGCGTTCATCAAGTGGTGGTGTGTACGATCCCCGCCAAAAGCTGCGATCATCGATCCTGGCTTAACTATGCGTAAAACTTCACGCCATGTTTCGGATTTAAATGCCACTTGATCTTTGAATTTATCGAAATCGCGAGACATGAAGTCAATGCCATAAGGTGGATCGCAGACAACAAAGTCGATGGAGTTATCCTGCATTTTACGCATTTCGGTCAGGCAATCGCCTAGTAGCATTGTCATTTATTTCTTTAACCAAGTTACATATTTATTTTTATTTACTTTTTCAAAACCTATATATTCATTTTTTTGTAAAAATTGCAAGTGCAATAAGAATTGCCTTGGTGTAAGTGGCCATTTCCCCATGCATTGATGCATAAATTCATCATAAGAAATGTAGGATAAGGAACCTGGTCTATTCGATAAGTAACTGGTCTTCAGAATATTTAAAAATAGATATGTAAATAAAATAAAAGTGACTGGCCTTTGCGAAATTTCTAGAAATTTTTCAACATCCAGACCACAAAAACCATACATTCCATCGCCATTTGCTAAGCATCTATCAACACTAAATTTCATATTTTTACCTTTGTTGTTTTGATCCTGCGTAATTGTTTTTGCAAGAGATTTTTAAAAATGCTTCCGGTTTTAACACGGGCTTTTCAC
>Ga0181531_10000381_pt1 | contig 30070 bp, 23 predicted proteins | sample PEATcosm2014_Bin_38_FD_119743 | JGI IMG/M metagenome (GOLD analysis project Ga0181531, IMG submission 119743) | Peatland microbial communities from MTU Mesocosm Facility, Houghton, MI, USA - PEATcosm2014_Bin11_10_metaG | ecosystem: Environmental > Terrestrial > Soil > Wetlands > Peat | place...
ACCCGCTGGGATTTCCGGCTCTCGAGGTGCATTTCGATGCGCGACTCAGCCCCGTTCCAAACCGCGCGATGGGCAAAGGCCTTCAGGTCGAAGTCCCCTTCCAGTTCCCGGCCTAGCCGCGCCAGCAGATTCGTGTTGAAGGCAGCCGTCACTCCAGCCGCGTCGTCATAAGCGGCCAACAGGATCCGTTCGTCCTTCACCAGATCAACGCCCAGCAGCAGGCCGTCGCCCGGGTTGAGTCCAGCCCGAACCCGTTCCAAAAGGTGCTTCGCCTCATGCGGCTCGAAGTTGCCGACGCTCGATCCGATATAGAGCACCAGCCGCCGCTCGTTCGGCCCAGCCGGCTGCAGCTCCAGACCATGCGTGTAATCCTCGATTCGAGGCGCAACCGTCACCCCTGGAATCTCCGCTTCAATCCGCTCTCTGGCCACGTCCAGAGCGCTGGCTGAGACGTCCACCGGCTCGTAGAGCACCGTCCCCTGGCGCTCGACGGCAGCGGCCAGCAGCAGCCGCGTCTTGTCCGCCGAGCCCGCGCCAAGCTCCGCGATGCGCAACCGGACCGGCTCTTCCCCGTGCGGTTTCGCCGCCAGGGCAATCATCTCTCCGGCGTTGGCTGCCAGGATCCCCCGCTCGGTCCGCGTCAGGTAGTACTCCGGCAATTCGGTAATCTGCTCGAAGAGCCGCGAGCCGGCTTCGTCATAGAAAAGCCACGGCGGCAGCCGCCTGGGCCGGGATTCAAGCCCTTTGCGGACCGCCAAAGCAATCCGTTCCTCAACCTCGGTGATGGTGGGAGACAAGCCCGTAGGGTTCATGCGTTGTATTGGATGCGGCTGGGAGGTTTATGACGCGAGCCGAATGCCGGAAAATTGCCAGCGCGTCTCCGGAGCAAAAAAATTGCGGTAGCTTGAGCGAATGTGCGCCGCCGGCGTGGCGCAGGAGCCGCCGCGAAGCACCATTTGCCCGCTCATGAATTTGCCGTTGTACTCACCCAGAGAGCCGGCCAGCGGCTGGAAGCCCGGATAGCCCAGGTAAGCGCTCGCCGTCCACTCCCAACAATCCCCAAACAGTTGCGTTGGTTCCTCAACAGACGGCAAGGGAGCCTGATTGTGGGAGCGTTCCGCTGCCGGCGCAGGCACCATCCTTCCTGAATCCAGCAGGTTTCCGGCCACCGGCCGCCCTTCCGCCGCCGCTTCCCATTCAAATTCCGTCGCCAGCCGCCGCCCTGCCCAGCGGGCGTAGGCGTCGGCCTCAAAGTAGCTCACCTGGCTCACCGGCGCCGCCTCCAGCCGGGCCAGCGGCTGTTCCCCACGGAGCGTAAAAACGCTCCAGCGGCCGTCGCTCTCCGTCGTCCAGTAGAGCGGCGCCTGCCAGCCATTGTTCTTCACCGCGTCCCATCCCGCGGAGAGCCACAGTTCCGGCCGCCGGTAGCCTCCATCGGCGATGAACGCGGCAAACTCGCCGCAGGTGACCAGCCGCCGGGCCAGCGCATACGGCTCCAGCCAGACCCGGTGGCGCGGCATCTCATTGTCAAAACAGAAGCCCAGGCCCCTATGCCCGGCCTCGCTAAGCCCGCCCGGAAATTCCTGAAACCGTAAAGAGTGCGCATCTCCGCTCGCTGAAGCGCCTTCGGAGTTCTTACCTTCCCAGGCCGCAAATTTCGGCTCAGCGGCACCCGGGAGGTAGCCCGGCCGCAGCGGATTGGTAAAAAAAGCATGCAGAATGTCGGTCAGCAGCAGCTCCTGGTGTTGCTCCTCGTGGTTCACTCCCAGTTCAATCCGCTTGAGCGCCTCCGGCTCCGGGTTCGCGCCCAAAAGGCGGTCCACGGACTCATCCACGTGCTTCCGGTAGCGCAGAATCTCGTCCAGCCCAGGCCGCGAGAACGACGCCCGCAGCCGCTTCTCAGGAAACGGGGCAAAGCTCGCGTAATAGCTGTTGAAGAGCCAAGGAAACTCCGCGTTGAAGAGCCGGTATCCGGGCAGGAACTCGCGCAGAATGAACGACTCAAAGAACCACGCGGTGTGGGCCAGGTGCCACTTGACGGGCGAAGCCTCGGCCGAGGATTGCACCATCATGTCCTCGGGCGAGAGAGGCTCGCACAGCGCCAGCGTTCGCCGGCGCGTCGAGCGAAACCGGGCCGCGATCTCCACTTGGGTTGACGAGGGTACCGTTGCGCTCAAAATGCACCTTCCCGTATTGAAACGAGTGTATCCCGGAACTGACCACTTTCTATCATTTTGCCCGGCCACTGAGAAAACGTTCACTTTAGACCTACATATTTTTAACATTCGGTGGTCTAATGTTTTGTTGGTTTCATGCCGGTGAACGATGAATGGCATGTTTCGCACCAGATTCCTTCGAAGAGGAGGGAATATGTTTTTGATTGATGAACCCCGCTGGCTGCCGGCTATGGTGATACTCGCAGCCCTCTTAACTGAATCCCAGCCTGTTCTGGCCCAACCCACCACATCGCAGGCCGTCTTTGCCCAGGCCGAAACCCAGATTCCGGCCAATGCAATACAAGCACAACCGCAGGTGCAGTCGAATCAGTTTCAGCCAACCCCCGAACAGCTCGGGGATGCGCTGATGGGGCACCAGCGCTACCAGGCCGCGATCGAGGCTTACAAGAAAGGCCCGCACGACTCCGCCGACGTGTGGAACAAAATGGGCATCGCCTACCAGATGATGTTCAACATGGATGAAGCGACCCGTTGCTACCAGGTTTCGCTTAAGCTCAGTCCAAAGAACACCCATGTGCTCAACAACCTGGGTACCATCTATGATTCGCAAAAGGAGTACCGCTCGGCCGAGCGGATGTATCGCAAGGCGCTGAAGTACGACCCGCAGTCCGCCCTGATTCACAAGAATCTTGGCACAGACCTTCTGGCCCAGCATAAATACAAGAAGGGCTGGGAGTCCTACCAGGCCGCGCTGGCCATCGACTCGCAGATCTTCGATCGCAACGGCAGCCCCAGGGTGGAAAATCCGGCGTCTGTTCTGGACCGCGGGGCCATGAACTACTACATGGCCAAAGGCTGCGTACGGGCCGGTATGAACGATCGCGCGATCGAGTACCTGCGGATGGCCCTCAACGAAGGGTTCACCAATCCCAAGAAGATCGTCGCCGATAGCGAGTTTGCCAGCCTGCGCGGGCTGCCCGCCTTCGAGGAACTCCTCGCGGCTCAGAGTGCCCCGTAAGCGCGGTTCTTGTGTCCACTGAGGTGCTTCCTGCGTCTATGCTGTAGGGAGTCGTCTGATCAACCTCATGGAGCTGCAATGAAGCCTCGATTCTTCTACGCAATCGTGTTCGCACTGGCGTTGAGCGCCGCCGCATCTTCCCAGGATTCGTACCCGGGTGGGTCCGCCGTCCAGAATCCAGCGCCGGTACCCGCGCCCGGCGGCCGGCCGGGTCTCAACTGGCGAGCCGGCGCCACCGGCTGGACGTCTGAGACCGGAATGGGCGGACGCGGCGTGGCGGGAACCGTCACCGCCGTAGCGGCCGACCACTACATCATCAAAACCGAAGGTGGAGAAATCTTCACCGTGCACTTCAGCGTCAACACCCGCATCGTCAAGCAACCGGCTGAAATGCGCCCGAGGGCCCGAGGCCCCCAAGGCGCGATGAGCGCCGGAGCCGGAGCCAATCCCCCGCAGATTCTAAAACCCACCGACATCAAGATCGGCGATGAGGTCGCCGCCCTCGGCGAAGTGGATCCGAAGGCCAAGTCGGTGGGGGCGGTGACTGTCTTGCAGATCGACCCCGAGCGCGCCAAGCAGATGCGCGAGATGCGGGCCGACTTCGGCAAGACCTGGCTCATGGGCAAGGTCACGGCCATCGACGGCGTCAAGGTGACCCTGCTGGGCTCGATCGACAACACCGCCCACACCATCGCGGCTGACGAAAACACCACCTTCCGCAAGCGTCGCGAGCCCATCACTTTGGCCGATGTCCAGGTGGGCGACGTCATCCGGGCCGAAGGCGCCGTCAAAGATGGAACCTTCGCCGCAACCGCAATCAATGTGATGGGCATGCCCCCCGGCGGCACGCCCACCGTACCACGCGACGCACCCGCCGCCTCGCCCGCCCCTCAACCCAACAATTAGTCCTTCCGGCTTCCCAGGCGTCCCTTCCGGCGCCTGGGAAAAGCTACGTCCATAGTCCCTACGTCCCTAGTCCCTACGTCCCTAGTCCCTACTTCCCTAGTCCCTATTCCCTCGTCCCTAGTCCCTGCTCCCCGTTCTTCCCCCTTCATCCCCCCAGATTCGCCTCTCGTCCGCGTTCTCGCCCTTTCGTCGAGAACCGCGCGCCTCCACGCCTGAATCGCCGCTACCTTCAACGTGGAGAAAGAAAATCCCCGGAAAGGGAACGGCCCTATGAATGAACTGGATGAACTCGTCCGTGTCGAAGCAGTCTGCCGAAGATTTCCCCTCGACCACAGCTATGTGAACGCGCTCGACGGCGTAAACCTTGGCGTCGCCGCCGGCGAGTTCCTGGCCATCGCGGGTCCCAGCGGAAGCGGCAAGTCCACCCTGCTGAACCTGATCGGCTGCATCGACAAGCCGACCAGCGGGCGCATTCTCATCGAAGGCGTGGATACCTCAAAACTGAACGCGAACCGCATCACCGCGCTCCGCCGCGAAAAGATTGGCTTTGTCTTTCAAACCTTCAACCTCATCCCGGTCTTCACGGCGGCGGAGAACGTCGAGTTTCCGCTGCTGGTGCAGGGATTGAGCGCGCGGGAACGCCGGTCGCGGGTCGCCGCGGCTCTTGAGAGTGTCGGCCTGTCGGCGCGCGCCAACCATCGGCCGGATCTGCTCTCCGGCGGCGAGCGCCAGCGGGTCGCCGTCGCGCGCGCCATCGTGCATCGTCCGGCCCTGGTGCTGGCCGATGAGCCCACCGCCAATCTCGATACCCACAACGCCACCCAGCTCATCGACTTGATGCACGACCTCAACCGCCGCCTCGGGCTTACCTTCATCTTCTCCACGCACGATGCCCGGCTGCTGGAACATACCGACCGCATTGTCCGCCTGACCGACGGTGAAGTCGTTTCCGACACGCTTACTGCTAGGACCCCGATCGAAGGAGGCAGCCATGGGCAAGTTCTTGCTTCTCGCGTTTAGAAATATCTTTCGCAACCGGCGCCGGACCGTCATGACGCTGATCATGGTCGGCGGAGGAGTGGCAGGGCTGCTGCTCGCCGGCGGCTATTTTGCCTTCATGACGCATGGCCTGCGCGAAAGCACCATCAACAACGGCCTCGGCCACCTGCAGATCTTCACCGCCGATCACTTCCGCCGCGACGAAACACGCGTGCTCGATACCGGCATCAATAACTGGCGCCAGGTGGCCGCGTCGGTCACCTCGGCTGAGCATGTGCGCGGCGTTGCCCCGCGCATCGATTTCTACGGCATGGTCTCCAACGGAACCAAAGCCGCGGGCTTCATGGGCAGTGCTGTCGATCCGGTGGCCGAAAACAGCCTCGGATTCATCTCCCGCGTCGTCTCAGGCCGCGATCTCGACCCCAAGCCCGCGGGCGAGGTAGAAGCGCTCATCGGCGTCGGTCTGGCCAAGTCGATGAACGTCAAGGTAGGCGACGGCCTGACGATCCTGGCCATGACCTCCGACGGCGCCCTCAACGGCGTCGATGTCGAGATCGTGGGACTTGTCGACCACGGCGTGGCTGAGCTGGATTCCCGCTACGTGCGCATCACTCTGCCCGCGGCCCAGCGCCTCTTGCAAAGCGACCGCGTCACCAACCTGGTCGTCGGCCTGGACTCGACAGACAACACCGATCGCGTCTACGACGAACTGATTCCGCGCCTGCGCGGCCTGCCTCAGGAGATGGCGCTCAAGAAATGGATCGACCTCGCCACCTATTACAAGCAGGTCTCCACCATGTTCAATGGCATCTTCCTCTTTATGGGCGTCATTGTCTTCTTCATGGTCCTCATGGCCAGCGTCAACACGCTGCTCATGTCCATGATGGAGCGAACCCGCGAGATCGGCACCATGCTGGCCATGGGCACGCCTCGCATGTGGATCGTGGCTCTGTTCATGCTGGAGGCGACGCTGCTGGGCGTCATGGGCGCTGTTGCCGGTGTAGCAGTCGGCAACCTTCTCGGCGTGCTGTTGAACTCATCCGGCCTGCACATGCCGCCGCCGCCCGGCTACACCGTGAACATTGCCTTCAAGGTACTCCACGTGCCCGTACAAATGATCGGTGCATCCGTGCTGGTGGTCGTCAGCCTGGCAATCGCATCCATCCTGCCGGCGATGCGCGCATCCCGGCTGCAAATTGCGGAGGCTTTGGCTCATGTCTAAAATCAATCTCACACTACGCGCTTTTCTGCTCCTCTTCTTCTTCGGCCTGCTCTTGACTTGCGTGCTGGTTGGCCGCGCGGCGACACCTGCGGCCAATCCCGACGCCGATGCCCTGCTCAAGCGCTCGGATACCTATCGCAACGGCTGGCCCTCGTATGTCTTGCGGGTCAAGATCACCAACTTCGAGTCCGGCAAGGCGGACGAGGAGAAGCTCTACGAGGTCTCGCAAAAGGGCACCGACAAGACGTATGTCGAGTTCATGAGTCCCCGCGAAAAGGGCGAACACCTCCTGATGCTGGGCGACGACATGTGGGTCTATCTACCCGATACCAGCCGGCCGATTCGCATCACGCCGCTCGAACGGCTCTCCGGCGATGCCTCGAACGGCGATGTGGCCCGCACCAACTTTTCCGTCGATTATTCGCCCGTCTATCTGCGCACCGAAAAGGTGGGCACTGAAGATTGCTACGTGCTCGATCTCACCGCCAAACGAAAGGGCGCCACCTATCAGAGGATCACTTATTGGCTGCGGGTTCAGGATGCGCGGCCGGTGAAGGCCGAGTTCTATCTCACCTCGGGCAAGCACATCAAATCGGCCACCTTCGACGAATACCTTCAAACTGGAGGCAGGAGCCTGCTTCGCCGGCTGACGCTCGTTGACGAAATCCGGCATAACTCGCACAGCGTGCTCGAATACTCCGGCATAGCACCGCGCGAGTTGCCCGACAAACTCTTCTACCAGGGCCGGACCGATCGCTTTTGACTGATGCAAGCCGCGACCTTGTAATAGCGGCGACTTGTTCACGGCTTCTTCAAAGACAGCAAGAACTCAGCACATTTTCTTAACCCCCGCAGCGGAGTGAATGGATGCTTATGAAATACCGGCTCTTCATTCCGGCAATGATTGCTGCGGCGGCCTGCCCACTGATGGCGCAGGACACGCCGGCTAGCGACGCGCCCGCGCCCGAGAGCAACTATGACGTTCGCTACACCCTCGCCGTCATCGACGATGCAACTTTTTACAGCAGCCTTCGCCCGCCACTGCCGGCGGATGAGAGCCAACTGCTGCACGATCCGACCGTAACCCTGGTTCAGAATCAGTTGCTCATTGAGCCCACGTTCAGCCTCCGCTATCAGTCCCGCTGGAGCATGTCCACGAGCGTGGTGGGCGTGGCCGACACACACGGCGGTCTCTCCGCCGCGGATTTCGGCGTGCCTGCGGGCGACACCGCCGCGTTTGCAACATTGAACGCCGCGCTTGACCCCTACACCGGCACGCACACGCAGGTGCGCGTGAAAGAGACCTATGCCGGCCTCTCCGCCGGAGACTTCGATTTTATGGTGGGACGGCGCATGGTGCGCTGGGGGACTGGTTACGCATTCACAGCGGCCGGCGTGCTCGACCCGCCGCGCACCGCCACCAATCCAACCGACCGGCTCAACCTCAATGAAGGCCGCGATATGATCAAGGCCGACTGGGTGCGCGGGCCGCATGCGCTGACGCTCGCCTGGTCCACCGCCGCGCTGGCCCCCGCGCTGGCCAACCTCCACGACACACTTGCTTTCCGGTATAACGTTTTGGTGCATGGGTTCGATACAGCGCTGATCGCCGGCGACGACCGCGGCGGAGATGCCTTTGGCGCACTGGCCTTCACCCGCGTCTTCGGTCAGGCCTGGGAGTTGCACGGCGAAGCCGCCTGGCGCGAACAGGGGGCTGTGCTGTTGGGCGGTAAGTACACCACGACCTCCGGGATCACGTTCATCGGCGAGTTCTACACCCCGCCCAACATCCCGTACTATCGGGACATGTCCATTTCCGCTCTCGCCGGCCGCCAGCACTATCTCTTTTTCGACGCCGGAAAGAGCCGGCTCCGTGAGCGGCCGGGCTGGAAAGAGTGGGACCTCGGCGCATACATGGTAGCCAACCTCAACGACCGGAGTTATACGGCGATCTTCGACGCCAATCGAAGATTCGGCAGTCGTTTTTCTTCCTATCTGCACCTTGAAATCCCCGCCGGAAGCAAAACATCGGAGTACGGTTTGACCCCGTACACCGCGGCCACTTCCATCGGAATCCGGTTCCAGCTATGAACCTCGATCCCTGCCCGCCGATGTCCGCCCAGCCAACAAGCCGCTGGAAATCCGGTAAGCTCTCGACTCACATCCTGCGCACGCTGGCCATCGCGGTCGGCTGCGCCCTGCTTGTGGCTGCGCTTCTCCTTTCGCTGGGCAAGTCCCGGCTCTCCGACTCCGGCCGCACGCTCCTCATTGCCTTTATCTATTGTGCCTGCATCGCCCCGCCCTCCATCGTGGCTCTCACCCGCGTCGCGCACCGTTACTCAGAAAGATTCCCCCGCATAGTCGTGCTCATTCAAGCCGCAGCCCAGATTTCGACCGCGGTGGCCGGCACGTTTGCCGCCGGCCTCGTGTTCCTGCTCGTCGGGATCATTCCCCGCAGAGAGTACTGGATGGAACTGCGCGGGGTGCTTCCCTTCAGCGTCGTCATCTCCCTTATGTTTGGGCTGAGCATGACGGCCTATGAAACACTGCGTTACAAGTTCCAGGCTGCCACGCTCGAACTGCGCACCCGCCAGGTCGAACAGGAGCGTGCGTATAAGTTGCTCGCCGAAGCGCGTCTCTCTTCCCTCGAATCGCGCATTCACCCCCACTTCCTCTTCAACACGCTCAACTCCATCGCGTCTCTGATTCCCTCGGACCCCGTCCGCGCCGAAGATACGGTCGGCAAGCTCGCCTCGCTGCTCCGCTTCTCACTCAACGCTCACCACCGCGGCTTGGTGCCGCTGAGCCAGGAACTCAAGATCGTGCGCGACTATCTCGAGATCGAGAAAACCCGTTTCGGCGCCCGCATCCGCTATGAAATCGATCTTCCCGAAGGCTTGGACGACGTCAAAGTCCCTCCGCTCGCTCTCCAGTCGCTGGTCGAAAATGTGGTCAAGCACGTCGTTTCACAGCGGGCCGGCGGAGCCACAATTCAGATTGCCGGATCGAAGGATTCCGGCTCCGTTCGCCTCGAAGTCGTCGACGACGGCCCCGGCTTTTCGCTCGATGCCATCACGCCCGAGCACGGTCTCGGCAATCTCATCGCGCGCCTCGAACTTCTCTATGGCAGCGCCGGTCAACTGGAAGTAACTCGGGAAGGCGACAGGACTGCCGTTCGCCTGTCGTTTCCCGCATAGGACCCCCGCACCATGGAAATGCCGATGGAAACCGCTCCACTTCGCGCTTATCTCGTCGATGACGAACCGCTCGCAATCGAGCGCCTTCAACGGCTGCTGGCCAGCTTCGGAACCCTATCCATCGCCGGCAGCGCCACCGATCCCGCCCTGGCGCTCGACTACCTCAATACCGAATCCATCGACGTGCTCTTCCTCGACATTCAGATGCCCGGCATGAACGGATTTGAGCTGCTGTCAAGGCTCACTGAGCAACCCTTCGTCATCTTCACCACCGCGTTCGACGAGTATGCGTTGCGGGCCTTCGAGGTCAACTCCATCGACTACCTGGTCAAGCCCGTCGACACCGACCAATTGGCGCGCGCACTGAAGAAGCTCGACCGCCTGCGCCCTATGCAAAAGCCGGACTGGCAGCGCGATCCCGATCTGCCCTTCCTGCTCAAGGAACTGGCTGCATCGCTGCGCGACAAGCAAGCCAATTATCCGCGGCGCATCGCTTCGCGCGTCGGCGAGCGCATCTCGTTTCTCGACCTCGATGCCGTGACCCACTTTGTGGCCCAGGACAAGCTCACCTATGCGGTGGTCAACGGCCATCGCCACTGTGTCGATCAGACGGTTACCGAGCTCGAGCGGCGGCTGGACCCCGCCAGATTCCTGCGCATCCACCGCTCCGCGCTTGTGAATGTGGAATGGATCCAGGAGGTGAATTCCTGGTTCGCCGGCAAGGTCATTCTCTGCCTTCGAGATACACAGCACACGCAGATCCCCGTGGCGCGCGACCGCGTTCGCATTCTGAAATCGCGATTAGGAATCTAAGAGAGCGAAGTCTATAGAGACAGCGAGTTAGTTTCTCATGCGCGAGTTACCCCGTTATCAAGTTAGCGGAAACTTCTGTGGGAGGGGTAAGCCACCCGCGAGTTTCGGCGAAACCGGCATCCGGCGACATGCTTCCTCAAGCAGCGAACCGGAGCGCGCCTTCAGCCCAAACCACAGCCGCCGCATAACATGCGAGCACCTTTTCCTGGCTCAGCCCATTGGTTTCGACCACCGTGTCGCAGGCCTGCCAGTCTCCGTTTTCGTGACGCTCCAGCCATTCCAGCAGAATTCGTTCGGGGTTGATCTCGCCCTCGAGCGCCTGGCGAATCTCCGTTCGCAGAGGCAGCTCCGGCGTCAGCGCTTCGATCGGGAGGCGCAACATTGCAGGAAGAAGACTGAGCATCCCAAGCAGGTATTGCTCGGTGGGGTCCAGCCCGCAAAGCCCGGCGGCCAATTCGCAGAATCGCCCCCGTACAAAAGCCATCCGCAAGATTTCCTGAGGCTGACCGGTGCTCAGTTCACTGGTGATCGCCAGCATGGCGATACGGCGAAAGGAATCCTCGCCCACTACCATCAAAGCCGATTCAATGGACCGGACCTCTTGGCGCACCGCATAAATTGGCGAGTTGACGAGGCGCAGGAGCCGGTAGGTGAGCGAGGTATCGCGCTCCACCAGCCGGCTCAGCTTGTGCAGATCGATCGAGTCACCCCTGAGAAGCTCCAGGATTCCGATTTGGGAAAGGCGGTTCGAGGGAACCTTGCAGTTCTTCAGAAGCATCGGACGGCAGAAATAGTACCCCTGAAAGAAGGTGAACCCCTCCGCGCAGGCCTGCTTATACTCCTCCTGCGTCTCGACCTTTTCCGCAAGCATCGCCAACGGGACTGCACCCAATTGCTTTCGCAGTTTCTTACGTTCCATCAGGTCAGTCTGCCTGAAATCCACTTTAATGTAGTCGGCCAGATGCACCAGAGGTTCAAATTTCAGATTCCAGATAAAGTCGTCCAACGCAAGCCGAAAGCCGGCGGCTTTCAGCTTGCGGCACGCATCGATCAGAGTAGGCGTGGGCTCCAAGGTCTCCAGAATCTCCAGCACCGTCATGCTTGCTGGCAAAACGTCCACCATCCGCTCAATCAGAGATTCGCTCGTGCAGTTCACAAACGCCGGAAAACCACATGCCAGCGCTTCCAGCCCGAAAAGCACCGTGTTATCGAGCATGGTGCGGGTGGCCAGATCGCCGTCCCCTTGGAAGAACGCCTCCGGCCCGCTGCGGAAGAGCAACTCGTAGGCATGCACCCGGCCACGCAAATCCATGATCGGCTGGCGCGCCACATAACGAAGTGCACCCGCCAACTCAGGCAGCGGAGCTTCAGGGCTCGTGGCCGGTATGTCCTTGAACGCCATGCGGACCATCCTGTTTCCGTTATCGGACGGCCACGTGCGTTAGTCTGCTGATTTGCATGGTTTCAGCATTTTTTCCGCCAGGTTCCCACAACAGAACTAGCCTCCCATAAACATTCCGCCATTCACATCCAGCACGTGGCCGGTAATATACCCCGCCCCATCCGAGGCCAGAAACGCCACTGCCTGCGCGATCTCCCGGTCCGTTCCGGGGCGGCCGAGCGGAATCTGCGCCAGCATCCCCGTCCGCTGCTTCTCGTCCAGCACGGCCGTCATGGGCGTCTCAATGTAGCCCGGCGCCACCGCATTCACGGTAATGCCGCGCGAGGCCACCTCGCGGGCTATCGACCGAGTGAGCCCGATGAGCCCGGCCTTGCTGGCCGCATAATTCACCTGTCCCGCCTGGCCCGTGCGGCCCACCACGCTTGAAATATTGATAATCCGGCCCCAGCGGTTCTTGAGCATCGGGCTCAGCAGCGCCTGCGTCAGCAGAAACGCCCCGGTCAGATTGGTTCCCAGCACATCCTCCCAATCGGCGCGCTTCATGCGCAACATCAGGGCGTCGCGGGTGATGCCGGCATTGTTTACCAGGATCTCTACCTTGCCGAACCGCTCGATGACGGCCTTGGCCCCGGCCTTGATCGACTCCTCGCTGGCCACATCCAGCGCAAACGCAGCCGCCTGCCCGCCTGCCGCCGCAATCTCCGCGGCAACTTCGGCCAGCCTGGCCTCGTTCCGGGCTGCCAGCGCCACCGTCGCGCCCGCTCGCGCCAACTCCAGCGCGCATGCCCGCCCGATACCCTGCGAAGCTCCGGTCACCAGCGCAATTCTTCCCTCTAAATCCGCCATATCTCCCTGAACACTGCACGCACAGAACCGCGCGTCCTTTCGTCCCTCATTATAAGTGGGTGAAAGTCATGGATTTAAGTGCGCCAGAGAGTCCCTGGAATCTGAGATGTTGGATCACTGGAAGCAGGAAGTCGCTTCCCAGTCACTTCGCCCGCATGCGGTTGTTCTTCGGATTGTGCTCCAGCTCGCACAGGCCGAGTTCTTCCATCAAGGGTGGAATGTAGACCCCAAAGCGCCCGCGAAGGCCCTTCTTCAGGCCGTACCAGCCATGGATCGGGTTCCCCGGCGACCGCCCCCAACCCTCCACTGTCCCTTCCTTGGCGGGCTTCTGCTCGTCCGCTCCGCCTAGTTCCACCCAATCCCCGGCCGATTTCAGCATTGCGTGCAGGTCGTCGATGCACCGCGCATCGTAGAGCAGAACGGTCTTCCCCACCGTGCAAACGAGCACCCGCACGCCGTCCTTTTCATCCACGTGCATCGTGTACTCCGACGTTCCAGGGGGCGTCTTGAGCGTCCAGGGATGGGTCTTGGTGCGATCGAGCTTGGCCACGTATCTCCTCCTGGATGGATTCCCTGCCTGAATTCGAGCCGCAAGCTCGTGGTTGTCCGCCGTTTTAGCCCAAGGGCGTCGCGGCGACCGTGACAGGCCGCCCTGCCAGCGCGGGCCGCACCAACTCTGCCGGCCAAATGTAAATCGCCAGCCGCCGCGAGTAGTGCAGCACAGGTTCCTCATTCCCTAGCTCGATCCCGATCGCCGAAGCCAGGGTGTTCTGCTCGATCTCCGCCTCCGCCTCTTCCAGCGGCCAGGGGACATGATGGATGTTCGCCCGAACCGCCTGCCCCTCCCGGTTGCGCGTGAACAGCGAATAGCGCTCGGTCAAAAAGTACTCCAGAGTCCCGCTGCGATTCTCCGCCAACTTCCGCGTCGGCCCCAGCCCCCGGTAGCGTGCCTGGAAGACCACCGGCTCGCTGGAGAACCGCCTCCGGCTGTAAAACGAAAACTCGCGTTCCGATCTCTGTGCCAGCTGCATATCGGCCCAGTAGTACGGCAGGTGAAAGAAGGCCCGCGCCGAGGCCACCGCCAGCAGATTGCTGGCATCCAGCGAAAAGCAAAATACCCCCGGAGTTCCCGTGAACTGATCGCGAACGTAGGTGCGCAGGTTCAGATCCGGGAAGTTGCGTGCCCCGGGAATCGGAGGCACACCCCGAATCTTGATCCGGTCCAGCCAGAAGGGCACTATTCCCAGCCATGCCGACCCTTGAAACGTGTCCACCTGCAGCCCTTCGGGCAACAGCGCCGCCATTTGTGTCGGCGGCACCGGCCAGTGCGCAAAAAGCAGATCGTTCCACCGCTGGGTCATAGCCCAGCGGCCCGGCGGCAAAGGCCGCGGCCTGTGCGATGTGCGAAACAGATACTTCTGCATGGCCTGCTCCTGCTTGGCCCTGTCTATTCTCTACCGCCGGCTCAGCAATGCTTTGAGGTTAGCCGCGGGGAGGAATCCTCCGCCACCACCCCAATGCCGTATTCTGTTCGCGAGCCCTAACCTATGTCCAGTGAAACTTTCATAACCCCCGGCGCCCGGAATCAAACCGATGTCTACGCGGTCCATGGCGCCGACCCTGAAGTACTGGCCTACGCCATGGCCAAGTACTCCCGCTCCGCCCTGTCGATGCGCGAGTCGCTCGGTGAAATCAGCGCCCAGCGCGCCGAGCAATTCCTCAACACTTTTTACTTCCAATACGGCCACCGCTCCATCGCCGACCTGGCCCACATCGCCTTCGCCGTCGAACGCCTCAGTCTGCTGGCCGCCATCGTGCTGGTCGACGAGCAGCGCTGGGACGGCCAGGAGCGTTCCACCCGCTATCAGAATTTCCTCAAGTCCGGCTGGTTCTTTCCTGATTTTGGACCGGCCGCCGGGGAGGCAAAGCTCTACGCGGAGACCGTCGAAACCCTCTTCGCCGCTTACCAGCGCACCACCGCCGCCGTTCTCGAGGCCCTTCGCCGCCGCGTCGCGCGTCCTGAGTCCATGAAGCCGGAAACCTACGAGCGCACGCTCAAGGCACGCGCGTTCGACGTAGCCCGCTACCTGCTCCCCCTGGCCACCAACACTTCGCTCGGCCAAATCGTCAACGCCCGCACCCTCGAGACCCAGGTCTCTCGCCTGCTCTCGCACCCCGTCGCCGAGGTGCGCGATCTGGGCCTCAAGCTCCGCGAAGCCGCTACCGGCTCGGCATGGAATGTCGGCGGCCAAGCCGGCGCTACATTCGTTGAAATGCTCGCCTCCCTGAACATGGAAGCGGCGCCCGACCTCGCCGCCGAAGCCGCTCATCTGCTCACCCGCGAGATCCGGTCCGCCCCCACATTGGTGAAATACGCCCAGCCCAACGACTACCTGATGCGGACGCGAACAGGCCTTGAAGAGGCCACTGGCGAGCTCCTCAAGGACCTTCCCATCGCCCAGGCCCCGGTCGTCGACCTTGTTGAGCGCACCGAAACCCTCGAAGTCGAGCTGGCCGCCACTCTTCTCTACTCGGCCTGCCATCATCCCTACCGCCAGGTGCGCGATCTGGTCGCAGATCTCCCCGAAGCCCGCGTCGCCGAGATTACCGAGCTGGGTCTCTGCCACCGCGGCCGCCACGACGAAGCCCTTCGCGCCTTTCACGCCGGCGCCGCTCTTCGCTTTGACATCCTCATGGACATCGGCGGCTTCCGCGACATGCACCGCCATCGCCGCTGTGTGCAGATCAAGCAGGGTTTCACTTCACTGCACGGCTACGAAACGCCCGCCAACGGCGACCTCGCCCCCGAGGTGAACCTCCTCGCCGAGGCCGGCGCTTTGGACGATTACCACACCGCCATTCAACGAGCCCACGCGGCCAGCGGCCGCATCGCCGCCAGCCAGGCCCCTGAAGCCGCCCAGTCGGCCCTTTACCTGCTGCCCCTGGCCACCCGCATTCGCAGCTTGTTCAAGATGGACTTCGCCGAGGCGCAATACATCTCCGAGCTCCGTTCCGGTCCCGCCGGCCACTTCAGCTACCGCCGCGTGGCCTGGGAGATGTACCTGGCCCTGAAGCGGCAACATCCATCGCTGGCCGCGCATATCCGCGTCACCGACTTCACCCAGCCCATCGACCTTCTCCAGCGATAGACGCGAAGCCAAATCCCGGCTGCCTTGTATCAGTCGTCCACTGGCATCGCCGACCCACCGGGAATGAAACTGTGCCCCATCTGGGCGCCCTCTGGGCAGGACGTCTTTGTCTTTGTCCGATGGGTGGGACTCACTAGAACTCCATCAGGATGCCTTGTTTTGTTGAACTTGCATTTTTGTTTCTGATCAGGGATGCTTTTTCTAAGATTTCGACTTCTGCTTGAGGCCGCTAAGGTAAGCCGCTTGGCTCGACCGAAACCTCGGAAGTCGGGGCCTGATTCATGGACAGGTCTTCCGCGTTGCCCCACAAACCACCTGAGCCAGTCCAAGCCGAATGATCGACCAGTGCATTGGTCTGTTGTAGCCAATTGCCTCAACTTCCCCAAAGCCCGTCAGACTTCTAAGCGGTTTCTCGGTCCCGTTTCAGGACTATTTATGCCGTGCCATCTAAAGCAAATCACTCTACCCCTTGCGCTTCTACAAGAAAGATTGTATTTTACCTGTAGAAGTGGAAGGGGACACATGACCGCCCAGCACCTCGATCTTCCGCAAGGAACCCTGGATCTGCTCATTCTTCGGACACTCTCTCTTGGTCCTCAGCACGGCTGGGCCATTTCCGAGCGTGTTCAGCAACTATCGAGCGACGTGCTGCGGATTCAGCAAGGCTCTCTTTATCCTGCTCTTCACCGGCTGGAGAGACGCGGGCTGATCAAGGCACACTGGGGAACGTCGGAAAACAACCGTCGTGCCAAATACTACGAACTCTCACAGAATGGGCGTCAGCAGCTCGAAGTTGAGACGGATGCCTGGGGAAAACTTACGGCTGCGGTAGCCCAGGTGCTTGGTACTGCTTAAGGCATTCATAGGAGGGGCGCAATGCTTAGCGATTTGCTTGTTCGACTTCGTTCTCTTTTCCGGCGCAGCGTTGTTGAAAATGAACTGGACGACGAACTGCAATTCCACATAGACCAGCAGGTGGAGAAACATGTTCGCGCGGGCCTTACGCGCGAAGAAGGCACGCGGCTGGCCCGCCTTCAATTCGGGGGTGTGGGCCGTGTGAAGGAAGAATGTCGAGAATCGCGCGGCTTGACCCTTATTGAGACAGCAGCCCAGGATGTGCGTTATGCACTTCGCCAGCTGAGCAGAACGCCCGCATTCACAACCACGGTACTGCTGACTCTCGCTTTGGGCATAGGAGCAAACGCGGCCATTTTTACGCTGGTAAATGCAGTGCTACTGAAGAATCTTCCGGTGGCGGACCCAAAGACGCTGGTGCGCATTGGCGACCAGAACCAGTGCTGTGTGCGCGGCACAGCGATTGCAGATGGTGATTACGGGGTATTCTCCACGCAAGCGTATGAGGAGATCAAGAAAAACAATCCGGAGTTTGAGAACCTGGCGGCGATGCAGGCGGGGTTTGAATACCGGCCGATGATTGCGCGGAGAGGTGGCAATCAGGACCCGGCGCGGTCAGTTGTGAGCGAGTTTGTTTCGGGCAGTTATTTCAGCACGTTTGGGTTAATGCCGGCGGCGGGAAGATTGATAACGGAGCCGGATGATTTGGCAGGCGCGCCAGATGCAGCTGTGATGAGCTATGAGACATGGAAGAACAGCTACAACAGCGATCCCGCGGTGGTGGGCAGTACCTTCTGGTTAAATACGAATCCGGTTACGGTGGTTGGAGTTGCGCCAGAGGGTTTCTATGGGGATCGGCTAGCGACCTCGCCGCCGAGTTACTATCTTCCGATTCATGCAATGCCGCTGCTATTAGGAGCAGCTTATGTGAACGATCCAGACACGGCATGGTTGTATGTTGTCGGACGCCTGAAGCCGGGCGTGGCGTGGGTGCCGCTGCAGGAGAAGATCGGCGTGCAGTTGAAACACCTCTTTGAAAACAGCAAGATCTTCTCTTCGGCACATGACCGGCCGCTGTTGGGTAAGGTGCACGTCGTATTGACGCCCGGCGGCGGCGGCATTCAAGACCTGCAGCAGGCTTACGCTAACCGTCTCCGGCTGTTGATGTGGATCGCCGGGCTGGTGTTGCTGATTGCCTGCGCGAACATTGCAAACTTGCTGCTGGTCCGCGGTATGGGACGCAAGGCGGAGATGTCTCTGCGGACGGCACTCGGCGCGGCGCCGATACGGATTGTCAGGCAGCTGCTTACGGAGAGCATCGTGCTGGCGGTGCTGAGCGGGGTGCTCGCTCTGGCTGTCTCTTATTTGGGTGCGCGGATGCTGCTTGCGACGGCATTTTCCGGCGAACAGCATGTGCCGATTCATGCCAGCCCGTCGTGGGAGGTGCTGGCGTTCGCGCTGGGTGTCTCTATCGCGACAGGAGTTTTGTTCGGCGTGGCGCCGGCGTGGATATCGGCGCAGGCAGAGCCGGCAGATGCGCTGCGCAGCGGCACCAGATCGACGGTGGCAGGAGCATGGTGGTTGCAGAGGTCGTTAGTGGTGCTGCAGGCGGCATTGTCGCTGGTACTGCTAGTGGGCGCGGGATTGTTTGCGGAGAGCCTGAACAAGCTGCAGAGCACGGACATGAAGCTGGATGCCACGAACCGATACATCGTCCATGTGAATCCGCAGGCAGCTGGGTATAAGGTGCCACAGTTAGAGGCGCTGTCCCATGCGATGGAAGAGCGGTTCCAGGCAGTGCCGGGCATGGTTAAGGTGGGCCTGAGCACTTATACGCCGATGGAGGCAGACAACGAAGACTTTGGGGTGCAAATACAAGGACAGCCGTGGCTGAAAAAAGGCGCCTCTTTTGTTAAGGCGAATGCTGCGTACTTCGATGCCGTTGGGACCCATGTGGTGATGGGGCGTGGGATCGATGTGCGGGACACTTCAACCGCCCCGCTGGTAGGGGTGGTGAACCAGACCTTCGTAAAGACGTTCTTCAAGCCGGGTGAGAGCCCGATTGGACACCGCTTCGGACCGCCTGGGCCGAACTCACTCGGCGACTGGCAGATTGTCGGAGTGGTGGAGGACACGGTCTATACCAGCGTGAGGTGGAAGAACCATGCGATGTACTTCACACCTCTGATGCAGACCCCGCCGGGCACGAATACGCTCGACGACCCGAATAGCGACGTGTATATCGCTGCGATTGTGCTGGAGACTGCGCACCCGATGCCGGATATGGAAGCCATCGCGCGACGGACGCTGGCAGGCATCAATCCAAATCTTTCTGTCGTAAAGTTCCAGACCTTCGATGCACAGATTGACGACCAGTTTGCCGCGGAGCGGATGCTTTCGAAGCTGATGGCGCTTTTCGGCGCGTTGGCGTTGCTGCTGGCGACGGTGGGGCTGTACGGTGTGGCTTCGTATACCGTCGCGAGACGAACCTCGGAGATCGGTATTCGCATGGCGCTCGGCGCTGAGCGTGGCGGAGTTATCGCGATGATCATGCGTGGCGCCATGATTCAAACTGTTCTAGGGCTGGGGATAGGAGTTCCTGTGGCGCTGCTCTGCGTAAGGTTTGTGAAGTCGCAGCTTTACGAGATCACATATGTGGACGCACGTGTAATGATGAGCGCAATCGCAACCCTTGCGGCTGCAGCCTGCATTGCTGCCATTGTTCCGGCACAACGCGCGGCATCCATCAACCCGGTGCAGGCGCTCAGAATGGAATAAGTCTGATTAAGTCGAAGACTGATAGGCCTGTTGCAATGCATGATCGAGCCCGGCTACGGCCGAGGATCGCGAGTTTTGTCGCGTCGGTTCGTGCTAATCACCGATGCGCTCATCGATGCCGATCTTCAGAGATGTCCAGAAGAAGGCGGATTCTAGATTTGCCGTAGAGGGCGGGCAGACGCGCAATATTTCCCTCTTGATTGAGCGCTGATGGGGTTTCAACCCCTGCCGCGAAGTTTTGCAGAGTATTTCCGAGATCCTGCTAACCTGAAACCTGAAGCTGCTCCAACCCGCAGGCGTCCTCGCGAAATCTCCGCCTTGCAGGCGCCCCCAATCCCTGGGTGTAGATTCGCCCGTTCTTCGCCGGCTAGTCCGGCCCCCCACCCACCCCCCCCCTCGAAAATGCCAAAAAATCGCCGTAACCTAAACAAAATCAACAGGTTGCAGCGAATCAAAGTGGCAAAATCTACTTTTTAAGTGTTTTACAATCAATAGTTTGCAGGAAAAAACTACCCCGTTTTCTTGCGGGAAAACCCTCAACCGGCGCGGATTAGCCTGCACTTATTGATTCAGCGCCGGCCGCAACTCGCCCTCGCGCAGCCAGGTGAAAATCACTGGAGTCACGATCAGCACATGCAGGAGCGAGCTGAGCATTCCGCCCAACACGGGGGCAGCGAGAGGCCGCATGAACTCTGCGCCGGTGCGCGTGGACCACAGCAGCGGCAACAGGCCGGCTACGACCGTGGCCACGGTCATGACCTTGGGACGAAGGCGCAACAGCGCGCCCTCCATCACGGCCGCGTGCAGGCCTTCGCGCGTGAGCCGGCCATCCGCGGCCGTTCGCCGTGCCACCGCTTCCTCGAGATAGATGACCATCACCACGCCGGTTTGCACGGCGGTGCCGAAGAGCGCGATAAAACCAACCCAAACCGCAACCGAAAAGTTCAGTCCCAGCGCCTTGACCAGGAAAACGCCGCCGGTAAGGGCAAACGGAACGGCGAGCAGAACGTGCGCCGCCTCCCTTGCGGAGTTGTACGTGCGATAGAGCAGGACGAAGATCACCAGCAGAACCAGTGGAATCACCATTTCAAGCCGCTTCCGCGCGCTGATCTGGTTCTCGTACTGCCCGCTCCACTCGATGTAGTACCCCGGCGGCATCTTCACGTGTTGCGCCACCTCCCGCCTCGCCCGGTCAACGAAGCCTCCCACGTCGCGCCCGCGCACATTCAAGAGCACCGAGCCGCGCAACAGGCCGTTTTCACTGCTGATCATCGAGGGTCCCATGGTTGTGGCGATGCTGACCACCTTGCTGAGGGGCACCTGGGCGCCATTGCTTCCGGTGACCAGCACATCGCCGAGTTGCTGCGGATTTTCGCGAAAGTCCCGCGCATAGCGCACACGCACCGGGAAGCGTTCCCTTCCTTCGATCGTAGTGATCAGATTCTTGCCGCCCACAGCGGTCTCCATCACGTCCTCGACGTCCGCGACATTCAAGCCGTAGCGGTCCGCGGCCGGCCGGTCCACGGTCATTTCAAAATAGGGAGACCCGGTGGTGCGTTCGGCGTAGAGATCGACCGCGCCGGGTATCTGGCGTACAACTTCCTTGATCTCTTCCGACTTGACTTCAATCACGCGCAGGTCCGGGCCGAATACCTTGACGCCCACCTGCGTGCGAATGCCGGTCGAAAGCATGTCGATGCGATTGCGAATCGGCTGCGTCCAGATGTTGGTGACGCCCGGAATCTGCAGCTTGTCATCGAGGCGGGCCATGATTGCGTCCTTGGTGAGGCCCTTGGGCCATTGGTCTTTGGGCTTGAAGGTGATGGTGGTTTCGCTCATGTTGATGGGCGCCGGATCGGTGGAGGTCTCCGCGCGGCCCACCTTTCCCACGACCATTGCGACGGCCGGATCGGCGGCGATGATTTCATCCTGCCGGCGAAGAATCTCGGTTGCCTTGGTGAGCGAGATACGCGGATCGGTGATGGGCATGAAGAGCGCCGTTTCCTCGTCGAGCGGCGGCATGAACTCCGAGCCAATGGTGGTTGCGGTATAGACGGCTGCGCAGAACAGCGCCAGCGCGGCGCCCAGCGTAATGATCCTGTGGCGCAGCGCCCAACCGAGCACGGGCTTGTAAATGGCGCGCAGCAGGCGCATCACTGGATTCTCATCCTCGCGATGCAGCTTGCCGCGAATAAGAAACGTGCATAAAACCGGAACCAGTGTGACGGCCAGGATCGTGGAGCCGGCCATGGCGAAGGTCTTGGTGAAGGCCAGTGGATGAAACATCTTGCCTTCCAAGCCGGTGAGCGCGAAGACCGGGACAAAGGCCAGGATGATGATGATCATGGCAAACGAGATGGGCCGGCCCACGAGCTTGGCGGCTTCCAGCGTGATCTCCCAAATGTGCTCGCGATAGTTGCCGTGCTCTTCCTCGTAGCGTTCCGCCTGGCGGATGACGTTTTCCGTCATCACGATTCCCGCGTCAACCAGCACGCCGATGGCAATGGCGATTCCGCCCAGCGACATGATGTTCGACGAGATACCCGCGCCCTTCATGAACAGAAACGCACCGAGCACCGCGAGAGGCAGAGGGATGGTCACCACGAGGATGCTGCGAAAGTGCCAAAGGAAGAGCACATGTGCCAGTGTGACCAGAACGATCTCTTCAATCAATGCGTGGCGCAGCGTGTCCACAGCATGATCGATGAGAATGCTGCGGTCATAAAACGGGACAATCTTCACGCCCGCGGGGAGGCCGGGCCCAATGTCGCCGATCTTCTTCTTGACGGAGTCGATCACCTCGCGCGCATTGGCTCCATAGCGAATGATGACGACCCCGCCCACTGCCTCCTTGCCGTCTTTGTCGAGAACGCCGCGGCGAAACTCGGGGCCAAGCTGGACGCTGGCTACATTACCGACGGTAACCGGCGTGCCGTTGTATACGCCGAGCGAAATGTCTTCGATATCCTTGAGCCCGCGCACGAGTCCGATGCCGCGCACCATGTCCTCTGTGTCGCCAACCTCGATCACCTTGGCGCCGACGTTGTTGTTGCTGCGTTCGACCGCGGCAACAATATCCTTGAGCGGAATGTTGTAGGCGCGCAGCTTAATGGGATCGAGATCAATCTGGTACTGCTTTACGAATCCGCCGACACTGGCGACTTCCGCGACTCCCGGCACGGAGTTCAATTGATACTTGATGAACCAATCCTGAATGGAGTGAAGCGTGCCGCTGTCGTAAGGGCCCTCGACCGTGTACCAAAAAACCTGGCCCACACCGGTTGCATCCGGTCCCATCATGGGCGTGACGCCCGCGGGCAGAAAGCTTCCGGCCAGGCTCAGCCGCTCCAACACCCGGGTTCGCGCGAAGTAGACGTCCACCGAGTCCTCGAAGATGACGTTCACCATCGAGAAGCCGAAGGCGGAGGAAGAGCGGACCGTGCGCACATGCGGCAACCCTTGGAGGTTCACAGTCAGCGGGTAGGTAATCTGGTCTTCCACCTCTTGCGGGCTGCGGCCCTGCCACTCGGTGAACACGATAACCTGGTTTTCGCTCAGGTCGGGAATCGCATCGATGGGTGTGTGCAGCAGCGCCCAATAGCCCCAAACCGCCAGAGCTGCATAGACCCCGAGGACCAGCCAGCGATTCTTCATCGAGAATTCAATGATGCGGTTGATCACGAGGTCTCCTATTTGGCGCTGAGGTGGGTGTGGAAGGAGGCGATGACGGCGCCGTTTCTGCGCGCCTCGACAAGGGCATTCAACGATCCGGCCATCGGCGCCTGGCCCTTGCCCACGTACATTTGCTTGTCGGCCATCCACGCAAGGTCGAAGGAGTTCTTCATCTCCGGCATATTCATGGAAGGCATCGCCGGCATGGTGAGCGTAACCGTAACGCGGGCATCGCCGATGGGCCTTCCATTGGCATCGGTCAGGTTCACGTGGAAGGGATTGTCCTGGCCTCCGCGCAACGGATCGGCATCGGCATGGAAGTCGAGCTTTGCCGCGTTCGCTTCCGCGCTCTTGCTCGCCGGAGAAGCGGACGATTGCTGACCCGCGGCAAACTCTTTCGATCCACCGTAGAGCCCCGACATGCCCGAACTCAGGTGCGCCTGCGAATCGATAAGGAAAGCTCCGTTGAGAACAACTTTGTCGCCCAACGCAAGTCCACTCGATACCGGGAACAGGTCTTCGGTAGCCGCGCCGACCTGCACTTCGCGCGCCTCGAAGGCGCCGTTGGGCCTAGCCAGATAAACGATCTTGCGCGTGCCTGTGTCGAGCACCGCCGAGCGTGGGACCACGATGGAAGCCTGCGCCGCCCGGCTCACAAACGTGGCGCCCACAAACATTCCGGGCACCAGGCGCATGCCCGGATTGGCTACATGCACATGCACGGGAACCGTGCGTGTCTGCGGGTTTGCCGATGGCTCGATGAAGTCCACATGGCCGTGCAGTGTTTGGTTGGGCAGCGACTCCGCCGTGATGTCCACTTCCTGGCCCTGACGAATCTGCGGCAACTGCTCCTCGTAGACATCGGCCTTGATCCAAACCTGGCTGAGATCGGCCACCGTGAAGAGCGTATCGCCCGCATTCACGTACTGGCCCTGCGTCACCTTGCGGTCGACGACGGTTCCCGAGGCATAGGCATAGATGGTCACGTGCGGCACGCCGCTTGTTTCCGGCGCATCCATCTGCTTGCCGACAATTCCCCACAGTTCGAGCTTGCGCTTGCTCGCGTCAACCAGCGCATCGGCCGACTGGCGCGCATAGGCATCGTCGGATTCATGCAGCCGATTGCGATTGACCGCAGCCAGGCGATATTCCTCGATGGCCGTTGCCACTTCGGGACTGTACAGGTCGGCGACGGCCTGGCCGCGTTGCACACGCTCCCCGGTGTACTGCAGATACAGCTTGTCTACGCGTCCGCCGATGCGAGCGCTTACCGCAGCAAGCTGAGCCTCGGGTTGTTCGACACGGCCAAACGCGGCGATGTCGGTCTTCAATGCGGCAGTGCGAACCTCGGCAACCTGCACACCTGCCGCGGTGATATCGGATGGGCTGAGCTGAATCGTCGTGCCGGGCTGCGTGCCCTGTTGCGGGGGCTGTCCGGCATCAGCCTGCGCGGCCGGGGAGGGCTTGGCCGCGGCGGGCGCAGGTCCAGATGCAGAGGACGGCCGTTCCCATGCGGCTAGAATTCCAACGGCGAGTGCGGCGATCAAAATTCCCGCACCGGCGCCCAGCGCTATCAGCTTCTTTTCTCTTGAGATCATTTGCTTGTCCTCCCTTTGCCGGGCAAATCCGCTCCGGGTTCGCCTGCAAGCGGCGCACCGATTGCACGCTCCAACCGGGCCATGCCCGCGTCCGTTGCCGCGGATGCCTTGTTGCTGGCGATTTCGATGTCGAGCAACAGGTTCTGGCTGTCGATCAGATTGGCAAAGTCGCCGCGGTTGTTCTGGTAAGCTGCGGCGGATGCTTTGAAAGCAGCCTCCGCTTGCGGCAGCAGCGTATCGCGATAAAGCTTCACCCTCTTTTGTGCAGACAACACCGCAACCTCAGCTTGCCGAATTTCGAGGAATACCGTGGACGTGCGCGCTTCCAGCTCCGCTGCGCTCACCTCCGTTGCCGCATCGGCCTGTTTCGTTTCACCATCGTGGCGCTCGCGGTTCAACCAGGGAAGATTCATTGTCATCTCAGCCATGTAGGCATTGCGGTACGTGGAGCCGGTTGGCATGAGCATGTACCCCAGAGCCGCGGTGAAATCCGGCTTCATGGCCAGCCGCGTCAACTGGCTCTCATCCTTTGATTTCGCAATCTGCTTGCGCAACCTGGCGAGCTCGGGGCGATGGGTGATGGCCAATTGCTCCAATTCCTCGATGGAAGGCAAGGTCGCGAGGCTGCGGTAATTGCCGGCGATCTCCACGCCCTGATCTGGGGGGCGCCCCAGCAGCGCATTCAACTCCGCGCGCGCGGTGTCCCGCTCTTCCTCCAATTCAATGAGCTGTTCGTTCAGCCGCGTCAGCGCCATCTGTGCCCGCAGCACATCGGCCTGGGGAACCTTGCCGGTGGTGTATTCCGCGAGCGCCGTTGCCACAGCTTCTTTCAATAGCGCTGCCTGGCGATCGTTCAGCTTGACTTCATCCGCAATGCGCATCAGGTCCACACAGGATTTGCGCACGTTGGCGTCAACCTCCTGGCGCAATGCCTTGAGATCCTCGGCCATCACTTCCACATCGTCTCCGGCGAGCTTGCCGCGCAGATCCCGCTTCTGCCTGCTCTGGAACGTCTGCTGGAGCGAGAACATGAGTTGCGCCTGGTTCAGATCCCACGGTTTTCGCAAGGGTGTACTCCAGTCGCGCATCATGAACATGGGATCGTCGAGGCTTCGCGCCGTTGCGATCTTCATCCGGGCCAGCGAAAGCTGCCGTACGGCAGTTCGAATCGAGGGGTTGGCCTGCCGCGCCTCGGCAACCGCTTCCTCGACGGAAACGGACACACCGGACGGGTCGGAAACAGGGACAGAGGGCGGCTCCGTCTGCCCCTGACAGAGAAGCGACAACGCCAGCACACACGGCGCAAGAACAAGGGTAGGTTTCACTCTTCAACTCCACGGCAAAGGACGGGGGAAACACGGCAGGACGCACGAGGGCGCACTCCGGACAGCCTTGGCGAAATTGTGGAGCTAGATTCTCAGGTTGAACGCGCCGGCAGGCGGAGACTGGGGAGGAACGATCGCCGAAGCCTGAAACTCCCGCGGAGAGGAAGGCTCACCGGCGGAGAAAAACGCGGGCGCAAGGATCATGGGCGCCGCAGCGGGATGGACCGCAGCGATCGTCATGGCCGGCATGGCGGCGCCGGCAGTGCAGCAGTCCGCACGGGCGCTCACAGCGGATTCGGAAGCGGGCGAGCAGCAATTGTGATCGGCCCGGTGGATCCGATGCAGGCAGGTTCCAAGCGGCGCAAGGATGGTGCCCATCAAAACGATGGCCATCACTGCCCGCTGAAAAACACCGCTCAACATGAAATCAAGGTTACCACGAGTTGGTTTCCCATCTCGATTGCCCTCGAAATTGGGCATTCGATTCGATGGTAACGGGCCGGTGGCAAATGGTGACACGCGTCACAGCGGCCCCCGACTGCGAAGCCTAGCATAACTCGGGCTTTAAGGGGCAGATTTGCTCTTGCCTTCGAGGATTGTTTTGTGAGGGAAAAAGCCGGCGGAGATCTCCATTTGTACCAAGCGGCTAGGGCGAAGAAACGGTTGATTGGGGAGATGCGGGCGCGCATACGGAGGCAATCGAACATGAACTGGCGCGATGAGTACAAGAGCAAATGCATGGATGCCGCAGAGGCCTTGGACGCGGTGTGTTCCGGCGCTCGCGTGTGGATTCAGTCGGGCTGCGGAACGCCTTCGGTGCTGGTGAAGGCGCTGGTGGCGCGGGCCCCTGAAGTGCGCGATGTGGAGATCGTCCACATGATGACGCTGGGGAGCGCGGACTATACCAAACCGGAGTACGAAGGGCATTTTCGCCATCGCGGATTGTTTCTGGGTGCAAATGTGCGCGAGGCCGTGGCCCAAGGACGCGCCGACTACACGCCGATCTTCCTCAGCGAGATTGAACCGTTGTTTGAGAGCGGCGCTCTGCCGCTGGACGTTGTGCTGATGCAGGTTTCGCCGCCGGATGCGCACGGATTCGTCAGCCTGGGAACGACGGTGGACTGCACGCTGACCGCGGCGCGGTGCGCCAAGGTGGTGATCGCCGAAGTGAACCAGCGGATGCCTCGCACGCATGGAGACACATCGATTCATGTAAGCCGCATTTCAGCGATCGTGGAGACATCGCGGCCTCTGCTGGAACTTTGCCCGGAGCCTTGCACGGAGTTGCACCTGCGGGTGGCAAGCAATGTGGCCTCGCTGATTCCCGACGGAGCCACGTTGCAGACGGGGATTGGCGGAATTTCCGAAGCGGTGCTCAAGTGCCTGGGGAACAAGCGGGACCTGGGGATACACACCGAGATGTGTCCGGAAGGCGTGATCGATCTGATCGAGTCCGGCATCCTCAACGGTCAGCGGAAGTCACTGCACCGGGGCAAGGCGGTGTTGTCCTTCGTGCTTGGGTCGCGACGGCTTTTCGATTTCATCCACGAGAATGCGAGCTTCGAGTTCCGCTCGATTTCCTACACCAACGATCCGTTTGTTGTGGCGCAGAACGACCGCATGGTGGCGATCAATTCGGCGCTGCAAGTGGATCTGACGGGCCAAGTGTGCGCGGATTCGCTGGGGACCAAGCCCTACAGCGGGTTTGGCGGGCAAATAGATTTCATTCGCGGGGCCGCGCGCTCCAAGGGCGGCGTGCCGATCATTGCGTTGCCGTCCACGGCGATGCACGGTCATGTGTCGCGCATTGTGCCGGTGCTCGAGCCCGGCGCGGGCGTGGTGACGTCGCGCGCGGATGTGCATTATGTGGTCACTGAGCACGGAATCGCGTATTTGCATGGAAAGACGCTGCGCGAGCGGGCCGAGGCGTTGATCGCGATTTCCGATCCCCGCTTTCAGGGAGAGCTTGAAGATTTCGCAGTGCGCTCGCATTACCTGGAGCGCAGGGCGGCGGTATTTGCATGAGGTGGACGGAATTGGCCAAGAGGAGTGCGGAATGATGGATGCGGTAAGGCGGGACCGAGGCTTGCTGCGGGTGGATGTGGACGAGTGCAAGGGTTGCGGGCTGTGCGTGGAAGCGTGCCCGTCGAAGGTGGTTCGTTTGAGCGAGCGGCTGAATCACTCCGGTTATCGGACGGCGCTGTATGCAGGCGCGGGCTGCACGGGATGCGGAATCTGTTTCATGGCGTGTCCCGAGCCGGGAGCCATTACGGTGCTGCGCGCCGTGAAGGTCAAGGCCGGCGAAATACGCGGTTTGGATACTGGCATGGAGGGGGTGAACCTATGCGCAAGCAACTGATGAAGGGCAACGAAGCGATTGTGAAGAGCGCGATTCTCTCCGGATGCCGGGCATTCTATGGGTATCCCATCACGCCTGCCAGCGAAATCACCGAGACGGCCGCCGAGTATATGTCGCAGGTGGGCGGAGTGTTCCTCCAGGCGGAGAGCGAGGTAGCGGCGATCAACATGCTCTACGGCGCGGCGTCGGCGGGCGTGCGGTCGATGACCTCGTCGAGCGGGCCGGGGATCAGCCTGATGCAGGAAGGCATCAGCTACATGGCAGGCGCTGAGTTGCCCTGCGTGATCGCGGATATTACCCGTGGCGGGCCGGGGTTGGGCAACATTGCCGCCGAGCAGAGCGACTATCACCAGGTGGTCAAGGGCGGCGGCCACGGGAACTACCGGACGATCGTTTTGGCGCCTCATTCTGTGCAGGAAATGGCGGATTTGACGGCGCTGGCATTTGAGCTGGCCGACCGCTACCGCAACCCGGTGGTGCTGCTCGCGGACGGATTCATCGGGCAGATGATGGAGCCGGTGGAGTTCCCGCAGACAGCGATCGCGCCGCGGCTGCCGGAGTGGGCCGTGGCGGGCACGGCGGAGTCGCGCGGCAATCTGATCAATTCGCTACATCTGGATAGCGACGAGTTGGAGGCGCATGTTCGCCACTTGGAGGCAAAGTATCAGTGCGCGGAGCAGCGTGAGGTGCGCGCCGAAGAGTGGTGCACGGAGGATGCGGACATCGTGCTGGTGGGCTACGGAATTGTGGCGAGAATTCTGAAGGCCGTGACCGCGGAGGCGCGCGCCGCCGGACTCAACGTGGGTGTGCTGCGGCCGGTGACCTTATATCCATTTCCGAAACTGTACCTGCAACGCCTGGCCAAACGCGCGCGCGTCTTCATCGTGGTGGAGATGAGCAATGGCCAGATGCTGGAGGATGTGCGTCTGGCGGTGAACGGGGCGCGGCCGGTGGAGTTCCTGAGCCGCGTAGGCGGAAACGTGCCGTCGCATGAAGAGGTGCTCCGGTTTGTGCGGGAGCAGGCGCTGCGGTACCTGCCGGCCATGGAGCCGGAGGAAGGGCAGATGATTCATGTCTAACGAAGCAGTTTCTGATTACACGGTTGTTCATGCCAAGGCGAAGTCGTTCTATGAGCGCTATGAGCGCAAGGAAGACTTGCAGCATCAAACGCACTTTTGCCCAGGATGCGGGCATGGCATGGTGCACAAGATGCTGGCCAGGGCGATCGATGAGCTGGGCATCCAGGACAAAACGATTCTGATCGCCCCGGTAGGCTGCTCGGTGTTCACCTACTACTACTTCGACGTGGGCAATATCCAGGCCGCGCATGGGCGCGCGCCGGCGGTGGCGACAGGAGCGAAGCGCAGCAGGCCGGAGAGTATCGTGATCGGCTACCAGGGCGATGGGGATTTATCGGCGATCGGGTCGGCGGAGATTCTTCACGCGGCCAATCGCGGCGAAAACATCACGGTGATCTTCGTCAACAACGCGATCTATAGCATGACGGGCGGACAGGCAGCGCCGACGACGCTACTGGGGCAGAAGAGCACGACCACTCCAAACGGCCGCAAGGCGGCCACTGAAGGCTATCCGCTGCACATGAGCGAATTGCTGGCCACGCTGGAGGCTCCGGTCTACATCGAGCGCGTAGGGCTGGGAGACAACAAGCAGATCGCGCAGGCAACGCGCGCGATTCGGCGGGCCGTGGAGAATCAGGCGCGCGGGCTGGGCTTCTCGATGGTCGAGGTGCTGTC
>Ga0181531_10000383_pt1 | contig 30044 bp, 29 predicted proteins | sample PEATcosm2014_Bin_38_FD_119743 | JGI IMG/M metagenome (GOLD analysis project Ga0181531, IMG submission 119743) | Peatland microbial communities from MTU Mesocosm Facility, Houghton, MI, USA - PEATcosm2014_Bin11_10_metaG | ecosystem: Environmental > Terrestrial > Soil > Wetlands > Peat | place...
CGCAAGCTCATTCGAGACCTGAGCGAGGCCGACCAAGCTCGGGCAAGCGCGAAAAGCGAACGTACATTACGGGCAGAGGCGCTTGACTCCGCGATACTGGCCTCACAGCAGGCGTTGGCCGCTCTTCAGGACATTGGCACCGGCCTTGTACGCCATTGGCGGACCTATCTTGGCGGGTTGAAGGTGTTACAGCTGCCGGACGCGGACGAAGTACTCGGGCAACTCGAGCTGTGGATAGAGACCGGCTCAGGCCCGAACCCCGCGCGACTCGCCTTAGGAAGGCAGTGGCAGGCCCACGAATCGCGACTCGCCACCCGTGAGGCTTTCCTGGAGTCATCGCAGCGACAGCTGCATTTGGAGCGCGAAGAACTCGACGCCGAGCGTCTGCGTCTCGAAAGTGGCGAGGTTCGGACGCCACCCGTGCCCCATACCCGTACCACGCGGCATCGGGTCGGCCGGCCGGGAGCGCCGCTTTGGCGGTTGGTGGATTTCAGGCCGGGACTTGCGGAGTCCGTGCGGGCGGGACTGGAAGCCGCGCTCGAAGCGTCCGGAATACTCGACGCATGGCTAACGCCGGACGCGGCTGTTCTCGATTCCAACACCCATGACGTCCTGCTCGTTTCCCGCGAACAACAATCGGAATCGCTCGCTCAGTGGCTTGAACCGGCCGACACGCAAAACGAGACGTCGTCATTGCCCGGTCGCCACGTCGTCAGAGCTGTTCTTGGATCGATTGCATGCTCGGAGAAGGAATCCGCCGCAGCGGAGGCATGGGTATCGCCGACTGGAGAGTTCAGGTTGGGGCCCGCACGCGGTAGCTGGAGCAAATCGGAGGCGCATTACATCGGCCATGCCGCGCGCGAAGCAGCGCGCCGTGCACGGCTCGAGGAGCTTGCCGTTCGGCTGGCCGACATCGATGAAAAGCTTACTGAATGCGCGAGCGGCGCGGCGCAATTGCGCGAGTCAAGGGCGCGCGCAAGCCGGGAGCAGGGGGAGGCGCCTGTCGACGAGCCACTACTGAAAGCTCAAGCCGAGCGGGAAGCCACCGAAAGAGCTCGGCGCCAGGCGCAGGTCGGTCTGGGCGAGGCGGATTCGAAGCTCGTGGCTGTTGAAAATGTCCATTCCCGGGCTCGCGACGCGCTGGATCTCGACGCACGCAGCTTGCATTTGCCGCAAGAGTCACCCGCAATCGACGAGATCGAGGAACGCCTCGCAGTGTACCGGACCGAGGCAGGCGATCTCGCCAACTCGATTCGCGATCATCAACGAATGCTAGAGGAGCTGGCGCGACAAACTCGACGAGCGGCACAAGCACAGGAAGACTTGGATACTGCTACGTCCGAGCACCTCGAAAAGCGCCTGTTGCTGCGTGAAGCCGAAGAGACGGTCAATGTGCTGCGGGAATCGGTAGGCAAAGCGGTTGAAGAGCTTCTCGCCGATTTGCGCCGTGCCAAAGGCGCCAGGGACGAGCACACTAAGGCTGGCCGCCATGCTCAAGCCCAGCTGATCGTTGCTAGCGGGAATCGTGGTACGGCCGAAACCCTGTGCAACAATCTTCGCAAGCAATTGGAAGAACGTACTAAATTGCGCAGACAATCCGTGGATGAGTTGCAGACGTTTGCAAAGCTCACCAACTTATTGAATATCGCAGTACCCGAGATCACGGTCCCCGACACCGACACTCCTTGGGGCATTGAAGCGGCATTGGGGATCGCTCGGCGCGCCGAGCAGGCGCTCGTCGGCGTCGCAGCAGAAGAACCCGACTGGACTCGCGTTCAGAGTGCCATCAGCCGGGATCTGTCAGAATTGCAGACGGCGATGTCCGCGCAGGGGCACGCAGCCAATGCTGACTTCAGCGAGTACGGAGTTATTGTCAACGTCGTTTATGGTCACCGACCTGAACGTCCCGATGTCCTGGAACAGCGTCTCGGTGCCGACATCGAGGAACGACGTCTGACGCTGTCGGCGAAGGAAAGACTGGTTCTCGAGGGACACCTTGAAAAAGAAATTGCGGCCAATCTGCAGCGTATGATCGTCGAAACCGAAGAACGAGTGCGACTCATCAATGCGGAACTCGCGAAGCGGCCCACCTCGACCGGCATGCGCTATCGGCTGGATTGGAAGCCGTTGCCCGAGGATGTGGACGGCGGCGTTGTTGGGTTATTGCATGCCCGCGAACGGCTCCTCAAAACCAACCCAGACGCCTGGTCACCAGAAGACCGCCGCCAGGTTGGGGAATTCCTCCAAGGGCGGATCGCTGCGGAGCGCTTGCGCGATGATCAGGCAACGCTTGCCGAGAGTCTTTCCCGTGCGTTGGATTACCGGCGCTGGCATCGATTTCAAGTGCAGCGGCAGCGGGACCGGCAGGATGGCAAATGGACCCGGTTGTCGGGCCCCGCCTCGAGTGGCGAGCGGGCTCTTGGCCTAACAGTCCCGTTGTTTGCCGCGGCGAGCAGCCACTACGAAAGCGCCCATCCTGATGCGCCCCGGCTGGTTCTGCTCGACGAGGTCTTTGCCGGTATAGATGACGAGGCGCGTGCCAACTGCATGGCGCTCATACGCGAGTTCGATCTCGACTTTGTTATGACCAGCGAGCGCGAATGGGGCTGCTATCCGCAATTGCCGGGACTCTCCATCTGTCAGTTAACGCGACGCGAAGGGATGGACGCCGTCTTGGTGACACGGTGGACATGGGACGGCCGTGAGCGGCGCGAGCAGAAGGACCCCGCGCGAAGATTCCCCAGTCCGAATGGCGCTGCGGCCGATGAATTGGATCTCGATGACACGGGGCTCGATGGCCCGTCGATCCGTGCCCCAGGACCCGAGCGTCCGGTTCTCTTCGACTGAGTCGCCTGGAAATGGAGATGCCTGTCGACCTGGAGCGCTTACGGCGGCTGCTCGGTGGAGCGGATCTCGCCGTTTTGAGGAGGAGGCTCCGGGCGCGGTATGAGCGGAGCGAGTGGCGTGACGTCTTCACACTGAATAGGTTGAGCGCGGCCGAACGCCGGGCGCTGGAAGGACTCCTCGGCCGAACTGCGAAGGACGCCGGGTCGATGCGTGTGTACGCATCTGAGCTCGATGGGGCGGTCGCACGCGCAGGACTCGCGTCAGATCTACGCGCCGCGCTCGAGTTTCTCGACGGCCCGCTACAAGATCGCCAGGCCGCACGGCTTGCGCTGGAGCAGACCTGGAGTGCAGTAGTATCTCAAGCGGATGAACCACGCCTCAAGGATCTGTTGTCGGGTCCCGACGGTATGATGCTGCTGAGACGCCTGTCAGCCGGATCTCCGGAGCATGCCGCATCCTTGTTGATCCAAGCTCGGAACGTCCTCGCGAGATTGCCGGCGTGCGGTATTTCACGGGCACAATTGGCAGCCGAAATCTTCGGAGACTCGCATGCGCTCGATACCGGACGCTCCGTTGTAAAGCTAATACTGAGGGCGGCTAGCGCTTCACTCTCGCCCGACATCGAAGCTCGCCCGCGCGAGCAGTGGGCGCAGCTCGGCGTGGCCGTGAACGAGTTGGCGCGGCCCGTGCTACACCTTAATCTGCCGGTGAAATCTAATGCAGTTTCTCCAACTGGCGAGCCGGACTATCTGTCGTTGCGCAAGCTCCTACGGCGAAGTCCCGCATGGGATGTGGCTGGTCGCGAAATCTTCGTCTGCGAGAATCCTGAAATTGTGGGAATTGCGGCTGACAGATTGGCAGCGGACTGCGCGCCCATGGTGTGTACCGACGGCATGCCGGCCGCGGCGCAACGAACCTTGCTGGCGCAGCTCGCAAATGGAGGGGCAAGGCTGCGTTATCACGGCGATTTTGATTGGCCCGGGGTCAACATAGGAAATTTCGTGATGCAGGCATTTGGTGCAATGCCGTGGCGTTTCGGCGCGGCGGACTACCTCTCAGCTTGCCCGGATGACGGACTCGAGTTGCGCGCTGAGGAATGCGTTGAGGCGCGGTGGGACGATCAACTGTCCAAGGCAATGCTGGCGAAGCGCATGACGGTGCATGAGGAGGCCATCGTGGCGACCTTGCTTCCGGATCTCGCAACGAGCGCAAAGACCGGCTGGCAGCACGCGATCGACTGACAATTCAAGTCGATCACGCGCCCATCAGGCCCATAACGCCGATATGGGGACTGCACGAAGATTGTCGGCGAACGAGAGCGTTTGAACTCCATCGTACAAAACAATCCCCTGCTTAAATGCAGATCCAGCAGCGCTCGCCACCCGTTCCAATCCCAGGAAATCACGCTGCGTGACCGACGCGGCCGATTTCACTTCGATACCGACGATTTCACCGGCCGAGTTCTCAAGAACAAAATCGACCTCAAGCTTGTCGCGATCCCGGTAGTGAAACAACATAACTCGCTCGTCCGTCCATGCCGACAGCTTGAGTAGTTCCGAGAATACGAAGGTCTCAAGCAGTGCACCGAATAGAGTTCGGTCGGCACGCAAACGCGATAGGGAATACCCACGCATTGCGGTCAACAGTCCCGAATCGATGAAGTGAAGCTTGGGTGTCTTGACTAGCCTCGACAGCTCGTTGCGAAACCACGGCTGAACGCGTTGGATGAGATAGAGCTGCTCCAGTACGCGCACATAATGGTCGGCGGTCTTGTGATCGAGCCCGACACTGCGGCCAATTTCGGAAAGGTTCGTCAACTGCCCTGCAAATTGCGCCGCGATCTGCAGCACGCGCGGAACTTGATCAGGCTTTGCCAAGTTTGAAATTTCAGGAAGATCGCGCTCGATGATCGATTTTATGTAGGCACGGTACCAATCCTGGCGCCGACGTTCACCACGTCGCTTGATAGCCTCTGGATAACCTCCCGCCGTAACCCAGTCCGAAAGCTTCTCCATGGACAGGGGTTCTGCCATATCGGGAACTGCGCCTCGAAACGCTCTTGCTATAAATTGTGGATGTTTGATACCCAGCTGCTCGCTACGGCCCAATGGGTACAGCGGAACGATTTCCACGCGGCCGGCGAGTGATTCGTGGATTGTCTTAACGGTCAACAAGTTCGCGGACCCTGTCAACAAAAAGCGTCCCGGCCGCCGGTCCTCGTCCACACTTTGTTTGATTGCCAGCAGCAGATCGGGAGCGCGTTGCACCTCATCGATTACTGCGCGATCGAGGCCGCGTATAAACGCGACAGGATCGCTTTTGGCGGCAGCCAATGTGGACTGGTTGTCGAGCGTGACGTATTTGCGGCCCTGCTTGGCGAAACGGCGCGCCAGAGTGGTTTTTCCCGACTGCCGCGGGCCGCTAATTGCGACGACCCGAGTGTCACGCAGAGCGGTGCGGATTTGGGGCTCGGCAATGCGTAAATACACGATTACTCGGGAAATAGCGTGTGAGGCGCTAGCGTAGCGGCTAATTGGGAATCAAGCAACGGCTAAATGGGAATCAAGCGCCGGCTGATTGGGAATTCTAAGCCGGCTATCTGGGAAAGTGGTGGGCCCGCTCGGACTCGAACCGAGGACCAAGGGATTCACTTTTTCCCGCCGTTTCCGGTGGGAGTGGACTATCTCTTCACCCCAGTGGGGTGCGGGACGCTCTAGCCTGTCATTAAGCGCAACTGAAGCGCTCAGGTAGTCTCTGCACCTTCCGGCGGTGTACCGCCGGCTTGGCTCAGGGTTGCCATCAGCCGCGCTGTTAAGGTTTCCCTGAATTCATCCCGTCCACTTCGCACCTTGCGATGCGAAGGCACCATTTTTGATGAGTCCCCTGCTCTAACCAACTGAGCTACAGGCCCGACGCCGCGCATCTTAGCAAGTTCCACGCCGAAAGAGCGCATGAGCCCGGGAGCTAGTAAGGTACGCGAGCCGTGATTGCGCCCCTACCCTTACTGCCGATTTGCGAAGCGCTGCCGGCGCTCGAGGAAGCGCTCGGACAACGCCGCGCCGTGCTGCTACAGGCGCCTCCGGGAGCCGGCAAGAGTACGATCGTGCCGCTGGCGCTACGCGAAAGCCCTTGGCTCGGAGGGAAAAAATTACTGATGCTCGAGCCGCGCCGTCTCGCCGCACGCGCGGTCGCGACGCGCATGGCGAGCTTGCTCGGCGAGCCGGTCGGCAAGCGCGTGGGCTACCGAACGCGACTCGACAGTCGAGTCAGCCGTGAGACGCAAATCGAGGTGGTCACGGAAGGGATCCTGACGCGCATGTTGCAGGACGACCCCGCGCTCGGCTCGATCGGCTGCGTCATCTTCGACGAGTTCCACGAGCGCAGCATCCACGCGGATCTTGGGCTTGCTCTGTGCCTCGAGAGCCAGGAGACACTTCGCGAGGATCTGCGCATTCTCGTGATGTCGGCGACTCTCGACTTGCAGCCGCTCTCGCGAATGCTGGGTGACGCTCCGATCATCAGCTCGGCGGGCCGCAGTTTCGAGGTCGTCACGGAGTACGTACCGCGCCGCGTCGAACTGCGCCTCGAGCAGCAGGTCGCCCAGCTGCTGCAGTCGGCGCTGCGCGCGCATCCCGGCGACCTCTTGTGTTTCCTGCCCGGGGCCGCCGAGATTCGTCAAGTGCAGCGGCTGCTCGAGGAGGCGGGTCTCGATCCGCAAAACCGCGTCTTGCCGCTATACGGCGATCTGACCGGCGACGCGCAGGACGAGGCGCTCGCACCCGCGCGGCCGGGTCAGCGCAAAATCGTGTTGGCGACTTCAATCGCCGAAACCAGCTTGACGATCGAAGGCGTCAACGTCGTCGTCGATTCGGGCCTGCGACGCCACTCGGAATTCGATCCGACCACCGGCATGAGCCGGCTCGTCACGGGCAAGGTCTCGCAGGCATCGGCCGATCAGCGCCGCGGTCGGGCGGGGCGGCTCGCCACGGGCACTTGCTATCGACTGTGGTCCGAGGGCACGCAGGCGAGTCTCGCGCCGCAGACGCCCCCCGAAATCCTTCAGGCCGATCTCGCACCGCTCGCGTTGGAGCTCGCGTGCTGGGGCACGATCGACGTGCAGAGCTTGCATTGGTTGGATCCGCCTGCGCCGGCGCCGCTCGCCCAGGCGCGCGATTTGCTGCAGCGTCTCGAAGCGATCGACGATGCGCAGCGTGTGACGACCCATGGGCGCCGCCTCGCGCGAGTCGGCACGCATCCGCGGCTCGCACATATGCTGATCAAAGCGCGTGAATTCGGGGCCGCGCGCCTTGCGTGCGAACTTGCGGCAATCCTCGCGGAGCGCGATGTGTTGCGCGCCGAGCGCGGCGCGCGCGACGTGGACTTGCGGCTGCGGGTGGCGGCGCTGCGCGGTGCGGGCGCCTCACTGCCGGGCGGAATTTCCGTCGATGCACGCGCCATGCAGCAGGCGCGCCGCAGCGCGAGCGACTGGCAGCGCGAGTTTGCGCGCGACACGCGCGAAACCGTGGATCCGCATGAGGCGACCGGCTGGCTGCTCGCGCTTGCCTATCCGGACCGCATCGCGAGGCGGCGCGCGGATACCGCGCGCTATCTGCTCGCGAATGGCCGCGGCGCGCATTTCGGCGAGCCTCAAGCGCTCGCCAAATCGGAGCTCATCGTCGCCGCGGAACTCGACGGCGCGGAACGCGAGGCGCGCATTTACCTCGCGGCGCCGGTCTCGCTCGCCGACCTGGAGGCGCATTTCGCGGCTCAGATCCAATCGATCTCGGACATTGAATGGGATCCCCGCGCGCAGGCGATCCGGGCGCGGCGCGAGCGGCGCCTCGGCGCGCTGGTGCTCGAAACTGCGGAGATCGGTGATCCGGATGCGCAAGCCATGCAATCGGCAATGCTCGCCGGATTGCGGCAGATGGGACTCGCGGCGCTGCCGTGGACTGCGGACCTGCGCCAATGGCAGGCGCGCGTCTCGATGATGCGCCGGTTCGCGGTGCCGGCGCCCGATCCCTGGCCGGACCTCAGCGACGCGGCATTGTTGAGCTCACTCGAAGAATGGGCGCCACCGTGGCTCGTCGGCCTGGCCCGCCGCGAACATCTCTCACGCATGGATCTGAAGGAGGCGCTGCGCGGCCGCCTGACCTATGCACAACGCGAGATCCTCGAACGCGAGGCGCCGACGCATTGGGTCGTTCCCAGCGGTTCGAGAATTTCGCTCGACTATCTCGACGGCGAGGTGCCGACGCTCTCGGTGCGGCTGCAGGAGATGTTCGGGCTCACGGCAACGCCGAGCATCGCAGCTGGACGTGTCGCGCTGCTGTTGAAATTGCTGTCGCCCGCGGGCCGGCCGGTGCAGGTGACGCGCGATCTTCTGAGCTTCTGGAGCCGCGGCTATCATGAGGTCAAAAAGGATCTCAAGGGCCGCTACCCGAAGCATTATTGGCCCGAGGACCCGTTCGCGGCACAACCGACCCGCCGCGCCCGACCGCGTTAAAATGGTGTGATCGGCACCGCCGTGCATCCGCGCGAGCGCCGCGGCCGAATAAGCCTGGTAACAACACGATGTCCACGAAAACCCTGCTCAAGGCCTTGTTCGGATGCATGTTCCTGACCATGCTGGTCTATACGGCGTGGGCCGGCACGCGGCAATCGCTGCTGCAGTGGGGCGGGCTCGCGGCGCTTCCCGACCGGTATTGGACCATCGCGACGCTCATGGACGCTTATTTCGGCTTTACGACATTCTATGTTTGGCTGTTTTTCAAGGAACGCGGATGGCCCGCGCGGGTTGCATGGTTCATCGCGATCGTGCTGCTTGGGACGATCGCGATGTCGGCCTATTTATTGCTGCGGTTGGCCCTGCTGCGCCCCGAGGAGCCCGCTTCCAACATCTGGTCGCTGAGGGACTGCGGCGCGGACCGCTCATGATCGGCTGGCTGCGCCGGCGTGTGATTGCGCCCCTGCTCTCGTTGCTGACGCACGGCGTTTCGCCGCAGCGACTCGCGCTTTGCGTCTCGATCGGCGTCGTGGTCGGCAACATTCCGATACTCGGAGTGTCTACCGCAATCTGCGCGCTGATTGCGCTGACCTGTCGTCTGAACCTTCCGGCCATTCAGCTCGTGCAGGCGCTCATGGCGCCGACCCAATTACTGCTGATCATCCCGTTCGTGCGTTTTGGCGAGTGGATCTTTCACGCGCCGCGCCAGCCGCTGTCGATCGAGGCGGCGCTCGCCGTCGTCGCGAAGGGTGTCGGCGAGGCGGTGGTCGTGCTCTGGGACTCGATCGTGCATGCCGGCGTTGCTTGGCTGTTGGTGGCGCCGTTCGCGATTTTCATACTCTATAGAATCCTGGTTCCGGTGTTTCGGCATGCCGCCGAACGCATCGATAGACGTGCCGCGCCGCTCGCTTGACGGCGCAGGAGGATCCGACGATGAACACACTCGCCCTGCCCGCCCCCTACACGTGGTCCTTGCGACTGCTCGAACGCGCAATGTTGCCGGATTTCCTCGTGCGATTGGGGATACGCCGACTGCTCGCAGCGAGGCTCGCCGAAGAAGACCGCGGCAGCCGCGAGGCGACCCAGGCACAGCTCATGGGATTGATCGCGCGCCTTCGGCAAAGCCCAATTGCGGTCAACACGGCGGATGCCAATCAGCAGCACTACGAGCTGCCCAGCGAGTTCTTCGAATTGGTGCTCGGCAAGCATTTGAAATACTCGTGCGGATACTATCGGAGTCCGACCGAGAGCCTCGATCAGGCGGAAGCGAATATGCTCGCCTTGACGGCGCAGCGCGCTCGCCTCGTGGACGGCGAGCGGATCCTCGAACTCGGCTGTGGCTGGGGTTCGCTGTCCCTGTGGATGGCGCAACAATATCCGAACTCGCGGATTACGGCCGTTTCGAATTCGCGCACCCAGAAACGTTTCATCGACGATCAGGCGGCTGCGCGCGCAATACGCAACCTCGAAGTCATCACCAGCGACATTAACTGCCTGGAGTTCGCGCCGGATACACGATTCGACCGCGTCGTGTCGGTCGAGATGTTCGAGCACATGCGCAATTATGAGCAGCTGTTACGGCGCATCGGCGGCTGGCTCGAGCCGGGTGGAACACTGTTCGTTCATTTGTTCTCCCACAAGGAGTTCGCCTATCCGTTCGAGGTGCGCGACGACAGCGATTGGATGGCCAAATATTTCTTCACGGGCGGCATCATGCCGAGCGACGATCTGTTGCTGTATTTCCAACAGGATCTCGTGGCTGTGGACCATTGGCAGGTCGACGGGGTCCACTACCAGCGAACCAGCGAGCACTGGCTGCAAAACATGGACCGGCAGCGCAGCGCGATCGAGCCAATCCTCGAAAGAACCTATGGGGAGCGCGAACGGCGGCGTTGGTGGGTATATTGGCGCGTATTCTTCATGGCGTGCGCCGAGTTGTGGGGCTACAAGCAGGGCCGCGAGTGGTTCGTGTCACATTACTTATTCTCCAAGCCGGGCGGCTGAACCGGCAGCTCGCCGGGTCTTGCGGCGCTTTTGGAGCATCTGACCCTGCTCGCCCGGCGTTCCCTCGACGGCGCTGCAACTTTGGCGGCCCTGCCGTGTTATGGGTTTAAACGAACACACGCCAGTGCAAACCCAACCCACGGAGCCTAGCCGCTCAACCGAGTTCACGACGTTCATGCGTGCTTATCAGGACATGGTCTTCTCGACGGCAGTGCGCTTGACCGGCGACGACGCTCAAGCCGAGGATATCGCCCAGGAGGCGTTCCTCAAGGCCTATGAGCATTTTGCGCAGCTGCGCTCGAGTCCGACGGCCGGCGGTTGGCTCAAGACCGTGACGACCAATCTGACGCTCAATCATCTGACGCGCTACCGCAAGCGCTGGCGCATGTTCTCGGAGATGAGCTCCGAGTCAGCCGAAGAGGCGCCGCCGGAAATCGAAATTCCGGTGCCTGACACGCTGCTGTCGGACTTGAGCGCTGATCAGCGCGGCGCGCTCATCGACATGGCGCTGCGGCGGCTTCCGCCGCATCAGCGTATCGCGCTTGTGCTGTATCACTTCGAGGATCTCTCTTACGAGGAGATCGCCGCACGCCTCAAGGTGTCGCTGCCCAAGGTCAAGACCGACATACGGCGCGCGCGCGCGGCGATGCTGCCTCTATTGGTTTCCAGCGGCATTGGCCTTGATGCAATGGATGGGTAGGCGGACCATGAACGAACAACGACCGGCGGGAGAGAAACTCGAGCGGCTGCTCGACCGCACACTGCGTGAGCTGCCGCTGCGCCAGGCGCCGCGCAGTTTGGAGGCGCGCGTTCTCGACGCGATCGAGAGCCGCGCATCGCGTCCCTGGTGGCGGCTGAGCTTTGGCCATTGGCCGGACTTCGCGCGCTCGGTATTCGTCGTGGCCTGCGCGGGCCTCGTTTGGATCTCGGCGATCGAGGGCATCTGGGCGCTCGGTGTGCTCGACTCCCCGCATGGACCGCTCGCGGTTTCGTTGTCCTGGGCGCGCGAGGCGACCGCGTTCGCCGGCGCCTTGAGCGAGATCCTGGCGGCGTTTGGACGCGTAGTGCCGTCCGCCTGGCTCTCGAACGGCCTTGCGTTAAGCGCGGGGCTCTATGCGGTCTTGTTCGGGCTCGGCATTGCGGGCTATCGCCTCCTTCATCTCGACTCTCGCACTCTAGGTAATATCGAATCATGAACCTGTTCAAGTCGCGCCACGGCGCTCTGCTGTTCGCCGCCCTGTTGATCAACGGAGCCGTGATCCTTCCCGCCGGGGCTGCGCAGCGCGCAGCAGCGGCGCCAACCGCGACCAGCGCCGCGGCGACCGCCGCGCCAAAGACGAACGGCGACGATGCGTCGACTGCAGCATCTGCGGCGCCCGCTGAAACGCCCGATATCGATGAACCCGAGCAAACGGATCGGCACCGTGGGCACGACTGGCGCGAGCGCCTCAAGAGGCGCCATGGCCGGGATAACGCCTTGGTCGCCGTCGGGCACGATGTGAATCTGCCGGCTGGCGAGACCGCCGATTCAGTCGTGGCGGTGCTGGGTTCAGCGTCGAGCGCCGGTGAAGCGGGCGACGTCGTCTCCGTCTTCGGCGACACGCGCGTCACCGGACCGATCTCCGGGGATGCGGTGGCGGTGCTCGGCAATACCTATATCGACAACAGGGTCGACGGCGAAGCGGTGGCGGTGCTGGGGAACATGGAGCTGGGTCCGCACGCGGAAATCCGTGGTGATGTCGTCGATGTCGGCGGGACCTTGTTGCGCGACCCCGCGGCAATCGTGCACGGCGGCGTGCGCAGCGTCGAGGGCGCCTTCGGCGGCTTCACGGGCTTGCGCGCCTGGATCAAGGATTGCTTGCTGTACGGGCGCCCGCTCGCGTTCGAGTCCGAGGTGGCATGGGCCTGGTACATCGCGATTGGATTTCTCGTGCTGTACGCCGGTCTCGCGTTGCTGTTTCGCGGCGGCGTCACGCGATGCGTGCGCACCTTCGATACGCAACCCGGCATATCGGCGCTCGCCGCGCTGCTCAGCGTCTTATTCACGCCGATACTGCTGGTGCTGTTGTGCATCACCGTGATCGGAATACCCGCGGTGCCGTTCGTCGTGTTCGGATTGTTCTGTGCCAGCCTCTTCGGCAAGGCCGTGATGCTCGCTTGGCTTGGGCACCGGTGCCTCGCGGGACGCACCACGGGTGCGCTCGGCGAGCCGGTCCTGTGGGTGCTGATCGGCGGCGCGATCGCCTTGTTGCTCTATGTCGTTCCGATCTTGGGCATGCTGGTCTACCAGCTGCTCAACGTGCTTGGTCTCGGGGTCGTGGTGTTGACTCTGATTCAAAGCGCCGACGCGCATCGTGCGGCGCGAGCGGTTGGCACCGGCGCAGCAGCCGGCGCGGCAACTGGTGCGGCAACTGGTGCGGCGATCGGGACGGCAGGCGCCGCAGCAACCGACACGGCAACTGGTGCAGCGGCCGATGCGGCCGCCTTCGCCGCTGCGCAGCAGAGCGCAGGTGAGGCGCCGCAGGCCGCGCAACGCGCGAGCGCCAGCGTGGCGGCCCCGATCGCGGCGACCTTGCCGCGCGCCGGCTTCTGGATTCGCATGATCGCATTGCTGCTGGATGCGATCTTGATCGGCATCCTCACACATTTGCTCGGCCACGAAAATCATTTGCAATTGGTCGGGCTGGCGATCTACGGGGCGGTCATGTGGAAGCTGCGCGGTTCGACTGTCGGCGGCATCTTATTCGATCTGCAGGTCGTGCGCGTCGATGGCCGAGAAATGGATTGGCCAACCGCGGTGATTCGCGCGCTCAGCTGCTTCCTCTCGCTGGTGGTCGCCGGCCTAGGATTTTTCTGGATCGCGTTCGACGCGGACAAGCAGGGCTGGCACGACAAAATTGCCGGGACCGTCGTCGTGCGAGTCCCGAAGGGTCGATCGCTGGTGTGAGTCCCTCAAACCTTCTTTAGGAAGCAAGCTTTGAGCATGAAGTTGCCGGCATCCATGCGGCAATCCACTTCGTGATCCCCACCGACGATCCGGATACCCTTGATGCGCGTGCCCATCTTGAGCGTGATCGAAGAACCCTTGACCTTGAGATCCTTGATCAGCGCCACGGAATCGCCATCGGCCAGCGGATTACCGTTCGCATCCCGGACCACGTCGGCCGTCTCGAGATCGCTGCCGGCCGCAGAATTCGGCTGCCATTCGTGGCCACAGTCGGCGCAAACATACGTCGGTCCATCCGCGTAGGTGTTTTCCTTCGCACAAGCGGGGCAGGCGGGAACGGTCGGCATAGGCATGTTCGGCACGAGAACGGGAGCGCATTCTAGGCTGGCAACGCGGTTCGCGCGAGTTAGACTCGGACTGCTTAGCGGAAGCGAGCGGCCAGACCTAACTGCGGGAGAACTCCGTGCCAGCGCCATTTCGAGCATCACGCGACGTCATCATTCGCACCGAGGCATTCGACGAGGCAATCCGATTCTATGAGACGGTGCTCGGCCTTCGCGTCGTGCACCGCGACGCGGCGCTCGTCGGATTCGATGCGGGTTCGTTCCGTTTGTACCTCGAAAAAGGGCCGCCGCATGGTCCCGTGTTCGACTTCCTGGTTCCTGCCAAGCCGGCCGCGAAGCAGGCGTTATTGGCCGCGGGCTGCGTGCTCGTAGAAGAGGACGCGAACCTGCCTCGCTGCTACCTGCGCGACCCCTACGGCCTCGTCTTCAATGTCGACGATCGCAAACCGACGAATTAGCGGACCTCGATTTCTCAAAGACCGTCGAAGGACAACTGTCCGTTGCCGGAGGCGGCGGTCGCAACGGCGGCCGCTGTGCGCGCGGGTACGCGGAACGCCTGCGTGTTAAGCACGTATTGGCCGCGGCGATTCAAGCCGTGGCGCCGGCACGCAAGCTCGCAGCGCTGCTTGAGCAGCGCCGCTTCGGCGCCCTGACCTTCGAACCGCGAGCCGAAGCGTGCATCATTGAGTCGGCCGCCGCGCATCGCGCGAACGCGCGACAAGACGTGCTCGGCGCGCAACGGCGCATGCGCTCGCAGCCAGTCCTCGAACAGATCCTTGACCTCGAACGGCAACCGCAGCGGGATGAACCCGGCGGTCTGGGCTCCGGCATTCGCCGCGGCTTCGATGATCTTCTCGAGTTCATGATCGTTCAACGCGGGGATCATCGGAGCGGCGAGCACGCCCACCGGCACTCCGGCGGACGCGAGACCTGCGATCGCCCTGAGGCGCGCCGCGGGCGATGGCGCGCGCGGTTCGAGGCTGCGCTTCAAATCTTCGTCAAGCGTCGTCACGCTGACCATGACGTAGCAGAGCCGCTGCTTGGCGAGCTCTTGGAGCAAATCCAGGTCCCGCAACACGAGATGGCTCTTCGTGACGATGGTGACCGGATGTTGAAACCGCACGAGCACCTCGAGGATCGTACGCGTGATGCGATGTTCACGTTCAATCGGCTGGTAGGGATCGGTGCTCGAGCCGAGGTTGATGACTTCAGGACGATAGCTGCGCCGCGACAATTCGCGTTCAAGGAGTTCGGCCGCATTCGACTTGCAGAACAATTTTGTCTCGAAGTCGAGGCCCGCCGAGAGGTTGACGTAGGCGTGCGTCGGACGCGCAAAGCAATAGATACAACCGTGCTCGCAGCCCCGGTAGGGATTGATCGATTGGTTGAATGGAATGTCCGGCGACTGGTTGCGCGTGAGGATGCTGCGCGCGACTTCGATCCTGACCTCGGTTGCCGGCGCGCGGACCTCCGGTTCTCGCCACCATCCGTCCTCCTGCGCCTCGACACGCATCGATTCGAAGCGGCCTTCACGGGTATCGCTGGTACCGCGGCCTTTGAGCGGGATAGGCATTTGTCGACTGTACGGATATACAGTTCAAATATCAACCCAAAAAATCGATCTATAATCAATGAGTTGCGGTGATTTGGATCGATAGGCACGGATCTCGGTACGGACTCTGGCAGCGCGCTGGAGCACAAAGTTCTGCGTGCGCGTGGCTAGAAGCAGAAGGTGCGACAGCGAACGGACCCCGTACCGCGGAGCGCCTAGGCTATGCTCATACCATGAACGCATTCAAAGTCACCGCGCTACTGCTGATCGCCGCCGGCATTTTCGGTTTGATCTACGGCAGCTTCACCTACACCAAAGAAACCCATGAGGCCAAGATCGGGCCTCTGGAGATGTCCGTGAAGCAGAAGGAAACCGTGAATATCCCGGTTTGGGCAGGCGTCGGCGCCATCGTGATCGGCGCCGGCTTGTTGCTCGCGGGCGGCCGCAAGGGTTAGCGCCGCGGCGACCTCAGACCGTCGTGACCGGCCCTGTGCCGGAGACCGCTAGGCCCGTGCCGATGAAATGGACCATCGCCGCGTAGCCCAATAGTGCGACGAGCGCGAGACCAATCGCGCCGAGAAATGACGTTCCGAGCACGAGCTTGAATGCGAGCAGGAATGACAGCGGGGCGAGCAGCAGCGCGAAGCCGCCGCCGACGACGATACTGATCGCGGATCCGAATGCGCCCAACATCAACGACAAGATCGAGCGCAACAACGTCGGATGCGCGGCCCCAACGAGCCGCGCCGCGAGCCACACGGGAGCTGAAAAAACCACGATAAATCCGACCTGGACGATCAAGGCCGGTAAGCCGGTTACACTCATATTCATGACTGGACTCCGAGTTGCCCGGGTATTGTACGATGCTCTGCAGCGCGGGCATTGAAGTGGAGAATCGTACACAATGAGTACCGGGCTATCGACGACGACCGCACGCCTCGACAACGACGCCGACATGGCGCGGTTTCTCGCACCGATTCCAAATGCCGATCGGCTTGCCGCGGTACTGGCTGATCGCAAACCCGTGTCGACTCGGGCGTACGAGGACGAGACGCAGACCGCGCGGTTCGTCGAAAGCGACGGCAAGACCGTCATGTGCTTCACGATCAGCGATATCACGATCGACCAGGCTGAGATCATCGAAGCGGCCTGGGAAGGCGTATGCGCCTTGGACGAGAGCGCGTTTCGCAACACCGCCGAGCAGGCGCTCGGCGAGCCACTGCGGGCCGCAACATAGTGGCTGCGATCGCGCGGCCCAGCGCATAGTACCGCCCGAGCCCGGCTACCAACTCGCACAACTGAACGTCGGCATCATCAAAGGACCGATGGACTCGCCGCTGATGGCCGATTTTGCGGCGAGCTTGGCGCGCATCAACGCAGTGGCCGACCGCTCTCCCGGATTCATCTGGCGCCTTCAGACCGACGACGGCGATGCCACCGCGATCCGCCCGTTCGAGGATGAGAAGCTGCTGGTCAATATGTCGGTCTGGCGCGATGTCGAATCACTGCAGCAGTACGTCTACAGCACCGCACACGTGGAACTGCTGCGGCGGCGGCGGGAGTGGTTCGAATCGATGAACACTGCGTTTTTGGTGCTCTGGTGGGTACCGGCGGGCCATCGGCCGAGCATTGCCGAGGCCATCGAAAAACTCGAGGTCTTGCGCGCCAACGGTCCGAATGCAGCTGCATTCACGTTCCGCCGACCCTTCGCCCCGCCCACCTGAGGCCTCGACCCACGGCTACGACGACGTGGGCGGCCGGATCGTCAGCTCGCGGGCGGACTGCCGTACTCGTTGTCGCCCGGTTGGCCTTCCGTCACGAGAAAGATGAGCATGATGATCCAGCCGATCACCGGAATGAACCACAACAATTGCCACCAACCGCTGCGGTCAGTGTCGTGCAGCCGGCGCGCGGCAACCGCCAACGAAGGCAGCAGGGTAACGAGCGAGAACAGCCCGGATGCCGGGCGACTGACCGCGCTGATCGCGATGCTCACCAGAAACACGAACAGCGCATACCACCAATACTCCGGCCGCTTCGCGCGCCCACTGAAGTCGACGTACTTGTTGAAACAAGTTTTGATCGCGTCGGTGAATCCCATGATCGCTCCCTTGTAATTATGATGAAGGACCGGTTCCGTGGACGCGAAAATCATATCACGCGAACTTCAGCCCGCAAGCGCCGGCGCGGGACCCGGCGGCGGTTGCCGCAATATCCATCCATTGCCATCCGGATCCGAGAACATGGAATACCGCCCCCAGGGTTCTTGCTTGATATCGGTGAGCCGCAGGCCGCGCGCCGACAATGCGGTGTGATCGCGATCGATGTCGGTGACGTTGAGCATCACTCCCTGCAGGCCGCCCGGGCGCATCGCGTCGAACCAAGCGACCAGCGCGATCGTCGTGGCGCAGCCTTTTGGAGCCAGTTGTATCCACTTCTGATTCGGGCCCATCGGCTCTTCGCGAATCAGGTCGAAGCCGAGGATCTCCTGATAGAAGCGCTTTGCGCGATCTTGGTCGGCCACGGGCACGGAGATGATTTCAAACGACACGATGGGCATGAGATGCTCCTTGCGCCGGATACCGCTCGATCTGCAACGATACTCTTCATTCGATTTCGGCGCGATGCTCCTTGAGTTGCTCGAACGAGCGCATGCGCCACAACTGGGGAAACAAAAACCGCGCCCACGTCGCACCGACGATCAGCGTCAGAACGCCGCCGGCTACGATGGCCGGCACGAGGCCGATCCAGGCTGCCGTGATCCCCGACTCGAACTCGCCGAGCTCGTTCGAAGCTCCGATGAAGACGGCGTTCACCGCGCTGACGCGCCCGCGAATGCGGTCCGGTGTCTCGAGTTGCACGAGCATCGTGCGAATGAACACACTGACCATATCGCCCGCTCCCAGCACGGCGAGCGCGATCAGCGCGACCCAATACCGATCGGTGGTGCCGAATACCACGGTCGCGACACCGAATGCCGCAACCCCCAAGAACATCGTGACGCCGATTCTTCGTTCGATCGGCCGAAACGCGAGCAGCACCGCCGTGAGTGCGGCGCCGACGCCGGGCGCCGTGCGCAGGTAGCCGAAGACCTCGGGCCCGGCATGCAGCACGTCACGCGTAAACGCGGGCAGCAGTGCAGTCGCGCCGCCGAACAACACGGCGAACAGATCCAAGGTGATTGCGCCCAGCACGGTCTTGCGCCGCCAGACGAAGCGCAAGCCCTCGAGCAAGCTCGACCACGACGGCGCCTCCGTTCGCGGTGCGACGCGACGCGCACCGATGCCGGCGAGCATCGCGACCGCAACGACGAGCATGCCCGCGGCGACCGCGTAGACCAGTCCCGCGCCGCCCCGCAAGCCGAGCGGCGGGCCGGCGACCGCATAGAGTATGCCGCCGACGCTGGGTCCTGCGATCGTCGCGACCTGGAACATCGATGAGTTCAACGCTATCGCGTTTTGCAACGCCTCGGCCGGGATCAGATTCGGCATCATAGACTGCGTGGTCGGCATCTGGAATGCGCGCGCCATACCTAAGCAGGCGAGCACGATGAATATCGGCCAGATACGAGTGAGCCCTCCGACCGAAAAGCCCAGCAGCATGCCCGCGCAGGTAAATTGCACGAGCCCGCAAAGTATCAGGATGACGCGTCGATCGAAGCGATCGGCCGCATGGCCCGCAAATAAGACCAGGCACAAGAACGGCAGAAACTGCGAGAGTCCGATGAGTCCGAGATCTAGCAGTCGGCCGGTCATTTGATACACCTGCCAACCGACTGCGATCACGAGCATTTGCGCGGCGATCGCGGTGAAGAATCGCGCGCCGAGATAGAGCGTGAAATCGCGGTGGCGCAGAACCGCGAATCCGCTGCTGCGGTTCGTAGAGCTCAAGACTTCACGATGCCCCGGCGGTGCCGTCAATTCTCCGATTTGAATCGCAGCCATGCGCGCGAGAAGCTGCGGATTTCATCGGCACTGTAGACTCTCGCGAGCTCGAACTGCTGGCGGACCTCGGCTGGTGGATAGACCGCCTGATTGCCGCGGACCGCCGCCGGCAGCAGCGGCAGCGCGGCCGCGTTGCCCGATGCGAATCCGATGAACTGCGTGACCGCCGCCGAGATCTCCGGCCGCATCACGAAATTGATGAACGCATGTGCGCCTGCCGCATTCGGCGAATCGGCGGGTATCACGAGGCTGTCGATGTAGAGCGGCACGATTTCACGCGCGAATGCATATTCGACGTCGACCTTGGTATTGCCCTCCTTGGCCATCCGGCGGGCGATCATTGCATCCCCGGAATAGCCGATCGCAAGACACATTTCGCCGTCCGCGAGCTGCTCGTAATAGCCCGAGGATGCGATGCGTCGAATATAGGGTTTGATTTCGTGCAGTTTCGCCATGACCGCATCGAGCTTCGCGGGCTCGGCCGAGAGCAGTCCCTGCCCGAGGTAGCGCGCCACCATCGGCAAGATGTCGCCCCAGGAATCGAGGATGCTGATCCCGCAACTCGCGAACTTTGAGGCGACGCTGCGCTTGAACACCATGTCGAGGCTGTTGATCGGCGCGTTCGGCATCGTTGCCTCGATCTTCGCGGCGTTATAAATGATGCCCACCGTGCCCCACATCCAGGGCACCGCGTATTTATTGCCCGGATCGACCGCTTGCAGGCGCTTGAGGATCTCCGGATCCGCATTGCGCGCGTTCGGGATACTCGCCGGATCGAGCGCTTTCCAGAATCCCTTTGGAATTTCGCGGCCGAGTTCGGGAGCCGCATTCATCGTGACGATGTCGAAATCCGAATGCCCCACCGAGAGCTTCGTTTCCGCCGTCTCCGGCGAATCGAGCACCGAGTAGTTGATGTGAATTCCAGTCTCGCTCTGAAACTGATTGGTCAAGGACTGCGGAAAGTAATCGGACCAGGCATAGACGTTGAGTGTGTGCGCACGATCCGCGCCGCTCGCGCCGCTCGCGCCGAGCGCGAGCAGGCAACAACCGAGGCCCAATAGCCCTGCGCGCATCGACAAGTTGCGCGAAAGCCAAGTAATCTGTTTTAAGCCCAAGTCGTCTCCTCGTTCCACAGGTCATCTCACCCCATCATGCAACACTTACCCCCGACGATGAAAGCGGCGCTGCTGCTCGGCCACGGCGGGTTCGAGCAGATCAGCTTGCGGGACAACGTGCCGGTACCGGTTCCGGGCCGCGGCGAGGTGTTGCTACGCGTTGGCGCGGCGGGCGTCAACAATACCGACATCAACACGCGCACGGGGTGGTATTCGCGCATCGTCGCCGAAGGGACAACGGCGAGCGCGGCGGCGACGGGAATCGCCGATGTGCGTTCGTCCGACACCGGCTGGACCGGCGCAGCCTTGCGCTTTCCGCGCATTCAGGGCGCCGACGCCTGCGGTCGCATCGTTGCGGTCGGCAGCGGCGTGAGTGCAGATCGGCTTGGCGAGCGCGTGCTCGTCGAACCGGTATTTCAATCGCCTGCGGCCGCGGATCGCTATCGGGCGACCTATTTCGGGTCCGAATGCGACGGTGCGTTTGCACAATTCGCCTGTGTGCCGTCGGCGCATGCGCTGAAAATCACAAGCGATCTCACGGACGCCGAGTTGGCCTCGTTCCCGTGCTCCTACTCGGCCGCCGAAAACATGTTGACACGATTGGAGGTTTGCGCCGACGACACGGTGTTGATCACCGGCGCCTCGGGCGGCGTGGGATCGGCCGCCGTGCAACTGGCGAAGCGCCGCGGCGCTACCGTGATTGCGATCGCGAGTGCATCGAAGGCCGTGGCCGTCGAATCATTGGGCGCGGCGCGCGTGCTCGCGCGCGATGCCGATATCGTCGCGAGCCTCGGCGCCGAATCGGTCGACGCGGTCGTCGATGTGGTCGGCGGCACATCGTTTCCGGCGCTGCTCGAGGTGCTCGTGCGCGGCGGGCGCTACGCCGCCGCGGGCGCGATCGCCGGCCCGATCGTGGCTCTCGACCTGCGCACGCTGTATCTGAAGGACCTCGAGCTCTCGGGCTGCACCGTGCTCGACCCGCAGGTGTTCGGCAATCTCGTCGGTTACATCGAACGGCGCGAGATACGCCCGGTCGTTGCCGCGATCTACCCGCTCAGCGAGATCGTCGCGGCACAGCGGGAATTTCTCGCGAAACAACATACCGGCAAAATCGTTCTGGTGCCGCCGCCCTAAAGGATGCCCGCCTAGAACGGTTCTTGCTGCGTGATGCAGTGGATGCCGCCGCCGCCGCGAAACAGCGTGCTGAGCGCCACCGGCACGATCGCGCGATCCGGGTAGGCGCGGCGCAAGGTCTCGACGACTTGCGCATCCTCGGAGATCCCATAAGCGGGCACGATAACCGCACCGTTGGCAATGTAGAAATTGACGTACGAACGACAATACCCCTCATCGCCGTCGGGCACGACGCTGCGCGGCGCTTCGGCGATCGGCAGCAACTCGAAGCGGCGCCCGTGCGCATCGGTCTCGGTCTCGAGTATGCGGCGGTTTTCCGCGATGATGGGGAAGCGCGGATCATCGGGATCCGCGACAGACTCGACCAGCACGCCTGCAGGCTTGTAGAAAGCGACATAGCCGTCGACGTGCCCGTCGGTGCTGATGTCGGTCGCATCGCCCGCGAGCCAGATGACCTTGTCGACGCCCAACATCGCGCGCAATTCCGCCTCGGCCCGCGACTTGGACCATCCGGGATTTCGATTGGGATTCAGTACGCAAGTCTCGGCCGTAATCAGTGTCCCCTCGCCGTCCGAGACAAAGCCGCCGCCCTCGATCACAAGATCGGATCGGTAGCCCTGCGCACCGGCGATTGCGGCGATGCGGGCGCCGACCGCTGCGTCCAAATCATAGGGCCGGAATTTCTCGCCCCAGGCGTTGAACGTGAACAGCGCGGCGGCGCGCGTCCCGGCCGCGCTGCGCAAGAAGCTCGGCCCCGAGTCGCGCAACCAGGAATCATCGATCGGAACGGCGAGCACGCGCACCGACGGCCCGCAGCGCGAGGCGGCATCGGCCGCGTGCGGCGGATCCGCAATCATCGTGACGGGCTCGAAGCGGGCGATCGCCTGCGCAACGCGCACGTAATCGTCCCGTGCCGCCTCCAAATGCTCTCGCCATAGGGACTCGCGTTTCGGCCAGCCCATCCAACAGCCGGCATGCCTCGCCCATTCGGCCGGCATCGTGAATCCGAGCGGCGGCTTTGCAGTCATAGTGGTGTCCGATAGTCGGGGTCTTGCAATCGCCGCCGCACCGCTCGGCGGCGGCGGCGAAAACGCTCGATTCGCGGCGCGAGACCCAACCATTCAGGCCGCAACAGAAACAGGGGCCCGGACTCCTCGCCGAGCGTTGCGTTGATCATCCCGCGCGCCTCGGCGAGCGAGGCGATGACGTCCGGGCTCACCGCGCGCCATGCACCGACCGCGGCCACCGCTCGATCGATTCCGGTTTGCAGTGCGATTTGGGTTTGCTCGACGGCGCTCTGCCACGCGAGATCCGCATGATCGGCGCGTTCGCTCGGGTCGTCCGGAGGCAGATTTTGCAAGTACGCGTCGACGATGATGCCGGCGACCTGATCTGGGCTCTGCGCGGTTTGCAGCGGCCGTGCGAGGCCGCAGGCGTCGGCCACTTCGAACAACAGGATCTGCAGCGCTGCCGGAACATCGAGACTGCGAATGTCCGCTTGATCGAGCATTTGCGCTGCCGTCGCCGGAGAATTCACGGCCTGCCCGGCGGTGCCCAAAGCCGACCCCGGCGCGCCGGTCGCGCCTGCGCCGATTGGCGCGCGGTCGATCACGGGTGGATTCACCGGATTCATGCCCGACGCTCAAGCACCGAGGAAAATCTTGTAGGCCGCGTTGTCCGATTCATCCGTATAGGGATATTGGAGCTCATTGATGTGTAACAGAAAGTCGGTGCGCGTCTCGGGCGGGATTTGGATCCCGGCCAGCACGCGTCCGTAATCCGAGCCGAGGTTTCGATAGTGAAACAGGCTGATGTTCCAATCGGTGCCGATTGCACGCAAAAATTTCAGCAGTGCACCAGGCCGTTCGGGAAACTCGAATCGGTAGAGCCGCTCATGCTCCAGTCCGCTGCCGTGGCCGCCGACCATGTATCGAACATGCTGCTTGGCGACCTCGTTGTCGGTCATATCGCGTACCGAAAAGCCGCCCGCCGCAATCGACTTGATCAGCGCGTCGCGCTCGGTCTTTCCCTGCGTCAGTGCAAGGCCGACAAAAATCTGCGCGGTTTTTGCGCTCGCGTAGCGGTAATTGAATTCGGTCACGCTGCGCCGCCCGACGATCTCGCAAAATCGCAGGAAAGAGCCGGGTTCCTCGGGTATTTCTATCGAAAACAGCGCTTCGCGCTGGGCGCCGATGTCGGCGCGCTCGGCGATGTAGCGCAGGCGGTCGAAATTCATATTGGCGCCGCCGTTGATCGCGATGAAGCGGCGCTGCGTACAGGCTTCGCGCGCCACGTATTTCTTGATGCCGGCGACCGCAAGCGCTCCGGAGGGCTCCGCGATTGATCGGGTGTCCTCGAAGATGTCCTGGATCGCAGCACAGATTTGGTCGCTCGTAACCAGCAGAATCTCATCCACATACTGGCGCGCGAGCCGGAACGTCTCCTCGCCGACGCGCCGCACCGCGACGCCGTCGGCGAAGGTGCCGACACGCTCGAGCGTGACGCGCTTGCCGGCCCGCAACGACTCATACATGCCCGCAGACTCCTCGGGCTCGACGCCGATGATTTTGATCCGCGGGTACAGTGCCTTGGTGTAGGCCGCAATTCCGGCGATCAAACCGCCGCCGCCGATCGGCACGAAGATCGCATCGATCTCGTCGCCATGCTGTTGACGCAGGAGTTCCATGGCGACGGTGCCTTGGCCCGCAATGACGTCGGGATCGTCGAATGGGTGCACAAATACGAGTCCGCGCGCGCGTGCAAGTTCGACTGCGTGCTCGTAGGCTTGGTCGAAGTCGTCGCCATGCAGCACGATTTCACCACCCAGCGCGGCAACCGCCTGGACCTTGATGTCCGGCGTCGTGACCGGCATCACGATGACCGCGGGAATACCGCGCGTGCGCGCGCCGAGTGCGACGCCCTGCGCATGATTGCCCGCCGAGGCGCAAATGACGCCGCGCTGCGCCGCGATCTGCGAGAGCTGCGCGATTTTGTTGTAGGCGCCACGAATCTTGAACGAAAACACGGGTTGCAGGTCTTCACGCTTGAAGAACACGCGATTATCCAATCGACGCGACAGCCGGGAGGCGGCCTCGAGCGGCGTTTCGATGGCCACGTCGTAGACTTTGGCTTTGAGAATGCGTTCAACGTAGTTTTCTTGCATGGCGGGTCGCTGGTCAAAAGGACCCCTACATTAGCCGATGCAGCAGCGCGAGTGTATTCCGGCGCCAGACTGTGAGACGCTCCACAGCCTGCGATTAGGCGCCGCTCAGGCCCGGCGCGGATTGGGTAACATACCGGTATGCGCACATTGAAGCCTTGGATTTACGGTCTTCTGCTGGCCGCGCCGGCGGCGCTCGCGCAGGCGGCGTTCGCGTTATCCGGCGGCACGATCGCAACCGACAACGTCAAGGCGCGCCTGGTCAGCGAGGTGCGCAGCGTCGCGCCGGGCCAGACCTTCTTCGTGGCGCTCGAACTGGACATTCGCGAGGGCTGGCATACCTACTGGCGCAACCCGGGGGACTCCGGGCAGGCGACCAAACTCGTCTGGACGCTGCCGCCGGGCTTTGCGGCCGGAGAAATCCAGTGGACGACGCCGCACCGCTTCGAGCTTCCCCCGCTGGTCAATTACGGTTATGCCAAGCATGCGGTGCATCTCGTGCAAATCACTGCACCATCGGATATCGCGTCGGGCGGCCATGCGGACCTGCACGCAAAAGCCAGCTGGCTGGTCTGCTCGGATGTTTGCATCCCCGAGAGCGCTGATCTGTCCTTGAGCTTGCCGACGAGCCCGCAGGCGGGCGCGATCGATACCGCATCCGCGGGCCTTTTTACTGCGGCGCGCGCCGAATTGCCGATCGCGGCGCCGGCATCGACGGCGCGCGTCGAGAACGGCTTGCTGATCATCGCGCTCGGAGCCGATTGGGGCGCGACGCTCGCGCAGATCAAGGACTTGAGCTTCTTCCCCTACGACGACGGCGCGATCGAATACGGCGCTCAGCAGACCTTGACGCGCAAACCGAACGAATTGGACCTCGCGATCAAGCTCGGCTACCAGCTGCCCGCGGGACCGATTCGCGGCCTGCTGCTCGCGACCGAACAGAGCGGCAGCGAGGCGATTGCGGTCCCGTTGCAGATCGCAGCAGCGCTGCCCGCGGGAGCGGCTGCGGCAGCGGCAGCAGCAGCCGGTCCTGAATTCACGCGCGTGCCGATTGGCGCCGCCGCGAGCAGTGCCGCCGGCACATCGGGGCCGGCCGCGGGCCCCGGATTCGGCTTGTTGCTGCTGTTCGCGGTACTCGGCGGATTGGTTCTCAATCTCATGCCCTGCGTGTTCCCGGTGTTGTCCATCAAGGCGCTAGGTCTCGTCGAGCAGGCCAAGAAGCACCCGGCCGCCGTGCGCACCAAGGGATTGGTATTCGCGGCGGGCGTCATCAGTTCGATGCTGGCACTCGCCGCAGTTCTACTGGCCTTGCGTGCGGGCGGTGAGCAAATCGGCTGGGGCTTCCAATTGCAGTCGCCGCTGTTCGTGACCTTGATGGCCTATCTGTTGTTCGGAGTCGGTTTGAATCTCTCCGGGGTTTTCGAAGTCGGCGGCGGGTTGGCCGGCATCGGCGACAGCCTGACCCAGGGCGACACCTACCACGCTTCGTTCTTCACCGGCGTGTTGACGACCTTGGTCGCAACGCCATGCACGGCGCCGTTCATGGCCGCCGCCGTGGGCGCGGCACTTACGCAATCGCCGATCGTCGCGCTCTGCATCTTCACGGCGCTAGGTTTTGGTCTGTCGTTGCCATACCTCTCGTTGTCGTTCGCGCCCTGGCTGCGCCGCGCGCTGCCGAAGCCCGGTGCCTGGATGGATACCCTCAAACAGGTGTTCGCGTTCCCGATGTATGGATCGGCGGCCTGGCTGATCTGGGTATTAGCGCAGCAGCAGACTGCGGTGCTCGGCCTCGGCGCTGCGCTCGCGGGATCGATCTTGATCGGATTGGCCGCCTGGGCCTATCAAAAATCCAAGAGCAGCGGCAGCATTGGCCGCGTCGCTGCGCTCGCGACGGCAATGATCGCACTGATCATCGCGGTTCTGCTGCCGGTGCAGCTCGCGCGCGCACCGCTGATCGGCGCAGCCGCGGCCGCCGCAACATCGCAGCCGGGCGCTGCGCTCGACTCGGAAGGGTGGCAGGCCTACGACGCGGCGCGCGTCGAGGCGCTCAAAGCCGCGGGCAAGCCCTTGCTCGTCAACTTTACCGCGAGCTGGTGCCTGACTTGTCTCGTCAACGAACGCAATGCATTCGGCGACAGCGAGGTCCAGGCGGTTTTCCACGACAAGGGTGTGACCTTGATGAAGGGCGACTGGACCAACCGCGATCCCGCGATCACCAAGGCGCTGTCCGAATTCGGACGCGCCGGCGTGCCTCTGTACTTGGTCTACAACGGCAAGCCCGGCAGTCCCGAGCCGCAGGTGCTGCCGCAATTGCTATCGGCCAGCGTGGTGCGCGCTGCATTCGCGGCCCTTCCAAATCGAGCGTTGCAGTAAGCGCATGGCGTCCGCTCCCACCGTGCCGAGCAAACCGACGACGATCGTTCCCGTGATCGATTTTCGCCGCCACAGTATGGTGCTCGAGTGGCATACGCTCGGCGGGACCTGGGCCGCCTACGACATTCCGCCCGCGCTCGTGAACGGCATTGCCTTGATCCGCCCGTCGCTGCCGAACGTCTGTTTGTTCGCGCAGGGCGGCCACTTGCAGCTGCAAATCGGCCCGAATCAATACGCGTTGTCCGAGGCATCGACACACATTCGTTGCACGCGTGGCGTTGCAAGCTTTGGATTGCGGCGACGCTTCACGGTCGAGTCGAGCAGCCGGGGTGTGCTTTATACCTACGCGTACTGGACCGCGAGGGGACAGGATTTCTTTCGCTGGCTGGCGGCGAAGGCTTCCGACCCGGCCTGGCGCGCTACGAGCGGACGACAGTGGTCGGAGGGTGTCGCGTCGGCCTCTCTTCGTGCCGGCTAGACAGCAAGCCGGCGAGTTCGCGGGGCGATAGATAACGCCATTGGCCCGGCTTCAACTCCCCCAAATGAATATTGATGATGCGCACGCGCTGCAAGCGCTGGGCTCTAAAGCCCAGTGCCGAGCACATGCGGCGAATCTGGCGATTGAGTCCCTGTGTGAGCACGATGCGAAACGATTCGCGGTCGACCCGAGCCACTCGCGCCGGCTTGGTCATCTCACCCATGATCCGCACGCCGCTTGCCATGAGCGCCAATGAAAAGTCGGTGATCGGTCGATCGACCGTCACGATGTACTCCTTCTCGTGATTGTTCTCCGAGCGCAATATCTCATTGACGATGTCGCCGTTGTTCGTCAGCAAGATCAGGCCTTCCGAATCCTTGTCCAATCGTCCGATCGCGAAGATCCGTTCCTGGTGCCCGATCAGATCGATGATATTGCCTTCGACGTGGGCTTCGCTCGTGCAGGTGATGCCGACGGGCTTGTTGAGCGCGATGTAAATCTGCTCCTTCTTGGATCCGACGAGTTCGCCGTCGACGCGCACCTCGTCGCCCTCACCGACCTTGGTGCCGAGCACTGCGGGCACGCCGTTGCAAGTCACGCGGCCCGCCTCGATCCATTGATCGGCTTGCCGGCGCGAACAGACGCCGGTCTCGCTGATGTATTTATTGAGTCTCATCGCCTGTTCAAAAAATCTGCGAACTGCTTCGCCAGCGTGTGGGGCGCCGCGTCGAAAAGGTCCTCGGCATAGTCGGTGCCGCTGACGAGTTGTACCGTCGACGGCATGCCCAGTCGCTGCGCATCGATGCCGGATGACTGCCGGCCGATCGTCATCACGAGGCAGGGTTGCGCGACCCGCGGCAAATGCTCATCGGCCGTCACGGCGACGAGGACCAAGCGGCGCACGAGTTCCGGCTTTGCGCGCGCAAGCTCGGCCGCAACCGCGCAGCCACTGCGAAAACCCAGCAGGTCGATTTGCTTGAGGCGCAAATCGCTCGCCAAATCGGCGACCGCGCCCGCCAGGTCCGACAGCGCGCCTGCCCCGATCGGGGGCGGATCGGATTCGCCGCAGCCGGGCAGATCCGGCGCATAGACCGAACGTGCGTCGGCGATCAACGGTAGGAAGCGATTGAAGGTTCGACTCGAAGAGTCGATCGGGTGCAGGCAGAACAGTGTCACGTGCTCGTCAAAGCCGCCGGTCGTCGGAAATGCCGTGCGGACATGCAGTTGCCCGAACCGGCAATCGAAATAGGCGCGGCGCGTGCGCACCGTCGAGTCGGCCGGCACCTTCGGCTTTACATTTTTGGGCATGTCATACCCTCTTGTTGTTAACATACCACACAATATTTTGCATTTCTTTGCAATTAAGCTGGCTTATGGGATTGCTCGACGCTAGAGTGTTGCACCGGCGCAATACGAGATTCTTGGGAAGTAAAGCAGACCGATCCATTGCTAAAGCGCGAAAAACAGCGCAGCAAAAAAAAGGCATGGGGAAATTAAAGCCGGGCAATGCCCGGCTTTTTCATTCCGGCTCACGGCACGCGGTCCCAAACTCGAGACATCGAAAACCCGGTCATGCGACCCGATTTGATCAGCACGAGCTGGACCAAACGCTGACCATCGCTCGATAGCTGATAATGCTCCTCGAACTTGGGACGATCGTCGTCGGGATCGACCATCACGATGAGGCTCGAGCCGGACCAACCGCAGATCTGCTTTGAACCGTGGCCGGGCCTCTTCTTGGCGGCCCCTCCTGGCTGATAGACGCGATTGTCCCCGTCGGAGGTGAAAGCCGCGACACCCGAGAGCTGCTTGATCTCCAAGTCCTTGCCGGGCCAGTTCAGCACCTCGCTGACCGCGGATACCGGCAAGGGCGCGGCATTCGGCAGACCCGCCGAATCGGGTGTTGCGCCGGATTGGCCGGACCCGCCCTGACCGCCGCCACGCCCGCGGCGGCCGCTACGCTGTCCACCATTGTCGTTTGTGCCGTTGCCGGGCCCTGCGGCCAAGGCCTGGCCGAGGCGCTGCGGATCGTCGCTATCCGCGATGTTGAGGCGCCATTTACCGCTCAAATCCACGCCGGCGGGCGGCAATTCGGCCAGTTGTTCGCCGGCGCAGCCCGCAATCAATACCGCAACCAGAATGAGGACAGCGCGCATCTAGGACCCCGCAATCGCATAAACCGGCTGCCAGTTTATATGGGTCCTTCGCTGCAGCGAGAAATTCTAGCCGGCTGACCGGCGCCTATTGGCAACGGCTCGGCCGTCGGCGGGGCCCGAAATCCACACACGGCCTTCGAATGGCTGAAAGCACACCCGCACCGGATCGAGCCGGCGCACGGTCTGGGTGCCGCACGGAATCTTGCCGTCGGCCAGATCCGCCTTGATCAAATCGACGAGCGAGGCGCTCGGCTCGCCGGACCCGTTCGGCGGCAGCGCGTGCGCAAGGATGCGGGCCTGGACCTCATCCATGCGCGCTGAATTGCCCAGTACCGCGCGTTTGAATCGGTCCAGCACGACGAGCACGCAGCTCAAGGTATTGTCGGTAACGTCGCTCGGGCGACCGGTTGCGCCGATGAATCGCAAATGCAGCAGGCCGCCGATGCCCCGACCCTCATCGTGCAAGCACAGCGCCAGCGCGCCG
>Ga0181531_10000384_pt1 | contig 30007 bp, 28 predicted proteins | sample PEATcosm2014_Bin_38_FD_119743 | JGI IMG/M metagenome (GOLD analysis project Ga0181531, IMG submission 119743) | Peatland microbial communities from MTU Mesocosm Facility, Houghton, MI, USA - PEATcosm2014_Bin11_10_metaG | ecosystem: Environmental > Terrestrial > Soil > Wetlands > Peat | place...
GAGGTCCGCCGCACTCCGGCGAGTATCCCCCCGATTCGAAATGCACGATCACGGGTTGCGGTTGCCAATCATAGGTGTGACTGTCGAGATTGATGAACAAGTCGATGCGCAACGAGGGATTCTCTCCCGAGTGATTGGGGTCGTCTTTCTGGAAGGCGCATGGACCGGTCGGTGCGGGACCCGAAGAGCGTGCGCTCGCCACCGAAGTTCCGGTGAATATGTATTGCATTTTGCCGGCTCGTCCGAACGATCGATTGAACGGAATCTTCGACTCGCCCGAGACTTCCTGGCGCACCCCGTTTTTGAATTCCACGATCGCGTGATAGTGGCCCGCAAAGGAGTGAATCGCGCCCCAATCGACGGACTGAGCGGCCGGCAGCGACGATGCACTGAGCACGGCGCAGCCGGCGGCGGCAAGTGTTGCAACATAAACTGTTCTGCCCACAGTACCTCCTCGCGTACGCACAATCATTTTTTGACGAGTTCCACGCGTCGATTCTTGGCCCGCCCCAGGTCGGTGGCATTGTCGGCGATCGGCTGGTCGGGTCCGAAGCCGCCGGAACTCAATCGGCCCGGTGCGATTTGTGCCTCCACCAATGCGGCCACGACCGCGGCCGCGCGCGATCTCGAGAGCTTCACATTGTAGTCGTGCAGGCCGATGCTGTCGGTGTGCCCATTGACGGTCAACGCCAGATGCGGATCGTCGCTCAACAGCTTGATGACCTGTGCGATGACCGGCTTCGCGTCGGGCCTGATCGTCGACTTGTCGAAATCGAAATTGATGTAGAGAATCGCGCGACCTCGCGTGTCGAGCTCGGATTTGATCGAGGCGGCCGTAGGTTCTGCAATATCGCCGTATGAGCCGGCCAAACCGATCACGGCCCACATCGTCGGCGCGAACTCGGAGGGGCGCCTCGATCGGCTGTTGGCGGACGGCCAAGTGCCCGGCGGTTCCTGCATTTTCAATAGATAGCGCACGCCCGCGGTGAATTCAGGTGAAACGACGCTGACGCCTGCGAGTTTCAGCGCGTAGAGCACTTCACCGGTCGCAAGCGCATTTGCGCCCGGCTGATCTTTGCTTTCCTTCCAACCGCCGCCCGGCGCCTGCTGCAACACCAGCGCGCGCACCAATTGTGGGATCAGCCGGCGCTGCTCGGCAGTTCCGAACTGCGACAGCGCGATGATTTGAAATACTTCGTCCTGCGTCGTGTCGGTCGCGGCCTGCGCCAGATAGGCGACCGCATCGTCGGCCGCCTTCGCATAGCGCGGGTCCTTGGAAATCCGGTGGGCCGCATTGAATGCCGTAGCGGCGTTGGCCGTCGGCATCAGTGAGCCCTGCGAAATCGGCGGCTCATCCCAATCCCCCTCGACGGCGCCCGACGGCTGTTGGCGAGCCACCAGCCAGTTCGTCGCCTTGAGCAGCCCGGGATCTTGGCTTTGTCCCGTCGACTCATCGAAATAGACGAGTCCCAATGCCATGAATTGCGTCGGACTCACGCTGGCATCGTCGAAGTCCACGGTGCCGTCATCGCGTTGGTGTGCGCGCGTGAATTTAGCGACCTCGCGCATGAAGGCATCGCTGACGACGTAGGCGTTGGCCTTCGCGACCGCAAGCCCCATGAGCGTCTGCCCCTGGACGTGGCAGCCGAAGCAGGTGTGGTTGGCCTGCCAATCGATGGTGGCGGGCTCGAGCCAATCGATGCCCTTCTGGGCGGCAAAGCGCACGCTGCCATTCCAGCGCTTGATCTCGGGATGCCGTTCGATCAGGGAAACATAGCCTTTCGCGGCGCCTTCGATGACCGCGATTTCGCCGATCTGGGGCGGCACGAATTCGGTGCCGGAGAGCAGCCGGATTTTGAGATAGCGAGCCGGTACCGGCGCAAACGAAATCGCCTGGACGGCCGAGCGTTCGTCGAGAGTTGCTCTCGCGATCGGCGAGAAATCGTCGGCGGGGCTGCTCATCGACACTGCGATCTCGATGTCCTTGGGTCGGGATGCGACATCGGCCGGGAAACTGAACACAACCGCCGAGACCAACGCGGACTCGTGCTCGTAGAACGAAAGCACGATCTCCTGCGGAAACTGGCCATCGACCTCCGGCTTCCAGGTGGGTTCGGTCAACCCGTCGATCAACAATCGACCGCCATGCCCCGGGCCCACGGAACCGGTCACGCTTTCGATCTCGCCACCCTGATCGAGCGCCGCGATGTTCGCTCCCACGGGTGCAATCGTCGAAGGTGTGAGTTCCGGGAGTTCCGCCGCCGGCGCACGCGCGCAAAACATCGGGGCCGCCGCGGCGAGAGCGAGCGGCGCCAAGTACCTCCGGCGCAGGCTAGCGGCCATTCGAATTTTCGGCCACGTCAGGCAATGGTTTCTTGGCATCCGTCTGAAAGCCGCGATAGCGGATTGCGAAATGCGCAGACGCGGCCGGCACCTGATAGACGACGTCGAACCTCGCTTGCGCATGCGCGGGAATCACGCTGTTCTCTTTGAGTGCATGCGGCAAAGCCTCGAGCGTGTCGGTATCGACCGATATCGTGCGATCTGCATCGAGCAGCAACAATTGTTCGGCGGTCTGGAATTCGATTCCCTGGTCGAGCTTCGATGAGAACAGCACGCTCACGACGAGGTATGCGTTGCCCGCGGCGGCGTGGTTGCGTCCAATCGTGCTCTCGCGGCGCAAGCTGAGGACGCTCAAATTCAAAGTCTCGGGATCCTCGAACGTGAGCAGCGGCTTGCCGCCGTGAGCCGGGGCACCGGTATTCGGCAGGCCGATTTCCATCGGTGCATAGCCGGGCAGATCGATCGCAAGCTCGAGCGCGGAGTGCGATGCCGGGACCGCAAACGCGAGCGCGCCTCGCGCGGGTGCGTTCGGCACGAGCTGAGTTTCCGCGGTGAATGCGTCGTCGAGACCATCGACGGCGGCGACCGCATACACATACCCATCGGCATCCCGCAACATGGAATATTGCGTCGGATCGAAGCGCACCAGACTGTCTTTCGACAGTCCGCGCAGGCTCAATTGCACGACCGCGAACCGTTGCCCCGCGGATGCCTTGCTGTCGCCGATCGCGCCGACCTCGTCGACAGCGAGCACCGTCACCTCGATGAGGCCGTTGTTGACAGGCGTCGCGACGACGCGCCGCGCGGGCGGCTTGTGTCCATATAGCTGCGCATGCATGTCGCCTTGATCGGCATCGATGAACAGCAGTTCGAGGCTCGCGATGCCGTGATCGGGAATCTCGAAAACGCACTCGCCGCCGACGAGCTGCACGGAAGGCGGAACGATCAGCGTGCCTAAGGACAAGGGATGCGCGGACGCGGTCGTCGCGTCGCTCAAATTCGATTGTCGGTCTCCGTTGATCACCAGAAACAGGTGATCCGCGACGTCCGGCACGATATATTTCACGCCGCCCGTGTTTTGCCACTCGGTGCTCAGGATCAGAAATACGCGTCCGATGCCTGCTTGCCGCCCGCCGATGTTCGGCGCAACCTGAAATCGCGGGACTGTCAGCGACACGCCGTTATTGGCGGTTCTCGCCGGCAGGGCGCCCTGCCCCGCGACGTAGTTTCCAGTCGTGAGCATCGTCGCCGCGGATGCGCCTTCGGCGCGCAGCGTCGGGGTCAGGGCCGCGAGGGATGATCCGAGCAGCGCCGCCAGTAAGATCGGCCTGACCGCCGCGTCAACCATCGCCCCCACATGCGGCATTGCTCGCCGCCTCCGTCGCATCCTTCGCGTCGTCCGTAAGATCATCCGCCATTGCCTCGTCGAGCATCTTCTCGACGTCCTTTATTTCCTCCGCATCTTCCATCAGCAACGCGATCGTCGTCACGTCCTTCGCCTCGTTTTTCAGCAGTTCGGTCAGTGCCTCACAACAGGCGCCTCGCAGGCAGTCCGCGGTCGATGCGCCGGATCCGCTCGCGAGTACATCGTCGACGCCTCCCATGTAGCAGCGCATCACATTGCCCATCATATCGCCCGCGATTTGAGCTGCATCCGTGATTCTGTCTTGCAGGCCCGTGTACTCGGTCAGCTCTTGCGCACCTCCGAGTTCCATCTTGCCGATCGCGTAGCCGGTAGCCCGATCGATGCTCCACCATCCGTAGGTGTGCGTGCCGTTGAGTTCAATCAAGCGTTGGGGCGCGAGGATCGTGCGGCCGTCGGCAAGCTCGCCGGCGAGCACGGCGTTGATCGGAGCGGGAACCGAAAGGGACGCGAGCGCTGCGCTTTGATCCGGAGCAATCGCATCGAGCGAGACCTTTTCGGAGCTTGCCGCCGCGATCAGGCGCAGCGTGTTGAAGGCTTTTGCGCGCCTCAAGGTAAAGCGTAATTCAAGTGAGGTATCCGCAGCTCCCCAGCGCATTGCGACTCGTGTCTGCAGTTCCGGGTGTCCCACGAGTCCAAACGGGGAATTCATGATGTCGATGCCTTCGCGATAACTCGCCCGTGCGGCAGCATTGGCCCAGTCGCCGACGACGAATCCACGGCGCAAGAACACCAGGCGCGGGCGCTCATAATAGGCCCGCGCCTGCGGTGCGAATTGTCTCTGGATCTCGTGCTCTGCGTTTGCGCTCGAAGAGAAAAAGGTCAGCAACTCAGGCGCGAGCATCGGTCCCGGGAGCTGAGACGAGTCGAGCTTTCCGCGGGCATCGGCGCTCGCGATCAATTGATTCTGCAAGTCGATATCCGATCCGATCCACGCCAGCGTCGCCTTTGCGAGATACAGCGGATGCACGGGCCCGACTCCTATGGCTCCATCCCAGACTTGAGAAATCAGCTTGCCCGCGACGAGGTCGCCGGCCATTGCGGGATCGATTTGCGGCTTCGCACCGGGCGCGAGCCGATCGAGGATGATTCGACGTGAGCGCGACGGCTCGAGCTGGGGGCCGCGGGTCTCGACCTCGACGTAAAGCCGCGCCAACACGGCCGCCGGCGACTTCGGAGCCGCGTCTGCGCCGCCATTCTCGCTCGCGCCGCCGCCGAGCACGCCGGCCATACCGCCGAACAGGCTGGTGTTTCCCCGCACAGGGCTCGATGGTTTCCCCCCCGGAGAAACCCGAAGTTGGAAGTCCGTGCGGGCCGCCGTATCGCCGCCGACTGATAGCGTCGCCCGATAATCGTTGGCAGCGCCCTTCGCCGCACCGGGCAGAATCGCGATGCGGATGTTCTGGCCCCAAAGATCGATCGCGTTGAAATCGCCCTCGAACAATCGTTGGGACGTGATCTCGCCGTCTCGCAGATAATCGGCAACCAGCCGCAGATTCATGATCTGCAGCCGCTGGCTGTCGAGTGCGTTGAGGTTGAACGTCTCGGCGACGCTCGTGTACTTGCGGCCGAGCTCGGCCGCTGCAAAGCTTGGATCGAGATCCAGCGTCTTCGCATCAATGGTCGCACGCACCCAATAATGATCCTGCAGTGACTTCAACTGCGCGGCCGATTTATCGGAGCCGACTTGGAGCTTCGCGGCTTTCAGTGATGAATCGAGCAGTGCGTAGCTCTGTTCGATCGCATCGCCGAAACGCTTGGCGTCGGCGGAAGTCAACGCCGTGATTTTCACCGCGGCGGGCGACTTCTGAGCCGCAGGTGTACGCGCCGGGCCGGCCTCCGCCACCGCACGACCGATCAATTCCGCGGCGTCCGGACGCTCGGTGATCTGCTGCAGCAAACTCTGGGCCTGCGCACTGGTCAATTGGCCATGCGCGATTTGCACATCGACGCCCTGCATCGACAGCAGCGTCCCCAGCAGCAGCGCGCGATCGAGATCGTTGCCGCCGCGCGTGATCAGCGTCGCCGCGGCACCTTTCATCGCACCGGGATAGGGCTCGAGCGCGACCTGGTCGCGGACAAATTCAAACACCGATTTTGGGTTCGGCAGCACATCGGCGAGAGCGGCCATATCGGCTTGCGCCGCAGGCGTCGCGGCGACATAGCCTTCGATGATCGATTTCCATTTCTGGGCCGCTTGCAGATGCCGCTGCAACAGCGCTTTTTTGGCCTCCTCCGACTTCGGCGGAGCGCCCGGCGCCGCGGCAATCGCCGGCATTGCGAGCGCGAAGCACGCAAGCAGCGAGACCAGAGACGGCAAGCGCGGATGTGTCATGGCGCATTCCCTGCGTTGATCCATTGAAGGACCTTCGATCCAGCACTTGCACCATACAACCCAGTCCCAACAGCGTCAATTTGCCGGTCGCATCGACGATGCGGTTCGTGGGTGTAGACTCGGCAACCACCGTAAAGGGATTTTGGAGAGGCGGCGTGAATCGTCTCGGATCGTGGCTGTTGACGACGGCGATGGCCGTGCAGCAATACTCATGCCACTACTCCAGCAAGCACAGTTTCGCGGGTAGCGTCGGTAACGCGGCGCCCGACGGCGATGGTTCGCATATGCATCCGGTCGGCCTGATCATCGTCGCATTCGGGCTGCTGCTGCTCTACGGCGCCTATCAAAATTACCGCAAGCTGCGTGCGCTCGAGAAATTGCCGATCATGCCGATCGGCGAAGTCGCACCGGGCAACGTGCACATCACCGGCAAGGCCGTAGGCGCACCGGTACTGACCAGCCCGTTGACGCGCCGACCCTGTTTCTATTACCGAGTTCTCGTCGAATCATGGGCGCAGAGCGGCGATCGAAGTCAAAACTGGTCGATGTGCATGCGCCACATCGACCACACCAATTTTTACCTGCAGGACGGGACCGGCTCGGTGGCGGTCGATCTGCAGGGGGCGCAGCTCGATTTGACCCAGGTCTTTCAGCGAGCGATCGAACCCGGGGGCGAGCCTGCATCGATCGGCGGCACCGGGCCCTCGGGCAACGATCTGCGCGACTATCTCGCGCTCACGAATGCAAAGATCCATGCGGATCTCGCCGAACGCCAGGAATCCGTGATTCGCGCCTTGGCGCAAGCCGAGGGCAGCGTGAGCCTGCTGCCGGCGAGCTTCTCGCCGCGCGACAGTGGACTGCGGCTACGATTCACGGAAACCTGCCTTCTTGTAGATCAGGAGTGCAACGTGCTCGGAATCTGTCTCGACAACCCGAGTCCGCGCGACGGGCATGATCGCAGGCTGATTGCGCGTGGGCAGAAGCAAGACATTTTTTCGATTTCCTGCAACGCCGAGGCGGCGCTCGAGCAGCAGATCAAGCGCGGCTTCTATGTCACGCTCGCGGTCGGCATCGCACTAACCGCGCTGGGCATCTGCGTCACGACAATGGGCGAAATTTCGCGGTAAAGTGGCGCATCGCAGCCGGCTGCCAGACGATCTCGTAACCGCGCAGTGCGTCCTTGTTGGCAACCAGGTCTTCAAAAACCTCGATGAGGTAATCGGCATGGCTTTGCGTGTAGACGCGACGCGGAAATGCGAGCCGCACGAGGTCCATGCCCGCCGCCGCTTCACTCCCATCGGGTTTGCGGCCGAACATCACGGTGCCGATCTCGCACGATCGGATCCCGCCCTCGACATATAGCGCGACCGCCAGCGCTTGCCCCGGGTACTGCAACGGCGGGATATGCGCAAGCATGCGCCGTGCATCGACGAACACCGCGTGTCCTCCAGTGGGTTTGACGATCGGCACGCCGAGCGCGGTCAGTCGCTCGCCGATGTATGCGCAGGTTCTGAGGCGATAGCGCAAATAGTTTTCGTCGATGATCTCGCGCAGTCCCTGAGCAATCGCATCGAGGTCCCGCCCGGCGAGGCCGCCGTACGTCGGGAACCCCTCGGTTAGGATCAGACGGCTGCGCGCGGCGAGTGCGAGCGTCTCGTCGTTCAACGCGAGCCAGCCCCCGATGTTGGCGAATGCATCTTTTTTGGCCGACATCGTCATGCCGTCGGCATCGGCAAACATATCGCGAACGATATCCTTGACCGCACGGTCGCTCTGACCCGCCTCGCGCTGTTTGATGAAATAGGCGTTCTCGGCAAACCGGCAGCCGTCGATGATGAATGGGCGGCCGTGGCGGCGCGCGATCGATGCCACCGCGCGAATATTCGCGAGACTCACGGGTTGCCCGCCGCCTGCGTTGTTCGTGACCGTGAGCATCACGCAAGGCACCGCATCCCCGTGTAGCGCGAGAAACGCGTCTAGCCGCGCGAGATCCATGTTGCCCTTGAAGGGGTGCAGGCTCTCCGGGTCAAGGCCCTCTGCGATCACCAGATCGTATGCCTCGGCGCCGGTGGCTTCGATATTGCCGCGAGTCGTGTCGAAGTGGCTGTTCGACGGCACCTTGCGGCCTGGGCCGCCGAGCAGCGAAAAAAGGATGGCCTCGGCAGCACGGCCCTGGTGAGTCGGAAGCACGTGCTTGAAGGGCATTAGATCCTTCACCGCCGCCTCGAAGCGAAAGAACGATGGGCTGCCTGCATAACTCTCGTCGCCGGACAGCAACGCCGCCTGTTGCGCCGAGCTCATCGCGCTCGTACCGCTGTCGGTCAGCAAATCGATGAGCACGTCGTCGGATTTCAGCGCAAACAGGTTGAAATCCGCGGCCGCGATCAAGGCCGCGCGCTCCTCGCTGCTGGTCATACGGATCGGCTCGACCGCCTTGATGCGGAACGGTTCGATGATCACGCGGGCTCGTTTTGCCGGTTCGGTCATGGTCAAGGCTCCAAGGGTGCGTCGGCGCTGCTGATTGAGGAGCGGCCCATTGTAATGGGCTGCGGCGACAATGGGTCGGTATCACGCGCCGCTCGATATCCTTGCCGATCAACGGCACAATCAGCCAATGGCCACGGGTTGGGACCCTGATCAGTATCTGAAGTTCGCGAACGCGCGACTGCGCCCGGCCATCGATTTGCTGGCCCAAGTATCGGTTGAGGTCCCGCGACGAATCTACGATCTCGGCTGCGGGCCCGGCAATTCGACGCGATTGCTGCGAACGCGCTGGCCGTCGGCACAGATCACCGGTATTGATGATTCCGCCGCGATGCTCGCGCAGGCCGCACGCGAGCTCGTCGATTGCAGCTGGCTGCAAGCCGATCTCGGCGATTGGCAGGCGCCGGCGCCGGCCGACTTGATCTTCTCGAACGCCGCGCTGCATTGGGTCGCGCACCATGATCGGCTTTTTCCTCGGCTCATCGCACAACTCGCGCCCGGCGGGCTGCTTGCGGTCCAAATGCCCCGCAATTTCGCGGCGCCGTCGCACCTGCTGATCGCCGAGACCGTCGCGGCGGGACCATGGAGATCCGCGCTCGAACCACTGCTGCGCGCGGCGCCGGTTCAAGCGCCTTCCTTTTACTACGCATTGCTCGAACCGCTCGCACAGGATGTTGCTGTCTGGGAAACCGAGTATCTGCAAGCGCTGCACGGCGCCGATCCCGTCAAGGAGTGGGTCAAGGGAACCTGGCTCAAGCCGTTGCTCGACGCCCTCGCGCCGCCCGAGAGAGCGGCGTTCGAAGCCGAGTACGCGCTGCGCGTGCGCAGAGCCTACCCGCCGCTCGCGAGCGGGGTCACATTGTTTCCTTTCAAGCGCCTGTTCCTGACCGCGCGCAGCCGCGATTAGCGCGCTGTCGCGCAATCCGGGGAACCACGGTCATCCGGAACATGATAAAACTGGAGCAATGGCCAAGCTCGATCTCTACGTCGTCATTGCATACATGCTCGGGATCTTGGCGGCGGGATTTTGGGCCAAGCACAAGGCCACGACTCAGGATCAGTTCCTCGTTGCCGGGCGCTCGGTCGGTCCCTGGCTCTATTCCGGAACCCTGGCCGCGATCGTCGTAGGCGGCGCCTCGACGATCGGCGGCGTCAAGCTCGGCTATCAATATGGCATCTCCGGCATGTGGTTCGTGTTCATGTTCGGTCTCGGCATACTCGTGCTCTCGGTGGTGTTCGTCGAACGCATCCTCGGGATGGGTCTGTACACCGTGCCCGAGCTGCTCGAAAGACGCTACACGGCCGCGGCGCGCGTCGCCGGCGGCGTCGTCATGGTCGGCTATGACCTCATGGTCAGCGTCACGGCAACCATCGCGGTCGGTTCGGTCATGGAAGTCATCATCGGCATTCCACGAATGCCCGCAATCTTGATCAGCAGTGCGGTCATGGTCGCCTATTCGGTGCTCGGCGGCATGTGGTCGCTGACCTTGACCGACATCATCCAATTCGTGATCAAGACGATCGGCATCCTGTTCATTCTGTTGCCGGGCGCGATCATCCATGCGGGAGGCTTCGCCGGCATGCACGCGCGGCTGCCGGCCGAGTTCTTCTCGCTGACGAACATCGGAGCCGGCAAGGTAGTTTCTTTTTTCGTGCTGTACTTCTTCGGCATCATCATCGGCCAGGACGTTTGGCAGCGCGTGTTCACTGCGCGCAGCGTACCGGTCGCGCGCAACGGCGGCATCGGTGTCGGGTTCTACTGTTTAATCTATGCGCTCGCCGGCGCGCTGATCGGCATGGCCGGAAGAGTATTCCTGCCGCCGCTCGTCAATGCGGATTCCGCATTCGCCGAAATCGTCAACGCCGTCCTGCCGGTCGGCTTGCGCGGACTGTTGCTTGCGGCCGCACTCGCGGCCATCATGTCGACCGCGAGCGCTTGCTTGCTCGCCGCATCGACCGTATTGCTCGAGGATGTTTATCTGCGCATGCGCGGCACGCACAATGCGGGCTCGGTGAATCAAAGCCGCGTCGTCACCTTGAGTCTCGGCGCCGTCATGACCGTATTGGCTTGCGTCATGCACGACGTGATCACCGCCATCACGATTGCGTATGACTTGTTGGTGGGCGGACTATTGGTGTCTATCGTCGGTGCGATGATATGGCCGCGCGGCACGACGCAAGGAGCACTGGCATCGATCGGGCTAGGCAGCCTCCTGGTCGTCTTCGGGCTGGCGATCTACGGCCTCGATTCGGATCTGCCGATTTACATCGGTCTAGGCGGCAGCCTGACCGCCTACATCGCGGTGAGTTTGAGCTCTCGTCCCCGACCCACGCCCCTCGCAGGATAAGCCACCATGAAAGACAAGAGCTATACCAAAAAAGATCTTGCGGCCGCGACCGGCTACGATCCGATGCGCGAACCCCGGTATGCAGAGATCGCGACGTTCATGCGCGCTCCGCTCGCCGAGTCGCTCGAGGGAGTCGATATCGGCTTGATCGGCGTTCCGACCGACTTGGGTGTGACCAACCGGCCCGGCGCCCGGCACGGCCCTCGCGAGATGCGCAACTCTTCGAGCCTGATGCGCACGATCCACCTTGGCCTCGGTATCAACCCCTACGAGCTCTGCCGGATCGCGGATCTTGGAGACGTGCACCTGACCCACCGCTACGACTTGGAAAAACAGATCGTCGAAATCGAGGCGTTTTATCGTAAGGTCAAAGCGGCGGGCATCCGGCCCGTGAGCGCCGGCGGCGACCACTCGATCACCTACCCGATTTTCAAGGCACTCGCCGCCGATGCGCCGATCGGCATGGTGCACATCGATGCCCACACCGATACTTGGGCCGAATTTGGCGGATCGAAGTTCACGCACGGCGCTCCGTTTCGACTCGCGGTCCAAGACGGCTTGCTCGATCCGAAGCGCACGATTCAGATCGGAATTCGCGGCGGACAGAATACGATGGACGGCATCGAGTTTTCGCAGAAGCACGGTATGCGCGTGGTCTTCATCGAGGAATTTGCAACTCTCGGTGTCGAGCGCGTCATCGCCGAGGCGCGCCGGGTCGTTGGCGATGGTCCGACCTATATTTCATTCGACGTCGATGGGCTCGACCCGGTTTACGCGCCGGGTACCGGGACACCCGAAATCGGCGGGATCACGACGCTCGAGGCGCAGCGGCTGCTGCGCGGATTGCGCGGCCTGGATCTGATAGGCGGCGATGTCGTCGAAGTCGCGCCGCCCTACGATCCGACCGGCAACACCGCGCTCGTCGGCGCAACGATGATGTTCGAGATCCTATGCCTGATCGCCGACCGCCATTTCGGTGCCGCGCGCGGCCGATGAAGCTCACGCGGGTTCGCGGAAGTGGCGCACTCCGTTGAGAAATAGCCTGACGACCTGATTACACCACGCGTCGAGTTCCGCGGCGCTCATCGGCGTTCCGAATCCCATCGCCCGGCGTTGGGGTGTCGAGACGACCATGTGTATGAACAGCTCGGCGGCAAACCGGCGATCCGCGGCGCTGAGCTTCGCGGTGCGCAGTTCGCGACCGAGCAAATCGGCAATCAACGCGGTTCCTTCGCGCGTGCTGCCTTCGCTGTTGACTGCACGCACGAGTTCGGGAAATCGCGCCGATTCGGCGCTCACGAGCCGATGCAACGAAAGCGCCGGTGCGGATAAGGCCGCAGCCAATATCAGTCCCGCGAGACGCTGCAAAACGTCGGGCAAGGTCGCGCCGACCAGCAGCGGTACGTCGGTGGGCGGACGGATTTGGGCGATGATGCGGTGGACCACCGCGGCGAACAAGCTCGGCTTGTCGTCGAATCGATCGTACAAGGTGCGCTTGGAAACCCCCGCCCGGCTCGCGATTGCCTCGATCGTCGTCGAGCCATAGCCTTCAGCGAGAAATTGTACGGTTGCGACCTCGAGAATTCGCTCGCGCAGCAGCAAAGCTTCGGTGCGCGAAGGCCGACCGCCGCGTGAGACGGCTTTGCTCCCGGGTCTTCCCATATCCCTCAGCGACGCCGATAGGCATAACCGCCTGGGCGATAGGAGTCATGGTAGCCGTAGCCGCCGCGGTAGCTTGCCCGCGGTGCGTAATATGCACGCGGCGCGTAATATGCGCGCGGCGCGTAATACGCCGGTGGCGCCGCGTAATAGCCGCCCGCCGGAGCGTACGCAGGGCGCGGCGCGTAGCCGGGCGCCGGTGCATAACCGGGCGCCGGTGCATAACCGGGCGCGGGCCCATAGCCGGGTGCGGCCGGGTAGGCCGGCGCCGCCGGTTGCCCGGCTGAAACCGCGGCCGAGACCAGCGCGAGCGGCAAGGTCGCGAGACCAAAGACCGCCCCGAGCAGGCCGTGGCCTAATCCCCAGGGCTGTAATCCCCCGGCTGCAGCCGGCGCGACGGGCAAACAAGCGATCATCACCCCGGCGCTGCTCGCGAACAATGCGCGCTTAAATCCGGTCATGGCTGGCTCCTTGAGATGGCGCTGATGAAGTTCCCGTACTAAACGGCACCATACGCGTCCGATTAACGAAACGCAACGGTACCGTTTCATTTAACCAGCACATAATCGTCCGGGGCAAATGCGGGTGCGCAGATCGCGTAAAAGCTCAACAGCGTGCCGTCGTCCGCTTCGATCGAATGCGCGACCTCGGCGGGGATGAATATGATCGAGTCGCGGCTGACCTCGGCCACGCGGTCACCCAAATGTACGCGGCCGATTCCGTCAGTGATCAAGAACACTTCCTTCGCGCGGCGATTGAAACTCGTGCCGGAACTGCGGCCCGGAGCCAGCGTGAATTTCGCAACGCTCAGCGACGAGGACTTGGCGTCGCGTGCAAGGCGGCCCACGAGCTCCTGCAGCGTGACGCCGGGCGACACCGTGACCTCGGGCACCTCCCCGGCGGCGATGACCGCCGGCCGCGAGACCGGCAATTCGGGCTTGCCCGATGCTGCGGCGGGACCGGTCGCAAATTCGGTGCGCGTCAGGCGTGCAACGTCCTTCGCAAACGCCGGATAGCGTTTCTGCAGCTCGTCGCGGTAACCGATTTCGAAATCGGCGGCCTCGAAGCCGGGAGATAATTGCGTGCCGACGAACGAGTAGGCGCGCGCCGAGCTTTCGAGGGGCGCCGATCCTTGCCAAACCCCATGTGGCACGGTCAGCTGCGGCACCTCGCCCCGCAGCACATCGGAGCCCAAGGTCACGCGCTGGCCGCGCCCGTCGGGGTACAGCAATAGCATCGACAGCGGCGATCCCCCGTAGAAATGCCAAACCTCATCGCTGAGCAAGCGGTGCATCGCCGAAAAATCCCGCGCTGTCACGACCGCGACGATCGCGTTGCCCGCCGCATGGGTGCGTCCCCCATAGCGGGTCGCCAGAGCGGCCCCATCGAGCTGGTCCTCACTCGAGTAGCTGAGACTGAACCACGGGCCTTCCTGCGGCACCGGTCTCATGTGGTAGTAGGCAACGAGCTTTCCGGCCGTTCCGGGTGGCAACGGCGGATCGGCAGCCGCGCTTGCACCGGCGATCCCCAGCCACGCCAGTGCGATGCATCCGATCAAGCTGAGTCTTGCCGTCATTGAATCTCTCCTGTCGCGATTTCGCCGCATGCTCATTATGTTCTTGGCGATTGTGTAGTCTAGGGCCTGCCGGCGTTGAACGCTGTCTCACCGCTCGGCTCGCTTGTTGCGACAGCGCGGAACTTAGGATCGGTGATGACACTGGCAATTCCAGACGGACGCTTCAGCGCCTATATCTTTGATTGCGACGGGACCTTGGCGGACACGATGCCGCTGCATTACCGCGCGTGGCGGCGCCTGCTGCAGGAATACGGCGCGCCGTTCCCCGAAGACCTGTTCTACCAAATGGGCGGCAAGCCGACCGAGCGCATTCTCGAGCAGTTGCGCGACGAGTATGGACTCCGGGTGCTCGACGTGCAGCAGGCCGCGCGGCGCAAGGAGGAGTTCTTTCTGGAAATGATTCATGAGGTGAAGCCGATCGCCGACGTGGTCGAAATTGCGCTGCGGGCGCACGCGATCATCCCGATGGCCGTGGCATCGGGCGGCCTGCGAAAGTATGTCGAGATCACACTCGACGCGATCGGGATCCGCGGTCTTTTCGATGCGATCGTCTGCGTCGAAGATTACGTGCGCGGCAAACCGTTCCCCGATCCGTTCCTCGAGGCGGCCCGACGATTGAATCAGCCGGCGCACGCATGCCTGGTCTTCGAAGACAGTCCGCTGGGTATACAAGCCGCCGACGCGGCGGGAATGCAGTCGGTACTCGTGCCCCGCGCGCCGCCGCTGGAGCATATCGCGGCGGTTTCAACCTATACTCGGCGATCATGAAAACTGCGGCCTCCATGAGCAAGGATTTCGTTTCGGCAGCCGGCGTTCGGACATGATGCCGGCCGCAGACCAAAACCGGCGACCCCTGAAGACGAGATCGAGCCAATGGGCGCGGCGAGTTGCCGGCATCCTCGTATCGAGCCGACTATCGCCCGACCAAATTTCGATGCTGAGCATCGTGGTTGCGGCCACCGGCGCATTCGCGCTGTTGCGCGCGCAGCTGCCGTGGAATCTGATCGTTTGCGCGGTCTGCATTCAGCTGCGCCTGGCCTGCAACATGCTCGACGGCATGGTGGCGGTCGAAGGCGGCAAGAAATCTCCGGTGGGCAGCCTTTACAACGAGGTGCCGGACCGGATCGCCGATTCGGTGTTCATCGTTGCGGCGGGCTACGCAGCGCATTTGCCGTGGTTGGGTTGGCTCGGCGCGCTGCTGGCCGCGTTGACCGCCTATATTCGGGTGCTCGGCGGATCCCTGGGATTCGCGCAAGATTTTCGCGGCCCGATGGCGAAGCCCCACCGGATGGCCGCGCTCACGCTCGGCTGCCTGCTCGCGGCACTCGAGCAGGCGCTGTGGGGCTCGCAGTACGCGCTGCAGATCGCCTTGTGGGTGATCGCGATCGGCAGCCTCGCGACCTGCATTGCGCGCACGCGCGCACTCGCGCAATTGTTGCGCGCCCGCACGGGATGAATATCGCTAGCGGCCTGCTGGTCGGGATCATGAAGGCGCTCGTCGGTGCGCATCCGCGTTGGCAGGGTTGCGAGCCGTCCTCCATGCAACGCATCTATTTTGCCAATCACACGAGCCACATCGATACGCTCGCGATCTGGTCCGCGCTGCCGGCGGAGGCAAGGGCGACTACGCGGCCGGTGGCTGCGAAGGACTACTGGAACAAAGGACCGCTGCGCCGCTACGTCGCGCTCAGCGGGTTGAATGCCGTTTTGATCGAACGCGCGCGCGAGGACCGAACGATCGATCCGTTGCAGCCGCTGATCGAGGCGCTCGAGCAAGGCTACTCGCTGATCATTTTTCCGGAGGGCACGCGCGGCAACGAAGCCTTGCCGGGGCCATTCAAGTCCGGGCTGTTCCGTCTGATGCAGCGATTTCCACGTGCCGAGTTGATCCCGGTGTATCTCGAGAATTTGAATCGCGCGATGCCCAAGGGCTCGCTGCTGCCGATCCCATTGATCTGCTCGGTCCGCTTCGGGTCACCGTTGCAAGTCGTCGCCGACGAGATCAAGGAAGCCTTTCTCGATCGGGCGCGCAGCGCCATCGTGAGCCTGGCGTGAGCGCAAATCAGAAATTCTGCTGGTTGATGGCGGGCGTGCTCACGCTACTCGTCGTTGCCTCGTCGATCGGCGTGGTTCTCGGCCTGCGGGTGCGCACCGACTCGGGGCGTTCGGTCGTCGAGAACCTCAATAGCCGCATCCGTGCATGGTGGATCATGATCGCGGTCGTTGCGGCCGCGTTCCTATTGGGACCGACTGCCACGCTGATATTATTCGCTCTGACGTCGTTCTTCGCGCTGCGCGAATTCATCACGCTAACCCCGACCAAGCGCGGCGATCATTTACCCTTGTTTCTCTCGTTTTTCGTCCTGATACCGACACAGTACCTGTTGATCGGCGCCGGCTGGTACGGTCTATTCGCGATTTTCATTCCCGTTTACGGCTTTCTGCTGCTGCCTGCGTTCTCCGCGCTCGCAGAGGATACGGATCGATTTCTGGAGCGATCCGCCAAGATTCAGTGGGCCGTCATGGTCACCGTTTATTGCGTGAGCTACGCACCGGGCCTGCTGATGCTCAATATCCCGGGCTATCGCGGGCAAGGCGCACTGTTGATTTTCTTCCTGCTGATCGTCTCGCAGATCAGCGACGTGCTCCAGTACGTCTGCGGAAAGCTATTCGGCAAGACGAAGATCGCCCCGATCGTGAGCCCGTCCAAGACGGTGGAGGGATTCGTCGGCGGCGGCCTAGGAGCGACGCTGGTCGGCGGCGCGCTGTGGTGGATTACGCCGTTCTCGCCGCTGCAGGCGCTCGCGATGGCGTTCGTGATCGTGCTCATGGGGTTTCTCGGCGGACTGGCCCTTTCCGCGGTGAAACGCAGCCTCGGCGCCAAGGATTGGGGTTCGATGATCGAGGGTCACGGCGGTATGCTCGACCGTATCGATTCGGTCAGCTTCGCCGCACCGATCTTTTTTCATCTAACGCGCTATTTCTTCGGCGCATAGCCTCCCGGCAGCAGCGCTTTGATCCGGGCCTCGATTTGCCTCAGATCGCTCTCACCCTGAAAACGCTCGACGATGCGGCCTCGTGCATCGATCAAGAACGAACAGGGTAGTCCGAGTATGCCGCCGAAGGCTTCGCCGAGCTTGGCGTCGCCCACGAGGATCGGATAGGAGACCGGGTGCCTCTGCAGATACTTGTGAACCGGCGCCGCATCGTCGTCCATCGATACGCCGAGCACCTGCAGTCCGGCGCCGCCGTACCTGCGCTGCCAAGCCGACAGTCGCGGCATTTCCTCGAGGCATGGCGTGCACCAGCTCGCCCAGAAATTCAGCAGCACGAGCTTGCCATGGTAATCGGCGAGTCGAATCTCTTTGCCGTCGAGATCCGGGCGCTCGAAATTCGGCGCCGCGCTCGAATCGACTGCGCCGTTGCCGAGAGTGCAGAAAACGATCGCCCCGGCACCGCCCAGCGACAGTGATCGCAGCAAGCCGTTCATGAGCCCAGTGTCGTGGGATATCCTGCGTCGACCCAATTGGTGCCGAAGTCTTTCGCGATATAAAGAACTTTGATTTGCTTGAAGCCCAGCGCATGCAGTTCGTCATAGGCCGCCGCGATGTTGGGACACTTGCTCCAGGGGCAGCAGCCGCAATAGATCACAAGCGATGCGTCTTTGGGCAGCTTGGCAACCCGATCGCTCAAAGCCTTGAGCCCGTCGTCGTCTTCGCCGGCCCCGACGTATTCGGCATTTGGGATATGTGCCTGTGCGTACAGTTTACGAAACCCGACCTGGAGGATCAGCGGCTTCGCCGCGCCTGGTTTCAGCAGCAAGGCCGCGAGATCTTCGGGTTGGATCAGGTCGGACGCGGGAATCGATGCCGCAGGCTTGGCGAGCAGTGGCGACGCGGCCGTGACGGCCAATATGACCAATGCACCTAGCGCGGAGACGATGCGGGCTGGACGCAAATGCATGGGATAACCTCCACGGGTGATGCTGCGATTCTACCGAATTTCGCGCCCCGCGTTGATTCGGAAAATTCGCCGACGTCTCCGGTTCGCTGCTACAGTGCAATCGCTGGAGCACCCAAGCAAAGGATCGCGAAATGTTACTGGCACCGACCGCGCTGCTTCGCAATTTGGCCCTCGGGACATCGGCGCTAGTTGGCGCTGCAGCACCGGTTCTCGCGGCGGATGTCGCGACAGACCTGCACATCGATCGCGTGACCGTGTATCGACAAGGAGCTGTCGTCACGCGCACGGGAGACGTGGCGCTTCCCGCCGGTTCGAATCGACTCGTGATCCGCGGCTTGCCGGCCGCCATTGATCCGAAGACGCTGCGCGTGACCGTGGATTCGCCGTCCGTACAATTGGGCGGCGTCGAGCTCGCGAAGATCAACGAAGGCAAATTCGTTTCTGAACCGGAACGCGAGCTGCGACGCAAAATCGAAGAAACGACCGATCAACGCGTGGCGGTGCAGGACGAGATAGCCACTGCTCAGACGCAGCTGAAATTGCTCGACTCGCTCGCCGCAAATCCTGCGGGCAGCGCGACGAAACCGTCGGTGGACACTGCGAATTTGGGCGCGCTGCTTGCTACGATGGCAACGAGCGCAAATGCCGCCCACAAGCACGTGCGCGACGCCAATCTTCAGTTGCGTACACTCGATCGCGAACTCGATAAATTGAAGGCAGACTTATCCAAAGTTGCGACGACGAGCAAGCAGAGCACCGAGGTTCGCGCCTCGCTGGACGCCTCGGCCGCCGTGACCGCGAATGCGACCGTTTCCTACACGGTCGCCGATGCCGGATGGGACTGGATCTATCAGGCGCGTCTCGACACCGGTAAGAAGCGCGTCTCGCTCGAGAGACAGGGCTCGGTGCGTCAGGGCAGCGGCGAGGACTGGAAGAACGTCGAACTGACGTTGACGACCGCATTACCCGCGGCCGACGTCGCAACACCAGTCGTCGGGTCCCTGTACCTGGATTTGCAGGTCCCTCAACCACCGGCCGAGATGTTTGGCGTGGCCGGGAAACGATCGCTGAGCATGCAAATGCCGGCGCCCGCTCCGGCCGCCGCCGCAATGCAGGAAATCGCCGTAACGGCCGGGCGTCGACCGACAGTCGCTTCAACCGATTATGTCGCCGACTACAAGATCCCGTCTCGAGTCGTACTGCTCGCGGATCGCGAACCGCGGCTTTATCCGATCGGCGAAGATGCCTTCGACGCCGATCTGGTCGCGCGCGTGGTACCAAGCGCAAGCCATGCGGCGCATCTGGAGGCGGTCTTCAAGTATCAGGAGCAATTGCCGATCGAAGCCGGCCAGCTGGAGCTGTATCGCGATGGTGCGTTTGTCGGCGCGGCCGAAATCAATGCGTTTTTGCCGGGCGCGGACGTGCGCATGCCGTTCGGTGCGGACGAGCGGATCCGAGTCGCCGTCCGCGACGAGCAAGCGCAATCCGGTCAGCGTGGCGTGATCAGCAAGCAAACGATCAAGGAAACACGTCAGCGCTTCGACATCACGAGCTTTCATCCGGCGCCGATCACGGTCGAGGTGATCGACCGCATTCCGGTCAGCAGGAACAGCGACATCCATGTGGAAGTGCTCAAGGGTGCGACGGACGCCACTGTCAGGGATGTCGACGGCAAACCCGGCGTGCTGCTGTGGCGGCTCGAGGCACAGCCGCAGAAAACCGTGTCGGTTCGCCACTATTACTCGGTCCAATATCCGGCCGGCCGCCAACTCGAGCAAAACGGAGTGGATGCCCCGGAGTGAGTAGCCGCCACCGGTCGCCGCTCACAATTTATGTGTCGATAACAATAGGCTCGTCTCGGTACGCGCAATACTCTCGACGGTGCGAATCCGGCTGAGCACGTCATTGAAGGATTCCAGGCTATCGGCGCGAATCTCCGCGACCAGATCCCAGCGGCCGTTCGTCGTATGCAAAGCGTCCACCGCCGGGTCGCCCCGAAGCACGCGCAGCACCTTGTCGAGATTGTTTCCTTCGACCTCGATGGTCATCAACGCGACGATTCGGTGCATATCTGCCTGCGGACGCAGCCGCACCGTATATCCGGCAATCGTTCCGTTGGCCTCCAATTTCGCGAGGCGATTCTGAACCGTGCCGCGCACGACTTTGAGGTTCTTGGCGAGCGAGGCCACGGTCGCGCGTGCGTTGGAACGCAGCAGCGCGATGAGCCGGCGGTCGAGATCGTCCATTGAGGGGCTCCAACGGGCAAGAGATCGGTCAAAACGCCACTTTTTATTGACGATTTGCTCATTCTACACGATAGATCGGTCAACATTATGGCTTCTTGTTGGCTCTGAATCGAAGCATCATGGGCTTTGGCCTGGCCTGGAGCATGGGAAATGGTCGATTACATCGGTGTCGGCGACGTCGCGCGATTGATCCAATCGATCGGGCCGGGAACATTTATCGAGCGCCTCGCGACGATGATGGAAGGCGACTACCGGCGCTGGAGCGAGTTCGAAAAGTCTGCACGGCTCGCGAGCCATTCGCCGGTGGGGGTCATCGAGCTGATGCCGACCAGCGACGGCCGGTATTACTCGTTCAAGTACGTCAACGGCCACCCGAAAAACACGGCGGCGGGCCTGCTGACGGTCACGGCGTTCGGCGTGCTTGCCGATGTCACGACCGGCTACCCGCTGCTGTTGTCGGAACTCACGGTGACGACCGCACTGCGCACCGCGGCGATGTCCGCCCTGGCTGCAAAATGGCTGGCGCGGCCGACTTCGAGCGTCATGGCACTGATCGGCAACGGCGCCCAGAGTGAATTTCAAACGATCGCATTTCATCGCATGCTGGGCATCCGTGAATTGCGCCTCTACGACGTCGATCCACAGGCGACAGCCAAACTGGAGCGCAATTTGCGCTTGATGCCGCAACTCGCAGATCTGCAGGTCGTGCGCACGAATTCCGCGACCGAAGCCTGCCGAGGTGCCGACATCGTCACGACCGTGACCGCCGACAAGCGCAATGCCGTGATCCTCACGCCCCCGATGGTGAGCGCGGGTATGCACATCAACGCGGTCGGCGGTGACTGTCCCGGAAAGACGGAATTGCACGCCGATATTCTGCGCATGCCAAACGCCCGGGTGTTCGTCGAGTACGAGCCGCAGTCGCGAATCGAGGGCGAAATTCAACAAATGGAGCCGACGTTTCCAGTCATCGAATTCTCCGACGTCGTCAACGGCAAGCGCGCGGCGCGCACCGAAGATGGCCAAATTACGATCTTCGATTCCGTCGGCTTCGCACTCGAGGATTATTCCGCGTTGCGGTTTCTGCGATCGCTGCTCGATGAGGAGCGCTCACCGCGCCGTCAAATCGATCTCGTGCCCGAGCTCCTGGACCCGAAGGATTTGTTCGGCGGCACCCTCGGCGCCGGCATCTCTCGCGCGCGCCTGCGCAAGATCGCCTAGCGAGCCCGGCCGATGAACAGCCAGGTCGCCCTGATCGGCGCGCCCACGGATATCGGCGCGGGAACGCGCGGCGCGTCGATGGGGCCCGAGGCTCTGCGCGTCGCCAAACTGCAAGCGACGCTGGAATCCCAAGGCGTCACGGTCGTCGATACCGGCGATCTGCGCGGACCTGCGAATCCCGCTTTGCCGCCGATCGCCGGTTATCGGCACCTCGCGCAGGTCAGGCAGTGGAACGAGAGCGTTCACGACGCAGTGTTCGCCGAACTGTCCGCGCGCCGGCTGCCAATTCTGCTCGGCGGTGACCATTGCCTCAGCATCGGCTCGATCAGCGGCGTCGCCCGCCACTGTCGCCAAACGGGGCGGCCGCTGCGGGTACTGTGGCTCGACGCGCATGCGGACTTCAACACCAATGTCCTGACGCCGAGCGGCAATATTCACGGCATGCCGGTGGCTTGTTTGTGCGGCTTTGGACCGGCGGAGCTCACCGACTTGAGCGGCATGACGCCGGCGATCGCGCCCGAAATTATCCGGCAAATCGGCATTCGCAGCGTCGATCAAGGCGAGAAGAGATTCGTGCACGAGGCCAATCTGGAGGTCTTCGATATGCGCTATGTCGACGAAGTCGGCATGCGACGCACACTCGAGATCGCCTTGGCCTCGATGGACCCCGAAACCCACTTGCACGTCAGTTTCGACGTGGATTTCCTCGACCCGGATATCGCGCCGGGCGTCGGCACGACCGTGCCCGGCGGCCCGTCCTACCGCGAAGCGCAGCTATGCATGGAAATGATCGCGGACACCGGACGCATGGCATCGCTGGACATCATGGAGTTGAATCCCGCACTCGACCTGCGCAATCGAACCGCCGAAGTCGCGGTCGATTTGGTGGCCTCGCTGTTCGGCAAGAGTACCTTGATGCGGCGCTGAGGCCGCTGGTGCTTCAGGCGCCGACCGCGGGGAGCCTCGCGCCGGCCGCATGCGCAATCTGCGCACCAACTTCGTAGAATGCCTCCCTGGCGGCTCGAAAACGCGGCAACGTGAGTTCGGTTGCCGGCAGCGACAAATCGGCCTCGGTGATCTGACCGCAGGCGAGCCGCGCGAGATCGCGACCGAACGCCGTGCCTGGTGCGATTCCGCGGCCGTTGTAGCCGTTGATCGAGACGGTGTTGCGCGCGACGCGATGAAACCTCGGCAGCGAATCGTCGGTCATGCCGATCCAGCCGTACCACGCATGCTCAAAATTCACGCTGTGCAACGCGGGGAACAATTGGAGCAGCGCACGCCGGCCCCAATTGCGATGAATCGGCCGGCCCGTCCCGCGCAACGCGCCGACGCTGCCGAAGATCAATCGTCCTGCGCGGTCGAGACGCAGCGACGACAGCACCTCGCAGGTATCCCAGATGCCTTGCCGATCCGGCAGGATGGCGCCGCGCGTGGCCTCATCGAGCGGCTTCGTCGCCAAATTGAAATACGGCAGTCTCACGACTTCGGCGCGCAGCATGCTGTAGATGCCGGTCGAATAGGCATTGGTCGCGACAATGACCCAAGTTGCCGTGACGGATCCCGCCGCAGTCCGAATTCGCCAGCGATCCCCCAAGTCCTCGGTGGCGATGACGGGACTCGCGGTATGGATCGTGGCGCCGCGCGATAACGCGGCGCGCGCGAGACCTCGCGCGTAAGCGAGCGGTTGGATCGTCCCCGCGCGCCGGTCGAGCAGCGAGCCGCGGTAGCGATGAGTCCCCACCTGGCGAAAAGTCGCTTTCGCATCGAGCAGCTCCACCGGAGCCCCGAGCGCCTGCCATTGGCGCGCCCGTTCCGTGATGTCCTGCAGCCCCTTCGCGCCGACCGCGCAATGTAGCGTGCCGTTGCGCACCGCTTCGCAGTCCACGTGATATCGATCGATGATGTCGAACACCAGCGCCGGCGCCGCACCGAGTTCATCGAGCAGGCGTGCGCCGTGCCGATCACCCAAGGCTTCGCGAAGCGCCGAAGGCTTGGCCCAAAGGCCGGCGTTGACGAGGCCTACGTTGCGGCCGGATGCGCCGAATCCGATCTCAGCAGCCTCGAGCACCGACACCGTCCGGCCGGTCTCCGCGATGTGCAGCGCCGCCGAAAGACCGGTAAAGCCCGCGCCGATCACAACGGCATCGCTCGCAATATCCGCGCCCAAGCTCGAGGTCGAAGGGGCCGGCGGCGCGGACGCCTCCCAAAGACCGTGCGAGCGCGGATCCGTGTCCATCAAATGCGCGATGCGTAGGAGCGCGGCCGCCAAGTCCAATGCCGCGGCATCAGGATCGTTTGCGCAAGGAATTGGTCGATTCCGTTTCCCGGAGGGACTATGATCGCGCTGACCGAGACCATCGCGGCGGTCCCTTGCAAACACGGGTCAACCGCTGGTTGGACGGCTGGTGCATTCACAATCGGAAGGAGATCAGCATGAATCGATTCCTCAGAACACGGGGCGCCGGAGCGCTGGTGGCGTTTACATGCTTTCTGGCGATCGGCAGCTCGGCATTTGCAACCGACATCAAAGCGACGTTGACGGGCGCCGAGGAGACCCCTCCGGTGACGACGAGCGCGACCGGCGTCGCGATGATCACGATTGCAGCGAACAAGGCCGTCAGCGGTACGATCAAGACGACCGGCATCGACGGCACCATGGCACACGTGCATGTGGGAGCGGTCGGCCAGAGTGGACCGGCGATCATCACATTGACCAAGGATGCCAACGGCGTTTGGACGATCCCCGCCGGCGCGGCGCTCACCGATGAGCAGTACGCGAACTTCAAGGCCGGACTGCTCTATGTGAATGTTCACAGTGCCGAGCATAAGCCCGGGGAGCTGCGCGCGCAGCTCAAGCCGTAACTTTAGGATCGGCTGGTGTCGCGGCGCCGGCTGAGATCGGGGATGCGCAAGCTCTCGACGACAGCCGCTCCGCCGCGGGCGGCGGACCCGGCGCTGAGGATAGCGGGTCTATCGGCGGCTTTCCTGTACATGGCTAGATGCGCCCTTCAGCGACCATCCAGTCATAGCAGTCCTTGACCATCGCCTTCAAGGATACGATCCGATAGCCGAGTTCGCGCTGCGCCTTTTCCGACGCGACTACGCTGACCCGCGACATCAAGGCGGCCACCTCCGGGGTAATCGAGGGCTCCTTGCCGGTGAACCGGCTCGCGAAGTCGCCGATGGCCGCGGCCACACGCAGCATCACCAAGGGCAGCTCTTTGGATTGCAGCGGCTTGCCCAGTAAGGCCGCAATTTCGTTGACGAAATCCAGCATGCTGCGATTCTCACCGCCGAGCAGATACTGGCCGCCGTTCTCGCCTCTGTCGGCCGCCGCAACATGTGCGGCAACGACTTCGCGGACATGCGCGAACGTCATTCGAGCGGGCGGCACACCGGGCAACTTTCCATCGCGCACCATGATGAACAGTCGCGACCACGTGCCGAGATCATAAGGGCCGATGATTGCGCCGGGCTGCAGGATCACGATTTCCAAGCCGCGGCTTTTCGCCGCGAGCGCGATCTGCTGGGCGCGCCATTTGGTCACTTGATAATTAATCGGGGAACCGGCAGCCCGACTGGGCGTCTGCTCGGTGATTTCCCCGGACACGAGGCCATAGGCCGAAATTGACGAGGTGACGACGAGGCGTCGAACGCCTTTTGAGATCGCGGTTTCGACCACATTGCGAGTGCCGTCGACGTTGTCGCAGGTCTGTTCGCGATTGCCCTTGCGCCACATATTGGTGTTTCCAGCGACGTGGAATACGGTGTCGGTGTGCTCCGGCAAGGCACGCTGCAAGGACTGCGCATCGGTGATCGATCCGACAGCCAAAGACGGCGCGAAGCGCTTCAGAAAACCGAGATCGGCCGACGGGCGATGCAATGCGGTGACATCCCAGCCATCGGCGATCAGTCTCTGCACGAGATTGAGTCCTACGAAGCCGGTGCCGCCGGTAACGAACGCCGTGCGCCGCATGATGAGCATCCACCATTGAAACTGGGTGAATCGAGCTTAACGAAAATCGGCGTCTGGCGGTCACTTCTCCGTGTAGCCCGGCATTCCCTTTGCGTGTGAGCTGTGCGCCAGCGGTACGGCCAATCGGACCGCCGCGGCGAAATCGGCGCGGACGAGTTCGATCGGGATCGCGCGCCGGAAAAAATCCGCCCAGACGAATTCCGCGAAGGCCTTGGTTGTCTTGTCGAAACCGCCGGCATTACGCACATAAGCCGAGATCGACCGGTACACGTCGTCCACGAGTTCCTGCAAATGCCGGGGAATGGCCGTGTAAAAATGCCGCACGCCATTCTCGTCCAACGGATGAACCCAGCAGTTCTTGTCCATCTCCTTCCAGAATCCTTCGGGGCTGCTCGACGACAAATCCGCTTCAATCTCGAAAAAGCCGGTCTCGATACCGAGTTCCAACGCGGCCCTGCAAAGATGGTGGTGATCGGTGATGTAGACGCAACCCTGAACACCAATGACCGCCGGCATGGTATGGGCGCGCATGAAATCCACCCGTTCACTGGGCTTGAGCGCCTTGAGGTGCTTCACCTTGTCGGCGACCTCGATCATACCGACCGTAATTTGGGTCGGCATGAGCTTCGCGATTGGAGATTCCTTGATTTTCGGCATGCAAATCCTTGGCGGCGCAGCCGCATGAAAGCCGCAGATTTCCTGCGGCAACGTCAGAATCATCTCATAGACGGCGGATGCGCCGAGAGCGCACGGTTGCCTGCGCCGTCTTGGGGCTTGCGGCTACGGTCGCTTTCGGTTGGGCGAGTTGATAGCTCGAGCGCAGCAGTGTTCTCAGCCGACGCCAATCGAACATATCCAGTGAACAACAGAGCGCAGTTTTTTTTCGATCATAGGGCGACGGGAACCATCCGGCACGCTTCAGCAGCTCGCGACGCTCCGATGCGGCGACCAGGATCCAGAGGCAATCGGTTTCTCGATAGCGATCGATCACCGCGAACGCCTTGCCTTTGACCCGAAATGTCGGGTTGCCGAAGCTCGTCGACACGTCGACTTTATTGAGCGCCCCAACGGCCGTGTGCAGTCGAGTGAACGCAGCCAGCGCTGATGGTGTCAATGTGCGCGCGCGCCTCGCCATGGCGGCTACCGCGAGGTCGTACGCCGCAAGCGCTCGGAGATCACCTGCATGATCTGCAATGCAAAGCGCGGTACCTGCTCGATGAGCCGAAGAAATCTCTTTTCGTCGATGGCGGCCACGCGGCAATCGACTGCCGCCACAGCGGTCGCGCTACGGGATTGCCCGTCAAGGAGCGCCATTTCGCCGAACACGGTGCCGGGGCCGCAGCGCTCGATTATCGTGCCACGGAAATCAATCGCGACTTCCCCCTCGACGACCGCGTACATGCAATCCGCAGGGTCACCCTCGCGGAATATGACCTCGCCCTGCCGAAACGAACGAATGTCCGATTCTCGACGCAGTATTTCGAATGTCGGCATGGTGCGGTGGCCCCTACGAAGCAAAACACGCTATCGATCGATGATTGCATGGTCGTGACACTGAAATCCTGTCTGCGTCGCAGTCTGCGGCGCCGCGTTCCTCAGCCATGCGGCGCCGAAGGTCGCGATTCAGCGAGCGCATCCTGCAAACACTGCATCAATTCTGCCGGCGTAAACGGCTTTCGCAGCACTCTAAAATTGTCGACTTCCAAATCGGTAAATGCGGTCTGCAACACGATGATCACCGATGCGTAATGCTGGCGCACCCAGTGCGCAAGTTGCAACCCGTCGAGCCGGCCAGGCATCCGGATATCGCTGAGCAGGATGTCGGCACGCACACCGCTCTGCAGCACTTCGATCGCTTGGTCCGCCGAGCCCACGGCCGTGACATGGAATCCCCCGTCCTTGAGCGTGCGCTCCAAGATTCTCTGCAACAGCAGATGGTCCTCGACCAGAAGCACATGAAGCGCAGGTGTCGCCGGCGCGGCCATCACGAACTCTGTTTCGCGCGCGGAAAGTGCAGACTCACGGTCGTCCCTGCACCCGGAGCGCTCGTGATCGTCATCGTCCCCCCCGACTGACGCATGAAGCCGTCGGCGACGCTGAGTCCAAGGCCGGATCCGGCGCCGATAGGCTTGGTCGTAAAGAAAGGTTCAACAGCATGTTCGAGCGTCTGCGCCGACATGCCGCATCCTTCGTCGACGATATCGATGCGAACGAAGCGGCCCGATTCACCGACCGCTCGAATCGCGATTTTGCCCCCTCGGGCCATCGAATCGCGTGCGTTACCTACCAGATGCAGCAGCACCGCCTTGAATTGACGGGCGTCGGCATGAATCGCGAGGCCCGGTTCATCGCAGCGAATCTCAAAATCCACGGTCGGGCCTTCCGCCATACGCAATGCCGGCAACAACTTCGTGAGAAATTCGTCCGCGAAGAACGTCTCCGGCTTGAGATTCTGCTGGCGTGCGAAGCTCAACAATTGCGTCGTGACGTCGGCACACACATTGCTCGCCTGCTGTATTTCGCCGACGAGGCTGCCGGCAACGCTATCGGCCGAGATCGCCTCGCGTTGCGCCAACAGGCCCACCGCTTGTTGGATGACCGTCATCAAATTGTTGAACTCATGGGCGACTCCGCCCGTCAACCGCCCAATCAGGGCGAGGCGATCTTCCGCCGCGCGCCGCATGTCGTCGGTTTGTTTGCGGCGGCGCCACAGCCAGGTGACCGACAGCACGGTGAACACCAGCAGCGCAGCGGATGCGGCCACGAGATTGCGCTCGAATGAACGGCGCGAGACCTCGAGGCGTGCGACGGCGGCCTCGGACCGAACGCGCTCGAGCTCTTGATCTTTTGCGTTCATTTCAAATTTGACGCGCATCGCAGCGGCGTTGCTGGTGCTGCGTGCATCCGCGAGTTCCGTCATGCGCCGCGTATATTCCGCAAGGTCCGTATAAGCATCGCGGTCCCTCGCGAGCGCCGCGTTGGCCCGCGAACGCCAGAGATAGGCTTGCGTCGCACGCGGCGCATACATGTCGGCGCCGCGCTGATCGAGCACACGGTTCAGGATATCGAGAGCGCGATCCGCGCGGTGCTCTTCGACGTCGATGCGCGCGAGGTACAGCATGGCTTCTTTGGCGACGTCGATCGCCTGCGCCTGCGTGAATGCTCGCAACGCGTTGTCACAGAGTGGTCGCGCCGCGGTCAAATGTCCGAGTTCGATTTCGATCTGGCAAAGCTCGATATCCGCATAGGCGATGCCCTGCGTATCGTCGAGCTGCACGCTGATCTTACGCGCCTGCTCCTGCTGCTCGCGCGCGGCCTCGTAGGAATGCATGTTTCGAAAGAGCTTTCCGCGCTCGAAGCTTGCAACCGACAAGCTCAACGACGCCCCGTGCGCGGTCGCCCAATCGACGACTTCCTGGTTGAGGGCCAGAGCCTCGTCGTAATCTCCCAACAGTCCCATGACCGAGGAAAGCGAATCCGCGGCCATCACGCGCGCATCCTCTAGACCCAGCGCGGCGCTCGTGCGATAGGCCTCCGTCAGATCGACGATCCCACGCTCCGGATGATTGCTCCGCATCTGCAGCATTCCGAGCGTGATCAGCAAACACGTGTCGGCGAGAGTACCGCGTTGTTGCGAACTGCGGGCGGCCTCGATGCTCGCGACCGCGCCCGAAAGAGCGAGTTCGCCATCGATGTTTTCCTCGACGGTCATCAGCAAATTGAGGTGCAGCGGATCATCCTGTTCCGGCACCAGGACGAGTCCCTTGGTCGCCTCGGTAACGGCCTGCAGGTCGAATTCGAGAATCTCGTAGCCCTGTGCCTCCAACGCATAGAGTGAGGCGAGCCGCCGCGGGTCCGGCGCCGGATCGAGCTGCAGCTCGGCGATTTTCGACTGCAACTCCGTGAGCGCCTTGCGCGGATCCGCCGCGATCAAGGATTGAATGGACTGCAGGTCTTCATCGGGTACGGGCAAACAATTTGATTGCGCGTGCGCCGCGGGCAAGATGCCGAGGCAGAGCAAAGCAAACCACGCACTTGGCCCCCACGCGCTGGATCGTTGTTTCTTGTTGTTTGACATAAACTTGCGCGAACCCACAAAGCAGGCGGTCCGCCAGCAAACCCCGCATTGGCTACCAATGTCTATCCGGCAAACACCCAATTTGAGCGCGCCAAATCGTTAGTCCAATCCCGGCCACCGCCCTGGGGAATGAGTAATCCAAGCGGATTCAATGGCTTGCTTGGCGCGTAATTCAGAGCAGCTGTCGCAGCGGATCCCAATAATTGGCCTGCCAACCCTTGGCCAGATGCTCGGCTTGCCCAATCGGGAAACCGGCATGATCGAAAATGATTTTCGTGCCCGGACTCTGCTCGACCAGTTGAAATCGCGCAATCGAATAGACGCCCGGGTCCCAACTAGCCGCGCGCCACGC
>Ga0181531_10000387_pt1 | contig 29892 bp, 25 predicted proteins | sample PEATcosm2014_Bin_38_FD_119743 | JGI IMG/M metagenome (GOLD analysis project Ga0181531, IMG submission 119743) | Peatland microbial communities from MTU Mesocosm Facility, Houghton, MI, USA - PEATcosm2014_Bin11_10_metaG | ecosystem: Environmental > Terrestrial > Soil > Wetlands > Peat | place...
CGTCGGGATGTTCGCGGCGGATGTCGCAGAAGACCGGACCGACCAGGGGGATGCCGGCCAGATCCTCGACGGTGAACAATCCGGCGCGGAGCCCGTCATCGATGTCGTGATTGTTGTAGGCGATGTCGTCGGACAGCGCCGCCACCTGCGCCTCGGCGCCCGCGTGCGTGCCGAGGTCCAGCTTCTGGCGCTCGTTGTAATCGGCGATGTAACCTGGCGGGTGGCGCATCGGGCCATTGTGCTTGACCAGCCCCTCCAGCGTTTCCCAGGTCAAATTCAGCCCGTCGAACGCGGCGTATCGCGCCTCCAGCCGCGTCACCACGCGCAGGCTCTGGGCATTGTGATCGAACCCGCCCCACGGCTTCATGCGCGCGTTGAGTGCATCCTCCCCCGCGTGGCCGAACGGCGGATGACCCAGATCGTGCGCCAGCGCCAGCGCCTCGGCCAGGTCCTCGTTCAGGTCCAGCTCGCGCGCCATCGAGCGCGCGATCTGCGCCACCTCGATGCTGTGGGTCAGCCGGGTGCGGAAGAAATCGCCGACATGGGTAACGAACACTTGTGTCTTGTGCTGCAGCTTGCGGAACGCCGAGCAATGGATGATGCGGTCGCGGTCGCGCTGGAACGGGCCGCGCGTGGGCGCCTCGGGCTCGTGGTGCAGGCGGCCGCGGGAAACCACCACGGCATAGCAGGCTAAAGTCATTAGGAAGGCCAGGGGCTCTGCCCCTGGACCCCGCTGGGGCCGCGGCCCCCAGACCCCGATTCATAAGGATTCAAGCTGGACTCCAATGATGGGGGTCTGGGGCCGCCGGCCCCAGTGGGGGTGCAGGGGGCAAAGCCCCTTGGCCTTACTTCCCTTACCTTCCCGCTTCAACTCACCTATCTATCCATCATGAGCCCCACCTTCTCCGTCTCCCCCAAGGCCGCCGCCCGCATCGCCGAAATCGTCGCTGCCACCGGCCAACCCGCCGCCCTGCGCGTAGCGGTGCTCGCCGGCGGCTGCAGCGGCTTCCAATACAACTTCGACCTCGACACCAACACGGCGCCCGACGACCTGGTGATCGAGCGCGACGGCGTGCGCGTGCTGGTGGACCCCGCCAGCCTGGACCTGCTCGCCGGCAGCGAGCTCGACTTCAAGGACGAGCTCATGGGCAGCTACTTCGCGGTGCGCAACCCAAACGCCACCAGCGCCTGCGGCTGCGGCACCAGCTTCTCCGTGGACTGACCCGCCCGGTGCGCATCGCCACCTGGAATGTCAACGGCATCCGCGCGCGAGAGAAAAACGTGCTCGCCTGGCTCGCCCGCGAATCCCCCGACTACCTGCTGATGCAGGAAATCAAATGCGAGGCCGCTGCCTTCCCAACCAGCTTTCGCCAGGCCGGCTGGCACGCCGCCCTCGCCGGGCAAAAAGGTTTCAACGGCGTGGCGATCCTGAGCCGCGCCGCGTTGAACGTGTCGCACCCCGCCCTGCCCGGCCTCCCCCCCGACGACGCCCACGCCCGCTACATCGAAATCGACGTCGCCGGCCTGCGCATCGGCAACCTCTACCTCCCGAACGGCAATTCCGGCGGCGAAACCGGCTACGAGTACAAGCTGCGCTGGATGGACGCCCTTTACGCCCACGCCACCGCGCTGCTCGCCGACGACACACCCCTCATCCTCGCCGGCGACTACAATGTCTGCCCCGAGGACATCGACTACGCCCCCGGCACCCTCCCCCCGGAGGACGCCCTGCTCCGGCCGCCCACCCGCGAGCGCTATTGGAAAATGATCTGGTCCGGCCTCACCGACGCCATCCGCGCCATAAAACCCACCGGCAAAATCTACACTTTTTGGGACTACCAGGCCGGCGCCTGGCAAAAGGACCGCGGCCTGCGCATCGACCACGCCCTGCTCTCCCCCGCGATTGCCGAGCGCCTCACCTCGGCGACGCCACAGCGAATCGAGCGTGGCGAGGACACGCCATCAGACCATGTGCCGGTGATGATCGAAGTAGTGTAAGCTCTGGCCGTAACTTTGCCGGAGGCGGCGCACAGCCAACTCTATAGCGCGAGCACTGTCCGCACGCCCTGCTCTACCTGCCGAAGATCCGCCATGGAAAGACTGCCAATGCGCGCGGTGAGCCTTGCCTTGTCGACCGATCTGAGCTGATCACACACCGCAACAGACGCGCTGCCAGCCGAAGGCGTCGCCACGACGATTGGGGCCCTCGCCCGTGGCCCATTCGACAGCGGAACGACCACCACTGTGCTGCGAACGCGATTGAGCGAATTGGTCGTCAAATCCACGGCCGGCCTCGTCTTACGAATTTCGGACCCGACCGTGGGATCCAGATTGACCCACCAAATCTCGCCGCGGCTTGCCGCGACGGCGCGGCGTGCCGCTTCAGCGGATCGTGTCACGGCCGCGGTGGCGGAGGCGCGGCTTCCGCGATACCGTCCCCCGCCAACGCATCCCAGGCTGCCATATCCGCGTTTAACGCCTCGTCGTGCTCCACGAGAACAGCAGCCTCGTAAAGCTTGTCGTCATCCACTGCCGGTGACAACGCCTGTTCCAGCAGTCGCTGCACGAACGCGCTTCGCTGCCGGGCTGAAATCCGCTCGCGCAGGCGCCGTATCAAATCGTCCGGCAGGCGAACCTGCAATTGGCGCGTCGACATAGGGTGGTATCCGGACCTGTGTTCCGCGACCAATAGCCGGTCCGGCGCTTGTTGGCGAGCGGCGAGAGTGTCGATCGTAGAGCAATTGCAAGTCGCTACGGACTCAATGCCAGCGGATCACAGCCATGATATTCGAATAGGCGTCCGTCCACGGACGCAACGCCTGCGTCCGGGACAAAGGCTCCCAACGCCTGTCCGCCGCCAGCACCGCCAGCGACGCCGCATCCGGCGCCAGCGCGATCCATTCCGACGGCAGCACGTGGGCCGCCGCCTCGGCCGGTGAGACCGCGTAGGACTGATCGAGCCCGACAAGACCCGCCGCCGCCGAGGTCGCCGCCACCGCCGGCAGCAGTTTCACATACCGGTTGCTGACGTGCAGTGCCAGCACACCGCCCGGTGCCAGCTTTCGCCCGTACAAAACAAAAGCCTCGCGCGTCAGCAAATGCATCGGAATCGCATCGGAGCTGAACGCGTCGATCACCAGCAGATCGAATTTCTGGTCCGGTTCGCTTTGCAGCGCCAGCCGGCCATCGGCAATCGTGACGCTAACGTCGCGCCCGCATTCGCTCATGAAATGAAAATACCGCTCGTCGCGCGCCAGGCGCAGCACCGCGGGGTCGATTTCGTAATAGCGCCACTCCTGGCCCGGCTGCGCGTAGCACGCGAGTTCGCCGGTGCCGAGCCCGACCACGCCGAAATGCCGCGCCTTCGGCAGCGCCGCCATGATCTGCCCAATCGGCCCGCCCGGACTATAATAACCCAGCCGGTCGCGCCAATGCGCGGGATCGGTCGCCTCCGCGCCATGCAGAATATTGCCGTGCATCAGCGCGTGATACTGGCCGTTCTCCAATGCGATCACGCGGTGCACACCAAAAAAACTGCGATCCATATGCAGCGCGCCGGCGTCCGTAATCACCGCGGCCCCGCCGAGCAGCGCCGCCATGCCGGCCGCCGCGGCGATCGGCAAATGCCGTGCCAGCACGAACACAACGCCAGCCCCGGCCGCCGCCATCAGCGCCGCCACGGAGAGCATGCTCGCCGGTGGAATCACATTCAGCAGCCGAGGCGACAATCCCACCGCCAGCAGCAGCACGATCGGCGCCAGCAGATGCAGCGGCCGCAGCGGCCGGTTGCCCGGAAACAGCAACCCGACGGTGCATGCCAGCACCAGAACGATTTCGTATTCGTAGGTCCAGGAAAACAGTACCGGCGCCAGCAACGCGTTGAAAATGCCGCCCAGGGCGCCGCCGATCGAGAGGAACACATAGAATTCGGTCAGCCGCGCCGCCGGCGGCCGCAGCGCCGCCACGCGCATGTGGCAGGTCAGCGCCACCACAAAAAAACACGTGAAATGGGCCGGCACCACAACCCAGATCGGCAAATGATTGCCGCCGCCAAGTTTTGCCAGCAGCAACAGAAAAAACGTTCCGCACAACGCCGCCATGAATGCCGGCCGCATCACGCGGTCCGGTGCCGTGAAGCGCCCAAACGCCAGCACGAAACTCAGCAGATACAGCGCCAGCGGCATCACCCACAGCAGCGGCACCGAGGCCAGGTCGGTCGCCACATAAGCGGTAACCCCGAGCAGCAGGCTGGAGGGAACAAAACCCAGGAACACCCAGGTGCCACGCCGCGCCCATCCGGGGCTTGCGGTAGAGGAGGCCGGCGCCTGCGCCGCGAGAGCTGGCGCGCGATACAGGCACACCGCCAGCAGCGCCACCAGAACGGCATAAAGTCCCGCCCAGGAACGCGCCTGGCCGCCGATCGTCAGGGCCGGTTCCAACACGAGCGGAAACCCCAGCAGCGCCATCAGGCTGCCGAGATTGCTGGCGGCATAAAGAAAGTATGGATCGTTCGCAAAGCGGTGGCCGGTGCCCTTGAACCAGCTTTGCAACAGCGGCGCGGTCGCCGACACCGCAAAGAACGGCAGCCCCACCGTTGTTGCAAGCGCCAACACGAGCCACAGCACCGGCGATGCACCTTCCGTGGGTGGCACCAGCCGCGCCGTATCGGCAAATGGCAGCACCAGGAAGGCGCCGAGCAAAACGCCGCCGTGCAGCAGCGCCTGCCAGCGTCGTCCGAGCCGCGCCAGCCCGTGCGCGTAAAGATATCCCGCCAGCAAAACGAGCTGGAAGAACATCATGGCGGTATTCCAAACCGCGGGTGCGCCCCCGAGCAGCGGCAGCAACGCCTTCCCCATCAGCGGCTGCGACCAGAACAGTAAGAACGCGCCGATAAACGAGGCGATTGTAAATAGAGCAGCAGTCATAAGGAAGGCCAGGGGCTCTGCCCCTGGACCCCGCTGGGGACAAGTCCCCAGACCCCGTTCATGAGACTCGGAGTCGATATCACCATAGGAGCAAAATGAAATGGGTCTGGGGCCGTCGTGCGCAGCACGCCAAGGCGTGACGGCCCCAGCGGGTCCAGGGCAGAGCCCTGGCCTTCCCTTCACTCATGCCGCATCCGCAGCACCCCATCCGTATCCCGGAACTGCACCAGCTCTCCCCGATTGCGCATATAATTCACATGCGCGACAACTTCGCTGAACGCAAACCCCATCTGGTGTGGGTCCATCAGCCGCGGAAACACCGTCGGCACCAGATCGGTCGCCGTCCGCGGCGCCACGCGGCAAGCCTCCGCAATCAACCCGCATCGTTCGGCATGATGCGCCGCCAGTTCCCCGACGCGCGCATGCAGCCCGGTGAACGGCACATGATGCCCCGGCAGCACCAGCGCGTCATGCGGAATGACTTCGCGCAGATGCGCCAGCGAGGCCAAATATTCCCCCAGCGGATCGGCCTCCGGCTCCATCGGCTGCACGCTGATGTTCGGCGAGATTTTCGTCAGCACCTGATCCGCACTGAAAAACAAATTATCCTCGGCGCAGTAAAGCATCGCCTGTTCGGGCGCGTGCCCCCCGCCGGTCAGCACCTCGAACCGCCGCCCGCCGATCGGCAGCGTGCCGCCCATCACCAGCCGGTGGAACTGCGTCGGCAGCCCGGTCACCAGCCGCAGATACCCATGCCCGCCCGTGGTCACCCGCTCGGTCGCGTCATCCGGCAACCCATGCTCCGTATAGAATGGCCGGTTCGCCGCGAACGCCCGGTGCTGGATCGCCAGGCAGGTCAAAAACTCGGTGCGCGGCATGTAAAGCGGAATGCCGAACCGCTCGGTGAGCCACCCCACCAGCCCGACATGATCGGGATGAAAATGGGTCGCGACAATGCCGGTCAGCGCGCGTTCCCGCAGTGGCCCCTCGAGTAACGCGTTCCATGCCGCCTTGGTATCGTCGAGCGCAATGCCGGTATCCACCGCCACCCACCCCCCGTGATCCTCGATCAGGTACACGTTCACGTGGTTCAGTCGAAACGGCAGCGCGAACCGCGCCCACAGCACGCCGGGCGCCACCTCCACCACGGCCCCGGGATCGGGCGGCACGGCATGCGGAAAGGCGATGGGGGCGACGGGAGCCTGGATCAACATGCGGCGACGGTACGTTGCGGTGCAGCGCGGCACAAGCACGTTAACGCAGTTCAGGCATCGCCGCCGGGAGCAGCCCGCCCCGGCGGCTCAAAAAGTGACAATGCTGCGCAGCCCCAGCACCAGCGCGTCGCCCGCGCGCTGCCCCGGGTCATCCAGTTGCGCGATCCCGCCGCCCGGCCGCACCACGTACTGCATGTCCGGCTGCACCTGCCACCACGCCCGGATTTGCGCCTGGTAGGTCAGCTCCAGCACCGCCTCCCACCGCCGCACCGGATAGGGTTCGCCGGCAAAGCGCGCGATATCGCCGTCCAGCTTGCTCGCCTGGTCCCCGACCCGCGCCCATTCCAGACCCAGACCCGCGGTGTCGTCGCCACGGCTCGGAAAAACGCCCTTCCAGGTCAGGCCGCCATCGAACGAGAACTCGACCAGGTTGCGATCCGCCGGCGCGCCCATGATGCGCACAAACCCGTTGACGCCACCGTCGGTGGCGCCCGGCGGCCGCCAGATAGTCTGGTCGGCCAACGCATAAACCGAATAATCGCCATGCCGCAGCAACGGCTTGCCATCGCTGGCGGGGTCCGCGAGCGAAAGCCCGTCGGCGCCAAAACGCTGGTCGGCAAAAAAACCCGAATGATACCAGGCGCCGATCTTGAACGTCCCCGGCAGGCCGGCCGCATCCTTGCCCTGGTTGCGCGCCCATTGCGCCTCCGCGAACCACAGCGCGCCGCCGTTGGTGCGGAACGCCGTGCCGCCGCCCTCGTGCGCCTGCGGGTCGCCCCCACTACCGGGCGGCACCGGATCGCCATTGAACAGCGCCAACAGCAGCGTCACGCTATCGCTCGGCAGCAGTTTCAGCCGCACCGCGGGCGTGCCCAGCGGGTAGGCGGGGCCGCCGCTGGGCAGGTCGTTGCTCGGCAAATCGGGAAACCCGTAATGCGCGTTAATGAACAGGGCGGCGTTCTGATCGACCATGAATTCCTGGTCCGCCGCCTGCTGGCCAACGCGCAAACTGGCGCGGCCATCCGGCATCGCCTGCTCCACCCACAGCTCGAACAGCAGCAGCGCGCGATCAGCCTCCACATTGCTGATCGTGTGCAGATTACCCAGCGCATTCGCGGTCAGCCCGCGCCCATAGATCTCCCACGCGCTGACCTGCGCGGAAAACCCGCCCCACAGGCCCGCCTTGCCGCCATCTAGCGCCAAGCTGCCGAACCCGAACCCCTCGAACACCCCCTCCTGCCGCAGCCCGCCGGTCGGGTTGCCCAGCCCCTCGGATGTGTCGGTCAGATTGAGCGTCAGACCGTTGGCGTCGAGCACCGGCCGCAGCCCGAACATGCCGCCCAGCAGATTGCTCTCGTAGCTCGCACCCGCATCCGGCGCTGCTGGCGTGCTCGCCGACGCGGCAGCTTGTGGAACCACCGGCACAGCGGGCTGGCCGAGCGCCCGCCCATAAGCAAGAATGCCAAGCGCGGCGAGGCGGGTCAGTAGCGGCAAGCGCATTGGGCGGCCTTCCAGCGACCAGCCGGCCTATACCGGTGACCTTAACGAAAGCACCAGGGGCGGCGCCCACCGGGCACGTCACCTGCAACAACCAGGGGCGGGAAAACATGCATTTCGCACACATCATGGTTCTGGTCGCGGCGATGCTGCCATACGCGACCGTCGGCGGCGCCAAGTCGGTGCCGGGCTACGACAACACCAAGCCGCGCGACTCGCTGGCAGCGCTCGCCGGCTGGCGCGCGCGCGCCAACTGGGCGCACCAGAATCATTTCGAGGCCTTCGCGCCGTTCGCCGCCGCGGTAATCCTCGCCGAAATCTCCGGCGCCCCGCAGGGCCGCATCGATCTTCTCGCCGGCGCCTTCGTCGCCGCCCGCCTGGGCTACACGGCCGCCTACCTGACCAATGCGGCGACCCTGCGCTCCTTGATCTGGATGGTCGGCTTCGTCGCCGTCATCTGGCTGTTCGCGCTCGCGGTCTGATCCAGCGCCGCCGCCAGCCGCGCCGCGGCGGTGGTTACATAATCCGCATCCAGATCGATGCCGCACCCGGTGGCGCCCTCCAGCGCCGCCGCCACCAGCGTCGTCCCGCTGCCCATGAACGGGTCCAGCACAAGCGCGCCGGCGCGGCCATGCAGCCGGATGCACCAGCGCGGCAAATCGACCGGAAACGTTCCCGGATGATTGAATTTTTCCGAACGCGCCTGCACCGTCCGGTACGGAATGAACCAGGTATTCCCGCGGCACCGCAAATCGCGCGCGTGCCCGCGCCGCGCGATGTTCGATTTGTCCTTGAACGGAACACCCACCGATAGACGGTCCAGTTTCACGTCGCCCCGATGCGTCAAATGAAACACGTGCTCGTGGTTATGGTTCAGGAACCGCGCGCCGGCCACCGGCTTGTAATGCCCCACACTGTCCGCACCGGTGGCGATCGACTTGATCCAGGTGATATGGTTCTGCAGCACAAACAACGGCCGCAGCTTCACGATCAGCTCGAACGGCAGCCACGGCCGGCTGTTCGATCCCGAAATATTCAGGAAAAACGAGCCATCCGCGGCCAGAACCCGCCGCAGTTCGGCGCAAACCCGAACCATCCAGTCCAGATACTCCGCCTCGGTGCGGCTATCCTGATAGGCGCCGTAAGCAAGATCGAGGTTATACGGCGGCGAGGTAACCACAACGTCGAACGACGCCGGCGCCAGCCCGGGCAGTACCGCCAGGCAGTCCCCCTGCAAAATCCTGTGTGATCCGAGTCGCATCCTCCGCGATCTTGCCGCCCGCATGCAGCATCCGCCAGGGGCTTTCGGATCTTAGGTAGAAAGGCCAGGGCTCTGCCCTGGACCCGTCACGCCGGAGGCGTGCTACGCACGACGGGGCCGGGGGCCCCAGACCCCCATTCGATAAGAGCCGTCGGCGGAAACGGCGAAGCCATAAAATCCGGTTGGTTTAATGGCTTCGCCGTTGCCCCCCAACGATTCTTAATGAATGGGGTCTGGGGCCTCCGGCCCCAGCGGGTCCAGGGCAGAGCCCTGGCCTTTCTGTGCCGCCAGCCACAAAGGCACCGCGCGCGCCGGAAGCGGCCGGCCAAAATAAAACCCCTGCAGCGCGTCCACCCCCAGGCCGCGCAATCGTGTAGCGGCGGCACGGTTTTCCACCCCCTCCGCAATCACGTATTGCCCGCGTTGCCGCGCCAGCCTGGTGATTTCGTCCGCCAGCCGCGCCGCTTCCGGGGTATCCTCGGCCAGGCTGCCGTCCAGTTTCACGCCGGTGAATGGCAGGTCCATGAGCTCCCGCCAGTGCGGCAACCGGGGCCCCGCGTCGTCGATCGTGAGGTTGAATCCGGCGCCGCTCCAGCGCTCCATGGCAAAAGCGAGCTCGCGATAATCCGGCATCGTCAGCGTTTCCAGCACCTCCACGACCAGCAGCGACGCGGGCAAGCCCGCTTGCGCGCACATCTCGGCGGCGCGCTCAGCGGCGCCATCTAGCAGCAGCATCGTCAGCGGCGTGTTGAATGCGAAATACAGCCCGCCCAGGCCCGACAGCGGACGCAGATCCTGCAACGTGCGCGCTGCCGCAGCGCCGGTCAGCGTCCCCTCCTGGCCGGAGGCGATGGCGATCGGCATGAAATCCAGCGGGCGCAGGATGCCCAGCACCGGGTGATGCAGGCGCGCCAGAGCTTCCAGTGCCAGGGGCCGGAACGTGGCGGCATCCACCACCGGCTGAAAGCGCATGCGCAAATTGCCGGTTTCCAGCGAAACCCGCACTTCCTCCGCGGTCAGCTCGGCATCGGCGGGCTTCGTCGCGCGCGTCGTGCCGCGCACCGCGGCCAAAATACCCGCCGCCTTTGCGACGGGCACCGCCACCTCGGTCGGCCCCCGGTCCTCCGCCGCGCCGAGCAGCAGCAGACGCGTCGGCGTGGAGGTCACCTCGTCCACCATGCCCGCCAGCGCATCGGTTTCGGCCGGTGCCAGGCTGGCCGACGCCAGCACATGCGAAAAAATCGCATCCGGCGCGATCAGGCGCGCGATCGCCGCGTCCAGGTCAGGCGAGATTTCAAGCGCCGCGCCGAGCATCGCGCCCGCCGCCGCCACCTCGCGATGCAACGCCGCATCCCGGCCCACCAGCAGCAGGCGAAGGGGGGCGGCGTCGGCTTCCTCTGGCATCCCTGTAAAACCCCGCGGCGCGGCCGCCTTAATTCCCCGCGCCTCGCGGCGGTATGCGTTCAGCCGGCCGCGCCCGGAACCACCTTCTCCTGGCCAGGCACCGTCGCCACATCGCGACGCAGCCGATGCTCTCCCAGCAATAGCAGGATCGGCGCCGCGATCATGATCGACGACACCGTGCCGATGAAGATACCGAACAGCATCGCCCACGCAAAGCCGGAAAGCGTCTCGCCGCCGAATAAAGCAAGCGGCAGGCTCGCCAGGAACACCGTGCTGCTGGTGCCCAACGTACGGTTGAGCGTCTCATTGATCGACAAATCGATCAGGTCGCGCAGCGGCATGGATTTGTATTTGCGCAAATTCTCCCGCACGCGATCGTACACCACCACCTTGTCGTTGGTCGAATAGCCGATAATCGTCAGGATCGCCGCCACCATCACCAGATCGAACTGAATCCTCGTCACCACCAGGAACCCGAGCGTCTTCGTCACGTCCAGCAACAACGTCACCACCGCGCCGACCGCGAACTGCCATTCGAAGCGAAACCAGATATACGCCATGATCATCAGCAGCGATATCGCCAGCGCCAGCAACCCGTTGGTAAACAGCTCCTGGCTGACCGAGGCGCCCACCACCTCCGCGCGCAACACCTTCGTTCCGGGCTGCGTCTTTTCCAGCGTCGCCCGCACGTCCGCCTGCATCTTCTGGTTGCCGGGCTCGGTCGGCTGCGCGTCCAGCCTTATCATGATGTCGCGCGGCGAACCGAAATTCTGCAAGCCGGCCACCGGAATATGCGCCGCGGCAAACGCGCCCCGCAACGCCGGCACATCCGCCGCCGCCACCGTCTGCGCCTCCATGACAATGCCGCCCTTGAAATCGATGCCCAGATTGAGCCCGAAAATCAGGAACAGAATGATCGAGCCGGCGGAAAGCAGGAACGATCCGCCAAGCCCATACCAACGCGCGGCCATGAAATGGAAGCGCGTGTTGTCCGGCACGAAGCGCATCAGCGGGCGGTAGAACATGGTCAGGGAAACCTAAGAAGAAGGAAGGCCAAGGGGCTCTGCCCCCTGCACCCCCGCTGGGGCCGGAGGCCCCAGACCCCGTTTATACAGGAAGCAAAGACGGTCGGCGCGACGCGTACCATTTTACCATCATCAGGCGTGCCAACACGGTGGCCGTGAACAGCGTGGTCACGATGCCGATCGTGATGGTCAAGGCAAAACCCTTTACCGGTCCGCTGCCGAACACGAACAACATCACATGCGCCAGGAATGCAGTCACGTTGCTGTCCAAAATCGTGTTGAACGCGCGGCGAAACCCGGTTTCCATCGCATTCAGGGGACTCCGCCCGTTGCGGCTCTCCTCGCGAATGCGCTCATTGATCAAAATATTCGCATCCACCGCCATCCCCAGCGTCAGCAGCAACCCCGCCATGCCTGGCAACGTCAACGTCGCCTGAAACAGCGACAAGATCGCCACCAGCAGCACCATGTTCACCACCAGCGCCACATTCGCATACCAGCCGAACAGCCCGTAAAACGTGCCCATGAACACAATCACGAGCACGAACCCGCTCACCAGCGCCAACGCGCCCTTGCGAATGCTGTCGGCACCCAGCTCCGGCCCTACCGTGCGCTCCTCCACCACCTGAAGCGGCGCCGGCAGCGCCCCCGCCCGCAGCAACACCGCCAGATTATTCGCGCTCTGCGCCTCGAAATGGCCCGAAATCTGCCCGCGCCCGCCCAGGATCGGCGTCTGGATCACCGGCGCGCTGATAATCTGGTTGTCCAGCACAATGGCGAACCGGTGCCCCACATTGGCGCGGGTGATCTCGCCAAAACGCCGCCCGCCCAGATTGTTGAAGGCAAAATTCACCACCCATTCGCCGGTGCTCGGGTTGGTGCCCGGCTGCGCGTCGGTCAAATCGCCGCCATCGACCTCCACCCGCTTGTAAATATACAGCTTCTCGGCCGGATTATCCTGCATCGGCAGCAGATCGACACCCGGCCCGGGCGGCGAGCCGGGCAGCGCGCCCTCGTCGAGCAAATGAAACGTCATCTTCGCCGTCTTGCCGAGCAGCTGCTTGATCCGCTCGGGATCCTCCACACCGGGCAGCTCCACCACGATGCGGCTGTCGCCCTGCCGCGTAATCTGCGGATCGACCACGCCCGTCTCGTCGATGCGCCGCCGCACGATCTCGATCGACTGCTTCACCGCCTCGCCGCCGCGCACCGCCAGCGCCGCCGGCTGCAGCGTGATCGTCACATCGTTGCCGGGCAAATCCTGGATGGTAAATTCGGCCGGCACCGCAGGGGTAATGGTGCGCAGCGCGGCCAGCCCGGCATCGTGCTGCGCCGGGTCGCGCAAATGCACGAACACGCGGTGGCTGGCGTCCTGCGGGCCAAGGTGCTGATACCCGACACCGGCCTTCAGCAACACGGAGCGCGCGCTGTCGGCCAGGCTATCCAGCCGCTCGCGCTCGATCGCGCTCATGTCCACCTGCATCAGCAGGTAGGACCCGCCGCGCAAATCGAGCCCCAGATGCACCTGCCGCCACGGCAGCCACGGCGCCGGTGCCGCAAAAAAGTTCGGCAGGCAAAGCAGGGCGCCGAGCATGCAGATCGCAAGGATCGTCAGCGTCCTGGCACGGCTGAAATACATCATGGGCGCAAGCGGGCTCTCTCGGGTGCGGCGGGGTATGCCCAAAGGCCGCGGCTTGCGCAATTGAGGGTCGGCTGGCGGCCGCCGGTCTACAAGGATAGCTCATCGGGGCAGCCTCGCACCGACCCGCCGCTTGCAACTCCAGGCTGCCGATCGGCGCCGGGCGTTCTACCCGTGGCGGACTTTCCATCTTGCAACGCCCAGGCCATGTTACCGCCCGGACGGGAGACGGAGGCGCGCATGTTCGAGCTGACGGTCAACGGCACCAGCCGCCAGGTGGACGTCCCCCCCGATATGCCGGTCCTATGGGTGCTGCGGGACGTGCTCGCCCTCACCGGCACCAAGTTCGGCTGCGGCATCGCCCAGTGCGGCGCCTGCACGGTGCATCTGAACGGCGACCCGGTGCGCAGTTGCCTGCTGACGGTCGCCGACGCGGCCGGCAAGCAGATCACCACCATCGAGGCGATCGGCGCCACGCCGGAAGGCGCGCGCATCCAGAAAGCCTGGCTCGACCTGGAGGTCGTGCAGTGCGGCTACTGCCAGAGCGGCCAGATCATGTCCGCCGCCGCCCTCATCAAGGCCAAGCCGGCGCCGACCAATGCCGATATCGACGATGCCATGGCGGGCAATATCTGCCGCTGCGGCACCTACGTGCGCATCCGCGCGGCGATCCACGCCGCGGCCGCGGCATAAGGGGGGCGCGCCATGACCCACATGCCCTCGCGCCGCGCGCTGCTGCAGGCCAGCCTCGCCGCCGGCGGCGGCCTGCTCATCGGCCTGCGCCTGCCCAGCCGCGCCCACGCCCAGCTGCCCGACGCCGCCGGCGATTTCATGCCCAACGCCTTCGTCCGCATCGCGCCGGACAACTCGATCGCGTTGATCATGTCGCACACCGAGTGCGGCCAGGGCGTCTACACCAGCGCCTGCATGTTGATCGCCGAGGAGCTCGAGGTCGGGCTCGACCAGGTCACCGCCGAACACGCGCCGCCGAACAATGCGCTCTACAGCGATCCCTTCCTCGGCGAGCAGGCGACCGGCGGCAGCACTTCTACCCGCGCCGGCTGGGAACCGCTGCGAAAAGCCGGCGCCGCGGCGCGCATGATGCTGGTGGCCGCCGCCGCGGCCAAATGGCGCGTCGATCCGGCGACCTGCACCGCCGAACGCGGCATGGTGCGCCACACCACCAGCGGCCGCGCTTTCAGCTACGGGCAACTGGCATCCGCGGCGGCGCTGCTGCCAGTGCCGAAGGACATTCCGCTAAAACCCGCCAGCGCCTTCACCCTCATCGGCAAACCGCAAAAGCGGCTGGACACGCCCGCCAAGGTCAACGGCACGATGCAGTTCGGCATCGACGTTCAGGTGCCCGGCATGAAGGTCGGCAGCGTCGCCGCCAGCCCAGTGCTCGGCGGCACGCTCGTCGCGATCGACGAGACCGCCGCCCGTGCCGTCCCCGGCGTGCGCGACGTTGTCAAACTCGACGACGCCGTAGCGGTGATCGGCGACCACATGTGGGCGGCGCTGTGCGGCCTGAAAGCGGCCGCGCCGCAATGGGACGACGGGCCGAACGCCCACGTCACCACCGCCTCGATCGTGCAGGCGCTCGCCGCCGCGTCGGAGAATGACGGCGTCGACGCCCACGCCGCCGGCGACGCGAAGGCGGCCATCGCGTCGGTTACGAAACGGGTGGACGTGGTCTATCAGTTGCCGTTCCTGTCGCACGCACCGATGGAGCCGATCAACACCACGCTGCATGTGCGCCCGGACGGCGCCGATCTGTGGGTCGGCACGCAGGTCCCCCCGCGCGCGCAAGCCATCGTCGCCAGGATCGCCGGCCTGAAGCCCGAACAGGTCACCGTGCACAACCAGTATATGGGCGGTGCGTTCGGCCGCCGGCTCGATGTGGACAGCGTCGAGCAGGCCGCGCGGATCGCAAAAACCCTGGCCTATCCGGTAAAACTGATATGGACCCGGGAAGAGGACATCCAGCACGATTTCTACCGGCCCAGCTACTACGACCGCGTCTCCGCCGGCCTGGACGTCAACGGCCGCATCGTCGGCTGGCATCACCGTTCCGCAGGCGCATCGGTCATGGCGCGCTGGTATCCCGCTGGCATGCTGAAGGACGGCAAGCTCGATCCGGATGCCGTGGAAGGCGCCATCGAAACGCCGTACGATTTCCCGGCCCAGCTCAACCAGTATGTGCACACCGAAAGCCCGGGCGTCACCGTCGCCTGGTGGCGCGGCGTCGGCCCCACGCACAATGTATTTGTTGTCGAAAGCGTCATGGATGAGCTGGCCGCGCTGGCCGGCGTCGATCCGGTGGAATTCCGCCGTCGTCACCTGGGCAAGGATCCACGCGCCCGTGCCGTGCTGGACCTGGTGGCGCAAAAATCCGGCTGGGGCCAGCCATTGCCGAAGGGTACCGGCCGCGGCGTGGGGTTGCAGTGGGCCTTCAACAGTTGGCTCGCGACCGTCGTGGAGGCGACCGTTTCCGACCGCGGCGAAATCACCCTGAACCAGGTGCACGTCGCCGCCGATGTCGGCCCGGTCGTCAATCCGGATACGCTCGCCGCGCAGTTGCAGGGCGGGCTGATCTTCGGCCTTTCCATGGCCATGTACAGTGAAATCACCCACACGAAAGGCCGCGTGGATCAAAGCAACTTTCACGATTACCGCGTGCTGCGCATCAACGAGGCGCCGAAGGTCGAGGTGCATATCGTGGATAATCCCACCGCGCCGATCGGCGGCATCGGCGAGACCGGCACCGCGGCCGCCGCGGCGCCGCTCGCGAATGCGATCTTTGCCGCGACGGGTCGAAGATTGCGGCGAATTCCGTTTGCGACGGGGCAGTTAAGTCAAGCATAGGAAGGCCAGGGCTCTGCCCTGGACCCGCTGGGGACAAGTCCCCAGACCCCAATTCTTAAGGAATGGGGGTTTGGGGCCGCCGGCCCCAACGGGGGTCCAGGGGGCAGAGCCCCCGGCCTTCTAGGGAGGTCAAAATGAAATCAATATTCGTCGGCCTGGCACTGGCCTTGGCCACCCCCGCCGTCGCCGCCGACACCGGCGAATACCTCGCCCGCGCCGCCGACTGCATTGCGTGCCACACCAATCCGGGCGGCACGCCCTACGCCGGCGGCCGGCCCGTCAAATTACCGTTCGGAACGATCTACTCTCCCAACATCACCCCCGATCCGGAAACCGGCATCGGCGCCTACACCGACGACGAATGGGTGCGCGCGCTGCATGACGGCATCGGCCGCGGCGGCCGGCATCTTTTTCCGGCGATGCCGTACAATTCCTACACCCTGATGTCGTCCGCGGATGCATTGGCGATCAAGGCCTATCTGTTCGGCCTGAAGCCGGTGCACGCGCCGAACAAACCGGCCGCGCTGCGCTTCCCGTACAACCAGCGTTGGGGCCTGGCGTTCTGGAACATCGCCAACAATCCGCGCCGCCGTTTCGAACCCGATGCGACGAAGCCGGCCGACTGGAACCGCGGCGCCTACCTGGTGCAGGCGCTCGGCCATTGCGACCAGTGCCACACGCCGCGCAACTGGATGCTGGGCCTGAAAACCAGCGCCGCGTTCGCCGGCGCGCGCCAGGTCGGCTGGCAGGCCTACAACATCACCAGCGATCCGGTGCATGGCATCGGCGCCTGGAAGAGCGAGGATCTGGAAAAATACCTCGCCACCGGCGCCGCCCCGGGCCATGGCCCTGCCTCCGGCCCGATGGCCGAGGTCATTTCCAACAGCACGCGCTTTTTGTCGCCCGCGGACATTCACGCCATGGCGGTCTATCTGCGCTCGGTTCCCCCGGTCGCGGCGGGGCCCGAAGCCGTCGCGGCGGCGCCGGCGCCGGCGCCGGCCGACCCACTTGGCGCGCGCGTCTTCGCCACCGCATGCCAGGGCTGCCATTTGCCGACCGGGACCGGCCGCCAATCCGCCTGGGCGGCGCTTGGCGGCGACCAGACCGTCGGCGATCCGCGCGGCACCAACATGGTCCAGATCCTGGCCCACGGTTCCGACATGCAGACGCCGTCCGGCTACGTGTTCATGCACGCCTTCACTGGCGCCTACACGGACACCGAGCTCGCCGCGGTAGCGAACTACGTCACCGCCCAGCTGGCCGGCCGGCCGAGCCAGGTAACCCCGGCCGAAATCGCCGCCGCCCGCGCCGAATAACCACTCTGCCGCTCACCTTTGCCGCATTGCGGAAACTGACAGCTGTCAGCTGTCAGCTGTCACCTGAATCACGGCTCGAAATTCATCGTCCATTGATGCGTCTCGGCAACCGGCACGCCGGCGCGCAGCAGGGGCGCATAGCGCACCCGGCCGCTGCCGAGCCAGGACAGCACCGCATTCGCGAACGCCGCACCGCCCTTGCTGGCCACCACATGGCAGCCCGCTGGATGGCCATCGGTATCGATGCGGCAGCTCACGGCAACGTTGCCGGAGCGGCCTTCCGACTCATAGGCGGACGGATAGGAGGGTGAGCCGCCGGCGACCGGCGTCGCCGAAAAAGCCCGATCCGGGCCCGCGGGCCTGAGCGCCGGCGGCTTCGGCGGCGGAGCGATCGAGGCAACGGCGAGCGTCGCGGCCGGCTTGGGCGCCGCCGCGGCAGCCACGGCGGCAACCGGCGCCTGCCGGGCCGTTTGCGTGGCCTGCGCGTCCCGCGTGGCCTGAGCTTCCCGTGCAGCCTGGGCTTCCCGTGTCGCCTGGGCGTCTCGTGCAGCCTGGGCGTCCCGCGCGGCCTGGTCTTGCTGCGCCGCCCGCGCGTCCGCCGCCTGCTTGGCCAGCAGCGCGCGGCGCTTCTGCTCCAACACCTGCAGCGAGTGCTGTGCGGTCGCTTCCAATTCCCGCGCCTGCGCGGCCTCATCGGCGGCGCGCCGTTTCGCCGCCGCTGCCTCTTCGGCCGCGCGCTCATCGGCGGCGGCTGGCGGCGGACTAGGCTGGATCATCGCCACCCGCATCGCCGCCGGCTCACGCGAACCGGCCAACGAGGGCGTGTAGGTCGCCGATGATGCGGGCTGTGGCGCCGGCTGCGTCGCGGCCAGGTTCACCGCCGTCGCGGCCACCGCCGCGCCACTCTGCCTGATGGGCTGTGCTGACGCGGCCGCCGACACCGCAGGCGTTGTCGGCGGCGGTACGGCCGGGGCAGCTGCCACCGGAGCAGGCGCGGCCGCCACCGAGGCGGCCGGCAATTTAGCTGGCGGCACGGCCGCCATCGCGGTCGCCGCGCGTTCGGTCGCGGTCGCCGGCGCCGACCCATGGCCGAACAGCGCGCCCACCACGAACAGCGACGCGCCGGTCAGCGCCAAACCGCCCCCGGCGATCATCGCCACGCGGCTACGCGCACCGCCCGCGGACGCCGGCATATCGGACAGCGGCTTGCCGCATTGCGGACAGACAAACTTGCTCTCCGGCGGAACCTGAACGTCCTGCCGGGCGCTGGCGAACGAGCAGTAGAGAACATTGGTACAAAGGCCGACGCGAAGGGCCATGGCGAGGCTTACCCCATGTATGAGCCGGCGCGGCCGCGAACGCGCCGGGATGGTAGGCGATGGACCGGCTCCGGGTCGAAGGATCGGCGCGCGCGCCGGATCGCGGCATCCAGCGCAACGCAATTTGGCGCGCACACGAATGGCGTCCGGTTTCGCCGTGCGGCTGATACGCCACACGCGAAAGTTGCAGGTTTCGCCTTTTGCGTTTGCTTCATGTCAACCGTCGTACCATGAAAAAACGCAACGAACCAGCCAAATTCTCACAGAAAGGCGCAACTGTGTCAGGTAATCGACATAACGCCGAGATTGATCCAAAAAACATACTATGATGAAAAAGCGATCACACATCCGGCCGAAAAATAGGCAAGCAGGAACATTGGAGCACGCCTAAGCCGCCCCCGCACGCAATGCGGGCCGACCAAACAAGCGCCGTGCATTCAGCTCGCGCGACACCATTTTTCCAGGTGCCCGCACGCGCCAGGGCACCGCGCCAAGCCGGAAGCGCTCGCAACCCTATTTGCCGCAAGGGAGGCCGCGTGAGGTTCGCCTGCTTGATTGCCGCCCTCCTGCTGTCCTGGTCCAGCGTTTGCCGCGCGGCGCCGGCAATCTGCCCCGAGCCACCGCCCTACCCCGCCGACCTTGGCCAATGGGACCGTATGGCCGCGCGCGCGGGCACGCCGGAGGCACGTGCGCTGATGACGTACATGATGAGCGCCGCGATCCACCAGCCCCAGGGGCCACGCGGCGACGTCGCCGCGCTGTGCCGCTACCGGCCCGCCGACGCCGTGCTGCGCGCCACCGGCAAACCGGTGCGCATGGTGTTCATGGGCGATTCGATTACCGAGCTGTGGGCCCAGGCGAACCCAAGACTGTTCGCCGGCGGCTTCGTCAACCGCGGCATCGGCGGCCAACTCACCTGGCAAATGCTGGTCCGGTTCCGCCAGGACGTGATCGATCTGCATCCGGTCAGCGTGCACATCCTCGGCGGTACCAACGACCTGGTCGGCATGGCCGGTGCTACCACGCTCGCGGAAACCGAAGGCAACATCGAAACGATGGTCGAGTTGGCACAGGCGCACGGCATCAAGGTGGTGCTCGGCGCGCTGCCGCCGATGGGCCCGCCATGGGACTCGCCGGCGCGCAGGGCCGAACTGTTCGCGCTCAATGCCTGGCTCGCCGAAACCGCGCGCCACGACGGATTGGGTTTCGCCGATTATTACGCCGTCCTGGCGGACTCGACCGGCGCACTCAACACCCAACTCTCGATCGACTCGCTACACCCGAACCGCTTTGGTTTCGAGGAAATGGAAGCGCTGATGCGCTTTGCTTTGTCGGATGTGGAACCAGCAAGGAAGAAGGCTAGGGGCTCTGCCCCTAGGACCCCGTTGGGGCCGTAGGCCCCAAACCCCATTTCATTTTGTTCCAGGTCTGGCCTCGACAGCCAGCCCATCGCGGAACATCTAACCGGGCCGATCTTCGTTAAACTCTCTAATCTGTGGATAACTTTGCTTTTGGTGAATCCAGCCTCCATTCCGGAGTGAAGCATCACGATCGGGTCGGGCAAAGCGAAGCAGAACACGACCTCATACCAGCCCGCGCAGTGATCGACTCTCCCAAGAAGGCCATGGCTCTGCCCCGGACCCGTCACGCCTTGGCGTGCTGCGCACGAAGGCCCGAGACCCCCATCAGCGCTGTACGGCGTTTCCTTGTTTCCTAGGCCTGTACCTTAAATAGGTTCTTGGCTTCGCCGTTGTCCAAACGATTCTTAATGAATGGGGGTCTGGGGCCGTCACGCCTTGGCGTGCTGCGCACGACGGCCCCAGCGGGTCCAGGGCAGAGCCCTGGCCTTACCCAAAGGATCCAACTCTGCGCCGATTGGTATCATTCCTAAACTGCGTAATCTGCGGTTAAACCTTCGCCGATCACACAAAAATCGCCACCGTCTGCCGCGCCAACAGCAGCGGAACCGCCAACTCGTTCCACAACACCATGTGCTGGCTGGTATATCCATCGGCCACGTGATCGCCACGGCTCCGCATCAGATGCCAGCCCTCCGCGCTCCCCGCCCCCACCAGGTCCGGTTCCAGCACATCGACCGACCAGGTTATCGTGCTGATCGGCGCCGGCGCCGGAAACATCGTAATGGCCGCCGGCGGCAGCGCATCGGCGAGCGCGATCAGCCCCGCCAGCCCATGCCGCGCCCCCGGATCGTTATGCCGGATCCACAGCAGCAGATCGGGCTCGGCCGGCCCGCTCGCGCGCGCATACTTGCCCGCGCGCCGCGTTTCGAAATGCGCGGCAAATGCCGGGCGCTGCGCATTGGGAAAGAACGGCCGCCCCGCCTCCGGCCCCGGCACCTCGGGCGCCGCACAGCCGCGATAGCTCAACACACTCGCCCGCGGTGCTCCGAACGACAGCGTCGCGCGCGTCGCCAGCCCCGCCTCGCCGACCAAATCCACCCCGACGAACACGCTGGATTTGCCCCGCCGCAGCACCGTGGCCGCAATGCGCAACGCCCCCGCGGCCGGCCCCACGAACACGAACTGCGCCGCCCGCAGCGCCGGCAATCCCTCCACCGCCCGCAGCGCCCCCGCCACGCACAGCGCCGCCGAAAGCCCCCCATAGGTGGTGCGTCCCTGCCGCCAATCCTCCGGAATGACGGTCTCGCCGTTCGGGGAAATCGCGCCAATCAGCTCGGAAAAACGCGTCATGACGGCGGAACCTGCACCGGAATTCCCCCTATCGTAGCGTGGGTGAAGCGAAGCATAACGCACGGAAACGATCGGCTACACCCCGCCACGCTTGCTCCCGCCCGGCCGTTTCTGTTTCAAGCCCGTCGCCAGCTTATTGCGAACCTCGCGCTTCACCCGTGCGCCGAGCCGCGCATCCTCGGTGGCCATGAACCGCCGCACGGCCCCGCTGTCGCGACCAGCCAGCGCACGGAGCGCCCAGGAAAGCGCCCTCTCCACCATGTCGTCGCGATCTCCCGCCAACGTCGCGCACACCGCCAGCGTGCGTTCTGGGTCGCCCTCGCCGCCGTCCGCCTTCATGTTCAGCGCGACGGTGCTGACCAGCGCGGTGCGCCGCTTCCATCGATCCGCGGACGCTGCCCACCGACGGATTAACGTATCGGAAGCCAGGCCGCACACCCATGCCGGCCCCGACACGATGCGCGCGAACGCATCGACCACCTCCCACCCGTCAAGACCAACCGAAAGTTCCCTGAGCCGAGCATCGTTGAGCGATGTAAACGCCGCGCCATGATAGCGGATCAGCTCATAGCCAACCCAGCGATAGATGCGCGAAACCTGCAAGGCGCGCGCGACACCCATGATGAATGTTGGCGGCCGATCACGCCATCGCGTGCTCAACGATCGCCGCACGGCGCGCAGCGCCGGCGTGGTCCCGACCGGCAACGCCGCTATCTCCGCAAGCAGCACGTCGGCCGCGGCGCGCGCATCCCAGCCGATTTCGGAACCCATTGCCGCATCCCGCCGACATTCCCGGACGCCACCGGGGAATAAACCGCCTACCTGATACGTTGCCTTACATGGGCGATTCCGCCCACGGAGAAAAACACGATGAAGCCGATGGCGGTAACAATGGTGGTGGCGGCCGGTCCGGGCCGTCCGGCTAAAAGGTTGGTGGACTACATGGCAAGAACGCGCGCCTCCCTATGCCTGGCACCTTTCGTGCTGATCGCGCCGCAAGCCCACGCGGCCAAACCGCTGTCGGTCAATTTCACCATCAGCAACACCAATGGCTTTAACGGCGTCGACCCCGCGTCGCTGACTGTCTCGAAGGGTAAACTCAGCGGCACGGTCACCGTCATCAGCCCGGACGGCACGTTCCCCTGTACGGTCAATCCCGGCAGCACCGACATACAAAATCGCCTGCACCTGACCTGCACGATCGGCCCAGAGGAGATCGTCACCCTGTCGGGAAAGTTGAACCTCCGCACCGGAGGCGGCGGCGGCAAGTTTTCCGAATCGTTCTTTAAGGAAACCGGAACCTACAAAGCGGTCAAGGGCAATTGAGGAGGGTGGGCTGCCTGCCAGCCCACTGCCAAACCTTATTCGCGGGCTGCGTCAGCAGCCGCCCCGCTTGAACACCACCTCACCCGAATCCATCGGGGATCAGGCGTAGTCCCGCGGACAATGGGACGCCGGCGCGTGGTTTTATTCCAACATTTTGCAAGAGCCCCCGCAGGACGCCCCGCGACCCTTGGTCACGCCAGCCGAGTCCCAACCGACTAGCGCCAAGCTGCCGCAACGCGCGCTGCCTGCATAAACTGCGGAACATTCACCGGCCGGTAACCGGTAGATGGGAAAAGGGCAGCCGCAAAAATGCGCAGGAGTACAAAAATGTCAGCCATCAGTGCCGCGTCCAGTCAAGCCACCTATCAAGCGCCCCCCGCCCGGCCGCCAGTAGCCCAGAAGGTCGATAGCGATGGGGATCACGACAACAGCCCACCGTCCGATGCCTCAGCGAAATCCTCGTCCCGCGCGTTGAACGTGGTTGCCTGATTTAGTAATCGAGGTCGGCGCAAGCCGGCCTCGTCGCTGACGGGCCGAGGCCTCGCATGAGGCATCCATAACGCCCGGACTTCGCGGCGTTTTGCCAAATTCGCGGGTCAATCAAATTCCGGAGTCGATCCCGGGAACCGAGTCCACCGTCAGCTTGACGAATTTTATAGGCCGTCGCTAGGATACTGAAAAGTTGCTGTCCGAATACGGATGTGTGGCAGCAAGCGGTGCCGGCGGAGGCGTACGATGAGATTTGCGTTGGCGGTTCTCGGATTTGGCCTCGCGGCAAACGCCGCTGCGGGCGCCACCTTATAGCTACGCGGGCACCGCGCTTTCTCCCGCGGCGGGCGGCGGGACGGGGGCAAAGGCGGTAACCCTGTCGTTCACCGCCGCGCAGGCGCCAAAGCCAGGGAAGTGCGTGCTCGCAACCAAACTCGCCGCATACAGCGACGGGGCACGCACCTGGAGTAAACTTCGCAAGGCCGGCTACAAACTGATCCGGTACGGCGACACCGGTCCGGTTACCTACACCAAACCCTGCCTGGGCACCGACGGAACCACCGTTTCCGGGACATACAATATTCTGGCCGAGTACTACAACGGCGTCGTGTTGGACGACTTCACCGTCAACAACATATCCAACGGCAATGCAACTGATCTTGTGGAATTCGACGAATATCTCGGCGGTGATCCGCATATCTACAGCGACGTTTCGGCCTCACCGGGAACCTGGCTGATAACGCCGTAGGCTAATAAACAAAAGTTTTTTGGTTCTTTTTTTCAAAAAAGAACAGAAGAAAGCGCTTCTTTTTGAAAAAAGAAGCAAAAACTTTTGTTAATTGGTTGCGTACCCCGATGGCGACGCGGTCACCCGCCGCCGCCGTCGAGACCGATGCCCGTCAGCGGCAGGGTTGCCGCGGCGCCGGCGCTGTTCGTCACCGACAAAGTGGCCTTGTATTTGAAAACGTCCGGTGGCGTGAACACCACCTGAAATGTGCAGCTCTGCTGCACCGCCAAAGTCGCCGGACAATTATTGGTCTGCGTAAAAGTCTTGTTCGTGGGCGTAATGGCGAAACCGGTGAGATTGACCGGCGACGCGCCGTCGTTGATCAGGGTGGCGCTCCCACTGAGGGACGAGCCGACGGAGACACTGCCGAGGTTGAGCGAGGCCGGCGAGAATCCCAGCGCCAATGCTTCGCCCACACCCGTAAGCGCGATGGTCTGCTTAGGGCTGCCCGGGCTGTTGTCCAGCAGCGTTACGGCCCCGTTACGGGTCCCTGCCGCGGACGGGATAAAATTGGCCATGATCGCGCAGTTCTGGCCCGGGTTCAGCGTGCTGGGGCAGTTGTTGGTCTGCGAATAATCGCCACTGCTCGCGATACTTGTGAAGCCGACCGCGTGGCTGCTGACGTTGGTGACGGTCACGGTCTGCATCGGACTGGTTAAACCGACCTGCAGGAAGCCGAAATTCAGGCTCGCGGAAGAGAACGTGATGCTCAACGGCGTATAGAACTCGGCGTCGGGAACAACCACGCAGCACCTGGCGGTGTAACCTTCGCCGCCTGCTGTCAACGCCTGGCCGCCGGTCAACAGCGTGGTCGCCTGATAGGCCAGCGCGCGGTTCAGGCTGGCCGTCGCGCTGAATGTGCCCGTCGATTCGTTATAGATCTCCGCCGCCGCGGTCGGAATGTAGCCGGTGCAATCCTTGCCGCAACTGATTTCCTGCCCCTCGCCGCCGGCCAGCAGCACGGTGCCGTCCCCCAGCAACGTCGACGTATGTGCGTAACGGCCGGTCGTGAGGTTGCCGGTGAGCGACCAGGTGTTGCTGGCGGGGTCATAGAGTTCCGCCGAATTCATCGGATATCGCGTGATCACACCGCCGCTCACCAGCACCTTGCCGTCCGGCAGCACGGATGTGCCGTTCAGGTAGCGTGCCTGGTTGGTACTGGCCGCATTGCTCCAGGTTCCGGCGGCCGGATCGTAGAACTCGCAGGACGTCGTCGGAACGCCCGCGAGCCCACCGATCGCCAGCAGCTTCCCGGTGTTGAGCAGCACCGTGCTATGTAATGCCCGCGCAAGGGTCAGGCTCCCCGTCACCGACCATGAATTGGTCGCCGGGTTATAGATTTCGCTGGTAGCCGTCGTGGTGCCGCAGCCGCTTGCGGTGCAGCCGCCGGCCACCAGCACCGTGCCGTTCGGCAGCAGGGTCGCGGTATGGCCGACCCGTGCAACCGCCAAGTTGCCCGCCGGGGCCCAGGTATTTTTCTTTGGATTGAACAATTCGGCGGTACCGACAACCACGCCTCCCGTCCCCAGGCCGCCTTCCACGAGCACGCGGCCGTTGGGCAGCACGACCGCGGGAACATAATAGCGAGCGGTCTGCATGCTGCCGGTGGGTGCCCAGGTACCCTTCTTGCCATTGTAGATTTCCGCGGAGGCAAGCACGTTGCCGTTGTTGTCGATGCCGCCCGCGGCGAGCACGTTTCCCTTGCCCAACGGCACCTGGCCGTTCAGCTCGCGCGCCGATTGCTTAAAGCCGGTGCCGGTCCATTGGCCCTGCACCTGTGCAAACAGCGGCTGGGTGCTTGCCAAGGCTAGTGTGAGCGCGGTCGTTCCGCCGAATAAAATTCTCATGGTCCCTCCTAGGTCGCCATTTCTTGAACACTCGGCCCTTAGGCAGCAGCTTTGACCACTCCAGCACCTCAGTCAACGAATTTTGGACGTCCCCTCTTAGGACCCGAGCAAACTTATGGACGCCTTCTTCAGGCGGGCTGTACCGGCGGTCTTGCCGTTCTCGCGTCGCAAAGGCGCTTGAAGCCGCTTCCTTTTATGACAAGGTACGCCTACCCTTTCCTCCAAGCCCCACTGGCATCGCTCATAAACCCCACCGACCGGTAAGCCGCGTCCACCAGCCCCTGCCCGCGCGCATTGAGCAAAATCCCCGCCCCCAGCCGGTTCATCGTATAACCAAAACTCAGTTCCGCCTCCGGATCGGCAAACCCCACGCTGCCGCCCATGCCGACATGGCCGAACGCCGCCTCGCCGATGATCAGCGAATCACCCCCCGCCGCCCGGTTGTCCGTGCTCTTCATGAAGCCAAGCCCGAACCGCATCGGCTGCTGCAACGTCGCGTCCAGATGCGTCGCCGCGGAAACCCGCGACATCCGGGCAATCGTCTCCGGCCGCACCAATCCGCCGCCGCCCTGTGCCAGCGGCGCATACAGCAACGCAAGCCCGCGCGCATTGGTCATGCCGTTGGCGCTGCCGATCTCCGCCGCGTGGATTTCCCGCGAATTGAAATCCGCGCCGCCATTGTTGGTCAGGAACAAATTCGTCAGCGACCCCGGCTGCATCACCGCCTGGGTAAATTTCGAGCTCAAATCCATCTCCGCCGGATCCGGCGCGATCAGGCTGGCGACCCGCGCCTCCTCGCTCTCCGGCAGACCAATATAAAAATCCAGCGCCAATCGTTGCGCGATTTCAGTACGGAAAAATTCCCCAAGCGGCCGCCCGGCCGCCAGCCGCACCAGATTGCCCACCGTCCACGCATAGGTCACGCCGTGATAGCCCTGCCGCGTGCCCGGCTCCCACCAGGCCGGCTCGGCCGCGACGCGTTCCACCATGTAATCGAAATCGGCAAACCCGCCCGCGCGCACCGGATCGCGCACATGCGGCACCGGCGAGCTGTGCGCCAGCATGTTGGCGACCGTCGTGCCCTGCTTGCCGTGCGACGCGAACGCCGGCCACAGCGTTCCCACATCGTCATGCAGCCCAAGCGCGCCCTGCTCGATCAGCATGTGCGCGCACAGCGCGGCGGCACCCTTGGTGCACGAAAACACAATGCTGATCGTATCGCGGCCCCACGGCGCGCCGGTCTTCGCCACCGCGACGCCGCCCCACAGATCGACCACGGCGCGACCTCGGTGCGTCACGCACACGCTGGCCCCCACCTCCGCCCGCTCCGCGAAATTGGCCCGAAACGCCTCCAGCACGGCCTCGTAGCCCGGCGCGCAGTGCCCGCCGAGCACCCCGCCGGACGCCAAGGTTTCCTCGATCGCAGCTTCGGCCATGATGTTTCGCGCTCCCCGACGGACGCTCCGGCTACGGGTTTTTCGCGGGGCTGGGAAGATGCCCGCGGAGTGGGGCGAGCCCGCGGGCACTGCTAGATTCCCCTGCCCCAGCGCCCAGGAGCCCTGCCGATGCAAGATGATCTCGCCGCCCGCCGCGCCCAGTTCCGTGCCCTGCACGCTGAAAATTGCTTCGTGCTGCCCAACCCGTGGGACGCCGGCAGCGCGCGCCGCCTGCAGCGCATGGGGTTCCTCGCCCTGGCCTCCACGAGCGCCGGCGCCGCCTGGGCCGCCGGTCGCGACGACGGCGAATTGACCCGCGATGAAGTGCTGGCCCACCTGACCATGCTCTGTGCCGCCACCAGCCTGCCGGTGAACGCCGATTTCGAGGCCGGCTTCGCCGACGATCCGGAAGGCGTCGCCGCCAACGCCGCCCTGGCCGCCGCCACCGGCATCGCCGGCCTGTCGATCGAGGATCGCACCGGCACCACCCTCTATGACACGACCCTGGCCGCGGAACGCATCGCGGCCGCCCGTGCGGCCTTGAACCGCGCCGCGCCTGATGTGCTGCTGGTCGGCCGCACCGAGGGCTTTCTGATCGGCCACACCGACCTGGCTCCCACCATCGAGCGCCTGCTGGCCTACGCGCGCGCCGGCGCCGACTGCGTCTACGCGCCCGGCGTCACCGACCTCGGCGCGATCCGCGAACTGGTGGCCGCGGTGGCGCCGGTGCCGGTGAATGTTTTGTTGCGCGGCACCCTGCGTGTCGCCGATCTCGCCGCCTGCGGCGTACGCCGCATCAGCACCGGCGCCGCATTGGCATGGGCCGCGTGGACCGGCTTCGAGGCCGCCGCCAAGGCGTTGCATGAGCAGGGCGTATTGGTGAAGGATGGATAAGAAAGGCCAGGGCTCTGCCCTGGACCCGCTGGGGCCAGGGGCAGAGCCCCGGTCTTCCTTTCCTCCCTGAATCAAGGTCCCGCGCCCGCACCATGGACGAATTCATCGATCTCGACGTCATCGGCGCGCTCGAAGGCTCGGATAAATCCAGCACCTTCCGCTTCGCATGGGACTACCTGCGCCACTATGAGGCGTTGTTCGCCGAATACCGGGACGCCCCCATCAACATGCTGGAAATCGGCATCGGGCGCGGCCCCTCGCTGCGGCTATGGCGCTGGTTCTTCTCGCGCGCCGAAATCACCGGTATCGATATAAACCCGGACTGCCTGCAATACGCCGGCCCGCGCGTCAGCGTGGAAATCGGCTCGCAAATCGATCCCGCCTTCCTGGATCGCGTCTGCGAACGCGCGCCCCCCACGATCATCCTCGATGACGGCTCCCACGTCTACGAACACATGATCTTCAGTTTCGAATATCTGTTCCCCAAACTGGCCCCCGGCGGCATCTACGTCGTCGAAGACATCACCCGCCACAGCGGCCCCGCCGCGCCGTCGCAGCCCAACGCAAAACCCAACGTCCCCGAATATTTCCTCGACATCGCGCGCCGTTGTTTCGCCCGCGGCCAGGTGCCGCACGTGCAGAACCTGCCGGACGCCCTGGTGCAAACGATCGACCGCGTCGCCTTCATCGGCCACGCCGTAGCCCTGCACAAGCGCGACCCCGCGCGCAACATTGCGCGCGGCGTCGCCACCGCGGATGCGTATCTCGCCGCGCAGGAAACGAACCCCGACCTGCACGAGAATTATGCCGAGTGGCTGCTGCGTCACGACGGCCCCAACGATCGCGCGGTCATTGCCCTGCGCCACGCCATGCTGGACGGCCACACCAACGTAAAGCGCCGCCTGCTGCTCGCCGAGACCTTGCTGCGCGATGGCCAAGCCGCGCCCGCCCGCGCGATCCTGGAGGACATCGCCCGCGCCCGCCCGGGCAACCACCAGGTGCTGTTCTACCTCGCGACGTTGCAACTCGAACTCGGCGACCGCGAAGCCGCGCGGACCACCCGCGACCTGGCCTACGCAACCCCGCCCATGAGCAAGGATTTGCGCCACAAGTTCGAACAACTTATTCCGTAGGATAAAGGCCGGGGCTCTGCCCCTGGACCCCGCTGGGGCCGGAGGCCCCAGACCCCCATTAGCGCTGCGCGGCTTTTCTTGCTTCTTGGCGAATCCAGTAACCGTCATTGATCTTTTGGCTTCGCCGTTCCCGCAACGATTCCTTATGAAATGGGGTCTGGGGCCTCCGGCCCCAGCGGGTCCAGGACAGAGCCCTGGCCTTCCTTCTTTCACTCCCCGCTAAGATCCCGCCGCCTTCGATCCAACTCCTCCGCATACCGCCGCAACGCATACTGTTCCGTCATCAACCCAATCACCCGCATCGTATCCAACCCGTCCACCACCGCCAGCGCATCCGCCTCCGCACTCTCGAATTTCGCCACCGCATCCTTCACGTTCATCTCCGGCAGCAGCACCACATCGCGATGGTGCAGCACATCCGCCACCCGCGCGCCCGCTTCGTGTTCCGCATGCGCATCGTCCAGCCACACGATGCCTGCGTAACGGTCCGCCGCGTCCAGCGCCACCACGCGGTTTGCCGAGCCCAACGGATTGTCGCGGCAGAACATCGCCAGATGCATGTCCGCCGGCACCGTGCGCACCTCCCGCCGCATCATCCGCCCCACCGTCAGGCTGCGCATCCAGCCGATATCCACCGCACTGCGGATATTCTCGCCGCGCAAATGAAACCGCCAGGTCGCGAACGAATACCCGAACGTGCGCCGCACCGTCAGCGAACTCACCACCGCCGCCGCCAGCACCGCCACCGTCAGCGGCAGGCTCCCGGTGCTCTCCAGCGCCAGGAACGCCATGGTCAGCGGCCCC
>Ga0181531_10000388_pt1 | contig 29885 bp, 24 predicted proteins | sample PEATcosm2014_Bin_38_FD_119743 | JGI IMG/M metagenome (GOLD analysis project Ga0181531, IMG submission 119743) | Peatland microbial communities from MTU Mesocosm Facility, Houghton, MI, USA - PEATcosm2014_Bin11_10_metaG | ecosystem: Environmental > Terrestrial > Soil > Wetlands > Peat | place...
GGCGCCGACATCGTCTGGGTCGGCCGCTTCAAACATGGATCGAACATTTTCATCCGCGACAATGCGGGCAATCTCATCGAGCTGGTGCAGGAGCCAGCCATGTGGGGCAATTGAGGCGGCAGCGCTGACAGGCGTGCAATGAAGCGACACGGAAACAGTGGGGAGCTGGCTCCTGAACTCTCTATCGCACGTCTATCCCTGCGCTGCCCCCGATGCGCCTGCCTCCATCGCCGCGAAATGAGGTCGTGGCAAGATGGTGGTCACGTCCAGAGGCGCGCCGCCCAGGAAGTCCATGATCTCCTGGCGCTGGCGCATCGCATCCTTGTAGCCGAGCGCGATCAACTCCGAGGTGAAGCTCGACTCGAACATCAGGTAGCTCGCCAGCTGCGCGCCAGCGGTGCCACGCGCGCCCATGACGCGCAGCAATGCGCGCAGCGCGCGCGGCAGGCTGTGAATGTGCTGCGTGGCAATGACCCGCAGATCGGCGCTGGGAGCGATCAGCAGCGTGGCGACCTTGTGCAGTCCCGGCACGGCGCTGGGGGCGATATCCACGACCTGGTTCAGTCGCTGCACGTGCTCGATGTTGGCGTAGATCTGATCCATGAATAGCGTGTCGAGCATGTAGCCGAACAGCTGCCCCAGTGCCGGCGGTTGAATGGCCGTGCGCGGCCGCGGCGTGATGCCCGCAGCCAGTTCGGAGCGAACGCCGATCACGAACAATCGGTCCGCGCCCAGATGAATCGCGGGACTGAGTGGCCAGAGCTGGCGCTGGGCGCCATCGCCGTAGTACTCATCGCCGAGGCGTACCGGTGGAAACAGGAACGGCACTGCGAGGCTCGCCATCAGGTGATCCAGCCCGAGCCGGGTGCGCTCGCCGATGCGCTGCTGCCGTAACCACGGCGCGAGGTCATTGGCCGCCTGGAAGAAGGCCACGGAGGCCGCCGAGTTGTAGCCCGTTGCACACAGCGCCAGGGCGCGCAGCTGTCCCCGATCGATACTGCGTTGCAGGTGGCGCCAGTCGATATTGCGCGCCAGCAGACGCCGCAACGGGGAGTTGTCGAACAGCGATGGCGGCGGCGGCAACAGCCAGCCGCCCGAGACCAGAGAGAGCATCCAGTGCAGACCGGACCGCAGCATGCTCACGGGGTCGACCTCGAACACCTCAGAGACGTGAAAATTGGCCCACACCTTCTCGAGTGCGGCCACGGCGCGTTGCCAGCGGAACGCCTCGGCCCCCAGCACGGTTGCCGCCACGGCACCGGCTGAGGTGCCGACGATGATCGGGAAAGGGTTGGGCGCATCGGGCAGCAGCTGCGCGATGGCCTTGAGCACACCTACCTGGTAGGCGGCGCGGGCGCCTCCCCCCGGTAATACCAGGCCCACCGTCGATCCGATCGGTGCACGGCTTCCTTGGAGCGGCTCGGCGGCCATGGAGATAGCATAGCGGAGGCAGCGAACGCCGCCCGTACCCAGGTCTCGTTAAAGGCGGCTGACGACGCGCAATATCTGCATGGAGTTGGTGCCGCCCGACACCCCTGACAGCTCACCCTTGGTCAGGATCACCAGGTCGTTGATATCCACCAGGCCCAACCCCAGCAGGCGTTCGAAGATCGAGCTGTAGATCGCGCTGGTTTCGGTGCTCGTGATATCGAAGGGCACCGCGTACACGCCGCGATAGAGCGTGACCCGCGTGCGCGTGGCCTCGTGGCGCGTGAAGGCGTATATCGGCATGTCGGAGCGGATGCGCGACATCCACAGCGGCGTCATGCCCGATTCGGTCAGGGCGACAATGGCGCGTACCCGCATGTGGTTGGCCGTGTACATGACGGCCATGGAGATCGCTTCTTCGGTATTCCCGAACTCCTCCTCGGCACGCACCATGACCCGCATCGAGCCGAGCTGGTACTTCTCGGCTCCCCGGATCACATCCGACATGGCCTGCACCGCCTTGACCGGGAATTTTCCGGCCGCGGTTTCTCCCGAGAGCATCACCGCATCGGTGCCGTCGAGCACGGCGTTGGCGACATCGCTGACTTCGGCGCGCGTGGGGACCTGGTTCTGAATCATCGACTCCATCATCTGCGTGGCCGTGATGACCACGCGGTTGCGCGCCAGGGACTGGCGGATGATGGTCTTCTGGAGACCGGTCAGCTCCGCATAGCCCATCTCGACGCCCAGATCGCCGCGCGCCACCATGACCGCATCGGTCACGGCAAGAATGCCGGAGAGATTGTCGAGTGCTTCGTGGCGTTCAATCTTGGCGCAGACGCGCGCTTCACCGCGCCAGCGGCGCAGCTCGGACTGTGCCTTGCGAATATCGTCGGCATCGCGCGCGAACGAGACCGCCAGATAGTCGACGCCGAGTTCGGCAACCAGGCGGATGTCCTCGAAGTCCTTTTCGGTCAGCGCCGCCGCGGAAATGCCCCCGCCCTGGCGATTGACACCCTTGCGGTTGGAGAGCTCCCCGCCCGAGCGCACCACGGTCGAGATCCGGGTGCCGACGACCTTTTCGACCTCCAGCAAGATCTGGCCGTCGTTCAGCAGCAGCGTATCGCCCGCGTGCACATCCTTGGGCAGATCCTTGTAGGCGCAGCCGACTTCCTCGATGGTGCCTGCCTGCGGATCGAGCATGGTATCGAGGGCAAAGGGGGCGCCCTCCGCGAGCTGCACGGAGCCGTCGCGAAAACACTCGATGCGGATCTTCGGGCCGGCCAGATCTGCCAGCAGCCCGATGTATCGCCCGGCTTCGCGCGCCGCATGACGCACCATCTCGACGCGCTTGCGCTGCGATTCGCGCGTGCCGTGCGAGAAATTGATGCGGGCGACATCGAGGCCGGCCTTGATCATGCCGGCAACCACATCGGGGTTGTCGGTGGCGGGCCCCAGGGTGGCTACGATCTTGGTTCTACGCAGTGTGTCCATGTTTCAGTGCTGCCGGTACGTGGCGCCTACGCGCCGTGAGCTGCCGCGGCCGCCGTGGCGCGCTGTTCCAGCACTGCAACCGCCGGCAAAGTCTTGCCTTCGACGAATTCAAGAAACGCGCCACCGCCGGTCGATATATAGGAAATACCGTCCTCGACTCCGTATTTCTCGATGGCCGCCAGCGTGTCGCCGCCGCCGGCCAGCGAAAAGGACTTGCTGCTCGCAATCGCATTGGCGATGGCCTTGGTGCCCTCTCCGAACTGATCGAATTCGAACACCCCGACCGGGCCGTTCCAGATGATGGTGCCGGCGCACTTGAGGATGGCATCGAACTGTTCGGCCGTGTCGGGGCCGATATCGAGTATGAATTCATCGTCGGCCACCTGGTCCACCGGCCTCACATCGGCGTGCGCGGTGGCGGCGAACTCGCGCGCCACGACCACATCCACTGGCAAGGGAATCTCCGCACCTCGTGCGCGCGCGCGCTCCAGCAGCGTACGTGCCATCCCGAGCATATCCTTCTCGCACAGCGACTTTCCGATTTTCACGCCGGTGGCGGCCAGAAATGTGTTGGCGATGCCGCCGCCGACGATGAGCTTGTCGACTTTATCGAGCAGCGCTTCGAGCACCTGCAGCTTGGTCGAGACCTTCGAGCCGGCAACGATGGCGACCAGCGGTCGTGCGGGTTTGGCGAGCGCGCGCTCGAGCGCCTCCAGCTCGGCGACCAGCAGCGGGCCGGCGCAGGCCACGGGCGCGTATTTCGCCACGCCGTGGGTGCTGGCCTCGGCCCGATGCGCGGTGCCGAAGGCATCCATGACGAACACGTCGCAGAGGGCGGCCATTTGTCGCGCCAGTGCGTCGCTGTCCTTCTTTTCACCTTTGTTGAAGCGCACGTTTTCGCACAGCACCACCTGGCCGGCGGCGCATTCAACGCCGCCAAGCCAGTCCTTGCACAGCGGCACGGGCTTGCCAAGCAGCTCTGAGAGCTTGGCGGCCACGGGAGCCAGGGAGAATTCGCTCTCGAACTTTCCCTCCTCGGGCCGGCCGAGGTGTGACACCACGATCACGCGTGCGCCCTGCTGCATGGCGGTGCGCAGGGTTGGCAACGCAGCGCGGATGCGCGCGTCGCTGGTGACCACGCCATCCTTTACAGGCACGTTCAGATCCTCGCGGATCAGCACGCGCTGGCCGGAAAGCTTCAGATCCCCCATGCGCAGGACTTTCATGCGGACAGCACTCTTTGCGCCCGGCGCCCGACTAAGGCGCCCGCGACCAGGCGAGCGTGGTGTCGATCATGCGGTTTGAAAATCCCCATTCATTGTCGTACCAGGAACACGCCTTCACTAGCGTACCCTCGATGACGCGGGTCATGCCCGCGTCGAACACCGAGGAGTGCGGATCGTGATTGAAATCGACCGAGACCAGCGGCTCGTCGGTATAAGCAAGCACACTCGCGAGCGGTCCGCTGGTGGCCGCGGCCTTCATGATCCGGTTGATTTCATCCACGGTGGTCGCGCGCCGCGCGATGAAGCTCAAGTCGACCAGCGAGACGTTGATGGTCGGCACTCGCACCGAGAAGCCATCGAGCTTGCCCTTGAGTTCCGGCAATACCAGACCCACGGCCGCGGCCGCGCCGGTCTTGGTCGGAATCATCGAGTGGGTGGCAGAGCGCGCCCGGCGCAGGTCGGAATGATAGACGTCGGTGAGCACCTGATCGTTGGTGTAGGAGTGCACTGTGGTCATGATGCCAGCGACAATGCCAACGCTCTCGTTGAGCGCCTTCGCGAGCGGTGCCAGGCAGTTGGTGGTGCACGAAGCGTTGGAGATGACCGTGTAACTGGACTTGAGGATCGAATCATTGACGCCAAAGCAGACGGTGGCATCGACATCATCGCCGCCGGGTGCGGAGATGACCACGCGCCTGGCGCCGCCCTCGATGTGTTTGCTGGCCTTGGCCTTGGAAGTGAACAGTCCAGTGCACTCGAGCACGGTATCAACGCCGAGGCTGCCCCAGGGGAGCTTGGCGGGATCGCGCTCCGAGAGCACCCGGATGCGATCGCCGTTGACCAGCAGCGAATCGCCGTCGACCTTGACCTCTCCTCTGAAGGGACCGTGCACGGTGTCATGGCGCGTCAGATGCGCGTTGATCTTGGCGTCACCAAGATCATTGATCGCAACGATCTGCAGTTCCCCACGCTTGCCACCCTCGTACAGCGCGCGCAACACGTTGCGGCCGATGCGGCCGTAACCATTGATCCCAACTTTAAGCGTCATGACACGGTCCCTTTTATCGAAGCCAGAATCTCTTGCAGCGCGCGTTCGGCGGTGATGCCGAACTTCTTGTACAGCTCGGACGCTTTGCCCGAGGCACCGTAGTGATCGATGCCGATCACGCGGCCGCCGCTGCCCACGTAACGCCACCACAAGCCGGTGGAACCCGCCTCGATGGCAACGCGCGCGCGCACCGCCGCCGGCAGTACCGACTCCCGGTAGGCCGCATCCTGCGCATCGTAGCGCTCGGTGCAGACCATCGAAACCAGGCGAACCTTTTTGCCCTGCGCGCTGGCGGCCCTGACGCCTGCGAGCGCGATCTCCAGCTCCGAACCGCTCGCGATCACGATGCACTCGGGGGTACCCGCGCAATCGGCCAGCACGTAGCCGCCGCGGGCGATGGCGGCGAGCGCCTCGGGCGTGCGCGACATCTGCGCCAGGCCCTGGCGCGAAAAGATCAGCGCGCTGGGACCGGCAGTGTGTTCGATCGCCTCGCACCAGGCCACGGCGCTCTCGACCGCATCGCACGGCCGCCACAGCGAGAGATTCGGTATCAGCCGCAGCGAGTTCAGCTGTTCGATCGGCTGGTGGGTGGGTCCATCCTCGCCCAGTCCGATCGAATCATGCGTGTACACGAGCAACACGCGCTGATGCATCAGCGCCGCCATGCGCACGGCGTTGCGCGCATAGTCGGAGAAGGTCAGGAAGGTGCCGCCGTAGGGAATGAGGCCGCCGTGCAGCGCGATGCCATTCATGGCGGCCGTCATGCCGAATTCGCGCACGCCGTAGTGCAGGTAATTTCCCGAGTCGTCGTTCGGCTCTATGCCTTTGGAGATTTTCTGCAGCGTGTTGTTCGAGCCGGTCAGATCGGCCGAGCCGCCCAGCAATTCCGGCAGCTTGACGCCGATCGAATTCAGCGCGGCCTGCGAGGACACGCGCGTGGCCTGCGAGCCGCTGACGGTCTGCGCGGCGGCGATGGCGGCGTCGCGCGTCTGGGCCCAATCGGCTGGCAAGTGGCCGTTCATGCGCCGCTCGAGTTCGGCTGCCAGCTCCGGGTGGGCGCTTTGATAACGGCTAAAAAGCTGCTTCCAGTCCGCTTCAGCGGCTGCGCCCGCCGCCTCGTGATTCCAGGCGGCCCTGAGCGGCTCGGGCACGGCGAAGGGAGGCGCGGTCCAGCCGAACTGCTGCTTGGCGCCTGCGATCTCCTCGGCACCCAGCGGCTCGCCATGCGTGGCCTTGGAGCCGGCCTTGGTGGGCGCGCCCCAGCCGATCACGGTCTTGCAGCAGATGATCGAGGGCCGGTCCGTTTCCGACTTGGCATTGCGCGTGGCCTGCGCGATCGCCTCGCCGTCGTGGCCGTCGATGCTCTGCACGTGCCAGCCGTAGGCCTCGAAGCGCCTGGGCGTGTCATCCGCGAACCAGCCCTTGACCTTGCCGTCGATCGAGATGCCATTGTCGTCGTAGAACACGATGAGCTTGCCGAGCTTGAGCGTACCGGCCAGCGAACAGGCTTCGTGCGAGACACCTTCCATGAGGCAGCCGTCACCGCAGAACACCCAGGTGTGATGATCGATGATCGGCAGCCCGGGCCGATTGAAGTGCGCCGCCAGTATCTTCTCCGCCAGCGCAAAGCCGACGCCGTTGGCGAGACCCTGGCCGAGCGGACCGGTGGTGGTTTCGATGCCGATCTCGACTTCGTACTCGGGATGGCCGGCGGTGCGGCTGCCGAGCTGCCTGAAGTTGCGCAGCTCGTCCATTCTCAAGGGATAGCCGGTCAGATGCAGCAACGAGTACAGCAGCATCGAGGCGTGGCCATTCGACAAAATAAAGCGGTCGCGATCCCACCAGTGCGGGTTCGCCGGGTTGTATTTCATGACATCGCGCCACAGCACTTCGGCGATGTCGGCCATGCCCATGGGGGCGCCCGGGTGGCCGGAATTAGCTTGCTGAACCGCATCCATCGCGAGGACACGAATCACGTTGGCAAGCTCTCGGCGGCTGGGCATAGGGGAACTCTCCGGGCCGCAGTCATTGCAGCGGCCCAGTAGTCTAACAGCCGATGGTCCGGCGGCAATGCGGCCCATGGCTGCGCGCGCGCGACGCTGCCGGACCACGCCATTGGCGTACGGCGCAAATCGCGCAGCGGGTCTCAAATCTGACACATTCACGCGTGCTGCCGCCCGGCGCCCGTGGCAGCGGTATTGCTTCGGTTATACTGCCTCCTTACCCTTTCAGCAGCCTGAAATCTCTCGATGCCCAACCAATATTTGTTCACCTCCGAGTCGGTGTCCGAAGGTCATCCCGACAAAATAGCCGACCAGATCTCCGACGCCGTGCTCGACGCGATCATGCACGATGACCCGGCGGGCCGCGTGGCCTGCGAGACCCTCGTGAAGACCGGCGTAGTGATCGTGGCGGGCGAAGTCACAACCAGCGCCTGGATCGATCTCGAGAAACTGGTCCGCGAGACTGTGCTGGGTATCGGCTACAACCATTCGGACATGGGGTTTGATGGGGCCAGCTGCGGCGTCATCAACATCATCGGCAAGCAATCACCCGATATCGCCATGGGCGTCGACCGCAGCAGCAAGCGCAAGCAGGGCGCGGGCGACCAGGGCCTGATGTTCGGCTACGCCACCAATGAAACCGACGTGCTGATGCCGGCTGCGATCACGCTGGCGCATCGGCTGGTCAAGCGCCAGTCCGACATCCGTCGCCGCGGCAAGCTCGAATGGCTGCGACCGGACGCCAAGAGCCAGGTGACCTTGCGCTATGAGAACGACAAGCCGGTCGGTATCGAGGCAGTCGTGCTCTCGACGCAGCACAGCGATGACATCTCCACCTCCAAACTGCGCGAAGCGGTCATGGAAGAGATCATCAAACCGGTGCTGCCCAAGAAGTGGCTCGATAAACGGACCCGCTACCACATCAATCCGACGGGGCGTTTCGTCGTCGGCGGCCCCGTGGGCGACTGCGGCCTCACCGGCCGCAAGATTATCGTCGACACCTATGGCGGCTTCGCGCGCCACGGCGGCGGCGCGTTCTCAGGCAAGGATCCCTCCAAGGTCGACCGTTCGGCCGCTTACGCGGCGCGCTACGTGGCCAAGAATATCGTCGCTGCAGGGCTGGCCTCGCGCTGCGAAGTGCAGGTCTCCTACGCGATCGGGGTCGCCGAGCCGACCTCGATCATGGTGGACGCTTTCGGCACCAGCGAGCTCTCGCGCGAGGAACTGACCGCGCTGGTGCGCCGACACTTCGACCTGACGCCTTACGGTCTGCGCCAGATGCTGGACCTGGCCCGCCCGATTTACCAGAAGACGGCTGCCTATGGGCATTTTGGTCGCGAAGAGCCGGAATTTACCTGGGAACGGACCGATAAAGCCGATGCCCTGGCCGCCGGGGCACGCCGGCGCGGCCGGCGCCGCGCGGCCTGACACCTGGCATGAGCTTTTGAGCAATCGTCGATTGATTGTGCCATCGAGCTTTGATTGAATTGACGCTGCCGCATCCGCGGCAGCCCGGTGACTGAGGAGCGCTGCGACAGGAGGCGAGGCTGAAAGGCCCGCCAACGACCTGCCAGGCTCAGTCCGCCGGCCTTGAGTCAACGGCGCTCGCAAACCTTATGTTTAAAGGAGTTGGAGCCGCCATGACTGCCACAGCCCGCCCCGTTTCCGTTACCCCTCACGCGGCCGCGGATTTCCGCGTCGCCGATCTTGCACTCGCCGATTGGGGCCGCAAGGAAATCGCGATCGCCGAAACCGAGATGCCTGGCCTGATGGCCATCCGCGAGGAATTCGCCCCTACCCAGCCGCTGCGCGGCGCGCGCATCACCGGCTCGCTGCACATGACCATTCAGACTGCCGTGCTCATCGAGACACTGCAGGCGCTGGGCGCCGAAGTGCGCTGGGCTTCCTGCAACGTATTCTCGACACAGGATCACGCCGCCGCCGCCATCGCCGCTCGCGGCACCGCGGTGTACGCCTACAAGGGCGAGTCGCTGGTCGAATACTGGGAGTTCACGCACCGGATCTTCGATTGGCCCAAGGGTGCGCATGCCAACATGATTCTCGATGACGGCGGCGATGCCACGCTGCTGCTGCACCTGGGCGCGCGTGCGGAAAAGGACGCCTCGCTCATCGCAAAGCCCGGCAGCGAGGAAGAGACTGCGCTGTTCGACAGCATCCGCGCCACCCTCAAACGCGATGGCAGCTGGTACTCGACCCGTCTGAAGGCGATCCGCGGCGTCTCGGAGGAGACCACCACCGGGGTCAAACGCCTCTACCAGATGGCGAAAGACGGCCAGCTCGCCTTCCCGGCCATCAACGTCAATGACTCGGTCACCAAGAGCAAATTCGACAACCTGTATGGTTGCCGCGAGTCGCTGGTCGACGGCATCAAGCGTGCGACCGACGTCATGGTGGCGGGCAAGATCGCCGTGGTGGCCGGCTATGGCGATGTCGGCAAGGGCTCTGCCCAGGCGCTGCGCGCGCTGTCGGCCAACGTCTGGGTGACCGAGATCGATCCGATCTGCGCGCTGCAGGCGGCTATGGAAGGCTACCGGGTGGTAACCCTGGACTATGCCGCCGAGCACGGTGATATCTTCGTCACGGCCACCGGCAATTTCCACGTCATCACGCACGAGCACATGAAGCGCATGAAGAACAATGCGATCGTGTGCAACATCGGGCACTTCGACAACGAAATCGATGTGGCCTCGCTGAAGCAGTACCGTTGGGACAACATCAAGCCGCAGGTCGATCACGTCATCTTTCCGGATGGCAAGCGCATCATCCTGCTGGCCGAGGGGCGACTGGTGAATCTCGGCTGCGGCACGGGACATCCGAGCTACGTCATGAGTTCCTCGTTTGCGAACCAGACGCTGGCGCAGATCGAGCTGTTCACCAACACCGCCAAGTATCCGATCGGGGTCTATGTGCTGCCCAAGCACCTGGACGAAAAAGTTGCGCGGCTGCAGCTCAAGAAACTGGCCGCGGAGCTCACCGTGCTGACCGATCAGCAGGCCCGCTACATCGGGGTCGATCTGGCCGGTCCGTACAAGACCGACCAGTACCGCTACTAGGCAGCTCGCGGCGAAGCGCCCGCCCGCGGCGGGCGCTTCGCGCGCGGAGTTTGACCTCGCCGCTCGCAGCGCTGTCGGCAAACTCCGACATGCGGCTCATTGTCCAAATTGGGTTTAACATTTCTCGCACATGACAACGCGCGTTTGAGTGCTGCGTCACCGCGTCGATGGCCAGGAGATCGGCAACGCATGAAACGCATCACTGGGTAGCCGTCGGCGCGATAGTAGAATGATTCCATGAACCGCGACCTCCGCTTCCTGGTGCTATCCGATCCTCACCTGTTCGCAAATCCGGGCGGCACCCTGCGTGGTATCAACACGCTCAATTCGCTGCGGCGCGTGATCGGCGATGTCATCGCGCGCAAGCTGCTCTTGGATGCGGTGATCTGCACCGGCGACATCGTCAACGATGAACCCGAGGGCTATGCGCATTTTGCGCGTGAACTCGCCGCGCTCGACAAGCCGGTGTACTGCATCCCGGGCAATCACGATGATCCTGCACGCCTGGCGCAGGCGCTGCGGGCACCGCCCTTCCAGGTGGGCGGCCACGTCGACATGGGATCCTGGCGCATCGTGCTGCTCGACAGCTGCCTGCCCGGCAATGCGCGCGGCCACCTGGCCGATTCGGAACTGGAGGCTCTCGAGGCGGCATTGGCAGGCAACGAGCGCCACGCGATGATCTGCGTCCATCATCATCCTGTCTCGATGGGGAGCCGCTGGCTCGATGCGCTGGGTATCGACAATGCCGAGGCGTTGTTCGAGGTACTCGATGCCCACGCCCAGGTGCGCGCCATCGTGTGGGGACACGTGCATCAGTGCCTCGATGCACGGCGTCGCGGTGTACGGCTGCTGGCGACGCCCTCCACGGGCGCGCAGTTTCTACCGCAGGCGGATAATTTTGCGGTTGACGCCCGCCCGCCCGCCTACCGGCGCCTCACCCTGCACGAGGACGGTACGCTGGACACGGAACTGACCTGGATCGACGAGGCAGACACCATCCGGCTGCCCGCGCAAAGCGCCTAGCGGTGCAGAGCCGCTAGTCGCGCCCTTCCCCTGCACGCAGATCCAGCAGCGGCGCGAGCAATTCCAGGCGTGCCACGGGATCGTCGCTTTCGAGCAGGCGCTGCATCAGCTTTTGATCCAGTGGCAGCAGCTCCGCGATCCGATACCCGACCCAGCACGCATCCTCGTAGTCGGGTGCCATGAAGCGGCCGATGGTCTTGAGTTGTCCCAGTGCTTCGCGCAGCAATGGAACCAGCGGCTGCAGGCGCTCGGGCACGCAAATGCGGCCAGCCTCGTCGAGCCATTCGACCTCGGCGCAATTGAGCCCATCGGCAAGCTGGCTGCGGGCGTGGATACGGAAGCGCCGTTCACCGTGACAGAGAATGCCCAGCAGCCCATCCTCGAGGGTCTGAAAGTCGACGATGCGGGCACTGGTGCCGATCGGGGCGGTGGCAACCTGCCGGTCGGTATCGCTGCCGTTCTCGACCAGCACCACTCCGAATGGCTCCTGGCCGCGCGTGCAGCGCCCCACCATGTCGACATAGCGGGTCTCGAAAATGCGCAGCGGCAGCAGACCGCCGGGAAACAGCACGGTGTTGAGCGGAAACAATGCTAGCTGCGGCATTGGCACGGCTCGTCAGTTCTGCTGCGCACGCGATTCGAGCGCCGCGAGCAGGCGCGTGTGCAAGCCACCGAAACCGCCATTGCTCATGACGAGCACCTGATCGCCGCTGCGCAGACTGGGCGTGAGATGCGCGAGCAGTGCCTCGAAGTCGGTCTCGATGTGCGCGCGCGCGCCAAGCGACGTCATGGCGCTGGGTACATCCCAATTCACGGATGGAGGCGCGTACAGCCAGATCTCATCCGCGCCGGCGAGTGACTGCGCCAGGGTCTGCCGGTGTACGCCCAGGCGCATGGTCTGCGAGCGCGGCTCGAGCACGGCGATGATGCGTTGGGGACCGACCCGGCGGCGCAACCCATCAATGGTCGTGGCGATCGCAGTCGGGTGGTGCGCAAAGTCATCGTACACGCGCACGCCGGCGGCGGTGCCACGCAGCTGCATGCGCCGGGCCACGCCCTGGAACCGGCTCAGCGCCTCGATGCCGCGCTCGATCGGCACGCCCACATGTCGGGCCGCCGCCAAAGCCGCGAGCGCGTTATCGGCGTTATGCGCGCCGAGCGAATCCCAGACCAGCGGGCCATAGTCACGCTCTTCGAACAGCACCTCGAAGCGCGAGAAGTCGCCATCCGCCGGTAAGCGGGCGCTCCATTGAATGCCGGCCCCGCCCGCGCGCGCGAAGCGCTCGACGGGGGTCCAGCAGCCGGCGGCCAGCACGCGCTGCAGATTGTCATCGGCACCGTTGCAGACGATGCGCCCGCCCCCCGGCACCGTGCGCAGCAGATGCTGGAACTGGCGCTCGATCGAGGCGAGGTCCGGGTAGATATCGGCGTGGTCGTATTCGAGATTGTTCAGGATCAGCGTGCGCGGCCGGTAGTGCACGAACTTGGCGCGCTTGTCGAAGAAGGCGGTGTCGTATTCGTCGGCCTCGATCACGAAAAAAGGCTCCGAACCGAGCCGCGCGCTGGTGCCGAAATTCTGCGGAATGCCGCCGATCAGGAATCCCGGCGCCAGCCCGGCATCTTCCAGGATCCAGCTCAGCATGCTGGTGGTGCTTGTCTTGCCGTGCGTACCGGAGACGGCCAGCACCCAGCGTTGGCGCAGCACCGCCGAGGCGAGCCACTCGGGACCCGAGGCGTACGGCAGGCCGCGTTCCAGCACCGCCTCGATCACCGGCATGCCGCGCGACATCACATTGCCGATGACGACCACATCCGGATTCAGTTCGAGCTGTTCGACGCCGTAGCCTTCGATGAGCTCGATCCCGAGGGCGGCAAGCTGCGTACTCATCGGCGGGTAGACCTCGCGATCCGAACCGGTGACTCGATGACCGGCCGCGCGCGCCAGCGCCGCGATGCCGCCCATGAAGGTGCCGCAGATGCCAAGGATGTGTACGTGCATGAGGAGAAAGACTGTCCCGAACCGCGGGCCTCGGTCAATGGCAGTAATATGCCGACGCTGATGAACAGATCGAATACTCCCGACCTCATCGTCGACCAGGCCGGCCTGCTGCCGGTGGCCGCTCGCCTGGCAGCGGCGCCGGCCATCGGACTTGATACCGAATTTCTGCGCGAGCGCACCTACTTTGCGCAGCTCTGCCTGTTGCAGTTGAGCGTCGCTGATGGCGCATTCTGCGTCGACACGCTGGCGCTGCGCGATCTGGCGCCGCTGCGTGCCACCTTGAGCAATCCTGCCATTTCGAAAGTGCTGCACGCCGCACGCCAGGATCTCGAGGTGCTCTGGCCCGCCACCGGACCGGTGGTCGGACTGTTCGACACCCAGGTGGCCGCGGCACTGATCGGACTGCCGGCGCAAATCGGTTATGGCGACCTGGTGAACCGGCTGCTTGCAGTCAGCCTGCATAAGGGAGAAACGCGCACCGACTGGTCGCGCCGGCCGCTCAGCGCCGCGCAGCTGGCCTATGCCGTCGATGATGTGCGCTACCTGCTGCCGCTGCGTGAGCGCTTGAGCGAACGCCTGCAGCATTTGGGTCGCCGCGCGTGGTTCGATCAGGAAATGGCCGAGCTCGACACCATCGGATCGTTCGAGGTGGACCCCGCCCAGGCCTTCCGGCGCTTCAAGGGGTTCGCTGAGCTCGACCCGGAACGCCAGCGGCTGGCCACGGCGCTGTCGGCCTGGCGCGAACAGCGCGCGATCAGCGCCGATCGGCCGCGCAACTGGATACTGGCCGATGCGGCGTTGCGCGATATCGTCCTGCGCGCACCCCGCAAATCCTCAGAGTTGGCGAGCATCGCCGAGCTGCCCGAGGGCGTCCTCAACCACAGCGGACCCCAGATTCTTGCGCTGATCGAGGCGGCGGATCTGCCCGAACGCCTGGCGCCATTGCCGCAGCGCCACCGTCCTGACCCTGCCACCACCGCCGCGATCCGCAAGCTGTCGCAACTGGCGCAGCAGATCGGACGGGAGTTGGGCCTGGCTCCGGAAATCCTGGCCACGCGGCGCGAAATGGAGCGGCTGGTCGCCGGCGCGCGCGACGGCGCCATCCTCAAGGGCTGGCGGCGCGAGGTGGTGGGGGAGCGCCTGCTCGGCGCCCTCTAGCGCGTCAGCTAGGTCTGGGCCGCGGCCGTGGCTGGCGGCGGCGCCGGGACCGAAGCGAGCGCGCCGATCAGTCGCGATGTCACCTCGTCCATGGGCGCATCGGCATCGATGGTGTGCAGCAATCCCTGTCCGGCGTAGTACTGCGCCAGGGGACGGGTCTCGCGCTCGTAGACCTCGAGACGGCGGCGCACGGTTGCCTCTTCGTCATCGGGACGCTGGACCAGCGCCGGATGGTCGGCGCATTGATCGCAGCGCGCCGGCGAGCCGGGTTCGGATTTCGGTGCGTTGAAGACCCGCGCGCATTGGGGGCAACTGCGCCGTCCCGATATGCGCTTGATGATCTCGGCGTAGTCGACCTCAAACAGGACCACCGCGTCCAGGGACGAGCCGATGCCCGTCAGCATGCTCTGCAATGCCTGGGCCTGGGCCAGGTTGCGCGGAAAGCCATCGAGGATGAAGCCGCGTGCGGCGTCACGCTCACCGAGACGCTCGCGGATGATCCCGAGCACGATTTCATCGACCACGAGCTGCCCCGAGTCCATGGCCGCCTTGGCGCGGCGGCCATAATCGGTACCCCGGGCCACGGCACTGCGCAGCAGGTCTCCGGTCGAGATCTGCGGAATGCCGAAGCGCTGAACCAGGCGTTGAGATTGGGTGCCCTTTCCGGAACCCGGTGCCCCCATTAGAACGATACGCATCCACAAAACAGTACCCATCGGCACCGGGAAGGTCAAACCAAGGTATCCTTATCGCGAGCACTGCATGGGGATGGGATGGCCACTAAAAATAAGTCAAGATCGATCAAGGTCCCGGCGCGCAACGCGCTTTACGCGCAATCCGGCGGCGTATCGGCGGTCATCAACGCCTCCGCCTGCGGCGTGATCGAGACCGCCCGCAGGCACCCGCGCCAGATCGGAAAAATTTACGCCGGCCGCGACGGCATCATCGGCGCGCTGACGGAGGATCTGATCGACCTGTCGCGCGAAAATCCCGCCACCATCCGCGGGCTGCGCTATACGCCGGCCGGCGCCTTTGGCTCGGCACGCTTCAAGCTCAAGAGCCTGGAGCAGAACCGGGCCGAATATGAGCGCCTCATCGAAGTATTCCGGGCGCACGACATCGGCTACTTCTTCTACAACGGCGGCAACGATTCGATGGACACGGCGTGGAAGATCTCGCAGATCGGCAGCACGCTGAATTATCCGGTGGTATGCGTCGGCATCCCCAAAACCGTCGATAACGATCTGCCTATTACCGATTGCTGTCCGGGCTTCGGCTCGGTGGCCAAGTACATCGCGGTCTCCACGCTCGAGGGCGGGATGGATGTGGCCTCGATGGCGCGCACCTCGACCAAGGTGTTCGTGCTGGAGGTCATGGGTCGGCACGCCGGCTGGATCGCCGCGGCCGGCGGGCTGGCCGGACGCAGGGCCGCGGAACCGCCGCACATCATCCTGTTCCCTGAGATCAGCTTCGATAAGCCACGATTTCTGGAGCGCGTGCAGCACTGCGTGACCTCCTACGGCTACTGCGTCATCGTCGTTTCCGAGGGTGCGCGGCACGCGGATGGCAAATTCCTGGCCGAGACCGGAACACAGGACGCCTTTGGCCATACCCAGCTCGGCGGGGTCGGCCCGGTGGTGGCGAACATGGTGCGTGAGGCACTGGGCTACAAGTACCACTGGGCGGTTGCGGACTATCTGCAGCGCTCGGCGCGCCACGTGGCCTCGAAAACCGATGTCGAGCAGGCCTACGCGGTCGGCAAGGCGGCGGTGGAATACGCATTGGCCGGCATGAATGCCGTCATGCCCGCCATCAAGCGCCTGTCGTCGAAGCCTTACCGCTGGAAGCTGCTGCCGGTACCGATCAGCGAGGTGGCCAACGTCGAGAAGAAGGTGCCGCGCCATTTCATTACCGAAGACGGCTTTGGTATCACGGCCGCCTGCCGCCGTTACCTTGCGCCGCTGATCGAGGGCGAGGATAACCCGCCCTACCGGGACGGTCTGCCGGCCTACGTTCGTATCCGGGGCGTGCCGGTGCGGCGACGGCTCAAGACCACTTTCAGGGTTTGATCCCGGCGTCGTCCGGGCACGGTGGACACCTGCGCTGTGCTATATTTCGCGGCCATTTTCGCCGGGCACAAAGAAGCGAGCCCGGCTCCAATACACTGACATAAACATAAGACGACACTTAAACCGACCGAAGGAGATTGCATGGGTGCCACGAACTGGCTCTGGGTGGCCATAGCGGCCGGCGTTATTGCCGTGCTCTACGGGCTCGCTTCGGTGAGCTCCATCCTCAAGTTGTCGGCCGGCAATGAGCGCATGCAGGAAATTGCTGCCGCCATCCAGACCGGCGCCAAGGCCTACCTGAATCGCCAGTACACCGCCATCGCCCTGGTCGGCGTGGTGCTGTTCGTGGTGCTCGGATTCGCACTCAACTGGGCCACCGCCGGCGGTTTCGCGACCGGCGCGGTGCTCTCCGGTCTGACCGGCTACATCGGCATGAACATTTCAGTTCGCGCCAATGTGCGCACTGCCGAGGCCGCGCGTGCGGGCCTCAATGCGGCACTGCAGGTCGCCTTCCGCGGCGGTGCCATCACCGGCATGCTGGTGGTGGGTCTCGGATTGCTCGGGGTCACCGGCTATTTCATGGTGCTGCGCGCCTCGCTCGGCGATGAAGCGGCGTTGCACGCGCTGGTGGGCCTCGCCTTCGGCGGTTCACTGATCTCGATTTTCGCGCGTCTCGGCGGCGGCATCTTCACCAAGGGCGCGGATGTGGGTGCCGACCTGGTGGGCAAGGTCGAAGCCGGCATACCCGAGGATGACCCGCGCAACCCCGCGGTGATCGCGGATAACGTCGGCGACAATGTCGGCGATTGCGCCGGCATGGCGGCGGATCTGTTCGAGACCTACGCGGTCACGATCGTCGCGACCATGCTATTGGGCGGCCTGCTGCTGCCGCAGGCTGGCCTCTCGGTGCTGGTATACCCGCTGGCCCTGGGCTCGGCCTCGATCGTTTCATCGATCATCGGCACCTTCTTCGTGCGCGTCAGCGATGGCGGCAAGATCATGAACGCGCTGTACAAGGGTGTCGCGGTGTCGGGATTGATCTCGGCGGTGGCATTCTGGTTCATCACACGCTCCCTGCTGCCCGACCTGCTCAACGCATTGTTTGGCTGCGCGCTGATCGGCCTGGCGCTCACGGCGGCGATGATCGTCATCACCGAGTACTACACCGCCACTGAATACGGGCCCGTGCGCGGTGTCGCGGCGGCCTCACAAACCGGCCACGCCACCAACATCATCGCGGGCCTTGGCGTCAGCATGAAATCCACCGCACTGCCCGTGCTGGCGGTGTGCCTGGCGATCTATGGCTCCTACACGCTGGCGGGGCTGTACGGCATCGCCGTGGCCGCCACGGCCATGCTGTCGATGACCGGCATGATCGTCGCGCTGGATGCCTATGGCCCGATCACGGACAACGCCGGCGGCATCGCGGAAATGGCCGATCTGCCCAAGGCCGTGCGCAACGTCACCGATCCGCTCGATGCGGTCGGCAACACCACCAAGGCGGTCACCAAGGGCTATGCGATCGGTTCGGCGGGCCTGGCCGCGCTGGTGCTGTTCGCCGACTACACGCACAACCTCTCATCGCGTCTGGCCGATACCAGTCGTGAAATGGTGCAGTTTTCGCTGTCCGACCCGGCCGTGATCATTGGCCTGTTCATCGGCGGCCTGGTGCCGTACCTGTTCGGTGCCATGGCCATGGAAGCGGTGGGGCGTGCAGCCGGCTCGGTGGTGACCGAGGTGCGCCGTCAGTTCCGCGAGATTGCCGGCATCATGCAGGGCACGGCGAAGCCCGACTATTCGCGTGCCGTGGACATGCTGACGCGCGCGGCCATCAAGGAGATGATCATTCCTTCGCTGCTGCCCATCCTGGTACCGATCGTGATCGCATTCGGCATGAATGCGCTCATGGGACCTGGCGCCGGCATCAGGGCACTCGGCGGCTTATTGATCGGCACCATCGTCACGGGCCTGTTTGTCGCGATTTCGATGTGCACCGGCGGCGGCGCCTGGGATAACGCCAAGAAGTACATCGAGGAAGGCAATTTTGGCGGCAAGGGCTCCGATGCCCATAAAGCCGCGGTAACCGGCGACACGGTGGGTGACCCCTACAAGGACACCGCGGGGCCGGCCATCAATCCGCTCATCAAGATCATCAATATCGTGGCACTGCTGCTGGTCCCGCTGCTGTAGAGCCCCACGGAGCGCCGCTCCGTGGCGTGGCGCGGTCGCTGGCTCGCAGCGCTGCTGATGGCCGCGGCGCCCGCGGCGCCGGTGTCCGCGGCCGGTGAACCCCTGCCGCGCATGCCGCTGCCCGGGGCGGCGGATCGCCTGCTCGTGGTCGCACCGCATCCGGACGATGAATCCCTGTGCTGCGCGGGCCTGCTGCAGCAGGCGATTGCCCACGGTGCGGCCGTCGCCATCGTCTGGATCACGGCCGGCGACGGTTTCGAGCTGGATGCCCTGGTGGTCGAGCACACCATTTCCCCCGATAGCGGCAGCATGCAGCGGCTCGGCAAGCAGCGTCTGCGCGAGGCGCATGCCGCGGCCGATACCCTGGGCGTGCCGCGCGCCTCGCAATATGTGCTGGGCTATCCCGATCGGGGTGTGGAGCAGCTGCTTGGGCCCTACCACGACCGAGGCTATCGATCCCCGTACACGGCCAGCACGACAGTGCGCTACGGCGACGCCGTGAGCCCGGACGCCCCATACAGCGGCGCCAGCCTCGAGCGCGACTTCGAACATGTGGTCGCGGATTTCCGCCCCACGCTGGTGCTGGCGCCGGCACCGCAGGACCTTCATCCCGATCACCGCGCCAGTGGCGAGCTGGCCCGACGGGTACTGGGAAGGCAAGGCCAATCCGTGCAACTGCGCTATTGGATCATCCACGCGCGCGGCTGGCCGCGCCCGCTCGGACTGCGCCAGGATCTGCCGCTGGCACCGCCCGAGTCGGCTGCCGGGCTGGCGTGGGAATCGTTGCCATTGACACCGGAAGCGCGTGAGCGAAAGCTCGCGGCGATTGACGAGCACCGCTCGCAGATGGAAGTGATGGCGCCGCTGATGCGTGCCTTCGTGCGCAGCAACGAGATCTTCACCGGGGCGGTGAAGCTGCCGCCATGAGAGCCGCGGCTAGGCTGCCATCGGCAGCCGCTCGGGGCGGCCGACCGCAAAGCCCTGCAGATAGTCCACACCCATCTGTCGTGCGGCGTCCATGGTGGTCGCGTCCTCGACCTGCTCGGCGATCACCTTGAAGTTGAGTGTGCGCGCGAGCCGGATCATGGCCGTGACCATGGCCTGGTTGACGGTGTCGCGTGCCAGGTTCTTGAAGAACGAGCCGTCGATCTTGAGGTAGTCCACGGCGAGGTTCTTCAGGTTCGCAAACGAGCCGATACCGCTGCCGAAATCATCCAGCGCAAAGCGGCAGCCCATGCCGTGCAGCACACCGACGAAGCGGCGCGCCTGTTCGAAATTGGCCACCACCGTGCTCTCGGCAATCTCGAAACAGACCTGCGCCGGATTGGCGCCGGTTGAATCCAGGCACTCGACCACGAATTCGAGAAACTGCGCATCGGCGAGTGTCTGACCGGAGATGTTGATGGCGATGCTGCGTTTGGCCGCGATGGCAAACGCGCCGCGTCCGAGCGCCGTCAGAGTGGTCTGCACCACCCAGCGATCGATCAGACCCATCAGACGATAACGTTCGGCGGCACGCAGGAATTCGAGCGGCGCCAGCTCCTCGCCGTGGTCACCGCGCAGGCGCACCAGCACTTCCATGGCCGGGCCTTCATCGTTGGATGCATAGGATGCGATGATCGGCTGGCAATAGAGCTCGAAGCGGCTGTCGCGCAGCGCCGACTGCAGCGTCTGCAACCATTGGATCTCGCCGGTCTGGCGCGCAAAGGCTTCATCGCGCGCCGAGTACACGGCCACGTGGCCGCCCTGGCGCTTGGCGACGTAGCAGGCGGAATCCGCGGATGCCATCAGCTCCTCGATGGTGCCGCTGTCGTGGGCGATCTCAACCAGGCCAATGCTCACCCCGACGTTGAAGATCCTGTCCTTCCAGACGAAGCGGAAATCCTTGACCGCGCGATAGACGTCATCGGCAATCTGGCGTGCCTTGTCGAGCGGACAGCCCACCAGCAGCATCCCGAACTCATCCCCGCCGATGCGCGCGACGGTGTCTGAATCGCGCACCGCATCGCGCAGGATCTTCGCCGCTTCGCGCAGCATGGCATCGCCCGCCTGGTGGCCGCTGCTATCGTTGATGGTTTTGAAGCGGTCCAGGTCGAGATAACACAGCACGTGTGAACTGTCGCCGCGATGCGCGGTATCGATCGCATCCTGCAGGCGGCGTTCGAAGTCATGGCGATTGAGCAGCCCCGTGAGCGCATCGTGCGTCGCCTGGTAGGACATCTGCCGCGCGAGGCCACGCACTTCGGTGACATCGTGCAGCAGCACCACGACACCGAGGCTCTCGCCGGTTTCCATGCGGATCGGAGCGGCCGAAAGTTCGATCAGCCGCTCGCCGCTGGGGCCGCGAATCAGCAGCGCCCGGCGGCCGATGTTGAGCGGCGCGCCGGTGGCCAGTGCCTGGCGCACCGGCTCGGTCAGCAGCTTGCGATCGGACTCCTCGACCAGGCGGGCCACCTCATCGATCGGTTTGCCGGTGGCGGTGGCCGCGTCCATGCCGAGCAGCCGCGCCGCGGCCAGATTCAGGTGCTCGACGTTGCCCTCGACATTGATCGTGATGAGCGCCTCGGGCAGCGCTTCGAGCGCCAGCCGCGCAGGCGAGCGCCGCTCGGCGGGCTGCAGCGCCTCGACGGTTTGCGTCGGCAGCACTTCGACACCGACGATCAGCAATGCCTGTTCGCCTTCATGTTCAACCGGCCAGGTCGACAGTTCCAGCCGCGAGTGCTGGCCCTGGTGCCCGATCAGATCGACCTCGTAGCGTTCAGCGGCCGATTCACCGAGCAGACGCCGGCGCACGTTGTCGGCCACCAGCTCGGTGTATTCCGGCGGCACCAGTTCGGCCAGACGCCGACCCAGCAGCTCCTCGACGGGCATGCCGACCAGGCTCGCAAAATGTGGATTGGCGTAGCGGATCGACTTTCCATGTATCAGCACCGCTTCGTGCACGCGATCGCCCAGGGCACCAATCGGCGCGCTGTTGGGTACCTGCTGATCGGCCGCCGAGGACGCGCGTGCCATCAGATGATTGACGGCTGTGACCAGGGCGGCGAGTTCGGGCTGATCGGTCTGCAGATCGATGCGGGTCTTCAGCGAACCGCCGATGGCGGTGCGCTGGACCTGGCGCGAGACTTCTTCGAGCGCCGTCAGCTGCCGTCGCTGCAGAAAATACAGAACCAGGAGCAGCAGTGCAGCGACACCGAAGAGCAGGCAAAGCAACGCGATTATCGACATCAAGACAGTCAGTTCACGCGATGCTTTCCTTGGGAGGAGGGCCAAGCTCTGCCATCGCACGCAGCAGCAGCATAGCCGAGACCGGGCTCGGCCCCATGGTATTTCACCATATGCTGGCAGGAGCGCCCTTGGCAGATGGGAGGAAAACCCTTAACGTCATCTGATGGGGAGTCCGGATTACGTCCAATGCTGACCGAGGCCGCCCGCGAGCAGATGGTCGATCAGCAGGTGCGTGCCTGGGACGTACTCGATGAGCGCATCCTCGATACCTTGCGCGCCGTGCCGCGCGAGCGCTTCGTGCCGCAGCCCTGGCGGGAACTGTCGTTCGCCGACACCGAAATCCCCCTGCCCTGCGGCAAGCGCATGCTGCGGCCCATGCTGGTCGGTCGGCTGCTGCAGGCGCTGGAACTGCGCGGCGGCGAGCAGGTGCTGGAGATCGGTACTGGCTCGGGTTATGTCTCGGCCTGCTTGGCCAGGCTTGGCGGCCAGGTCCAAAGCATCGAGCTGCACCCGGAGGTCGCCGAACTCGCGCGCGACAACCTTCAGGGATTCGCCGGCGGGTCGGCCGTGCGTGTCGTGACCGGGGACGGCATGGAGCTCGACGAGACGCAGCGCTACGATGTCATTGTGCTGACCGCATCGCTGCCGATCTATGACTCGCGATTCGAACGCGCGCTGCTTCCGGGCGGCCGGCTGTTCGTCGTGGTGGGCGCCGCTGCGCCACAGCGTGCCTGCCTGATCCGCAGCGGCAGCGACGCTGACCCGGCCAGCCAGACGCTGTTCGAAACTTCCATCGAGGCGCTGGAAGGCGCTTCCCGGCCGACTGCGTTCTGCTTCTGACGCATGGCTGGCGTCCCCGATATCGGACCGCAGGAGCTCAAGCGCCGGCTGGACGCTGGCGAGCCGCTCACCGTGCTCGACGTGCGCGAACCCTGGGAGATCAAGCTCGCGAGCCTCCCGGGCACGCTCAACATCCCGCTCAATGAAGTGCCGGCGCGCCTGGGCGAACTGGATCCCCATGCGACGCTCGTGGTCATGTGCCATGCCGGCGGCCGCAGCCGCCGCGCGGCCGAGTTCCTGTCCGCACGCGGTTTCACCCACGTGGCTAACCTCGCCGGCGGCATCGACGCCTGGTCGCGCGACATCGATCCCGATCTGCCGACCTACTAGGGCCTCGACCAAAAGTCCGCGCAGCCCGGCCCCGGCGCGGCGGCGCCCGCACCCGCTCCGGCACCCTAGCGCTGCGGACTGCTCGTCTTCGCCAGCAGGCTCTGTGTCAGCCGCAGCAGCTTGGCGAGCGCGCCGCGATGCGCATCCATCGCCATCCGCGCCGCATCGCCTTTGCGGGCGCGCCGATCCGGATCATCGATCAGGCTGGTGAGCGCGGCCGCCAGTTCGTTGGCATCGTGCACGGTGATCAATCCACCCTGCGCGGCCAGCACCCGCGCCACATCGGGACTGTTGAACTGTTCCGGACCGCTGATGACGGGCACTCCCAGCGCCGCCGGCTCGAGCAGATTATGGCCCCCTACGGGCACCAGGCTGCCGCCGACGAAGGCCACATCGCAGGCCGCGTAGAACTCCAGCAGCTCGCCGATACTGTCGAGCAACAGCACGTCGGGCGGGCCCTCGGAGCCCGCGCCGGAACGACGCGCATACTGGAATCCCTTGGCGGCGATGGCGGCCGCCGCGGCAGTGAATCTTGCAGGATGCCGCGGCGCCAGGATCAGCAGTGCGCGCGGCTGCCCGGCGCGCAGCTGGCGATGTGCCTCGAGCACGATCGCTTCCTCCTCGGGATGAGTGCTGCCGGCGACCCACACCGGCCGGCCGGCCGCGTAGTAGTCACGCCACTGTGCGCCGCGCTCGTGAATGTCCGCCGGCAGGATGCGATCGAACTTGACGTTGCCCACCAGCGTCAGCCGCTGCGGCAACACTCCCATGGCAGCGAAACGCTCCAGGTCAGCGGCGGTCTGCGCGCCCACCCAGACGTTACGCTCCAGCGGGCCGCGCATCAGTGAGGGCAGCCGTCGATACAGGCGGCTGCTGCGCTCGGAGATGCGCGCGCTCGCGATCAGCACGGGTAAGCCGGTGCGATCGGCCTCGTGCAGCAGGTTCGGCCACAGCTCGGTCTCGATCAGGATCAGCAACCTCGGGCGCAGGCGCGCCAGGCAGCGGCGAATGCAGCCCGGCAGATCGTAAGGCGCGTATCGCACCTCGACACCGGGCAGCAGTGCGCGGGCGCGGGCACGGCCCGTGGGCGTGGCGCATGTCAGCGTGACCTCGAGTGTGTGTTCGCGCTCACGCAGGGCCTGGATCAGGATGGCGGCGACCTGCACCTCGCCCACCGACACCGCGTGCACCCAGGCACCGCCGCCGGTGCGCGTGGCGCCGAAGCCAAACCGCGCCCAGCCACCACGCCAGTACTCGCGCGTACGCAACCCCCGCGCCAGCACCAGCAGCGTCGCGAATGGAAGCATCAGGTACAGCAGCAGCGTGTAGAGGCGTCGCACGATGGGCCGGGCACTGCTAGGCGGCTGAGGCTTGCGATTCGGCCGTGAAGTAGCCATCGAGCAGCGATGCCCAGTCGGCCTCTGCGAATCGCTCGGACGGCAACTGCTCGGCGAGCTTCTCGAGCGAACGGCGCAGGCGCACCAGGTTGCCATCACACCAGAAGCCCGGCTGACGCAATGCGCCGCGATCGAAATCCACCAGCCACACCGCGCCGCCCTCATCGAGCAGCACATTGTGCGCATTCAGGTCGGCGTGGCAGATCCCGTCAGCGTGAAACCGGCGCACGCAGCGGCCGATCGCGATCCAGCCGGTCAGCGGCAGTGGTCCGGCGCGCAGCCGCACCGCCAGCGACAGGGCACCCGGAATCTGTTCGGTCAGCAGATCGGCGGTATAGCTGTAGCGGTCGATGCGTCGGTAGCCGGCTGCAATCGGCATCGGCACCGGCAGGCCGGCGCGCTGCATGACATAGAGCAGGTGCCATTCGATGAAGGAGCGCGTCATCGCTTCGCCCTGCCAAAAGTAGCGGTCAGGTGTCAGCCGCGCCATCCAGCCGCCGCGCCGGTAGTGCCGCAGCACCAGCTGGCGCGAGTCCGCCTCGATGAACGCGGCGCTGCCGCGGCCCTCGGCGCTGTCGTGCACCTCGCCGCGGCGCGACCACCACTCGCGATCGAACCAGACGGCATCGGCGTTGCCGGCGCGGGAGGCGTCATATAGCATCGCGCCGCCGCGAATCGGTTTCTGCCGCACCTCCGCCCCGATCGGCCAGCGTAAAGTCTTCCGCATGACTCATCCCATTACGCCACCTGAGAGCGTGTGCATCCTGCGGCTCTCGGCTATCGGCGATACCTGTCACGTCGTGCCCATCGTGCGCACACTGCAGCGGGCGTGGCCGGCGACCAGGCTGACCTGGATCATCGGTCGTACCGAGGCGCGACTGATCAGCCTGCTGCCGGGAATCGAGTTTATCACCATCGATAAGAGCGCCGGCCTCGCCGCGCTGCCGGATTTGCGGCGTAGCCTGCGCGGCCGCCGCTTCGATGCACTGCTGGACCTGCAGCTGTCGCTGCGCGCGAGCATCGCCTCGCTGGCGGTGCGGGCGAAACTGCGGCTCGGCTTCGATCGCGCGCGCGCGCGCGAACTGCAGTGGTTGTTCACCAACGCGCAGATCGAGCCGCGGCGCGATGAGCACGTACTCGACAGCTTCCAGGGATTCCTGCCGCCGCTCGGCCTCGCGCGCGGTGCGCTGGAGTGGAACCTGCCGTTACCGCAGGACGCACTCGACTACGCCGCGGCTCTGATCCCCGATGCGCAGCCGACGCTCATCGTCAGTCCCTGTTCGAGTCACCCGGCACGCAACTGGCGCGCCGAGCGCTACGCGGCAATCATCGACTACGCGGCCCGCAGCCACGGCATGCGGGTGTTGCTGTGCGGCGGCCGTTCGCAACTCGAACAGCAGACCGGCGCCGAGATCGAGCGGCGGAGCACCGTGAGGATCGTCAATCAGATCGGTCGCGACACGCTGCCGCAGATGCTGGCGCTGCTGGCGCGCGCCAGCGTGCTGATTTCACCCGATTCCGGCCCGGCCCACATGGCCACGATGGTTGCCACGCCCGTGATCGGGCTGTATGCCGCCACGCGCCTGCAGCGAGTCGGGCCGTACCTGTCGCGGCAGTGGTGCATCGACCGCTACGAGGCGGCAGCGCGCCGCTACCGCGGCTGCAGCGCCTCGGAACTGCCGTGGCATCGCAAGATCGAAGCGCCGGGCGTCATGGACCTGATCGAGGTGGCCGACGTGCGGGAGCGGCTGGATGCGCTGCTGGCGGCGCTGAAGTCGGCGCCTGCTAGGATACCGTCATGACGGATATCCTGGTGCCGGTCTCGCCGGGCGAACTGCTCGACAAGATCACGATCCTGCGCATCAAGTGCCTCCGCATCACCGATGCGGCCAAACTCGCCAATGTGCGACTGGAACTCTCGCGGCTCGAGCGAAGCTGGGCGGCCTCGGTGCCTGCCGGCACCGATCTGCGCGCCGAGGAAGAGGAACTTGCGCGCGTCAATGGCGCGCTCTGGGACATCGAGGACCGGATCCGCGATCACGAATCCGAGCAGCGCTTCGATGCCGGCTTCATCGAACTGGCGCGCTCGGTGTACCTGCGCAATGACGAACGCGCCGCCATCAAGCGGCGCATCAACGTGAAGCTTGCCTCGGAGCTGATCGAAGAGAAATCGTACCGGCCTTATCGCTAGTTCAGCGCTGCAGCGTGTATTCGGCGCCGCAATAGGGACACTTGGAAAATCCCGTGGCCTCGATGGCCAGGTAGACGCGCGGATGGGAATTCCACAGCGTCATATCCGGCATGGGACAGCACAGCGGCAGGTCCTTGAGCGTCACGGTGTACTGCTGCTGCGCGTTGGCGGGCCGCAGTTCGGCGGTTTTTGTCATGCCATCAGTATAAGGCAGGCGCGTTCAGGCGCCCATGGTGGCGTCCCAGACCGCTTCCACCGCGGCACGCTCGGGCACAAATTCGGCAGCGTCGATCACGGCGCCGCGGCCATCGAGCGCGCGGTGGTGCAAGCGGGTGCGATAGGCGCGATAGATATTGGCCAGTACATCGACCTGCGCCTGCGGTACCAGGTCCGCCGAGGCCACCGATTCGAGCTGCCGGATGGTATCGGCAAACATAGCCACCGGCGGATAGTCCTGTGCCCAGTTCAGCGCCCAGTACTGCGCCAGAAATTCGATGTCGCCGATGCCGCCCGGGTCCTGCTTGAGGTCGAATTCCCCCGGACCGGCCCGCGACAGTTCGCGGCGCTGGCGGTTGCGCATGCGGCGTACGTCCGCGCGCAGCGTGGCTCGCCGTACGTGCCGCGCCAGCACGTCCGCGCGCAGCGCCTCGAACTGCCGCATGAGTTCGGGCGCTCCCGCGACCGCGCGCGCATGCAGCAGCGACTGATGCTCCCAGGTCCAGGCCTCGCGGTGCTGGTAGTCGGCAAAGGCATCGATGCTCGTGATCAGCAATCCGGCCTTGCCGCTCGGGCGCAAACGCATGTCGACCTCGTACAGGCGCCCCGCGGCCGAATGCACCGTCAGCAAATGCACCATGCGCTGCGCGAATCGCAAAAAAAACACCTGGTTGTCGATGCTGCGCCCGCCGTCGGTCTCCTGCTGCGCGCCGCTCGAGTCGTGCAGGAACACCAGGTCCAGGTCCGAGGCATAACCGAGTTCCATGCCGCCGAGCTTGCCGTAACCGATCACGCACAGCCGCACGTCGCGACGCGCGGCGCCCTCGCCGCAGCGTGGCATCCCGAGTGTGGGTGTGAGCTGCTGCCAGGTCAGGCCCAGCGCGCATTCGATGATAAGTTCGGCGACGTCGGTCAGACGATCGCTCACCTGCATGACCGGCAGCTGCAGCAGCAGGTCCGCCACCGCGAGCCGGAAGATCGCGGCACGCTGGAATAGCCGCAGTCGTTCGAGCAGCTGCTCCTGATCGCCTTCATCGGCGCCATCCATGCGCTGGGCAAGATCGGCTGCGAAGGCCGCGCGATCCGGCGGCCGTTCGAGCAGCCGCTCATCGATCAGCTCATCCAGCAGCAGCGGATGCGCGGCAATCTGTTCGATCAGGAAATCCCCGTGCGTGGCGAGCCGTACCAGGCGGCCGCGCGCCCGGGCGTTGTGCAGCAACAGCGCAAAGTAGGCCGAGCGCGCACCGATGGCCTCCAGTACCCGCAGCAGTCGCGGCAAAGTGCGAAGCGGCTCGGGCGTCGCCGCCGCCTCCGTGGCCAGCACCGGCAGCAGTGCCGCCAGCCGGCGGGCGCCGGCCTTGTCGAGTCGCCGCGTGGCGGCTGCCTGGTTGAATTCCCGCAACAGTGCAGCGGCTGCCGCGGCACCCGGCGCGCTCCAGCCGTAGGCCGCGAGCCGCTCCGACAGCGGCTCGGCGGCGTCCGCATCGAGCGGCAATGGCGCCAACTCGGCAAGGCTTGCATCCTCGTCACCAAAGACCACGGCTCGAAAGTGCGCCGAGACGCGCTGGCGATGAGTGCGCAGCTGCGCATCGAGCAGGCTCCAATCGGGCAGTGCCATGCTCCACGCCAGCCGCTCGCGCGCGCCAGGCGCGGCGGGCAATCGATGCAACTGTTGATTGGCCCACATCTGCAGCCGATTCTCGACGCGACGCAGGAACACGTAGGCCGCATCCAGCTCGGCCACCGCGCTTGCGGGCAGCAGCTTGGCGCCGGCCAGCAGCGACAGCGCGTGACGCAACGCCGTGCCCTGCAGGCGGCGTTCCTGGCCGCCGCGGATGAGCTGGAAGGACTGCACGATGAATTCGATCTCGCGGATACCTCCATCGCCGAGCTTGATGTCGTCCTCCAGGTCGCGCCGCTGCACCTCGCGCTCGATCATGGCCTTCATCTCGCGCAGTGATTCGAACACACCGAAGTCGAGATAACGCCGGTAGACGAAGGGACGAATCACCTCGGCGAACAGCTCCTGGTAGGTCGCGGCGTTGGTCATGGCGCGGGCCTTGACCCAGGCATAGCGCTCCCAATCGCGGCCATGAATCTGCAGATAGTCCTCGAGCGCGGCCGCGTTGCAGACCACCGGCCCGCTGTCGCCGAAGGGGCGCAGGCGCAGATCGATGCGGAACACAAAGCCGTCCTCGGTCTGTTGCTCCAGCAGCCGGATCAGCTGCTGCATGAGGCGGGTGAAGAATTCCTGGTTGCTGATCGATCGCATGCCATCGGTCTCGCCGCCCTGCGGATAGATCGGCACCAGATCGATGTCGGAGGAGAAATTGAGCTCGCCGCCGCCGAGTTTGCCCATGGCCACGATGATGAGCCGCTGCTCGGCGCCGGATTCGCCGCGCGGCTCGCCGTAGCGGCGCACCAGCACTTGTCTCGCGAACTGTTCGGCCAGTTGCAATGCGCTCTCGGCCGCGCCGGAGAGACTCTGCAGCGTCTCCTCGAGATCGGCCCATTGCGCCAGATCCCGCCAGGCAATGCGCGCGAATTCGACACGGCGCCAGCGCCGTAACGCACTCATGAATTGCGCTTCATCCTGCGGCAGTTCGGGCAGGCCCAGCAGCGCGGCCTCGAGCCGCGAGCCCGGGTCCCCGATAGCGGCCTCCCACAGCGCCGGATCCCGGCAAAGCGCATCGAGCACGAATTCGCTGGTGGCCAGCACTCGCGCGGCGCTTTGCTTCAGTGCGCTGTCGCCAGCCTGAATCGCCGCGGCCACGCCGGGGGCGCGTTCCGCGAGTATCGCCAGCGCGTGGCTCTGCGCTGCTTCGAAGGCTTGCATGATCGGCGTGATCAGTGGGGCTGCACTGCCACCCGCACCGATAAGGTGTGCGAACCGCCGCCCAGGATCACGCCGCGCAGTGGCGAGACATCGCCAAAGTCGCGGCCCCAGGCCAGCGCCACGTGGTCCTGCCCC
>Ga0181531_10000389_pt1 | contig 29854 bp, 30 predicted proteins | sample PEATcosm2014_Bin_38_FD_119743 | JGI IMG/M metagenome (GOLD analysis project Ga0181531, IMG submission 119743) | Peatland microbial communities from MTU Mesocosm Facility, Houghton, MI, USA - PEATcosm2014_Bin11_10_metaG | ecosystem: Environmental > Terrestrial > Soil > Wetlands > Peat | place...
CAATAGCGGTCGTGGCGTTTTCGAGAGTATCCACACCGCCGCCTGCGACAAGCGTCCCACCATTTTCCAGCGTGTCGTTGCCGGTGGCACTTGCGGTAAGCGTGGTGCCGGAGCCGCCATTCCCGATGAGTGTAGTGCCGGTGTTAGAGAGCGCGATCATACTCGCTTGGACTGTGCCCTTCGATTGGAGGCTGTAGATTCCCCCAGTGGAAGCGCTGATAGTTCCCGCCCCGGTTATCGCACTGAATTCGTTAAACTCCGTCGCATTCAAAGTGATGTTGCCAGCAAACAATGTCTGCACACCTGAGATCGTTGCGCCGCTGATGTCGCCGCCCGTCACGAGTAAATTACCGGCACCGTTGCCTTGAATCGACGAGCCAACCGCCAAGCCATTCGTGGCATTGAACGTATCGCCACCCGTACCGCCGATTAGCGTATCGACGCCTTCACCAGCGTCGAGCGTATCGCCTGTACCATTGCCTGCCTGAAGCGTGTCAGCGCCGAAGAGGCTCGCTTGGAGCACTTCATTGTTCTGGTTGTTGCCAGTGAGCTGCGTACCAGACCAGTCTAAGGCCACCATGTTGTAGTCCGCGTTCGGATTTTTCGTGGCCAGATTGAACGCCCCGCCCGAAACCGCATCGATCACCCCCGTGCCCGTGAGGCCGCTGAGAGCAGCGAACTGGGTAGCCGTGTCCCCACCTGTTAGCAGCCCCTCTGAAGAGAGGTAATTGTGGTTGAGCGTCACCAGATTCGCGCTGGTGGTGCTGTCGCCGAGATCGGAGAGGTATGCCAACAGCGCCTGCTCAGGCGTCGTTGTAGTGGGGTTGGATATCGCAGTGAGCGTATCACTCACCACGTTCGGCAGGGTGATTACCATGCCGTCGGTCAGTGTCAAACTATCGGCATCTGAACTCGCGGTGACTGAAAGCGTACCAAGCGTCATAGGATCGGAATATACGAGTGGCATGCTTATCGTGCCGGAGTCGGCATATTGTGAGGCGCTGGGAGAAAAAGTGCCTGCGCCGAAGGTGATCGCGCCGTTATTTGCGAGATCGAACGTAAGGGTATCGGTGGAAAGGTCAGCGGGGGTGTCAGATACCGAAGCGTTAGGGCTCAAAGTCACAGCATTGCCGCTGCTCGATAAAGTGACCACAGCCCCGCTTGCAGCAGCAATGACATTGTTCGTGCCATTCGCGCTCCCTGCGAGTGAGACACTTAGATTGCCGCTTGAATCATCTACATCCACAGCATAACTGCCGTCAGAATTGAAGGTGACCTGTTCGACAGGAGTCTCAGACGAATTAAAGTACTCAATCGTTTCAGGGGACTGGGTCCCTCCAATAGTTTCAATGATTTGATCGCCGCTAGTGTCGGTAAGGGTCCATTGCGCCTGGTTGTTGAGAAGGCCCTGAACTTGTTTATTAATCCATGTCGCGCCTTGGTTAATCTCACTACCGATAGCGTTATCGATCCATATTCCGTCATTGATTAGCGCCTTACATAATTGTATGGCCTCATCTTCGATTGAAGCTAAATTATCAAAGCTGGTTATCGTCTGGATGCTGCTTTGCCCACTCGGCGAGTTCCAGGACTTCGGACCAAAATACTCATAGGCCGTTCCTCCGTGACTCAACGCGTAACTCACGATGTTGTTCGCGGCCAATGAAGGGACGGAAAAACCCAACAAATTTTGCGTGCTGCTTATGGCTAGGGCGTTGCTTCCGTCTGTGTTTGCCGCCGCATTCGCCATGTCATAGACAAAATTGATGCAGTTGGGGTCGCCGAATATTTGATATTTAATCGCATTATTGGTGACGTTGTTTTCGAAAGCAGTCAGTCCCGCGCTGATATTGTTGAATTGCGTGATGTTGAGGGCGAAAGGCGTTGCCATTAATGCGCCTATATCCCTGCTGCCGTAAGCGGGTGTACCGCTGATTTCATCAAGGGCGTTCTTGAGCGATGCTTGCATGACATTTCCGGAACTATCAAACGACAAAGTGCCAAGCCTAACCGCTCTTACATTGCCATTCCCTTGATTTGGATTCGCGGTTAGAACATCGGCGCCTCCACTCTTATACGTCCCGTACTCATAGAAGGTCGCCAGTCCGTCGGAGTTCACGAGTATGAAACCCGCATGCCCAATTTCCGGTCCACGTCCTGCACCATTTCCACCATGTCCAAGGTTGTAATTCGGAAATAGAACCGGGATGAATTGTGCGTTGCCTGTAGTAGCCATATATATCCCCCTTCGTTAGTCGGTTGACTCATTGTTATTTGGATTGCTCGCACATCTCCTTGACTATGCTGACGTCGTTCGGCGCATGACATGCAATTTCATACTGTTTCTTGCTTACAGACAGTCCTCCGCCATCGCGGATGAGCCATAGTGCACTGAGTTGCTCATAATCAATGATTTGTTGATTCTTGTTGGGAAAGTAGTCGATATAGCTGGACGATCGGCAGCCCGGATCTTTTTTATTCGGATTATCCACGCATATCGTTATTACGTGCTCCCCGTGATCCTGACTTTCAGAAATGAAATAACTTGCTCCGGGAGAGTTAACTCTTCCATCTGGCCGGTTCGGAGACTCACAGTTTTTTACGGGAGGTATTACATGCGGATCCTTCAGAATGCTTGGATCATATTCAGTGCCTAGAATTCTGTAACGCAATGGAATGAAATCCGTCCCGAACTGGCGCAAGGCCATTAAATTCACGACTTTTCCATCAACCTGTAGTCCAACATTTCCTTGAAAGTCGATATATGATAACGGCGCGGTGTTAGCTTTAGTAAAACTGCTGCTTTTGGCAGCATAGTAGACTCCGAGGAAATTGATTTTATGATCCTGGTTCAATGTGCAGCCCAAACCGAAATGCGAGCCCGTATCCACCGCACGAAAATACGCGGCGTGCTCTTCTTTCTCAGGAGCGTCCAGGAACCCGCCTGAGAAACTCTCAGGGTAGAAATCTCTGCTAAAGCTACGCGCTCGTTTTAAACATTCATGCGCAAAATCATCTGCTATGGCAAGAAGCTTCGGGCATTGTTTGGTAAAACTCATTTCGCCCGGCGATTTGGAATCGTCGGACACAGAAGCGACTGGCATCAGAATCGCAGATGCAACACATATTAGCGAAAGAAGCCTTGTGGGCACGGCAGATAACATAGGTAACGCTGAGGATCTAACCATGAAACAGCCAACACGTAGATGCTTTAAACGCACGCAATAGTGGTATTTCAAATCTAAATGCATGTCCACCGTAATAAGTGACTCTGCGCTTTTCTGTGCCGTCGTCTGCGCGGAGTGTGCATTGCGGGCGCGCGTCTATGTCCTTTCCTGGCACGATGCGTACTTGTCTACTCGCTTATCCGAATCTCCAGCTCATTCCGCCTTGTGCAAGTCCCTCTCCTTTCAGCAATGTTCCGTCCCTTCAATCCTGCCCGCCCGTGCTTCGCCTCCTCTCCCATTGCTCTGACCCCGCCCGCACCCTCGCTTATCTAACGGCGACTTAAGCGTGCGTCGCTCGCGCGTCAATGACGGATTTTCCCCTGCGCTGTAGAGCGCGCATTCCTCGCGAGGCAAAATCCTATGACCCGCTTCGCAATGGCCGCCCGCTCTGGACGCGCCGTAAGCGAGATCGCAATCAGGCGGTCTCCACAACCAAAAAGGAGACGAACACATGGCTATCATCGGCAACTTCAAAGCGACGGATAACGGCTTCACCGGCACCATCGAAACGCTCACACTCAAGGCTAAGGTTGATTTCGAGCCCGTAGCTCGCAAGGCAAACGAGAAGGCTCCCGACTTCCGCATCTTCACCAAGGATTCCGGCTACGAGATCGGCGCAGCATGGCAGACCACCTCACGCGAAACCGGCACTCAGTACCTCTCCGTCAAACTCGACGATCCGAGCTTCGCAGCTCCCATTCAGTGCCGCTTACTCAAGACCGGCGCTGAAGTTGGTCACAGCCTCCTGTGGGACCGCAGGCGCTAATCCCAATCGCGGCGGCCTCAGTGCCGCCGCCCCTTTTCAGTTTGCCGCGCCTCGGGCATCAGGGGCTGGAGAAATCACCATGCAGAAATTCACCGTGAGAGCGATTATCCGTACCACCGAGACGTGGGAAGTGCTTGCACGCGACGAAGCGGAGGCTAGTAGACGGTTCGAGGACGGAATACTTCTCAATACCGAGGGCTACAAGCTGGAGCGCATTGATTCGGTTGAACTGACGAAGCCAGCATAATTGCGATTGCAAGTTGCAACGATGTTTTTATACTTTCCATCCGAACCCAAGTTCGGAGCATCCAGCACGCGATGAGCACCCGCGCAACGGAGAGCGATCAACCCATCGGCGATGTAAAGCCCGCCGCCGAACGCCTTCCGTTTCTCCGCTCTAAAGTCTTCATTGGTGCCGTAAAGCGCGGTATCCGGCCAGGCATTACAGCAGCCCTCCTGTTGGAAGAGAGCTGCCTTTATGCGGAGCGCAAGTACAACTGGACCGGAGTTGCCGCAGCCGGGGCGATCCTCTCCGAATGCCTCTGGACCTATTCACTCGAAAAAGAACGCCGCGACCGCGAAGGCGGAGCCCAGCGTTAGCCCGCTTTCTTTGCCGGTAACGCGTTACCGTTTGCGGGCTCGGGCATTTCCTCTGCCCGCCCGCCATGCTTTTCCAGATCGCGCAGCCAGTTGGGCTTTTGGCCTTTTGCGTTCCATACCAGCTCCGGCTTTGCCGGATGCCGGTAGAGATGCCCGCCTTTATAAACGACGGACTTCCGAGCAGACTTGCCTGAGAGAGACTTGAGACTCAGACCCACGGACGAAAGCAGCGTCCTTGCTTCCGCGAGCGCGTTTTCCTTGCGCTCGCGGTCACGGTCCTTGAGTAGCTGTTCGGAGCGGGCAATCACCTCCCGTAATTGTTCGTCGGTTAATCCCTGGAGCGTCTCTGAAGTCATACTTCCTCCTTTTCACGGATCTCGATGGATTCAATGAAAGCCTTGTCTTCGGGCATCAGCTCGTCTTCGATCAGATTGCCCTCACGGATCACACTCAAACGCTGCAAGCGCAGCATGTCGCGTAGCTTCTCATTGAGGTTGCGTCCGGTGATGACCACGCTGCAATCGTCGAAGACCAGCTCCCAGACTCTCCCGCCTTCGCGCTTGAAGGCACGGCGGAAGAGCGCATAGGAAAGCAGCATTTCATCGCCATTTTTGAGGGTCACCACCAGCATCGACGGCTTCGTGCGCGCCTGCCGCTCGTTCTCGACGGCGGCGCGTACTTGCTCATCATCGTCGGGAGGCGCAATCGGAGTTTTCTTCACGATGCTTTCAATGACGCTGCTTCTACCGGACATGGTGATTCTCTCTTCCCCCAGTTACGCGTTGTTGCCAGAGACTGCGGGCCGCAATGGCGTCATAGGCGTCCTGCATTCTGTCTTTCAAGTACCGCGCGATGCGGCGCATATCGAGGCGCGGCTTGGTTTTCTTAACTTCCTTTTCGCCGCGCATCATTTCCGACACGCTCATGCGTTCGGGCGATTTCTGCACGGCAGCCTTAAGCGCATCCTTGTCCTCGGTGTAGACCTTGACGCTATCGCGGCCACGCGAGACGGAGACATACCATTGCGCCCGATTTGCGGCCTTGAGCGATTCATCGCCGACCGCGATGAATACCCGGTCCACCGTCTTTCCTTGGGCAGCGTGCGACGTATCGACATAGCCATGTGCTACATGGCCAAAGTCTTTAGGCAGCACCACGCCGCCTTCGAGCTTGATATCGCCTTTGTCAGTGAAACCTTCGACGGTGAAGATGTCTCCGTTATTGAGCCGGTGCTTCTTTGCGCTCTTTTCGGTTTTGCCGTACCCGTTAGCGGTAATGCGAACCCGCTCACCCGGAGCGACCGCAAGGTTACGCGTTTCATAGACACTGAAACGCTCGGAGTGATCGAGTGGCAGTGAGCCTTGAGAGCCGTCCTGACGCAGCACAATGACATGACCCATATCCTGACGCAGCACCATTGCCGATTCGCCCTTCTCATAGCCGCCCGTCGTTCCACGAACGCCGCCCTTGCTCTTGCGCGTTCCGCTCACTGCCTTATGGAACTGCACCACCTGACCCGAGCGGTAATTGCGGGCATCGCTTTTCTGTGCTCCCGTCCAATGCGTGTTTCTGCGAGCCGTGAAGAAGCATTCATGAGCGCCGAGGCGACCTTTTGCTTTAAGCCCATCGCGAATATCGGCGGTGATGTCCATGCCTTCGGCGTGGGTAGGCGCAATGACGAGCGCCGTTTCGCCGTCGCCCGCCGTATTCAGGTAATCATCGACCAGCATCTTGCGGCGCGCTTCGCCGCTTGCTTCGACGATAGCGCCCATTTTGTCGAGATACTCAAAGCCCTTCTCCGCGCCTTTGGCGGTGCCCGCGCTGATCGCTTCTACCGCTTGCCGGTAGTCGCTCTTTTTCTGACGGCGGATCTGCTTTAGCTGTGCCACGCTCACGCCTGCTTCTGATTCCAGAAGTCGGAACGCATCCCCCCTTGCAACCGCCGAATGCTGCTTATAGTCGCCGGAGAGAATGACCCGGCAATCCTGTGCTTCCGCGACCTGAAATAAACTGCGAGCTTCCTTGCTGCCCATCAAGCCCGCTTCGTCAATCCAGAGCACCTGTCCTTTGACGGCATGTTGCATCCGTTCATCGACCAGGAGCTGTGCGACCGTTGTTGCCTCCTTGAACCCGTCGTTATAAAGCACTGAGCGAGAGGCTTGCGCCGTGGGAGCAAACACAAAGACATGCCCGCCGCCGTGCTCCTCTAACGCTGCCACGGTGCCTTTCATCATCGTTGTCTTGCCGGTGCCAGCAGCGCCCCGGATACCGACCACCCGGTCACGCGAATGCAAGACGTGAAGTGCAGCCTGGAGCTGCTCGCCCTTCAGGTCGCCAACCTTTTTCAAGCCCTTCGCAAAGGGCTCATATTGCCCCCTGCCCTCACGCGCGAAGCGCAGCATCTGCAATTCTTCGCGGCGCACGGCGCGAGTGGTGACGAGCAATTCACCGCCATGCTCCCGGCGAATGATCTCTTTACCGTGCGCCTCCTTATCGATGGCCTCCGGCAGCACATCCCCCACGCCATAACGCAGCGCCTCCGCCTTGAGGCGCTTCTCTGAAGTCACGGACACGCGTTCAAAGCAATGGTTCGCGGCATAATCCATTGCCTTCTCTGCGGTGATGCCTCCGCCGCCGCCGCCGCCGCCGGGCTTGCCGCCTGCCACTTGGGCGAGTGCCGCGCGTTCCGATTCCGACAAACGCGCATCCCACTCTTGCCGCAACTCCGGCTTGCCGACGCCTTTGGTTTTGTTCTCGCGGCCGTAGTAGCCGATGGCATGTTTGCCTTCCGGTGTGACGATGCCTTTCTGGGCGGCTTTGATCTCAATGTCGTTGCGCCGACGCGAGAACTTATCGACCACGGACTTGGGAACCCCAGCGACCTCGAAACTGAGTCCCTTGCGCTCTGTTGCAAAGCCCATCGCATTTAAGCGATGAGCCAGGCGCGCATCAAACGCCGCCTCAAAATACGGTGCGTCGCGTTTCAGCTCTCCGAATTGTCCCGCCTTCCAGCGCTGTTCCTTTTCATCGAAGGTCATGTTAGGGGCAAACACATGGGCATGCAGATGCGGATCGGGTTTGCCCTCCACCGGCCTCGATGTGAAATGCACGAACTCGGCCCAGACCATATTTCCCGTGAGCCGGTTCTCATCCTTGCCACCTTTTCGCACGCGGGTTTTCATTTCCGCTTCGACTTCGCTCATCGTATCTTTGACCGCATCCCGGAATGCTCCGAGGATGCGTTCATCGCCGGACCATTCATAGAGCACCGATACGGACTTCGGAGCCGAGAACGTGAAGTCATATCCGGCACGCCGATTGTCCTTCTGACGCGGTGTCAATTTCTCCCCAGTCTTGGGGTCGAGATTGTCGCACAGGGCGAAGTAGCTTTCCTGATCTACTTGGCCCTTGAGTCCGAGCTTGTCCGCAGCTCGCCCTCCCCAAAGTCCCGCTATCTCCTGCCCCTCGCTGTAATAGTCGGAGCGCACCATGCTCTTGCCAAAATATTGTTTGGCAGCTTCGGCATTCGTGCTTGGCGTGACCCGTAGCATAAGTTGCTTGTTTACCTCACCGAGGTTCAACCACTAATAGCGTGCATAGCCGATCCGACCCACTACTGGAAGCGTTTTTTCGTCCCTTGCTAGAAAATCTGAGTGGTACATGCGTCTCCCCTAAGCGGAGCTTAGGCGCATGAAACCGCAAGAGGACGAAGGCCGCTTCCCTTGTCTCTGCTCGCCTCTGGAACCTGTTGCCTGTCTGTCACAAATGCCTTTGCAAAATTGCCACAAACGCTACTGCCGAGAGGGACCACGAACAGGGGCGTCCGACAGAGACGCCCCCTTCGTGCTTCTGAATCTGCCCATGGATCGCCATCACCTTGACCTCGATGGCGGGGGCAGTTGACGCTCCAGGTTGTCGCTTGCTCCGCCATATTTCATGGCGGGGGTTGGGGCGGGCGCACCAGTTCCAAGTGACGCCTGATGCGTTACGCCCTTATCGGCTAAAGCCTGTCCGGCTGACTTGGCTTGCGCCAGGGATTCGGCGGAGACGGACTCCACCGGACGCGCATACTTGTCGGCTGCTGACATGACATATCACCTCGCACTTTCTGGCGCGGGCATTGCGCCGACTTGTGGATCAAGAACGTCCTTCAACTCGGGCGACAGGTTGCGGAATGCGTCTGTGAGATCGGCATCCTTGCGAATCAGTTCCGCGCAGGATTCGGCGACCAGGAGGCCACCTGTTTCCTGTGGAGGCTTACCTGCAAACGCCTTGCTCATATTGCGTGCTTCGATCTCCGCATCGCGGATATCGAGGATGGCCTGACGCTGATGGTGATAGATGATGTGGTTGTTGATGAAGAGGGACGCACCGGCAATCATCAGCCACACGCCCGGAAGCGATGCGATCTTGTTGAGCATGAAACCGGCCAGGATAACGAGGCCGGGCTCTGCGAATTTGTAGACGATTTCGCGGGAGAACGGCAGCGGCAGAATCGATGTGCCCAGATACATCGAGTGCCATTTCTCACCCGCCTTGTTCTTGCGAGTGATCTCACGGCGGTGGTAGATGCTAAGACCCACGAAGGCGAGCCAGAACAGCTCCATAATCGGCGTGCCGCCGATGCCGATATGCAGGAACGCACCGGCCAGTCCCGCGACAACCGTTCCCAAGAACGTGAAGTTCGCCACGACCGTGTAGCCAAAGAAGAGATTGAGCCAGCCCAGATACCGCTCGCCAAAGTCTTTGCGGATAAACGGCACGATGCTGATTGCGAAACAGCCGGTTACGAGACTTAAGAAAGCGAGCGCCCATTCTGACTTCTGCCATACATCTGTGCTGCCAAACACCGACCTGGTTTCATTCATCAGTTTCATGAGGTGCGCCCTCCTTTGAGCGCCATTGGTTTTGAAAAAGCGTTCCTGATACCCCGATCACTTCTGCTTGCCGCCGCCCGTGCTTCCCATGCCAGTCACGCCGGGAATCTGTTGAGAGAAGGCCGTGCGAATCCACGGCTGTCCTTCATTGCCCGCGAAGGCGGCTCCCGTCTGGTAGACAATCGCCTCCGTGACGAAGCCGTTTTGCGGCCCGCCTTTCTTGAGCGTTGTGAACTCCGAGGGCATGACCTTGCGTCCGACGGACTCTCCGCCCCCGCCCTTGCCCTGACCGTTCTCCATCGTGCCGTGCCAGTTGGTGCGGGTCTGGACTTCCTCCGAGATCATGTCGGAAGCCCATTTGTTGGTTTCCGGGTCACCGTTTGCGTGGAAGATCTTGGTGCCCATGTTGCCCAGGAACGCATCGACCCGGTGACGACCCGCTTCACCGCCCATGGCGGCCAGGTAGTTGGGTTTGTTCTGTGAGATAAGGACGGACGCCACGCGCGCACTACGCGCCGTCGCCAGGAACTCCGGCGTGTAGTTGCAGACCATTTCATGGGCTTCATCGACGAACCAGAACACGGGGCGCGGAGAGACCTTGACGTTGCGCTGTTCACAGGCGAGCTGCCACAGGTACGTGAAGGCGGACTGCACATAGACGCCAGCAGCGCCGTAGACCTTGGTGGGGAGATCAAGGACGATGATCGCGCCCTCGAACGTTAGGTCCGGCAGGAAGTTCGTATCCCCGTCGAACATATCCGCCATGTGCCCGCGTAGCAGCACATCGGCCATGACGGCGTAGGTCGCAAGGATCGACCCGCGCGTATCGTTTGGCATATCCGGGAATTCCCGGAGAAAATACTTTGCCGCCAGCTCAAAGTCGTTTTGCTCACGGTCAGACTTGGGCTTTTCTTCCGCCTCTTCGATGAGCCGGTAGCAGAGCGAATGCTTCTGCCAATCTTCCTTATGCACTTCGTTATGCGAACGCGGTGCGGACGTGATGACCTCATGGAGCATCGACATCGTGACTTCGCCGCGCGCCGCAATGCAGACCTCCAGGCCATTGCGCAGAATCTGACGCAGGGAACGTTGCCAGAACTTGTCCCCCTGCCCGCTTCCGCGCTCACCGCGCTCCGCTGCCTCGACAATAGTCATCAGCAGCGAGACGAGCTGCTCGATACGGCTTCCAGTGACACCAGGGCGTTTGAGGGCATAGCGAATCAGGTTGCAGCGCCATTTGGTAAGTGGCGATACGACGATGAGCGAATCCGCCCTGCCCGTTAACCTTGCATAGCCTTCAATCAACTCACGATCACCGGGCTTTACGCAGCAGACAAGCCCGCCCATGCCGATTTCCAGATACTTGAGCAGAATCCACGCCGCCGAGCCGGTTGTCTTGGCCGCGCCGAGTTCCCCAAAGATGGCAACGGACTCGACAGCATTACGGAGTGTGAAGGAATCCTGTGGCGACCACTGAAACAGCGGAAAATCCAGATTCCAGGGATCGCGCGCCTGAAACATCTTGGAAAGCGGCGGTGTTCCGCAGAGCACCGCCCTTTGCCGGAAGAAATCCTCAAATAGACTCATGGCATTTCTCCTCTTTCCGTTACTTGGCGGGGCGCAGCGTGATGCCGATGCGCTCGGATGGAGCCTGACCCAGAACAGCCAGGTATTGTGTCGGGTCGAAGGTGAGAGGAGCTTTTGGATCGGCTTGCGCGATGGCCTCATCGGGCACCATCACTTGCAGCCGCGTCTTCATGTAGCCATCGGGCAGATACCGCACATAGAACCCGCCCGGCATACCGGCCCAGGTTCCGCGTGCGACCGGCTCTGAGGCTTCCGCATCCGCCTTGAAGGAGGGAGCCAGACCAGCCGTCTGTTGCTGGACCTGCTTCATCGCATCGCTGATTTTGTTCATCTGCTGCTGTGCCGCCTGATTCTTCGATAGGCGTTGGTTCAGCATGTTCATCAGCGAGTTTTCGAGTGCCTTGGCCTGCGTTGCGCCCTGCATTTGCTGAATGATGTTGTGAGGCAGAACGCGCACCGCCGTCTGCTGAATCGTGGGAGGCATCTTCTCCAGATCCGTGCCCTGCACGATGGCGAAGAGTAGCTGCTGAATATCGGCTTGCGCGACATCCGGATGCAGCTCGACTTGTTTGAGTAACGCCGCAACAATCTTTGCCTTGGTGCCCTTGATGGGAGCAGGAAAGTACCCTCCGGCCTTCGTCGAGTTCGCATCCCCCGGATCAAGCGTGTAGCTCTGTGCGTACACCTCATAAATGCCGGGCTTCAGGATGAAAGCGCCGTCATCGGTCCTATCAAGACCCGTCAAAGGCTTGAACGCTTTGGGCTCGACAATACCCGTGAGCGAATCGAGATGAATCGTGTCAGCGAAGCTCGTTGTAATGGCGCTTGTCTTTGGGTCATTTGCCGCGCCGGGTGCGTTGTTTCCGGCTTGCGCCTGGCAGGCCAGCTTGGCGAAGCCGGTTTTGTTGTCACATTGGGCGAATGCGCTCCCACTCGCGAGCATTCCAGCGATGAGTGCGCAGCCGACTACGGCGATACGAATGATAGTTTTCATTGATCCTGTCCTCGTTTTCTTGAGCGCAGGCACGGCGATGCGTTCCCGCCCGCCGTGCTGGTTTGCCATTCGTGATTGGCGTTCGCGCTCATGGGCCTGAGGATCAGGGAAACGCAGGAGCCCGTGAAAGATAAGCGACGTTAAGCCGGGAGACCGGGATAGGCGATAATCGACGGATCAGTCTTTGCGTGCGAGATGCCTTACCAGGACAATGCCAACCCGGCCCGGCACGAAGTCGAGCGCCAGCTCGAACGCATTCTTGCGGACGACGTAATCGCCTCGCATCCGCAGCCTTCCAAATTGCTGGACTTCATCGTTCGCCGCACGCTGAATCACGAAGAGATCACCGAGAAGCTCATTCGGGAATTCGTGTTTCCGAATCCGCCCTACAAGGAAGACTCGAACATAGCGCGCATCACGATGAGCAAAGTGAAGAGCCTGCTTCTGGACTATTACCGTGACGAGGGCGAAGACGATCCGGTTGTCATTGCGTTGCCGGAATCACCAGAAGGCAAACGCATCAAATTCCAAGCGGGACAGGCCTACACACCGGAATTCCGGTACAACCCCCGCGCTCCGATTGCGAAGACGTTTGCGATAGCGAACCATCTCTTGCGCGGAGGGCCGGCGCAAATCGAGCAGGGACTCTGGGAACTGGACAAGATTTTTAAGGCAGACTCCAACCACCCGGAAATGGTGCTCGGCACTGTGGAGGCCGTAGGAAGTCAATTGCTGTTAGGAGTCTTTGGCGAGGATGTAAGAAAGACCCTCATTGATTCAGGATTTGCGTGGATAGACGGCATTGCCGCGCAGGTGCCGGACTATTGGCGCGTGCCGATGGTGCGCGGCTTGCTTCACTACTGCGACGGAAACCTGGAGAAGGCAGGAAAGGAATTTGAAATTGCACTCTCGCTCGACCGGCGGAGCACGATCAGCCGTGGCTGGTATACGCAGTATCTCTTTGCCATTGGACGGCAGGAGGAAGCGGTAAAGCTCATGGCGCTTAACGCCGATGAGCGTGTCGATAACGCCCAGGCTCATGCGCTGCACGGGATCTACTTGAGCCAGGCCCAGAAATATCCCGAAGCCGAGAAGGCATTCGCGCAGGCGCTTGCACTAGACCGCAATTGCTGGCCCGCGCATTTTGGGATGACGCGGCTCTGTATAGCGACCGGCAGGGAGCATCAGGCTAAGGAACATGCAAAGCGTCTTGAATCGCTGGTCGAGCCCGCCGAGTACGAGGACATGAAACTTAGATTCGATACCAATCGAGATAGATAACCGTTAGTTTGGCTTTGGAATCCACCGGTATTCTATATCCGCGCAAACGATCTTCCATATACCAGAATCTGAAAACAGCACCTCGTGCGACACAAATCCCGTTCGCGTGAGAAGTACCTCGTCGATGATCCAATCACCATGTCCGATCCTTGCCGTTCGGCTTCGAACTGTACGTCGTAGATTTAGCGAGTACCTCTGTACATCCCGATAAACGATCTCATGAAAACCATCGTGGCACGGTCCCAAAAGCTTCACGACCAGATGCAGCATCCGAATCTGGTGTCGATCCCCAGTTGATTCTTCGTTCAGGCAGACAGATTCCACCCAACTGTCATGAAGCCCCTTGTCGTTGCTAATTCCATAGTGTTCTGGATGAAGTACAAACTCGCGGGTTCGCGTCGGCAGCTTGTCACCTATCCGATCAAGGTACTCGAAGTACCTTCCAACATCACTTCCATCAACGATGTATTTCATCTTTTGAATGTTTAGAAAGCTCAATGGGTTCGTCGTTTTGGAGAATATGATCCATTCTCTGTTCTTTGGCCCTGTCTCTTCGCTCGCGAAGTTTGGCCGTTACGATCAGAAAAATGCCCGTCGCAATCTCAACGAAGCCAAAGCGCCCGTCGGGGCCAAATAAACCGATGAAGATGAATACCACGCCACCATAGAGAACGTAGGTGTTTGACATGCGACTTTTGACAGCCATCGGCTTTCGACATTTGGTGGTTGCTGCGCAAAGGTAGCGCAGGGCCTCATTCCGGTCAAACCTTCTTAGACCCACCGTTTAACCTCGCTTATCTTTCCCCGTGTCCCATGCTCCGCTGATAGTTGCGCGAAGGAGCGTGAACCATGAACCTCAACCAAAAGAAGTTTCTTTGGATCGCAGGCATTGCGCTGGCGATCTTCTATTTTGCGCCGACGTTTATCAACTCGTATCGCAGGGCCGCATACATCCGGCAGATGGAAGCCGCGAGACTTGCAAAGGCTCAGGCCGCGCAGAAGTCGAGCCCCCTGCCCGCTTCCACCGTTCCGGTGATACCGACACAGTTTGAGAGTCTCATCGGTGTCTGGCAAGGCGCAGGCCCTCAAGGCCAAGTCGGATGCAATTTGAGACTTGAGTTGCGCAGGAGCTTCACCGATCCCGGACACTTCACGGGATTTCCGGTGCTGGCTTGCACGCCCATCGTTTCGCCGTTTGAGAGACATTCCCCGGCACAAGTGCAAAGCACCATTACAGCCGCCTTCACTCCCATGACGGCGGTGCTCACCGGCACGCCGCAGAACGGCACCATTCAGTTCACCGTGGATAGAGTCATCGGCAAGACGCCCAACGGCTGCGCTATGACTTCCTTCACCCTCACTCCGTATGGAAACGATCTGATCGCAGCCGAGTGGAACGATGGACTCTGCTCATCGGGTGATCAGCATGGACAGTTGTTGCTGAAGCGTATTGGGAAGTGACCCATGATTGCCCACGACAGCGCCGCCGCAAATCGGTCAGAGACGCCGGAGCCGTTCGTTTCGGCTGACGCGGCGGCGCACTTCCTGTCTGTCACACGCAGACATCTGCTTGAACTCGCCCGCAGAGGCATTGCCGGAGCCTATGCACTGGGCACCGGCAACGAACGCAAGCTTTGGGTGTTCCGGCTCTCGGAGCTGGCGGAAGCCGTCACCTGCAGGAAAGACTGCCTCCCGATCCACAAAATCCGCAAATTATGCGATCCTACCCCCGGCAGTCCCCGCTGAAAGGAGCTTTATGGCCTATCAGCGAGGATCACTCAAGAAAGTGCGCCGCAAGGAAGGAGAGACCTGGTTGCTGCGATTCCGGGTCACGAACGCGGAGGGAAAGCGGGTCGAACACCTGCTGCCTGTCGGACTCGTCTCTAAGTTTCCCAAGGACAGGGACGCCTGGCGCGAGGTGGACCGGCTTGGCTTAGGCGTCAGGATCAATGACGCCCCTGCCCCCGGCCGTGTTTCATTCAGCTTCATTGCGGAGCATTACCTCAAAGCCGATTTCGGGGCGGACGCAGTACGCCCAAAATCCTCCAACACGATTCCCATCGTGGAGCATTACGTGCGCGACTACCTCACTGCCCGCTGGGGCAGCGAGATTGCGGAGGACATCAAGCCACTGGATATTCAGCGGTGGCTCAAGTCTCTGCACACCGACAAAGGACTTGCCTGGACGACGATCTCAAAGGTGCGGGGCATCATGCACCGCGTCTACAAAATCGGCATCCTGCACGAACACGTCGCGAAGAATCCCGTATTGCACGTCGAGACGCGTTCAAAGTCCACCTACCGGGCCATCATCCTCACCCCGGCACAGACTGTGGCGATTCTGAAGTCCCTCCCCTCGCAGCTTCACTTCACGCTGGTGCTCACCTGTGCGGCGACCGCGCTGCGCTCATCCGAGATACTGGCGCTGCGCTGGAGCGACGTGCTCTGGCACGAGGGAAGGATCAGGATCTCAAAGCGCTGGGCCAACGGAGAGGACGGAGAAACCAAGACGGAGGCCTCGGACGGATACGTCCCTATGCATCCGGTCCTGGCCGAGTACCTCAAAGAATGGCACCGGCAATCGCCTCATGCAAAGGAGAAGGACTTTGTGTTTCCGTCGCTGTTGGCGGAGGGCAAAGTGCCCCTCAACTCCTGCTCGTTTGTGAAGGACCATCTGCGACCGGCAGCCAAGGCCGCAGGCGTTCTCATCATGGACGGGCAACGGTTTGGGCTTCACAACCTGCGTCACAGTTTGAGCAATTGGCTGGTGAACAAGGGCAAGGTGGAACCCAAGACGGTGCAGGGATTGCTGAGGCACAGCAAGATCCAAACGACGCTCGATCTCTACACGCAGGAAGACAGCGACGAGACGCGCGCCGCGCAAGGATCATTCCTAAACGCAATGGGAATGCGTTCAGGGATGGTGCAATAAGATGTGGGCTGGATTGTGGGTTGTCACTTGAGGTCCCATACGTTCCTAAGTCTTTTGGAATGTATGGCGGGGACGACGGGGCTCGAACCCGCGACCTCTGCCGTGACAGGGCAGCGCTCTAACCAACTGAGCTACGTCCCCACTTTCTTTTCTTCGACTTACGCTAAGTCTAAGAATTTGCTGTCCATCGCTGCTGTCTATCTTTTCTCCTGCTTTCACATTTTCCACGGAATCTAACCGAATTCCGCGATCAATGGACAGCATGGACAGCATAAAACTCTGCCGTCAATGCCGCTGCAGGCGACCCGCAACCCAGAACATCTGTCCATGTCCCGCGAATCAAATTGTACCAAACAAATCCAGCTTGGAGAGGATGCACAAAGCTCTCCGACAATGGTTTGTCCGCGAAAGGTGTCCGAACGATCGCGCTGATCAGAATGGAGTTGGGCTGAATTGCATCTTGATGCCGACGCCGAATCGTTCTGAGATGAATGGATTCACCCCTCGGAGCGATCACATTCGTTAAAGCGGATAGAATGCCAATCGCTAGAAAGTCGTGGACCTTAGCCCGATGGCCTACCGACAATCTAAAACCCGTCGGTTAACAATCGAAGACGTTTTGACTTGATTCTCGTTTGGATTGGGGCGGCTAGCGGGGATCGAAGCAGAACCACACATTGACGCCTCGTAAATTCCAATAGGGCTATTTACTTTACGCCACCAACCCCAATTGGTTGTGGTTTGGTCAATTTGAGGAACGGAACGGGCTCGATCTGAACTGCCTGTTGTGCCAATCGATAGAAGAGCTTACCGCGAGAGGCGGAGGTGCGGCGGTTGAAGCGAAAGGCGAATTCGTTGAGGTAATCGTCCAGATAAGCATCGCCGATGGCCCCTTGATGGGTGCCCAGCAGCCAGCGTTTCAGCAACGAAATCACGCGATGTACCCGGGGCAGCACATGTTCGCCCTTGGGCTGGCCAAGTTGCACGTGGCGATGGTGAGCATAGCCTTCCAACCCCATGTAGGATCGATACCCGTCAGTCCGGACGGTACTTCCCGGTTCCACGGATTCGGCCATAAATCCGTGCAAGGTGCCTCTGGTCACGTCTGGAATCGAGCGCAGGCGGATGCGGCCCATTCCCCTTCCGTCTTCTTCAACAGCTACGACGATCAAGACCTTGGTTTCGGTTCCTCGGCCGACGGTTCCGGCCTCTCTGGCTCCCCAAAAGGCCTCATCCACTTCCACCACGCCGTGCAGCCTGTCGCGGCTAGGGCCGACCATGGCGCGACGCAACTTGTGCAACATCGCCCAGGCCGTCTTGTAACTGCCCAGGCCAAGTAGGCGCTGCAATCGCCGCACGCGACTTCCGATCAGCGTTAACAAGTCTCCAGCGCGCGTTTGAGTTTTCGGGGGGAAACTCCGAAACACTCGCTCTCAAGGTGGTCAGCCTGGCGGCACTGGGAGAAATGGAACAAGCACAAGAAATCATGACGATCTTGAAAGAAACCACGCCGGCCCGTTACGTTCCGCCCTGCAACATCGCCATGGCGTGCAGCGGACTGAAGGAATATGACGAGGCATTCCGATACTTGCAGCTGGCGGTCGAGCACAATGACGTCCGGCTGCGTTACCTTCCGGTCGACCCCCTGTGGCGCGATATGAACCTTGATCCTCGGGTCCGTCAACTCTGGCCGCCGCCCCAGCGCCACCTGGCCGATAGCATTTCCCGACTCCGAACTGGCCTATCTACCGACGGCTAGCTGGCCTGGCGATCTGGCAATTCCTGCAATATCGGATTGCTAATGTTATGTCGGCAAGCGATCAGAAATCCCTGTAAACCAATTGCGGCCATCGACAAGCTCACCCACATCAGAGCTTCACAAGCTGGCTCTCGTGGCGCCGGTTTGCGTAGTGATCAGAATGATTTCGACCCTGCGTTCCCATCTAAAATCGTGGTATGGAAAGCAGGACAGGTGGACATGATTCGAGTTTAGCGGCTGGAGTTCTCGCTAAGCACTGGCACATTATCGAACCGATTGTCCACACCGAACTCGGTGTCAGCCGGGTCACCTGGCGTGTCGGCCAACGGTTCTGGTTGTCTCAGTCCGAAGAGCGGCGGACTGCAGAACTGACTCGGCAGGCAAAACTGATGAAACGTCTGCGATCCTTCTTCGAGGATGAGCATCTTTCGATATCTGTTCCAGAGGTGATTCTCAGTTTGAATGGACAGATTGTTGTCGAGGAAGGCGGTTACGGATGGTGTGTAACACGTCACCTTCACGGGTTTCATCCGGACATGGGCGACCCAACAATCTATCCAGCACTCGCTGAAGGTTTAGCGCGCTTCCACCGCGATCTGCGTTTTTTCTCTGATCGACAACCAGCTGACTTATCTGAAGGAATTTGCATAAATGCCCGAAAGAGTATCGCCAGAATGCAAGTTGCGCACTTTGTCCCGTTCACGGAATACCCGAAAGAACAGGAATTGCTCCTGCGGGCTGGTGAATGGCTGCAACCCCGCCTTCAAGAGTTCGAGAATTTGCCGAGACAGATGATTCATGGAGACTGGACGCCTCGCAACGTTCTCTTCGTTGCCAGCGGCGACCATTTTTACTTAAAAGCCGTCCTGGATTTCGAGGCCATGGCTCTTGATCCAGTGCATGTCGATGTAGGGAGCATGTGCTCCACACTGCTCATGTGGTCGGCGCTGGATGGTGTCGACGAGTTGATAGATAGCCTGTTGAACATCTACGAGAATTTGAGTGACCGTCATCTCGAACGCGACCACGTCTTCACCGCGATGCTCGCCCACTGGTTATGCAACTTCTGGAGTTGGCGCGACCGGATCGAGGCCGGAGGATTTGGGCAGGAGGTGAAGGATCGACTCTGCCTTAGAATTGCGTCAGTGCTGGATTACGTCAACGGGTCGCATAAAGCTCGCCCGACAATCGATCCTGAGGCTTGATAGCACGGATGTAACAGACTTTCGACTGCGTCATTGGCATACCATCGCCAAGCATTAAACTGATCGGCCCTGCATAGACGCGCGCTAAGCCCGTCCATGAAAACGCCAAGTTGCTCATTGACTAATTCAGATCAGTCAGTGTCCTTGGCAAGTTCCCGTATAATCGGCTGATCGGACAAGCCCTGTGGTAGCCCAACACGCCGACTTGCTCTTTAGAGTTTATTCATCGATCGCCCGTTGGTGGGCATCATTTCGAAGTTTTTCCGGTGGGAAATTCCGCAGACACTCTCTGCGAAATGGGGCGCGGAGTCGGACTATTTGGCCTCAGGTAGGACTCGAATCAACAGTCAAACGTATTTTCAACAACATGCAGGTCGGCGGATGACACCTGAGACCATGCAAAGCAGCCTAAGATTGACAAACAGAGCGCGGATGGAGCGCGCTTGCCATGCCTGCTGCGAGCATTCGCCATGAACTTAAGGTTAATTTTCGATCACAGCAATACCCTTGCAAAACTAACGGATCCCGGCAAGGTCAGCGTCTGTAATGCCGATTACAGGCATCATCAACTTCATCAAGTCCGGATCGAAGTGTTCGCCAGCCTCAACTTCCAGCCATTGCTCCTGCTCGATTCCAGCCAAAATCGCGGCCATCTCCACTGTGAGCCCTGCTTTTTCTCGGGCGCTCTTCATGAACGAAGAGAAGAAGTCGCGACTGACATCCAAACGCTGCGCTTGGAATCCCTTCTTCGGCAGACCGGGAGCTTTCATCCTTTGGTATGCCGCAAGCGAAGGCTCCGACCTCGTCCAATTGAGATTCAAGCACCCGGTAGGAGATGATCAAAGGTGAGCGGTTGCTTCCGCCGCACGCTCATCGGAAAAACCAGCCCACTCCTGGTCCCGCGGGAAGGGTGCCAGCCAACTGGGAATCGCTCCTGAATTAGCTGCCCGTTATAGGGAAGCTAGCAGATGAAGGATTGTTTTGGACCGTATACGTTTTCTGCCGAATCCTAATTCTTCAACGACGGGAGGCACCGAATGAATTTTCCAGACGCGCCGATTGCACACGAAGGCTTCTTCGCAGCTCATTTCTTCACCGTAAAAGACCAAGAAAAATCAAGGGACTTCTACGTCCGAATTCTTGGCGGAAAACTGATCAAGCCGGAGAATCCTTGCTACATCAAGCTGGCGAATACGTGGATCATTCTTAATTGCGGCGGCGGCCCAACTCCCGACAAGCCGGAGGTCCTTCTTGAAACACCGTCGAATCTGAACAGGGTAAATAGCTTCCTTAATTTGCGCGTCGCCGACATCTGGACCTGCTACAAACAATGGGGCGACAAAGGAGCGTTCTTTCTTACCGAGCCATTAGCCAATCCTGACGGCTGGGAATGGCGCTGCTACATGCGCGACCCCGACGGCTACATTATCGAGGTCGGCCAATATACTCAACTCGCCATCGACTGGTTCAACAGCCACAGTTAATTTGGCATGCGAAGAACAAGAGGATAACCGCAGGTGCCCGGGCTCAGCGCATGAAGCGATTCATTTCGGATAAATCGGCCTTCACCGTTGGCAGCGAGCTCATTATCGTTGGGGACCTGAGTCACTTGTGGATCCATCCAGCGTCCTCAAGGTGAGGAGGAATTAGCTGTGAAAGCAGCCAGAATTCATAGTTTCGGGCCGCCCGATGTCGTAGTGGTCGAGGAGGTGCCCGTGCCGTCGCCGGGCCCGGGCGAGGTTCTGGTGCGCGTAATGGCCGCGGGCGTGGCTCCCTGGGACGCGATCATCCGTGAGGGCAAGAGCAAGGTCAGCCCGCAACCTCCGCTCACCCTCGGTTCGGACTTCTCCGGTGTCATCGAGAAGGTCGGCCCCGGCGTTACGGACTTCGCGCCGGCCGACGAAGTCTATGGCGTCACCAACCCGCAGTTCTGCGGCGCCCAGGCTGAGTTCGCCGTAGCCGCGGCCCATATGGTCGCCCGCAAACCGCAAACGCTGACTCACGAAGAAGCAGCATCGGCTCCCGTCATTGCGGTGACCGCTTGGCAAATGCTCTTCCAGTATGCACAAGCGATCCGCGGACAAACGACAATGGTTGTCGGAGCCGCCGGGAACGTCGGGGCCTATGCGGTGCAAATGGCCGTAGACGCTGGGATCGACGTCGTTGCCATCGCCCACCTCGACGACGAAGCCCTGCTCCGTTCATTGGGTGTGAAATCCATCATCGACTCAAGTAAGCCCGCGTTCGAGCAGAACCTCCCGCAGGTGGATGCCATCCTAGACACGGTCGGGGGTAGCACGTTCCAGCGCTGCGTGGCTGCGTTAAGACCCGGAGGCAAACTCGTCACCTCGGTCTCCACGCAGCCGCTGCCGGCCGGGGCCATTTTCTTCTACGCTGAGGTGACCAGCGCGCGCCTGCGGACGATCACAGCATTGTTTGACGCGGGCAGAATCACAGCGCGTGTGGGCTCAGTCCTGCCGCTTTCTGAGGCGCGCCAGGCACAGGAAATGCTTGCAGGCGCACCACACAAGCCCGGCAAGATCGTCCTCGAGATCGGGCACCCGCAGCAGTCCCGATCTGCGCAGCCAAGCTTGTAGTTCCCCTAGTGGCAGGCAGGCAGATCCTGAAACTCGCGGCTTTCCGTCATGGATACAAATCCACGTGCACAGCTCAAAATCTGTTCTTCAAGAGGAGTATTGTCGAAGTTATCCGGCGACATCGCCGTGGACCGCGTACGCATCGCGAGGTAGAGATCGCTTAGCTTCTGCATGTTGTTGAATTCAGCGGAGAGCATCGGGTAGGCGTTGCGGTCGTCGTCTGTAGAGGTAGCGGCGGAGGCGAGGGCCAGGTTCTTTTCAGCCTGCCTGTGCTGTGCGGATGCCCACTCTACCGACACAGGAACGTTGTTCTGGACCGCAGTGACGATCGCGATTCGCCATTCTCGGATCAAGCCCATCTCCTCAATGCCCGCCTGGATGAACGCTCTTGAGAACCCCCCTTTTGCCTGGGGAGTGGATGCCTGCGCTACCGATTCCGAAGAGGGAAGCGTGAGAGTCGTCCGGTTCTCTTTGAACGAGAGGGTTCCTTTTATCAGGCGCGCGAGCGTCTCGACCTCGATATACGACTTACCGTTGAGCTGAAGGAGCTGTGCGTCGCCTGCGCTTCCCGCAACTGTGAATGTGGTCGCCTTATGCGGAGCTTGCGCGGATCCATTTGCCTTCGCCATCGGAAGAGCGGTCAGCACTGCAACAAGAACGGCAATCATCGATCTCATAGGACCCTCCAGAGGCACTCCCTATCAGGCTCCCATTGCGGGGTTCCGCAAGCTGTTCAATCTTGGGCACCGGCGGCTGAGTAATGCGCCAAAGCGCTCCGCCCTTCGGGAGGACGACCGGTGAAGTCGAAGCGGGCGGTCGAGGGGTCGAATCCGGAGAGGCGCCCAGGCCTGAAGATCCATACCTCCACCCCGCGAACCACCCGGAGAGGGTACCTGCCTGTTCGTGCGGACCTTGGACCCGGGCACACAGATGGAAAACGGGTTAGTTCTGGGCCATGCACCGCTGGACAGCCATCACCGTCATGTCGTCGAAACTCGGGCTGCCCTTGGTAAACGCCCGCACGTCGTCAAGACAGGCGGCGATCAGCTCTGCCGGCTGCCGCGCGGAGTGCTGGCGCACCAATGTGACGACGCGGTCCACGCCGTACTCATCGCTGTCGTTGCTGGCTTCCGAAAGGCCGTCCGTGTAAAGGAAGAGCGTGTCGCCGACTTCCAGTTGCACGCGGGTGGCGGAGAACTCCGTTTCGAGGAACATCCCCAGCGGCAAACCTGTCGATTCAATACGAAACACGCCGCCGCGCCCAACGACGATGGCGGGGCAGTGGCCGGCGTTGTGGATTTCCACCTCCCCGGTGGCCTTGGCCAGCCCGCACACCAGCGTGGCGTACTGCCCCGCCAGCGCACTCTCGCAGAAGAAGCGGTTGACGTAGGTGACAATCTGGCCGAGAGGCAGGGACATCCGGCTCAGGCTGCGGAACAAGGCGTGAAGCTGTGCCATCAGCATGGAAGCGGCCACTCCCTTGCCGGAGACGTCGCCCAGAAGGAAGAGGAGCTGCCCATCCGACGGGATCAGGTCGCAGTAGTCGCCGCTGACGGCGCCCACCGGCGCGAAATGGTAGCTCGTCTCCCAGCCGCCCACGCACAGGCCCTTCTGCGGCAGCAGGTTGCGCTGCACCTGGGAAGCCAGGTCGAGGTCCCGCTGCAGCGCGGCCCGCTCCAGTTGGGTCAGATGGTCAAGGCAGTACCGCACCAACGGATCGGCGAGCAAGCGGTCCTGTTCCACCGATTCGTGGCACTCCAGACATAGGCCGTACGTGCCTTCGGCCATGCGATCCAACGCCGAATCCACTTCGCGCAAGAGATTGGCCAGGCCGGAGTTTCGCGGCGCGGAGGCAAACGCCGCCTCCAGCCTGCGCTTGCGCTCTTCCAGTTGCTCCCGCAGGAAACCAGTTTCCAGCGTGGCCATAAGAATCCCCCACGGTCCAAGTCACGGTCATTGGATTCCGCGAGCACAGCTTTCGATGCGCGTTTCCTGCGGCAGTTTGCGGAGCGTTGCGGAGTTGAGTCACCCCACCCCTACGGCTCATCGCGGCAGACGTTAGCGGTCCCTCCCAGGTCTTAAAATCTAGACTTGGGAGACCCAGATTTGGGTTATTGAACCCAATGGGACATGGGCCACCCGCCAGATCACGCCTATTTCCAGATCGGCGACTAACCGGGAGTTGGCAAAAGACGAGTTATCTTTCTTCAGAGCAACAATTGAATCTTGTCAAACTGCTGAGCCCAGCCAATCTTCGACATGGCATACACGATGAGGGGAATGCCTACTTCTGTAACGGTGACTCTGGTCGTTCCCTGAGATTCACTGAATGCAACGATCACTGTGATCTCGTTGGGCCACTGCCCAGGAACCGATACTTGCGAGCCCGGAATTTGTTTCCCATTTTCGTTGGAGAAAGACATCGTTGACACGATTTTCTTGTTCGGTATGACTTCCTTGTAGGTTCCGGTGCTCCAAAACATCTTTCCTTGCTCAGATTTCATCGCCCAAAGATAACTGCCACCCTCTCGCACGTCGTTTCGGACGACGAGCGCGGAGTAGCCCTTCGGCCCCCACCACTTCTGAATAGAGTCCGCACCGTTCCAGACCCTCCATACGTCCGCTACAGGGGCGTTAAAGCTGCGATTCGTGCAGACGGTCGTGTGGAAGTTCCATGCACCGAGGACCAACAGGGCCAACATCAACGTGATACTGCCCAATATTTTGTAAATCATACTGAACCTCCCTTTATACTGCCTTGACATTCCTCCCCAGCTGGTAAGGGCTAGAGCATTCCTTCCAGCCGAACGTAGCTCGCTTCCATTCCATGTTCCATTCCTGTTGCAAGCATCGCCGCGCGCGTCTTGCCATCGGGCAGCGTCATACGCATGGTCATCAACGTTCCTGCGCCGTCGGCTTCAAATCGCGTTTCAACATGGTTGTCTGGCGTGGGATCCGGCAGGTGCATGCGCTCGACATGTACGATCCTGTTATAAGGCTCCAACTCCAAGTATTCGCCAGTGATGTAAAATCCATCGCCTTTGCCATTCGTCCATTCGTACCGGAACTTGCCGCCGGCCTTGGCCTCGTTGATGCAGACCGGCATCGTCCAAGCTTCCGGACCAAGCAGCCATTTCTGGATTAATATCGGATCGGTATGGGCGCGGTACACGGCTTCTGGAGGCGCAGTGAAGCGCCTTGTCACGATCACGTGGGTATCTCCTTCGGTCTTCAGCGTCATCTTGCTCATCGCTTTTCTCCTTTCCTGTGTTTTTCCATCCCCGCCAGAACTTCGTCCAGCCGGTCGTAGTTTGTCTCAAGGGCTTTTCGCAGCATTGCCAGCCATTGGTCCATCGCTTCAATTCCCGCTTTTGCGAGCCGACGAGGGCGCTTCGTACCGTCGACTCGGCGAACGATTAGTCCCGCATCTTCGAGCACCTTCAGGTGCTGGGAGATTGCGGGTTGCGTCATCTCGAACGGCTCTGCCAACTCATTGACGGTGGCCTCCCCGTTGGCTAGGCGCGCAAGAATCGCCCGACGCGTCGGGTCGGCCAAAGCAGAGAAACCAGCATCGAGATAATGCATAAGACATTATTTATATAAGTATATGCTTATTGTCAAGCAAAACTTCGCTCCATCCACGGAAAATCACGGAAGGATGCGCTAGTCTCAAGTTTTGAAAGGTCTAGCCCGACAGCCGATTTCGCCATCGGAGATCAGGTGATGGTCGGCAGTTGTCGCTGCCTTATGGAAAACTTTATGAGCTGAGGATCGAAAGAGTTTGTTATGAGCGGTTGACCGTCTACTCGGACCCAACGTGAGTTAATTGACGTAACTGATGGATCGACGACACCCCGCTCGCGTTCCTCGCTGCCCTCTGACTATGTCAACTCCAGGGCGAGCAACAACGCCCCCTGTTTGCTTTCGGTCTCTTAAGTGAACATCGTTCGACCGTGAACATAGTCGTTTGGGAACTGACCGCATCCGTATTGCGATTCTTCGAAATTCGTCGAGGTCAGAGCGATTGTCGTGCTCACCCTGGGTGCCCCAGGCCTCGATGTTTTGAGACCTGGGAGACCACGAACCTACAGCGAGCGACAAGCGAGCGGCTGGCCGCACCGCAGGTGGCTATTCTTCCTCTTCTTCCACGGGCCGCTTGGCGTTGGCGAGGATCTTGTCGGCTACTAACTGAGGGACTATGTCGTAGTGATCCATTTCCATGCGGTAACTGCCCTTGCCTTGCGTCATGGAAGTTAGCAGCGTTCCATAAGTCAGCATCTCGGCCATGGGGACCTGGGCGTTGATGAGGGTTGTGCGGCCTTTGGAGTCTGTGCCTTGGACGCGGCCGCGGCGACTGCTCAGGTCGCCCATCAGGGTTCCGGCAAACTCGTCGGGGGCCTCGATTTCCACCTTCATGATGGGTTCGAGCAGGCAGGGCTTGCAGGATTCCATGCACTTGCGGAAGGCGATGCGGCCGGCCATCTTGAACGACATTTCGTTCGAGTCCACGTCGTGATAGCTGCCGTCGTAAACGGTCGCCTTGAAGTCCACCACCGGGAAGCCGGCCAGGTAGCCGCGGGCCGCCGACTCGACAATGCCCTTTTCGATGGCCGGGATGAAGTTGCGGGGGATGGCGCCGCCGAAGACTTCGCTGGCAAACTCGAAGCCGCTCCCGCGGGGCAGAGCCTCCATGCGGATCTTGCAATCGCCGAACTGGCCGTGGCCGCCGGTCTGCTTCTTATGGCGGCCCTGGGCCTCGGCCTTGCCGCGGATGGTCTCGCGATAGGGCACCTTGGGCGCCTTCAGGGTGACCTCGGCGTGGTAGCGCTTCTTGAGCCGGCTGACGATGGTTTCAATGTGCGGCTGGCCGGCCCCGGCGATGAGGAACTCGTTGGTCATGGGGTCGCGGAAGAAGCGGATGAGCAGGTCCTCTTCCATGAGCTTGTGGATGGCGGGGGCGAGCTTGTCCTCGTCGGCACGGCTCTTGGGCTCGATGGCGTAGGTCATGGCCGGCTCGGGAAGCGGAACGAGATCGACCTGGATCTCCGCGCCCTTCTGGCCCAGCGTGTTGCCGGTGAGGGTTTCGCGGAGCTTGGCCACGGCGCCAAGGTCGCCGGCGTGCAACTCGGGTACTTCGACAGCCTTGCGGCCTTGCATGACGGAAAGATGCGCAAACCGCTCCTGGCCGCGGCGGGTGTAGTTCTCCAGGGTTGCGTCGTTCTTGACGACGCCGCTGATGACTTTGAAAAAGGTGATGCGCCCGGAGAAGGGATCGGTCATGGTCTTGAAGACCACCAGCCCTACGGGTTCGCGGTCTTCCATCTTGCGGAAGCCGTGGCCGTTGCCGGAAGCGGACTCGCCGGTTGCGTCGCCATTGGCGGCCACGGCCTCAAACGTTGGGGCATGGACGGCGATGGGGGCGCGCTCGGTGGGTGAGGGGGCGTAGACCTTGATGAAGTCCAGCAGGTGGTCGGTGGCCATGTTGGCCAGGCCGCTGGAGAAGAGCACCGGGAAGATGCGGTCTTCGCGGATGGCTTCATGCAGCGCGGTAATGAGATGCTGCTCGGCGATGGTGCCCTTGTCGAAGTACTCCTCCATGAGCTCGTCTTTACCCTCGGCCACCAGCTCGACCAGCGCTTCATGGCGGGCTTTGGCGTCGGCGGCCAGGCTGTTGGGAATCTCGCCGATCTTGCCGCGGCCATCGCCGCCAGGGGTGTAAAAGAAGGCCTCCATGGTAACCAGATCCACGACGCCGTGGAATCCCTGCGCGTCGGAGATGGGCAACTGGACGGGAACACAGTTGCGGCCCCAGCGGTCGACCAGGTCCTCGACCAGGGCGCTCAGTCCGCCGCCGCCGCCGGCCTTGGGGTGATCCATCTGGTTGACCAGGACGATGCGGGGGACGTTGGCCTCCTCGGCATATCGCCACACCCGCTCGGTGACCGCTTCGACGCCATTTTGCGCGTTCACCACAACAACGGCTGCCTCGACGGGCAGCAGCGCCGCGCGGGCTTCATGGGAGAACATGTGGAAGCCCGGCGTGTCGACGAAATTGATTTTGACGCCTTGCCACTCGGCAAACGCAACGGCGTTCTGCATGGTCACGCCGCGTGCAACTTCTTCTTCGTCATAGGCGGTGGCGGCGGTCCCGTCGGCCACGCGGCCCTGGGCCGGGGTCATTTTCGCGGCATGCAGCAGAGCGGCGATCAAGGTGGTTTTGCCGCTGTGCGCATGCCCCACTACAGCTACGTTGCGGATCTCACTTCCCTGGTACGTTTTCATTGGGGTTCTCCTGGTGATTTGCGTGGTCTTGCCTGGAATTGGGGGCTCGGATGAGGGAGGCACAGGGAGATTTCGGGAACGTCCGATAGGGCGTTCAGGTGGCCGGATTGGAGGGCCACGTGTCCCGGTCTGCCGTCTACCTCGTCCATAAAGGTTTGGGCCGGCGCCATGGAGATGAACGGAGGATGAATCCGCCAGGCGTCTATTGCTAAGAAAACGGATGCTATCACAGCCGGAGTGTGAACGTCCTGTGACTGGGGGCACATGCGGGGACGGGCCTGCGGTGGCCAGGCGCTATCTCCCCCGAACGAGACGTGGTGCGCACGCTTCCTGCATGACCGATGGAGCCGTATTCGACGAAGGTGTCCTTGGTAGTGTGGAATGAATTCGGCGGCGTCAAGGACTCTGTCGATCCTGGGCTGGTGCGCTTTGCAAAAAGAAAGGTCGTTTCTGTGCAGGTTCGTCCTCATTCGGTTTTCTTGGTCTCAGGGTTCTTTCTGGCGTTGGCCTATGGTGCCATTGCGCAGGCTCCTGCGCCGGGTTTCAGCATGCCCCCGCCGCATGTGGATGCTCTCCTGAGGGCAATTCAGTCCACGCCCGGCGATGGCGAAGGAGCCTACAAGACGCACCAGTATCGAGACCTGTTTGCCGAGCAGGGCCACTCGGCGGCTGAGAGCCGGGCAAAGATCGAGAAGGCGTTTCAGCAGCTTTTCCACGGCGACGGGCAGGAAGAGCGGGTCTACTTTGAGACCGGTGCGAACGAGAACGGCACGCTGGCGTATGTGACCGATTGGGCCAACAACGATGCGCGCACGGAGGGGATGAGCTACGGCATGATGATCGCCGTGGAGTTAGACAAGAAGCGGGAGTTTGACGCGCTGTGGAACTGGGCCAGAACTTACATGCTGGTTACCGATCCGAAGAACCCTTCGGTGGGTTACTTTGCCTGGTCGATGGGCACGGACGGTACGCCGCGCTCGACGGGCGCCGCGCCGGATGGAGAAGAGTACTTCACCATGGCGCTCTACTTTGCGGCGCATCGATGGGGCAATGGGACGGGCATCTATAACTATCAGGCCGAGGCGGACAAGATTCTGCGCGGGATGCGGCATCACCCGGTGCTGACGGCCACAGGGCCGTTTCGGATCCACCCGGAGGATGCGCCGTTTATGCCGCCGGATCATCCGTGGCCGAGCCCCAACAACCATAGGCTGGAGAGAGAAGCGGCCGCGAAAGGCACCACGTGGCCGCCCGCGTTCCGCTTCAACCGCGGACCACGAACCGAGTCGATTGGACCCATGGTCGATGAGGAGCACTTCATGATCAAGTTTGTTCCCGACATGGGGGGCGGGGGCGCAACTACGGACGCAAGTTACCATCTGCCGGCGTTCTATGAGCTGTGGTCACGGTGGGGGCCGGAAGAGGACCGGGCGTTCTGGGCGAAGGCGGCGGACGTAAGCCGGGACTTGTTTGCGAAGGTGACGGGGCCGGAGACGGGGTTGACGCCAGACCAGACCAACTTTGATTTGTCGCCGATGACGGGGTGGGATGGAAAGCCGACGCCTTTCAGTTACGACTCTTGGCGCAGCGTGAGCAACTGGAGCGTGGACTTCTCGTGGTGGCATAAAGATTCCGACGAGACGGTGTTGAGCGACCGGATTCAGAAGTTTCTATACGGGCAGGGCATCGACAAATTCGACGACCGGTACACGCTTGATGGAAAACCGTTATCGGAACGGCATTCGAC
>Ga0181531_10000390_pt1 | contig 29837 bp, 23 predicted proteins | sample PEATcosm2014_Bin_38_FD_119743 | JGI IMG/M metagenome (GOLD analysis project Ga0181531, IMG submission 119743) | Peatland microbial communities from MTU Mesocosm Facility, Houghton, MI, USA - PEATcosm2014_Bin11_10_metaG | ecosystem: Environmental > Terrestrial > Soil > Wetlands > Peat | place...
GGGTGAAGCCATACTGGACAAAATCCACCGCGCCCGCGCCGCACTCGCCAAGGCCGAGGCTGCATGAGTTATTTAAAGGCAATTGAGAGTCGGGACACTAGGGGCAGAGCCCCTAGCCTTTTTCACACTACCAGTGCAGCCTAACCACCGGGAATCGAGGAAACGGTGGCCGACGGGAGACAAATTAAAGTTGCCAGGCGCCGCGTGGCGGCCTGGGCTGCGTGTCTCGCGCTGGCCGCCTGTGCACAAGCGCCTGCGTGCCGCCCGCAACTCGAGGGTGTGCTGGCGATGGAGCGGCCCTTTACGCTCGCCGCCCACATCAACGGGCGCCCTGCCCGCCTGCTCATCGACACCGGCAGCTATGAAAATGTGCTGACCACCGCGGCGGTCACCCGGCTCGCACTGCGCACCGATCCCATGCTGGACGATGTTGAAGTGCCGATCGGTTATGCACTGCATGGCCTGGGCGGACGCCGCCACACCGACCGCACACTGGCGGCGCTGCTGGAAGCGCCGGGATTGCACCGCCAAGGCGTACCCTTCGTCACGCTGTGGTCGGGCTACGCCGGCTGGGACGTCGACGGGTTGCTCGGCATGAACCTGCTCGCCGACTACGATCTCGATCTCGATGAGGCGGGCCGGCGCGTATTGCTCTACCATGCCGGCTCCACCTGTGGCGCACCTCCAACTTCGGTAGCGCTGCTGCAGCGCGGCCATGCCTCAAGCCCATTAGTGGCCGCCGAGCTGGATGGGCGGCGCATGGTAGCGGCATTTGATACCGGGGCAGAACACTCGATCCTGTTCGCCGGCGGGGCACCTCGTACCGATGCGGCCGACACACTTTTGGCGACCGGCATCGGGCCGTTGAAGGTCGGGGCCACGCTGCATCGTTACCGGGCGTTGCAGATTGGCGCCCTTACGCTGGACAATGTCAGCGTTATCAACGTGGACCAGGCACGTCCGGGCGACGCCGATTTGTTGCTCGGCATGGATTTCTTCCGTCGCGTGCATGTGATCCTTTCGCCGGCGGCGGGCACGGCATGGCTGCAATATCCGCCGCTGCCGTCGCCGGACGCGGGTGTGGCAGCGCCGGCGGGTTGACGTCGTACGCAGGGAGCAGGGCGGAATGAAGCAGCTGGAGCTGGATTACGAGGCCGGTGGGCTGGCGATGCGCGGGCAGCTTTTCGTTCCGTCGGCCGGCACGCCGGCCGCCGGCGTGCTGGTGTTTCCGGAGGCCTTCGGTCTTGGCGCCCACGCGGTTGGCCGGGCGCGGCGGCTCGCGGAGATGGGCTATGCGGCGTTGGCGTGCGACCTGCACGGCGAGGGGCGTGTGATCGAGGATTTGGCGTCGGTCATGCCGCTCATCGGTGCGTTGCGGGCCGATCCGCTGCTGATCCGTGCCCGCGCGGAGCCGGCCAGGCGTGCGTTGGCAGCCCGGCCGGAGGTGGATGCCACGCGGTTGGCCGCCATCGGTTTTTGTTTCGGTGGCACCATGGCCCTGGAACTGGCGCGCGGCGGCGCCGACCTACGCGCCGTGGTGGGTTTTCATTCCGGTTTGGCCACAGCACGGCCGGGCGACGCGAGGAACATCAAGGGTCGTGTGCTGGTGTGCATCGGCGCCGACGATCCCGGTATTCCGGCCGAACAGCGCGCTGCGTTCGAGGCAGAGATGCGCGATGGCCGCGTCGCCTGGGAGATGCACCTGTACGGCGGCGTGGTGCACAGTTTTACCAATCCGGAAGCGGACAGGATGGGACGCCCGGAGTTCGCGCGCTACGATGCGCGGGCGGACCGGTTGAGCTGGGCCGCGATGAGCGAGCTGTTCATCGAGACGTTTGCCTAGGACTTTTTCGGAATTAACGACACCGCCTGATTGAATCTGAACTAAAATGAACAAAAGTTTTTTGGTTCTTTTTTTCAAAAAAGAACAGAAGAAAGCACTTCTTTTTGAAAAAAGAAGCAAAAACTTTTGTTCAATGGTTGACGCACGGTCAGACGCCGCAGACGGAACGCTGCTCGATCGTGTGGCGCATATCGCCATATAGTGGCGGCCTTTGGCTGCTGTGATCGCCACTTTCTCTAACATCTCATTTAGATATCAATGGTTTAGCGCTCAGAATGGATGGCACGGGGGTTGCTAGCATGCAGCACTCCACCATCCCGCGGTGAACAACTTCCCAGCGGCGTTCGTTTCCGCAGCCCGATGATCGAGCGATAGGCAAAATGGCCCACCTTCTATTGGATACCGGCTACTTCATTCATATTGGCGGCGGCTTTGCCGGTCTTGTCTCGGGCACCGTCGCGCTACTGGCGGCGAAAGGAAGGCCGCTTCACCGTGTGGCCGGAAATGTGTTTTTCGTTTCGATGGTGCTGATGGCGGCGTTCGCGATTTATCTGGCCGTCGTGATCCCCCATCAGCTCGTCAACGTCTTCATCGGCATGTTCGCCCTGTATCTCGTGGGCACGGCCTGGCTGACCGTCCGGCGCCGGCCGGGCGCAATCGGCGCATCGGAAAAAGTCGCTTTCCTGGTCTCGCTCTGCCTGTGCGCGCCGTTCGTCATCCTGGCGTTTCAGTTGGCCGCCGGGCTGCCTCCGTTGATCACCACGGCGATCCCCTTCAAGGGCCCGGTTCTGATCGCGCTTTACAGCTTTACCACTGTGCTGCTGATCGCGGCGATCGCGGACGCCAAGGTGGTTGTGGCCGGCGGCATCTCCGGCGCGCCGCGTATCGCGCGGCATTTGTGGCGCATGTGCCTGGGGCTGACGCTCGCCGCCGGCTCCGGCTTTACCAACGGCTTCGCACGGCTCTTGCCGGGTCCCTACCATGTACCGCCGGCGTTTTTTCTGCCGCAATTCGTGCCGCTGTTCTTTTTGATTTTCTGGATGATCCGCGTGCGTTTTACCGGCTGGCTCCGGCGCGGCGGGGCGTCGGCAGTGGGACCGGCCTAACCTGCATCCGGCCATCATCGCCCGAACAACAGGTTGCACCCCGAATTCGGTGTGCCATCCGCGGCTCAGCTCTTACACTTGGTCATGGCTGCCCGGCGCGAATCCGCAATCGCGCCGACCGCACGGCGCAGGCCGCGGGAACGAACCAGCCTGCCCTACCGACGTTGAGTTGACTCTGGGCGCCTGACGGGCTTGTCATCTTGACACGGCTTATGCTCATCACTAGCATAAGCACAGGCCCCTCTTCCCCGGCGAACGGGCCTTGTTTTTTCGACAAGTAATGCTCGAAATGAGCACAACTGGAGCGTCCCATGTCCGCCTCCCTGGCCCTCGACCGTTCGGCGCTTCTCTACAGCCGCGTGCGCCGGGTCATACCACCGATCGAATGGCCCGCCTTCGCGGACGACATCGAAGCCATCCTGACGCTGAAACGCGAACGCAACGCCGTGGTGCTCGCGCATAACTACATGACCCCGGAAATCTTCCACTGCGTGGCCGACATCGTCGGCGACAGCCTCGCACTTGCGCGTGAGGCACAGAAAGTTGAAGCGGACACGATCGTCATGGCCGGCGTGCATTTCATGGCCGAGACGGCCAAGCTGCTGAACCCGGACAAGACCGTACTGATCCCGGACCTCGAAGCAGGCTGCTCGCTCGCCAGCTCCATTACCGCGGCCGACGTGCGGCTGCTGCGCGAAAAATACCCGGGGCGGCCGGTCATCACCTACGTGAACACGTCGGCGGACGTGAAGGCGGAGAGCGACATCTGCTGCACCAGCGGCAACGCCAAGAAGATCGTCGAAAGTTTTGGCGGGGCCGAGGTCATCATGATCCCCGACCAGTATCTGGCCGCCAATATCGCGCGTGAAACCGGAACCAGAATCATTTCCTGGGCCGGCGCCTGCGAAGTACACGAGCGTTTCACCGCGCGCCAGATCCGCGCCCTGCGGCGCGACAACCCCGGCGTGGTCGTGCTGGCGCATCCGGAGTGCCCGACCGATGTGGTGGACGAGGCCGATTTTGCCGGCAGCACAGCCGCCATGAGCGATTACGTCACGCACCGCCAGCCGGCCCGCGTGGTGCTGATCACCGAATGCTCGATGGCCGACAACGTCGCGGTGCTGCACCCGAAAATCGATTTCGTGCGGCCGTGCAATCTGTGTCCGCATATGAAACGGATCACCCTGGGCAATATCCGCGGCGCACTGGAAACCATGCGGCACGAGGTCACCATCGATCCGTCAATTGCCAGCCGCGCCCGAAGCGCCGTGGAGCGGATGCTTACGGTATGAGACGCGCGACAGCAGTAGAAGGAAGGCCAGGGCTCTGCCCTGGACCCGCTGGGGCCGGGGGCCCCAGACCCCGATTCTGTAGGCTTCGATGCCTACACAGACTCCCAACCAAATTAATGGGGTCTGGGGACTTGTCCCCAGTGGGGGTCCAGGGGGCAAGGCCCCTTGGCCTTCTTCTTCCATGACCCAAGACCACCCCGTCATCATCGGCGCCGGCCTCGCCGGCCTCATGGCCGCGCTGCACATGGCGCCGCAGCCCGTCACCGTGCTGACGCGCGCGCCGCTCGGCGAACAGGCGGCGAGCGCCTGGGCGCAGGGGGGCCTGGCGGCCGCGATCGGCGCCGACGACAGCCCGGAGCAGCACCTGGCGGATACGCTCGCGGCCGGCGATGGGCTATGTGACCCGGTGGTGGCACGGCGCATCATCGAAGCTGCACCGACGCTGGTGGAACAGCTCGCGCGCCTTGGTGCGCGGTTCGATCTCGACGGCCGTGGAAAAATCGCGCTGGGCCTGGAGGCGGGGCACACACGCCGCCGGATCGTGCATGCACAAGGCGACTCCAGCGGGCGGGAAATACTGCGCGCCGTGATCGAGGCGGTGCGGCGGAGCTGGCATATCGAGGTGCTGGAGGCATGCACCGCGACGCGCCTGATCCTGCGCGACGGGGCGATCGCGGGCGTGCTGGCGCAGGGGCCAGGCGGCCCGTTCGTATTGCGCGCCAGCCGTGTCGTGATCGCCACCGGCGGGCTGGGCGGGCTGTACCGGGAGACCACCAATCCGGCGGGCGCGATCGGCCAGGGCCTGGTGCTCGCGGCCCGCGCGGGTGCCGCACTGGCGGATCTGGAGTTCGTGCAGTTTCATCCGACCGCACTGGATGTGGGGCTGGACCCGATGCCGTTAGTCAGCGAAGCCGTGCGCGGCGAAGGCGCCGTGTTGATTGACGAAACTGGTGCGCGGTTCATGGCGGGTCAGGGGCGGGCCGAACTGGAGCCGCGCGACGTGGTGAGTCGCGCCGTATGGCGCCGCATGGGCGAGGGCCATCGCGTGTTCCTGGATGCGCGCGCGGCTCTGGGCGCGCGTTTCGCGGCGCGGTTCCCCGCGATCGAGGCGGCCTGCCGCGCGGCCGGGATCGACCCCGCGACGCAACCGATCCCGATCAGGCCGGCGGCGCATTACCACATGGGCGGCATCGCCGTGGATGTGGCCGGCCGCAGCGATGTTCCCGGCCTTTGGGCGTGCGGCGAGGCGGCGAGCACCGGCCTGCATGGTGCCAACCGGCTGGCCAGCAATTCCTTGCTGGAGGCGGCCGTGACCGGCCAGTCGGTGGCGTCCGATATTGCCGGCACGCTGGCCGGACGCCCGGCGCCGCTGGCGCCGTTGGCCGCACCGCGGCGCGCGGACCCTGGGCCGGTACGCGCATTGCTGTCCCGCCATGCCGGCGTGCTGCGCGACGATGCCGGATTGGCAGCGGCCGCCGTTTCCCTGCGCCCGCTCGCCGAGGGGCGCGGCGCGGCTGCGGACCCGGCGTTGCTGGGCCTTATGATGGTCGCCGCCATGCAGCTTCGGCGCGAAAGCCGCGGCGGCCATGCGCGGACTGATTTTCCGGACAAGGCGGCGGGGTTCGCGCAACGCCGGACATTGACTTGGGATCAGGCGCGGATCGCACTGCGCGCGCCACCCAGGGCAACCCGCGCGGCATCGCGCGCACCGGCCTCCGCCTGATGCTGCCCCCGCTGCTGATCGAGCCGCTGGTGCGCGCGGCGCTGCTCGAGGATCTGGGGCGCGCCGGCGATATCACCACGGCCGCGTGCGTGCCGCAGCATATTCAGGCGGAGGCGATCCTGGTGGCGCGCCAGGCCGGCACGATCGCCGGCCTCGATCTGGCGGCGACCGCGTTCCACCTGGTCGATCCGGGCGTGCGGTTTTCGGCGTCGCTGATCGATAGCGCGCGCGTCGAGGCCGGCGACGTGATTGCGCGCGTCGGCGGGCCGGCGCGCGGCATTCTGACCGCCGAGCGGGTCGCACTGAATTTTCTGTGCCATATGAGCGGCATCGCCACCGCGACGCGCGAAATCGCCGACCGCATCGCGCATACCAATTGCCGTGTTACCTGCACGCGGAAAACCACGCCGGGCCTACGTGGGCTGGAGAAGTATGCCGTGCGGTGCGGCGGCGGTTTGAATCATCGTTTCGGTCTAGATGATGCCATTCTGATCAAGGACAATCATATCGCGATCGCCGGCGGGCTGCGCGCGGCACTGCTGCGGGCGCGCACGCACGCCGGCCACCTGGTGAAAATCGAAGTGGAGATCGATGCCCTCGCGCAGTTGGAAGAAGCTCTGTCGCTCGGCGTGGACGCGGTGCTGCTGGATAACATGACGCCTGCGGAACTTTTTGAGGCGGTGCGGATGGTGGACGGGCGCGCGACGACGGAGGCCTCCGGCGGAATTACGGTACAGACTGCGTGCGACTTCGCCGAGACCGGGGTGGATTTGCTTTCGGTGGGTTGGATTACGCACAGCGCGTTCGCACTGGATATTGGGTTGGACATTTAGGCGGCGCGCCGCCGCGGTCGTTGGCGCCGCGCGGCGGGAGTCTCCCGTACTGATCGCGCAGAACCGGTGATTTGCCCGTTGGCTCGCTTTCGACGCAAGTCTCGGAACAGATGAAAAGGGGTCTGGGGCCGTCGTACGCAGCACGCCAAGGCGTGACGGCCCCAGCTTGGTCCCCACTAGATTAATACCAACCCGCGCAGAGATCGACTCTCCCAAGAAGGCCAGGGCTCTGCCCTGGACCCGCTGGGGCCGTCACGCCTTGGCGTGCTGCGCACGACGGCCCCAGACCCCCATTAGCGCTGCGCGGCTTTTCTTTGCTTCCTGGGCGAAGCCTTTACCTGATATAGGTTTTTGGCTTCGCCGTTCTCCAAACGATTCCTTATGAATGGGTGTCTTGGGCCTCAGGCCCCGTCGTGCGCAGCACGCCTCCGGCGTGACGGGTCCAGGGCAGAGCCCTGGCCTTTCTGACCTTAACCTAGCGCTTATGGGGCAGAGCCCCGACGTTTATTTATTACTAATTCGCAACGTCCGCGAGAACGGCGAGGTAGCCGCGGGCGATGTTCATGCCGTTGGTCAGGCCGCGTTGCGCGAGCAGTTGGTGCAGTCTCGGCAGGCGGTAGCACGGTACTGCAATGAACAAATGATGCTCGGCGTGGTAGTGCACGTAATACGGGGCGATTAGCAGGCGTTCGAGCCAGTTGGCCTTGGTGGTGCGGGCGACGTTGTAGGGATCGGGGGCGCGGCTGGTACAGGCGTGTTCGGCGATGTTGCGGATGCGGGTGACCAGCGGGTACCAGGTGGCGAAGGCCACGACCCATACGGCGAAGAACCAGATCCAGGCGCCGCAGGCCCAATAGATCGCGAAGACAATTGCGCTCGCGGCGAGAAAGCGGCGCTGGGCGCGGCCGGTCTCGCCGACGAATTCGTTGCCGCCGGCGCCGGGGCGCAGCAGCGGGGCGATGCGCTGCTTGTAAAACGTTTGGCCTGTCAGGTCGCGGATGATTTTCCGCCGCAGGCTGGCGCGGGTGGTGGGGAATGGCGCGGAGAGGACGAGGTCCGGGTCCTCATCCTGCTGGGTGAAGCGGTGATGCTTGAGATGGTAGGGGCGGTAGCGGGCCAGGTCCGCGCCGACCGGGGCGGCGCACAGATACTCGCCCAGGAAGGCGTTGAGCGCTGTGTTGGGATGCAGCGTGCCGTGCGCGGCCTCGTGCATCAGGATTGCCAGGCCGAGCTGGCGGGCGCCCACGACCATGATTGCGATCAGCCAGGTGACCGGGTTGGGCCAAATTGCCACCAGCGCCGAGGCGGCGGCGACCAGCGCCCAGGCGTGCGCCACGAGAAAAAGGCCGCGCCACCCCGAGCGATTGGTGAGCGCGGCCCATTGTTCTTCGGTGAACAGGGAGAACGGCCGAACCTGCTGAATCGCGGCCATGCGGCGATCGTGCACGCCCGCCGGAGTTTGGGGGCCGGCGGGCGGTTCCTCAGTTGCTGCTGTTGCGGCTGCCGGTGAGCTGCAGCAGCAACATGAACAGGTTGATGAAGTTCAGGTACAGATTCAGCGCGTCATAGACGCTGCGCTTGGCGGCCTGGTCCGGCCCCTCGGCATAGGCGAAATTCATGTAGTTCACCTTGATGCGCTGGGTGTCCCACGCGGTCAGGCCGGTGAACACCACGACGCCGATGATGCTGACCGCGAAGGCCAGGCCGCCGGAGTGCAGGAACAAGTTCAGCAGGCTGGCCAGGATGATGCCGAACAGGCCCATCATCAGGAAGCTGCCCATGCGGCTGAGATCGCTCTTGGTGGTGTAGCCCCAGATCGACATGCCGGCGAACATGCCGGCGGTGACCAGGAAGGTACTGGCGATGCTGCCCTGGGTATAGACCAGGAAGATGTTGGCCATGCTGGCGCCCATGACGGCGCAGAACGCCCAGTAGAGCGCCTGGGCCGCGGAACGCGACAGGCGGTTCACGCCGAAACTCAGCACCAGGACGAAGCCGAGCGGCGCGAACATGCAGCTCGTGGAGAGCGCGGTCGGCCGCATGACCATTTGGCCGAAGCTGCCGATGACCGGGTGGTAGAACGCGTCGCGCAGGCCGGTGTTGGCGACCGCGTAGGCGATGATCGCGGTCAGCAGCAGGCCGGAACTCATCCAGTTGTAAACGCGCAGCATGTAGGCGCGCAGGCCCTGGTCGAGCACCGCCGCCTGGGCCGTGCCGGCCCCGAAGCTGGGGGCTGCGCGGTAGTCAGGACTGTAAGCCATGGTCGGATTCCCTCGTTCGGGCGTGGTCGCCCGTGTGCTGCATCTTGGCAGGCGCGCGTGGTTGTGCAAGCAAAACCGCCGGGCCGCGGGCCCCACGAGCGGTCGCGCCATTTTGCCAAGTGGTTGATTTCGCTGCAATGGGCAAAACCCCTTCGCAGATTTAATCGGGGTGCAAAGCGCGCGGGCCGCGCCGGCGCTTGACCCCCCCGCCACGAGCGCGGAGGTTTTACCGATGCGACTCTTCGTGGCCCTGGATCTGCCCCATGCGGTGCGGCAGCGCCTGGCCGACCTGGCGGTGGGCCTTGGCGGCGCGCGCTGGGTGGCGCCCGAGAACTACCACATCACCCTGCGCTTCATCGGCGAGACGCCGAGCCACAAGGCGGAAGAGATCGACCTGGCACTGGCGGCCCTGCGCGGCAAATCGTTCTCGCTGTGCCTGGCCGGCGTGGGTACGTTCGAGAAGGCCGGACGGGTGGCCGCACTGTGGGTTGGGGTCGCGAAGAACCCGGCGCTGGATCATTTGCAGGGCAAGATCGAAACCGCGTTGCAGCGTGCCGGCGCGCCGCCCGAGCGACGCCGGTTCGCGCCGCACGTGACGCTGGCGCGGCTGGATAATGCGCCGCAGGCGAAACTCGCGGCCTGGGTGCAGGCGCATAATCTGTTCCGGTCCGACCCGGTGACGGTGGACCGTTTCACCTTGTTCAGCTCGCTGCTGGGCAAGGAGCAGAGCGTGTATATTCCCGAAGTGGAGTATCCGCTTGCCTGAGCGCGGGGCGGTGGTGATCCTGACCGGCGCCGGCATCAGCCGGGAGAGCGGGCTGGCGACGTTTCGAGATCCGGACGGTATCTGGGCGCGGGTGCGTATCGAGGACGTCGCGACGCCGGAGGCTTTTGCGCGCGATCCCACGCGGGTGCAGGCGTTCTACAATGCGCGCCGTGCGGCACTGCGCGATCTGGCGATCCAGCCGAACGCGGCGCATCTGGCACTGGCGAGGCTGGAGCGCGATTTTGCCGGCGAGGTTCTGGTGGTGACCCAGAACGTAGACAATCTGCACGAAGCCGCCGGCAGCCGCGCCGTGCTGCACATGCATGGCGCGCTCGCCGAGGCTGCGTGCCTTGCCTGCGACGCCGTGTCGCGGTGGGATGGCGACATCCTTCCGGCCTCCGTTTGCCCCGCCTGCGGTGTCGCGGCGCTGCGCCCCAACGTGGTTTGGTTCGGTGAAATGCCGTTTCATATGGACGCGATCGAGGCGGCGCTGGCGCGCTGCGCGGTATTCGCGGCGATCGGCACCAGCGGGCAGGTTTATCCGGCGGCGGGCTTTATCAACGCGGTGGTGGGCCGCGCGCGGACGGTGGAAATGACGCTGGAGCCGTCGGCGGTTTCGCCATTGTTCGATGAGGTGCGGCACGGGCCGGCGACTGTTACAGTGCCGGCATTCGTGGACGAGTTGTTGCGATAGCCGTAAAGATTTAAGGAAGGCCGGGTCGCTGCATGGACAAGCTGGGGCCGTCACGCCTTGGCGTGCGGCGCACGACAGCCCCAGACCCCATTCCACGGGCTACAAATCGCCGGTGATCCTGGCCTGAGCGAAGTGCGTACCGACCCGTTTCTGTACCCGATCCGCCTCAGATCACCCTCGGCGCGTGCGGCTTGGGGGATCGGCGCCTGCGCCTATTGTTTCCCCCAAGCGCCTGTCGGCCGCCGGCTATTTCTTCGCGCAATAAGCGTCGAACAGGATCGTGATGCCGGCCGGCGCACCGGCGGGCCAGTAGAAATGCCAAGCCCAAGCGTTGAAATTCGGTGGCGTTTCGTCGATGCGGGTGCCGTTGAAGCTCAGAAAGACCTGCGACGCCTGGCCGGTAGCGTTCATGGCAAAGGTGCCGCTATGAGCGATCGGAAAGTTCGATGGACAGTTGTAGCCGTATTGCTGATTGACCTGGCCGGTTGGCACGTTGAACGTGGCGACCCCCTGCCAGCCGCTGGCGGCCCGCGCGGGCGTCGCCAGACCGAGACCCGCGACCGTCACCGCGGCCACGGCGCATATCGCCAGGCCGTGTCGTTTCTGCGTTGTCTGCCGGTAATGTACCGTCATCGGATGATCTTTCGTGTTGCGCCGTAACACCGGCGAAGTGCTGGCTTTCTCGGCGGCGGTGGACACCGGGTCCCCGCGACGCCACCTTGCTGAGCCAGGCGTCAAACACGCGACTAAATAACTCTGAAACCGTCTGAACACTTCTGAAAGCGCCGAAAAGTGCTTTCTTTCAAAGACTTGCGAGGCTGTCGCCCAGAGTTTGGTCCTTCAGCCGGCTGGCGACCACCTGACAGTATAGAAGAAAAAGGCCAGGGCTCTGCCCTGGACCCGCTGGGGCCGTAGGCCCCAGACCCCGATTCATAAAGAGTCGACGGCCGGAACGGCGAAGCCAAATAACCTGGTCTTTTATTGGCTTCGCCGTTCCCCCAAACGATCATTAATGAAATGGGGTCTGGGGCCTACGGCCCCAGCGGGTCCAGGGCAGAGCCCTGGCCTTCCTTACCTTGCCCTAAAGAAACTCCACCTCATTCAAACCCTCATCCCGTCCACTCCCCGCCGCGCGGGTGAATTTCTCATAGTTCGCGCGGGATTTGTCGGCGCGGAAAATCAGTTGGCGCAGGATGTCGATGATCGCGTCGTGGGCTTCCACCATCATTTGGTCCAGGCCCTGGCCGCGCGGCAGGATGATCACGGCCAGCTCCGAGACCGGCTGCATCGAATCGGTAATGTTGAACACGAACTCGGCGCCGCCGCGCGCCTGTGGCGTCATGCGCGCGAACGCGATGCTGTGGTTGTTCAGTCCGTCTCGGGGTTTGAGACGGTCTTCGATTTCCGGCATTGCCGGTCTCCGCGTTTTTGCAATGGGATGGTGTTCATCATGGCAAAGGATAGCGACGGCAAGTCCCAAGGTTGAGACATCGCTACCCGGGCCGTGGTCCCGGCGCGCTGGAGTGGCGCCAGGTCGATGCCTTACGGTTTTTTTTCTCCGGCGCACGGGCTTGTGTCGGTTGAAATTCGGGTGCGCCGAGCTGCCACAGCAGGAACGACAGGTCGTCCGCCTGCGCCTGTGCGCGGGTCGATCTGGTCAGCGGCGGACCGTCGCCGGCGACGCGCAGCAGCACCGGGTAGCCGCTGCTGGTGGCGGCGCCGAGGCGGGCCGCCATCTTGGCGGATTGCCAGGCCGGCACGGTGGGATCGTCGATGTGGGCGCTGAGCAGCACGGCGGGGTATTCGGTGCCGTCCTTGATCTGGCTGTAGGCGTCGATCGGCAGCAGGTTGGGGAATTGCGCCGGGTCGTGAGCACTGCCGAATTCGACGATGGATTCGCGGTTGCCTGTGTCCTCCGAGCGCAGCGGGTTGAGCAGCCCGTCGCGCAGCACCGCGGCGCGGAAGGCCGACGGTTGCCAGGTGATCGCGGCGCCGACCGCGACCGCGCCCGCGTTGATCGCGAGGGCCGCGCGGTGCGCCGGGTCCGCGTAGCCCAGCGCGGTGAGCGCGTCGGCGCAGGTCAGGAAGTCGGTGACGCTGTTGGGTTTGTTGGCGAACTGTCCGGCTTCATGCCAGGGCGGCCCGAGCTCGCCGCCGCCGCGCACGTGGGCGACGGCGAACACGCCGCCCAGGTCGGCCCAGGCCAGCGCTTCCGGCATATAGCGCGGATCGTAGGCGTAGCCGTAGCTGCCATAGGCCTGCAGCAGGGCGGGCCGGGCGTGATCGCGCGCGATGTCGCGCCGCGTAATCAGCGAGAGCGGGATCCTGGTGCCGTCGCGCGCGGTCGCGGTCGTTTCGATCGCCTGGTAGGCGGAGAAATCCTGCGGCGGCGGCGGCACCAGGCCGGCATCGATGGCGCGCCGCTGGTGCGCGTCGAAGCGCAGCCAGGTGCGCGGATGCACCCAGGATTCCAGGCTGAACAGCGCGCCGGGGCCGCGCGGGTCGGCGACCAGGCCGCCTTGCTCGTCGAACGACGGCTTGATGGTGCCCGCGAACGGCAGGCGAACCTCGTCCGCGGTGGACACATGATAATCCAGGCGCAGCAGATGCATGCCGACGCCCTGGCGCCGCGCGACAAAAAGCGCGTCCGACGCGGCGACGATGCCGGTGATCACCCCCTGGTCCGGCGGCACGACGGTGCGCGCATGGTCGAGCCCGGGATCGGCCATGTCCTGGCTGATGACGCGAAAGGTAGGGGCGGCCTCGCGGGTGACCAGGAAGGCGAGCGATCCGCTGACGGCCACCTGGGTGGCGCCGGCGCCCTGCGGCGAAATGGCGACCCAGGGGGCCGGTTGTTGCGCGAGCTGGGTGGCGGGGACCGCATAGACCGCGATCTCCGGACTGACGCCGTCGGTGACGATGGCCAGCGCATAGTCCGACCCCGGCGGCAGCAGCAGGCGCGGGATGATGTGCTGGCCCTTGAAGGGAAACGGCAGGTGGGCGGTATCCAGCACCAGGACATCGCGCGCGGCGCTGGTATTCACCTTGTGAAGGAACACGCCGAGATGCCGCCAACGGGCATCGGGCGAGGGCGGGTTGGCGGCTTGGCTGTCGACCGGACGGGTGTAGTAGAACGACGCGCCGTCCGCCTGCCAGCTTACCGCGGCGAACCGTGCGCCGGCGATATGTTCCGCCAGCTCGGTGTTGTTGGCGATATCGTGCGCCCGCAGCACGCTGCTGTCCGGACCCGCGTTGGCCAGCGCGTAGGCGACGTAGCTGCCGTCCGGCGACGGCGCGAACGCACCGATTTCGGAGTGCATCGGCGCGTCCGGCAGCGTTTCGGGGTCGACCAGCAGGCGCGGGTCGCCGCCGGCGATGCCGCGCGTCATCAGGCGGGCCACGTCGTCGGACGCGCCGCGGAACAGGTAGAAGATGGAATCGCCGTCCTGCACCACGCTCGGCACGACGACGGCGGGGAAATCCAGCGCGGCGATCGCGTGGGCCAGTTTTTCGCGGGCGGCGATGCGGCCGAGGGCCACGTCGGTTTGCGCGGTTTCGGCCTCCATGAAGGCGCGCAGCTCGGGGTTCGGCTGGTTCTCCATCCAGCGGTAGTTATCGATCAGGGTGGTGGCGCCGTAGTGGTCCGCGACGGGGCGGATCTGCGCCACCGGGGGCGCGGTGGCGGCGATCGCGGGCGGCATGGCCAGGAGGGTCGAGAGGACAGCCTGCCGGATCGTCGTGTGCGCCAACCCCTGTTCTCCCGATCGCGGTTAGCCCCATGCCGGAACGCGACTGGTGACAATCGTACAAAGGGCGGCTTTGTCTAGCGGTCTCAGGTTGCGTGTGGGTTTACGGGCACACGGCGGCGGCTGGGCCACGGCGTCGTCGCTCCCAGAACAACTCTTTAGGAATCGGGGTCTGGGGCCTCCGGCCCCAGCGGGTCCAGGGCAGAGCCCTGGCCTTCCTGCGAGAGTCGAATACTGCGCAGGTTGGTATAAAAGGGTGTTTAGTGTTCGGCCGCCGCGCGCAGCACTATCTTAATTGAACACAAGCCCGGCCTGATCAGATCGCATTGATCAACACGCTTAAAGTGCACACGGATCTCATGAGCAAGGCGCTTTACCCCGAGGCGGGGAAGCCGGAATGCAATGCATTGCGGGGCCCGCTTCCGCGACACAGCATCTTGCTGGTGGAGGACGATTGCGATCTGGCCCAGGAGATCGCGGCGGACCTGGCAACGCGAGGCTACAACGCGACCCACAGCGCGGACGGACCGGCGGCCCTGGCGGCTGTACGGCAGGGCAGCTTCGACCTGCTGGTTGTCGACCGGATGCTGCCGGGCGTCGATGGCATCGAGCTGATCCGGCGGCTGCGCGACGAGAATGTTCGGGTGCCCGTGCTTGTCCTGAGCGCCCTGAGCGCAGTGGACGACCGCGTGCGTGGGCTGAAAGCCGGAGGCGACGACTATCTCACCAAGCCGTTTGCCTTCCCCGAGCTGGCTGCCCGGATCGAGGCGCTGCTGCGGCGGCCGCTGGAGACCAGGGAGACCACGCTGCGGGTCGGCGACCTGACGCTGGACCTGATCGACCGCGAGGCCGCGCGCAACGGGCGACGCATCGAGCTGCTGCCACGCGAATTCAAGCTGCTGGAATACCTGATGCGGCGGCCGGCCCAGACCGTTACCCGTGCGATGATGCTGGAGGATGTCTGGCACTATCGTTTCGTGCCGCAAACCAACCTGGTGGACGTGCATGTCGGCAAGCTGCGGCGCAAGATCGACGCACCGGGCGAGCCGCCGATGATCGAGAGCATCTGGGGAACCGGTTTCGTGCTGCGTGCGCCTGCCTGAAATCTTCCGCACCGCGACGTTTAGAACCGCGGCGCTGGCCAGCGCCGCGTTCGGCGCCACCACGCTTTTGCTGTTCGGCTTTATCTATTGGCAGACCGCGGGGCTCGAAACCCTCCGCATCGACCAGTTCCTGTTGAACGAATCGAGCGCGATATCATCCGAAAACCCCGCGTCGATCGCCGCGGATGTCGATCTGCGCTACGCCAGCAGCCGGCGCCGCCAGAGCTTCGCCGCGGTTTTCAGCCGCGACTTTCGCCGCCTCGCCGGGGAGATCGCGACGTACCCAAATGCCCTGCCGCCGGATGGCAGGCCGCACCGTGTGACGGTATCGCGGCCCGGCCCGGACGGCCCGTACCCGGACCAGGCGCGCGCCGTGGCCAGCCGGTTGGCCGATGGCCGCATCCTGGTGGTGGGCCGTAGCGAGCAGGAACTCGCCAGGCTGCGCACGCTGGTTGTGCGGGCGCTGGCGCTGGGGCTGTTGCCGGCGCTTCTGTCCGCGCTTGGCATCGGCGTGTTCGCCAGCCGCCGCACACTCGACCGTGTCGCCGCGATCAACCGCACAATCTCGCGCGTCATGCAGGGCCAGCTGCATGAACGCCTCGCCGCCAACGCCCCGGGCGACACGCTGGACCAACTCGCGCTCGCGGTGAACCGCATGCTCGACGAAATCGAGCGCCTGGTGCAGGAGATGCGTGGGGTCGGCGACGACATCGCGCACGATCTGCGCACGCCGCTGGCGCGCATGCGCGCGCGCCTGGAGGGCGGCCTGGGCCGCGCCGAAACGCTGGAGGAGCTGGCGGCCACCGTCGATCGTGCGATCGCCGACCTGGATCAGGCATTCGCCATGATCACGGCCTTGTTGCGCATCGGCGAAATCGAGGGCAGCGCACGCCGTGCCGGCTTCGCGCCCGTGAGCCTGAACGCCATCGCGCGCGAGGCCGGCGATCTGTACCAGCCCATGGCCGAATTGCACGGGGTTGAGCTGAGCCTCTCCCTGGGCCCCGACCTGGTGGTGCAAGGCGACCGCGATCTGTTGTTCGAAGTGGCGGCTAACCTGCTGGACAACGCGGTAAAATTCACCCCGCCCGGCGGCAACGTGGAGGTCAGCACGTACGCGGGCAAAGGCGGTGCGGTGCTGGCGGTGCGCGACACCGGCCCAGGCATTCCGCCGGCGGAGCGCCAGGCGGTGCTGAAGCGTTTCCACCGCGGCGACCGCAGCCGCCACGTCGCCGGTCACGGCCTTGGCCTGAGCCTGGTAGCCGCCATCGTGCGGCTGCATCTGTTCCACCTGCACATGGAAGACGCCGCACCCGGCCTGCTGATTGAGCTACGCAGCTGGCCCAGCAAGGATAATTAACAAAAGTTTTTGCTTCTTTTTTCAAAAAGAAGTTCTTTTTTGAAAAAAAAGAACCAAAAAACTTTTGTTCATTTTTGTTTCGAGTCAACTGAATGATTCGGTAATCTCGAACAAGGCTTAAAATATAATATAATGCCGCCGCGCCCGCATTTGCAGTAGGCCAAGCGCGCTTCAGCGCCACCGGAAGGCCCTCGTTGCCGGCACTTGCATTCGAAACCGCGCCACCATGATCGGCATCGTCCGCGTCGCGTTGCGGCGGCCCTACACCTTCGTCGTCATGGCCATGCTCATTCTGATTTTCGGGGTGCAATCCGCCATCCGCACGCCAACCGATATCCTGCCCAATATCGGAATTCCCGTCGTGGCCGCCGTATGGACCTATAACGGCATGTCGCCGGACGACATGTCCGGGCGCATCGTCTACTATTACGAACGCACGCTGAGTGCCCAGGTCAACGATATCGCGCATATCGAAAGCCAGTCGATGTTCGGCTACGGCGTGGTGAAGATTTTCTTTCAGCCTAGTGTGAATATCAATTCGGCTCTGGCGCAGGTGACGGCCGCATCGCAGACCGTGCTGAAACTGCTGCCGCCGGGCGTCACACCGCCCTATGTGCTGTCCTTCAACGCCTCCAGTGTGCCGATCCTGCAATTGGCGCTTTCCAGCCCAACGTTGTCGCAGACGCGGCTGTTCGATTTCGGGCAGAATTTCATCAGGCCGCAACTGGCGACGGTGGAGGGCGCGGCGATCCCCTCGCCGTATGGTGGCAAGGTGCCGCAAATCCAGATCGATCTGGACCAGCACGCGCTGCAAAGCCAAGGGCTTTCGGCGCAGGACGTGGTGGTGGCGCTGGCGCAGCAGAACCTGATCACGCCGGTGGGCACGCAAAAAGTCGGAAAATTCGAATGGAACGTGGCGCTGAACGACGCGCCGCGCGACTTTGCCGAACTCGGGGATCTGCCGATCAAGCGCGTGAACGGCACCGTAATATACATGCGCGACGTCGCGAATATCCGTAACGGTTCGCCGCCGCAGGTCAATATCGTGCATGTCGATGGCAGCCACGCGGTGCTGATGACGATCCTGAAGGCCGGCGCCACCTCCACGCTGGATATTATCGCCAATATCAGGGCGCTGTTGCCGCAAATCGAGGCCACGCTACCGCGAAGCCTGCATCTGACCGCGGTCGGTGACCAGTCGGTGTTCGTGAAATCCGCGGTGCTGAGCGTGGTGCGCGAGGCGGTGATCGCCGCCACGCTGACCGGCCTGATGATCCTGGTGTTCCTGGGCAGTTGGCGCTCCACGCTGATCATCACGATATCGATCCCGCTGGCCGTGCTTTTCTCGCTGACCGTGCTCTCCGTGCTCGGCGAGACGATCAACATCATGACCCTGGGCGGGCTGGCACTTGCGGTGGGCATCCTGGTCGATGACGCGACCGTCACGATCGAGAACATGAATTACCACCTCGAAATGGGCAAGGAGGTGGAGCGGTCGATCATGGATGGCGCGGCGCAGATCGTGGTGCCGGCGACCGTGTCGCTGCTGTGCATCTGCATCGTGTTCGTGCCGATGTTCACGCTTGGCGGCGTCGCCGGGTATCTGTTCCGGCCGCTCGCGGAAGCGGTGGTGTTCGCCATGATCGGCTCCTACCTGCTGTCGCGCACGCTGGTGCCGACGCTGGCCAATTTCCTGCTGCGCAAGCACGTGCACCAGACCGTGCATGAAGCACGCCGCAATCGGTTTGTGCGGTTCCAGCGCGGATTCGAGGCGCGGTTCGAGATGATGCGGCGCGGATATGAGGGATTGCTGGAGCTGGCGCTCGCCTGGCGCGCCCGCACCCTGATAGGCTTCTTCGCCATCGTGCTGCTCTCGTTCGGGCTGGTGCCGTTCCTGGGACGGAACTTCTTCCCGCCGGTCGAATCCGATCAGATAAAACTGCATGTGCGCGCGCAGACCGGCACGCGCATCGAGGAAATGTCCGCGCTGTGCGGCCGCATCGAGGACGCGATCCGCGCCCGCGTCATCCCGTCCGCGCATGTGCAGACGATCGTCGACAATATCGGCTTGCCGGTCAGCGGCATCAATCTGGCCTACGGCAATTCCGGCACCATCGGCGTCGGCGACGCGGATATCCTGATTACGCTGAACAACGCCACGGGAAGCCAGTACGAACGACGGATGCGGGAAGTGCTGCCGCATCTTTTTCCAGGCACATTGTTCGCCATCCTGCCCGCCGACATCATCACGCAAATCATCAATTTCGGCCTGCCGGCGCCGATCGATTTGCAGATCGTCGGCAACGATGTGCAGGCCAACCGCGCGTACGCGGACCGGCTGCTCGAAAAAATCAGCCATGTGCCAGGAGTAGCCGATGCGCGCGTCCAGCAGGCGTTCAACGAACCGACCTTGCGCGTGAATGTGGACCGCTCGCTCGCCTCGCTGGTCGGGGTCACGGAGCAGGACGCGGCCACCTCCATGCTCGATACGCTGGCCGGCAGCATCCAGACCGCGCCGACGTTCTGGCTCGATCCGAACAACGGAGTCTCCTATCCGATCGTGGTGCAAACGCCGCAATATGACATGGACACGATGGGTAACCTGGCTAACATGCCTGTCGGCGGCGATGGAAAAACCCAATTGATGGGCGGTCTGGCGACGACCGAAACGACTTCCGCCGACGCCGTGGTGTCGCACTACAATGTGCGCCCGGTGATCGACATCTATGCCAGCACCGCAGGCCGCGACCTCGGCGCGATCGCGGCCGACATCGACCGCGTTGTCGCCGATACAAAGGCCGAATTGCCGCGCGGCAGCCAGGTGATCCTGCGCGGCCAGGTCAGCACAATGACCGAGGCCTATAGCCAGCTGATCAGCGGCCTGGGTTTCGCCATCGTGCTGATCTATTTGCTGATCGTGGTGAATTTCCAGTCGTGGACCGATCCGGCGGTGATCGTGCTCGGCCTGCCCGGCGCGCTGGTCGGCATCGTCTGGATGCTGTTCGTGACAGGCACGACGATTTCCGTGCCGGCGCTGACCGGCGCCATCATGTGCATGGGCGTCGCCACCGCCAACTCAATCCTGGTGGTCAGCTTCGCGCGCGAACGTATGGCAACCGGAATGGACGCGTTGCAGGCGGCACTGGAGGCCGGCGCTACCCGCTTCCGCCCGGTGCTGATGACGGCGCTCGCCATGATCATCGGCATGGCCCCGACGGCGCTCAGCACCGAGGAGAACGCACCGCTCGGCCGCGCCGTGATCGGCGGCCTGCTGTTCGCGACCGCGGCGACGTTGTTCGTGGTGCCGACGATTTTCAGCCTTGTGCATGGCCGGGAAAACCAAGTGGCCCTCCCCGCCGGTGCGGTAGCGGCGGGGTGAGCGTTCATGCCGGATGATGCGGGCAGCCCGATGATCGCGCGCGAAGCCGATCGGGAGTCGCACGACCCGCACGCGCCAAAAATGTTTGCCGAGCCGGCGGCCGGCGCGCACGATATCTGCGCGCATGACGCGCCGGCGCCGCCGCGCCGGCTGGGCCTGGCCGGCCTGGTTGCGCTCATCGCCGCCGCTGCCACGGCCGCCTACGGAATCCTTGCGCGGCGGGCCAGCGAACGCGAGGTTGCGGCCTGGACCGACCAGCAGGCCGTGCCGACCGTCGCCGTCGCCCCTCCGTTGACGGCCTCCGCCCAACGCACGCTGAACCTGCCGGGCGACGTGCAGGCATTCTACGAAGCGCCGATTTATGCCCGGGTGAACGGCTACCTGCGAAGCTGGGCGCAGGATATCGGTGCGCGCGTGAGGGCCGGCGAGCTGCTGGCGACGATCGAAACGCCGGACCTGGACCAGGAACTCGCACAGGCACAAGCCGACCTGGCCAGTGCCGAGGCCAACGCGGCACTGGCGGACCTGACCGCGAAACGCTGGCACACGCTGCTCGCCAGCAACGCGGTGTCGATGCAGTCCGCGGACGAAAAGCAGGGCAACGCCGTCGCGACGCGCGCCCTGGTGGCGGCCGCGCAGGCACACGTGGACCGGCTGCGTGCGTTGCAGGCGTTCACGCGGCTCACCGCACCGTTCGACGGCGTGGTCACGGCGCGCAATACCGATGTCGGCGCGCTGATCAACGCGGGTGCCAGCGCGGCTCAGCCGCTGTTCAAGGTGGCCGATATCCACGAAATGCGGGTCTATGTGCGGGTGCCGCAGGTTTATGCGAGCGAGCTCAGCGTGGGCATGACGGCGACGCTGACGCAACCGCAATATCCGGGCCAGACATTTCCCGCGCGCCTGGCCACCACATCGAATGCGGTGTCCGCCGAAAGCCGCACCGTGCTGGCGGAATTGCACGCCGATAACGCGGCCGGAAAATTGTGGCCCGGCACCTATGCACAAGTCCGCTTCGATCTGCCGCCGGACCAGGGTGTGCTGCGCGTGCCGGCCAGCGCGCTGATCTTTCGTGCGCAAGGCGCTGAGCTGGCGACGCTGGGACCGCGGGATCGTATCGTCATGAAGCCGGTCTCGGTCGGCCGCAATTTGGGCACCGAAATCGAAATTACCTCGGGCATCGCGCCCTCGGATCTGGTGGTCAGCACGCCGCTCGATACGTTGGAGAACGGCGAGGCGGTGCGCGTGGCGGAGCCCGGCGCGCCGGCTGGTGCTCCTGATTAGTTGGGTTTGAATAAGAAATAGTAAGGAAGGGCTTCTTTTTGAAAAAAGAAGCAAAAACTTTTGTTAGTTTAAGTGCGGGCGTGGTCGCCGGTTCGGTGCTCGCAGGGTGCGATCTGGCGCCGCGCTACCACACGCCTGTTGTTGCGGTTCCGGTTAGCTATGTCGAGGCCGCGCACTGGCAACAGGCCGCACCCGCGGATGGGTTTGCGCGCGGCGCCTGGTGGGAGATCTATCGCGATCCGGTGCTGAACGGGCTGGAAGGCCGCGTGGACGGCGCAAACCCGGATCTGCAGGAAGCGGCGGCGGCTTACGATCAGGCGCGGGCACTCGCGGCGGAAGCGGCCGCCGGGCTGTATCCCAATCTTGCCATAGGGGCGAATATCAGCGCGAACCGCCAATCAAACCGCCGGCCGCTGCGCGGCGCGAACGAGCCGAACCAGTACATGAATAACGGCGTCGATGCACAGGCCGGTTACGAAATCGATATATGGGACAAGGTGGCGAACGAGGCCAAGGCGGGGCGGGCCGCAGCCGCGGCAAGCGCCGCCGATCTGGCGACAGTGGGCCTGTCGCTGCACGCGGAACTCGCCAGCGATTATTTCACCTTGCGCGGACTGGATGCCCAGGCGGACTTGCTGGCCCGCACCGTCGGCACCTACCAGCAGGCGTTGACGCTGACGCAGAACCGTTTTGCCGGGCACATCGCCTCGGACATCGACGTCGCCCGTGCCGCGACACAACTCGACGATGCGCGCGCGCAAGCCGCGGACATCGAGGCGCGGCGGGCGCTCGCGGTACATGCCATCGCCGTGCTGATCGGCGAGCCACCTGCCGCGCTGTCGATCGCCCCGGCCGCGGTCCCGGTCCACGTGCCGGCGCTCGACGCGGGTTTGCCGGCCACGCTGTTGCAGCGCCGCCCCGATATCGCGGCCGCCGAACGCCAGGTGGCGGCGGCCAATGCGCAAATCGGTGTCGCGCGCGCCGCGTTTTATCCGAATATTTCGCTAACCTTCATCGTTGGATTGCAGGATACCGGGTTAAACATGTTCACGCTGCCTGACAGTTTCTGGTCGATCGGGCCGGGACTGACGCTGCCGCTGTTCGAGGGCGGCCTGCTGCGCGCGCGGGAAAACGCGGCCGTCGCGGTGTATCGGCGCACCGTCGCCGCCTACAAGGCGACCGTGCTCGAAGCGTTCGGCGAGGTGGAGGACCAGTTGGCGCTGCTGCACTGGCTCGGCGACGAACAGCGCGCGGAGGACGCGGCGGCGGTCGACGCAGGGCGCACGCTATCCGGAGCGTTGACGCTGTACAAGGACGGCGCGACGAGTTTTCTGGATGTCGTCACGGCGCAAACGGCCGAATTGCAGGCGGAGCGCAATGCGCTCGAAATCCGCACGCGGCAGGTGAACGCGAGTGTCGCCTTGATCCGGGCCCTGGGTGGTGGTTGGACGGCGGTTGACCCGCGGCCTTCCTGACGATTTACGTTCCGGGAATCGTTGATCAGGAAGGACTAAAAGCGAATTTAAGGCTGCCAGGGCGTGATTCGATTGCGCGGCGCGGTTGGCCATGCCATGGTCCCATCCGTGGCCATTTCGAATAAAGTGAGACCGGCAATGAAGCCATTCGTGGTCGCGCGGTTTGCACGCCCTGCAATTCCCATAGCGATTTTGGCCGCCAGCCTGTTATCCGGCTGTGCGACGGAGCTGACTTTCCGGCGCCGCGCATCGTTGGATTTCTTTGTGGGCAAGGATCGGTCTGAAGTCGTCGCACTACTTGGTGAACCCACGAGTATCTCACGCGAAGATGGCAAGGAGTTACTTGTTTACGACAGAAGTGTGAAGAAATGGGTATCCGGCGAACCGGATGCACGCAACGAACTTTTCGTCACCCTGGCACCTTGGGTATACGACTCGCGATGCGAAACGACATTTCGATTGGCCGGCGGACGGGTTGAAGCCTGGCGGCTGAACGGGAATGACTGCCGAAATCAGCCCTTTCCGCCAATGGGTGCGACGATAGCGGACGCGCTCGAGCAGGTGGAAGAGCACGGTGTGGATCAAGTGGCGACATACCAGCACAGTCCCTACACCGCGCGTTCAGTGGTCGATTACGGGCAGTTCTACAGCAATTGAATGGCGAAGGCGGCCGGCATGCGCCGTGCCGAGCGAGCTTATTCCAACCGTGTAGTGATTAACACATCGAAGAAGGCCAGGGCTCTGCCCTGGACCCGCTGGGGCCTGAGGCCTCAGACCCCCATTCATAAAGAATCGTTGGAGCAAACGGCGAAGCCAAAAACCTAATCCAGGTACAGGCTTCGCCCAGGAAACAAGGAAAAGCCGCGCAGCGCTAATCGGGGTCTGGGGCCTACGGCCCCAGCGGGGTCCAGGGGCAGAGCCCCGGCCTTCCTTAGGTCAGATGCGCCAGTTCCAAATACGCTTGGCTCTGCATCTCCTGCAGCCGGCTAGCGGTGCGTTCGAAGGCGCGGGCGCCGTCGCCGGTGCGATAGAGCGCGTCGGGGGGCGCTTCGGCGCTGGCGACGAGTTTGACGCGGTGCTCGTAAAGCGCGTCCACCAGGACGGAAAACCGTCTTGCCTCGTTGACATCGTCGGGACCGAGGACGGGGATCGCGTCCAGCACCAGCGCGTCGAAATGGGTGGCCAGCGCCAGGTAGTCGCCGGCGCCAAGTGCGGTGGCGCACAGGGACGCGAAGTCGAAGCGCGCGACCCGGCCGGCGGCGAGCGGGATCGCGAAGGTGCGGCCCATGACCAGCAGTTTGCGCGGGCGCGGCGGGGCACCCTCGGCAAGGCGGGTGAATGCGTCGCCGAGCGCGCGCGACGCGGCGGCATCGGGCGGGATGTACCAGGTGGTCATGCCGTGCAGGCGCTGGCGGCGGTAATCGCGATCGCCTTCCAGCACCAGCACGTCGAGCTTCTGTTTCAGCAGCGCGATGAACGGCAGGAACGCGTCGCGCCCGGGGCGGCCGGCAAACAGCTGGTCCGGGCGCGTGTTGGAGGTCGCGACCACCACCACGCCGCGATCGAACAGGGAAGCGAACAGGCGGCCGAGGATCATGGCGTCGGCGATGTCGTTGACCTGGAATTCGTCGAAGCAGAGCAGAGCGGCGTCCGCCGCGATCGTATCGGCCAGCGGCGGGATCGGGTCGGCGCCGGCTTGATTGGCCTGCTTCCAGGCATGGATGCTGCTGTGCGCCTCCGCCATGAAGGCGTGAAAATGAATGCGTCGTTTGCGGACGACATCGGCCTGCTGAAAGAACAGATCCATCAGCATGGATTTGCCGCGGCCGACTTCGCCGACGAGATACAGGCCGTTGGCGCGGGCGTCGGGCGCGCCCTCGGCGGGGCGCAGGCGCAGCAGGCGGCTGATCACGCCGCCCGGGCGGAGCGGCGGATTGTAGCCGCGCAGCTTGGTGAACAGGTCCTGCAGGCGCTCGGCGGCGGCGAGCTGGCTGTCATCCGTTTCCAGCACGCCGCTGGCCAGCAGGGCGCGATAGGCCGGCAGCGGGCCGGGGTGGGAAGCGGCGGTCGATCCGTCCATAGGTGGGCGCCGCCATAGCCCGGCGTTGTCTAATTTTCAAACAAAGTGGTGCTGAGTGCGCAGGGCCGGCGCGGTTTCGCGCGCGGCGCACGGCGAGGAGAGTCCGGTGACGAGCAGGGCAGGCGTGTTTCCGCGGTGACAAGAGTTGGTATTGTGTGCGTCGCGCTGTTGGCGGCCGGCCCGTCGCTCGGTGCGCCACCGGTCCCCCACCTCAGCGAGACCGGCGCGGGACAGCCGGCACTGATCGGCACGGCGTGCATGCGGGCCAAGCCCGCGCTGCGGCACGTGATGCTCACCGGTGCGGCGCGGTTCTGCTGCGGCCCCAATGGCGGGTGCGCGACGCCGCTTGCGTCCACGGTGATCGAGGTGCCGGTGGCGTCAGGCCACACCTAGAGCGGGATGCGATTAAGTTGAATCGGCATTGTAGCGCATCCCGCTCTAGTCCTTTGTTTTAAAGAGCGGATTCACGCGATGGCTGATCGCATGTGATCGCGATCCGCTCTAGAGGCGCGCTGGAGCGCGGGTCGACCGAAGCATGGGTTGCGAAACGCGGCTTGCTTGCTCATTTCGTGGAGCCATGAGCGATCTCACACCCCCGCCATTGCTGGATTACGCGGCCTTGCAGGCCGCGCCGGTCAGCGACCTGCCGTTCCGCCACATTCTGGTGAAGGACTTCGTGCCGCCGGCGGCGCTGGTCCGCGTGCACGCGGACATGCCGCGGCTGGCGCGCGGCGGGTCGTTTCCGCCGGAGGCGCTGAAGCTGGGGCCGGCGGCCGCCGCGCTGGTGTGGGAGCTGGAGAGCGACTCGCTCAGCCACCTGATCGGCGCGAAACTCGGCCTGGCGCTGGACGACGCGCCGCGCATGCTGACCGTGCGGGTGTTTTGCCGCGACAAGGACGGCCAAATTCATACCGATAGCCTGGCCAAGCGCGTGACGGTGCTGCTTTACCTGAACCCGGAGCAGGCGGCGTTCAGCCAGCAGGAGGGCTGCCTGAGGCTGCTCCGCGGGCCCGACGATCTCGACGATTACGCGGTGGAAGTGCCGCCCACCAACGGCACGCTGTTGGTGTTCCCGAACGGGCCAACGACCTGGCATGGACACAGAACTTACGTCGGGCCGCGCTACAGCATGCAGCTGAACTACATGACCAACGACGCCAAGGCCCGCGGCGAACTGCGCCGCCACAAGCTCTCCGCATTCGTAAAGCGCCTGGCGCCGGTGGGGTAAAGGCCAGGGGGCTCTGCCCCCCTGGCCCCCCCGCTAAGGACAAGTCCTTAGAACCTGTTCATTAGGTCGGGGGACGGGGAGGGGGGCTGCGTGTGCGTGGGGAAGTGCGTGTCGCCCCCCTCCCTGTCCCCTGACTTATGAATGGGGGTCTGGGGCCCTCGGCCCCAGCGGGGTCCAGGGGCAGAGCCCCTGGCCTTCGTTCTACCTTGCCAATGCGCCGGACGGCGGGCACTGGTGGGGGATGCGGGATCTGACTGAGGGATCGATTGCCCGGCATTTGCTGGGCATGGCGGTATTCATTGCGATGGGCCTCGGCTTTCAGGCGGCTTATTCGCTGATCGATTTGTATTTCGTGGCACGGCTCGGGCCGGACGCGGTGGCCGGCGTGGGTGCTGCATTGAATTTCTCCATGCTGGTGATGGGCGGCAGCCAACTCATTGGCGTCGGCGCGGTGGCGTTGATTGCGCAGGCGGCGGGGCGGCGCGACGGCGCGGACGCTAATCTGGTATTCAACCAGGCGGTCGGCGCGGCACTCGCGGCGTCGCTGGCAACGCTGGTGTTGGGTTATTTGCTGGGTGGCGCGGCGCTTGGCGGCATCGCCGCGGACGCGCGCAGCGCGGATTTGGGGCGGACCTACCTGGATTGGTTCCTGCCTGCGCTGGCCTGCATGTTTCCTTCCATGGCGCTGGGCTCCGCGTTACGCGCGACGGGCGTAGTGCGGCCGGTGATGGTGTTGCAGAGCGCGTCCGTGTTGCTCAATGCGGTGTTGGCGCCTGTATTGATCGCCGGGTGGGGTAGCGGATTTCCGCTTGGCGTGGCCGGCGCCGGATTGGCCAGCACGATCGCGACCTCGCTGGGCCTGGCGGGAACCGTGGTGCTGTTGCCGCGCGCGCAACGGCTTGTGCGGCTGGATCGCGGCGTGCTGCGGCCGAAATTCGGGGTGTGGCGGCGGCTGGTGGTGATCGGGCTGCCGGCGGCCGGCGAGATGTTCATGATGTTCGTGATCCTGGGCGTGGTTTATCGCGTGATTCGGGTGTTCGGGCCGGATGCGCAGGCCGGGTTCGCGATCGGCGGACGCATCATGCAGGCGATTTTCCTGCCGGCGATGGCGGTGGCGTTCGCGGCGGCGCCGGTCGCGGGGCAGAATTTCGGCGCGCGCGCATTCGATCGCGTACGGGAAACGTTCCGGCATGCGGCGCTGATCGGTGTTGCGATCATGCTCGGCCTGACCGCACTGTGCCAGGTGCGGCCGGATCTGCTGGTGGCACCGTTCTCGCACGATCCCGCGGTCGTTGCGCAAGCGGTGGGCTATTTGCATATTATGTCATGGAATTTCATCGGCAGCGGGCTGGTGTTCGCCTGTTCGGGCATGTTCCAGGGGCTCGGCGATACCACGCCTGCCTTTATCAGCAGCGCGAGCCGGGTTGTTACATTCGTGTTGCCGGCCTTCTGGCTGGCCGGGCTGCCGGGCGCGCGGCTGGAGTGGATCTGGCACTTGTCGGTGGCGTCGGTGGCGCTGCAGGCGGCGACCAGCCTGGTGCTGCTGCGCGGCGTGTTCCGGCGCCGGTTGGGTGTCGAAGGAAGGCCAGGGGCTCTGCCCCTGGACCCCGCTAAGGACAAGTCCTTAGAACCTATTCATTAGGTCAGGGGACAGGGAGGGGGGCTTAGAGCGTGTGGGGAAGTGCGTGTCGCCCCTTCCCTGTCCCCTGACTTAATGAATGGGGGTCTGGGGCCCCCGGCCCCAGCGGGGTCCAGGGGCAGAGCCCCTGGCCTTCCTTCATGCTCCAGCAACCAGCGTTTGCGATCCAAGCCACCGCCGAAACCGGTTAGCGCGCCATTTGCACCGATCACCCGGTGGCACGGCACCACGATACCAACCGGATTTGCGCCGTTGGCCAATCCGACCGCGCGGCTCCCCTTTGGGTTGCCGAGCTTCGTGGCAAGCTGACCGTAGCTTGTGGTGGTACCGGCGGGGATTTCGCGTAGCGCCGCCCATACGCGGCGTTGAAACGCCGTGCCGGCGGTTGCCACCGGGACGGCCGCGAGGCACGCAATGTCGCCGGCGAAATAGGCTTCGAGCCGTGCGATGATCGATGCGGGCGCGCGGAAGTTGTCGAGCTGAAATGTGCCATAGTGGCGGCGCAGCAGGCGGTGCATGCGCTCCGCATGGTCGTGGAAATCGAGCACGCGCAGGCGGCCTTCCGCGTCGGTGACGAGTTGCAGCGTGCCGATCGGCGAGGCAAAGCGATCAAGCCGCAAGTGCATCGGTGGTCTCCTGTGCGGGTGCGCGGGCGGCTTCGCTGGTCCAGAGATGCAGGGCCGCGTAGGCGCGCCAGGGGCGCCAGTTTTGGGCGCGGGCCAGCAGGGCGGCCGGGGTGGGGCGGCCTTGCCCTTCGTCCATGGCGCGGAGCAGGCCGATGTCGGCGGCGGGAAAGGCGTCCGGCTCGCGTTGGGCGCGCATGGCGATGTAGTGCGCGGTCCAGGGGCCGATGCCGGGCAGCGCACATAGCTGTTCCACAGACGCATCGAGATCGGCGGCGCGCTCGAACAGGGCAGGGTTGGCGGCGAACGCGGCGGCCAGGCGGGTGATGGCGGCGGCGCGCGCGACGGGCATGAAGGCGAGCGTGGCGGTTGCCAGCGCGGGTGCGGGGGGAAAAGCGTGTGTGAGGCCGGGGTGGGCGGCGTTGCCGGACCTGATGCCGTATTGTTGCACGATGCGGCCGGTGAGGCGGGTGGCGGCGGCGACGGTTATTTGCTGGCCGGCGATCGCACGCACGCCGAGCTCGAATGGGTCCCACGCGCCAGGCACGCGCAGCCCGGGACGCGCGGCGACCAAGGGAGCAAGAAGCGGATCGCGCGAGAGCACCGCGGCGATCATTGCTGGGTCGGCGCCGAGATCGAACATGCGGCGCAAGCGCGCGATGATGGTTGGTAGGGCGGCCACGTGCGGGAAACGGATTGTCGCGCGCAGCCGGTTGCGTTCCGGTTGATGTGCGACCGCGATCGTGCCGACGGCACCGTTCAGTTCGATCGTGCGATGGTACGTATTTTCAGCAACGATTTCGACGCCGGGAATGGCGCGGGCGTGGAAAAATGCCAGGATCGATGCCCAGTCATAGGGCGGACGGTAGGACAGGCTAAGCGTAATCGGTGCGTCGGCCGCGTTGTGCGCGGCCGGCGCGCGGCGCAGGGAGGCGGGCGGACGGGCGAACATGGTCTGGAAAATTTCGTTGAAGCGGCGCACCGAGCCGTAACCGCTGGCGTGGGCGATTTGGGCCATGGAAAGATCGGTTTCATGGATCAGCTGTTTGGCGAGCAGCACGCGGCGGGTTTGCGCGACGGCGAGCGGTGCGGCACCGAGATGATGCATGAAAAGGCGACGGAGTTGGCGTCCGCCGATGCCGAGGCGGTCGGCGAGAGCTTCGACGCTCTGCGTATCGAGTGCGCCGGCATCGATCAAAGCGAGGGCGCGCGACACGGTGTTCGAGGTGCCGCGCCAGGCGCCGAGTTCGGGCGCGGTTTCGGGCCGGCAGCGCAGGCAGGGGCGGAAGCCGGCCTGCTGCGCGGCGGCGGCACTGGGGAAGAATAGGCAGTTTTCCGGTTTCGGCGTGCGGGCCGGGCAGATCGGGCGGCAATAGATGCCGGTGGTTTTGACCGCGACAAAGAA